>Ga0255347_1004345_pt1 | contig 17254 bp, 8 predicted proteins | sample wastewater_treat_2_FD_192479 | JGI IMG/M metagenome (GOLD analysis project Ga0255347, IMG submission 192479) | Wastewater microbial communities from Lulu Island WWTP, Vancouver, Canada - plant24 | ecosystem: Engineered > WWTP > Wastewater > Unclassified | place: Canada: Vancouver, British...
TATCTTTTCAATCTGGTGATGGTCGGTACCGACCTCGCTTTTTTCTATCGCAATCACAGGCTTCAAAAGGCGGCAGAGAAGGTGTAATATCAACGACCTAATCGCGTGAAGCTCTTGCAAACCCCCTCGTGACATGGGCGTCCCGCCCATGACTGGAGTTTGGCCTTTCTGGTCGTGCGGATTATGCGGGGAAGGCCCGGTTTCAGGCGGTCTGGAACAGTCCGCTGAGGGGGAAGGGCGGTTTCACATGGGCGTCCCGCCCATGAAACACGGGCAAGATGCCCGTGCCACACCTGCACGCAAAAGGTTTTGCAAGAGCCTCGGGTGGAATTGTTGCGGAGGGAATCTCAATGATGAAGGTGGCGATAGCGGGGTTCGGGTTCATGGGGAGGATGCACTACGGGTGCTGGAAAAAAGTGCCGGATGTGCGTGTGGTGGCGTTGTGTGACCATGACCGCCGTCAGTTTGACGAGCCTGCTGCGGCGGCCGGGAACGTGAGCGGCGCGGATGCCTCGTGCGATTTCGGCGAAGCCGTGATCTACGAGGATTTCGAAGCGATGCTCGACGGGGCCAAGCCGGATGTGGTGGACATCACCCTGCCGACCTTCTTGCATGTGCCGATGGCGGAACTGGCTTTGTCGCGGGGTATTCATGTGCTGTGCGAAAAGCCCATGGCGCTTAATGCGGCGGAGTGCGACCGGCTGATCGCGGCCTGGCGTGCGGCACCGTCAGGCACGGAACTGATGATCGGCCAGTGCCTGCGCTTCCGTGGCGAATATGTGTATGCCAAGCGCTTGATTGAGAGCGGCGAGTATGGTCGCGTGATCGCCGCGCATTTCGGTCGCTACAGCCTCGCGCCGGGATGGTCGCGCGATGGCGGCAAGAGTTGGTTCTTTGACGAATCGCGCAGCGGCGGGGTTGCGCTGGATTTGCACATTCACGACACCGATATGGTCAACTTTCTCTTCGGCATGCCGGCGGCAGTGACCAGCTCCGCGTACTATGATAGCGATGGCACCATGATCCATATCTCCACGCTGTATGATGTTGGCGGACCATCAGTCATGGCGGACGGCGGATGGGGCATGTCCAAGAGTTTCGGGTTTGAGCGCGGTTTCCAGATCGCCTTTGAGCGCGCCACACTGGTGATGGCCACCAATCGCCAGCCGGAGTTCTGCCTGTATCCGATGGAGGGCGAACCGTTTGTGCCGGAACTGCCGGTTTCGGCGGATGCGTATCAGAACGAGATCAACTGGTTCGTGGACAAATTGAAGGGCCTTCCGGTCGAGGCGGTGACCTCGCCGGAGACGTGCCGCGATTCAGTCAAGATTGTGGATGCGGAGAAGCTTTCCGCCAGTAACATGAAGCGGGTGCAGCTCGCTTAGTGTCCTGAACGATGGGGTAGGGTATGAAAAAAGTCGAACCACGAGATTTACGGGTGATGATCATCGGGGCGCATCCGGATGATCCAGACATTACGGGCGGCGGACTGGCACTGAACTTTGTGAAGGTCGGGGCGACGGTGAAGCTCGTCTCAATGTGCAATGGCGACAAGGGGCACATGTCGATGTCGCCGGAGGCACTCGCGGCGCGGCGGTATCAGGAGGCGCAGCGGTCGAAGGCGATTTTGGGCGTCGACGAGTACCGGGTCCTCAATCACCACGACTGCGAGCTAGAAGTGACGCTCGAGATGCGTAAAGAGGTGACGCGCCTCATCCGAGGGTTCGCGCCTCACTTGGTTATTACGCATCGCACGTGCGACTACCATGCTGACCACAGGGCGGTCGGCACGCTGGTGATGGACTCCGCCTATTTGTTGGGAGTGCCGCTGTGGTGTCCGGAAACGCCGATACCTTCAGTCAAGCCCGCGATTTATTTTCTGCGTGATTCTTTCCGTAAGCCGTCTGAACTGCGGCCCGACGTCATCCTGCGCATTGATGATGTCATGGAACAATTGATCGAGGCGCTCTGTTCGCACGAGTCACAGTTTTTCGAGTGGCTGGTGTTTGACAAGGGGCTTGAAGCAGAGCTGCCGCCGCCGGATGACCGCGAGGGGCGGAAAGCGTTCATCATGAAGCACTGGATGGTGCCGCGTAAAAGTTATGACGCGCAAAGGTTCCGTGCGCGGCTCGTAGAGGTGTACGGTGAGGCCGAGGCCGAACGCATACGTTATGCCGAAGCTTACGAGCTGAGCGAATACGGTTATCAGCCCACGCCGGAGGAGCAGGGCTGGCTGTTTCCGTTTTTGCCGGCCGGCGCTTTTGGCCGTTAGTGCCTTACGGCTCGGCAAGCAGGATAAAAACAAGCAAAGGGGAGCAGGTGATGAGCACACAGCAGGTGTCGTTAAGGACGCGGGTGGTTTTGAGCGCGTTGTATTTTTTACAGTACATGGCTCTGCCGGTCTGGTTCATCACGTTGGTGCCGTACGCCAAGTCCATGGGGGCGCAAGGGTCGATGCTGGCGTGGATGATCAGCTCCATGGCGATCGGCACGCTGGCCTCTCCGTTTGTCGGAATGATTACCGACCGGTTTTTCGCTGCGCAGAAAGTCATGGCGTTTCTGAACATTGTTGCCGCCATCGGTCTGGTCCTTGCCGGGATACAGACGCGGGTACTGCCGCTGCTGATCATTCTGACGGTGACCATGGTGTTTTACATGCCCACTTGGAGTACGATCAATTACATCATCCTTTCGCACTGCCCTTCGAATGTTTTCTTGCAGATCCGCGTGTTCGGCGTGATCGGCTGGATCGCTGCCGCCGCCTTCAGTGTGGTGGGCGACTGGATCGGGGTCAAGGTCAACGGTACGCCGCTGATGTTTTACTGCGGCGCGGTGACGGTGTTTATCGCCGGTCTCTTGGCTCTGCTGGTGCCGGACACGCCGCCCAAAGCGCGCGGCCAGCCCATGAGTCTGGTGGATGTTTTGGGGCTCCGCGCCGTATCCATGATGAAGGATCCCGGTTTCGCGTTTTTCATTGCGATCATGTTCTTCTCCAAAATCCCGTTTTCTTTGTATTTCGGATACGGCGGTGAATTTCTCACGGATATAGGGTTCAAAAACCCCACATTGTCAATGAGCTTCGGGCAGTACAGCGAGATTTTCTTCACGCTGGTGCTCGCTTCGACCATCAAAAAGATCGGCGCAAAAAATGCGATGCTGATCGGATTGGCCGCGTTGTTGATGCGCTATGTCTTTTTCTGGCTGGGCGGCACGGTGGGGGTGTACAGCGGGATTCTGATCCACGGGCTGGTTTTCGGATTTTTCTATGTAGGCGGCCAGATCTACGTCGACATGCTGGCGGACGGCGCGATGCGGGCTCAAGCGCAGGGGTTCATCAACTTCGCAGCGTTCGGCATCGGTACCTTCTTCGCCAATTTCGTCAACCGTGCGTTGATCGATGGTCTGCGCGTCACCACGACGGAGCCGGACGGTGTTGTCAGCAACAACTGGGACAACGTCTGGCTGGTGGCGATGATCATCTCGGCGGTGCTGTTGTTGATGTTTGCTCTCTTCTGTCGCAAAGAGGAAAAGAAAGGGTGAGATGCCATACTCAGTTGTGTTATGTTGGGTCAAAACTAGGAGGAAGAATCATGATGACGAATCGTAGGGCGTTTTTGAAAGGGGCGGTTTGCGCGGGCGGCGCGGCTGCCATGTTGGGGCAGACAGGTTGCACCACGTTTTCAGGATTGGTGGCGCAGCGGCGCAAGAGCATGGTCGGCTTCCGTGCTGAACCGCTGGAGAAGGTCCGCGTCGGCGTCATTGGTGTCGGACACCGCGGACCGGGTGCGGTCGGCCGGCTCTCGCGCGTTCCTGGGGTCGAGATCCGGGCGATCAGCGATCTGTTTGAAGACAGGGTCACGAAGCAGATCAAGTCCTTGACCGACAAGGGCCTGCCTGCGCCAGAGGGCTATTTTGGATCACAGGACAGGTGGCGCGACTTGTGCGAATCCAATGAAATCGATCTGGTCTATATCTGCACGCCCTGGTTGTGGCACACGCCGATGGCGGTCTATGCGATGCAGTGCGGCAAGCATGCGGCGGTCGAGGTGCCGGCCGCCATGACGCTGGAGCAGTGCTGGCAGTTGGTCAACACAGCGGAAGAGACGCGCCGCCATTGCATGATGTTGGAAAACTGCTGTTACGGGTACAACGAGATGCTGGCTCTGAACCTCTGCCGGAAGGGCGTGCTGGGTGATCTGGTGCACGGCGAGGCCGCCTACATCCACGACCTGCGCATGAGCAAGCTGCGCGAAGATAGCGAGAACGGCTATCAGGGGCAATGGCGGCTCGAGTGGTCCAAGCAGCACACCGGCAACCCGTATCCGACGCACGGTCTCGGTCCGGTCTGCCAGTACATGGACATCAACCGCGGCGATCGCTTCGAGTTCCTTACCTCGGTCAGCAGCAACCAGTTCGGCATCAGTCAGGCGGCTGCGGAGAAGTTCGGCAAGGACAGCCCGCAGGCCAAGATGCGCTACCGGTTGGGCGACATGAATAGCACGCTGATCCGCACCTACCGCGGGCGCACCATTTTGGTGCAGCACGACACCACCAGCCCGCGTCCCTATAGCCGCATCAACCTGATCTCCGGTACACGCGGCATACTGGCGGACTATCCGTTGCGCGTGGCGCTCGCGCCCAACACGCATGCATGGATGAAAGACAACGAATTGGAAGAGCTGAAAGCCAAGTACGTGCATCCGCTCTGGGACAAGAAGGGCGAGGCGGCCAAGAAGGCGGGGGGCCACGGCGGCATGGATTTCTTGATGGATCTGCGCCTCTGCCACTGCCTGCAGCACGGGCTGCCGCTCGATATCGACGTGTACGATACCGCGCTTTGGAGTTCGTTGGTTGAACTGACCGAGCAGTCGGTCGAGCGCGGCGGCAAGCCGGTGAACGTGCCTGACTTCACGCGCGGCGCCTGGAAGATCGCCGAGCCGCTCGGTATCGTCACGGTGTAAAGTTCATTTGATGTTCCCCTAAATTTTGGTACGATGGCCGCGCCGCATTGAGCCATTTTAGGTTGAGTGCGCACGTGGGGGCGCGGCAGAATAGGTTGCTTTTGTCCTCGTCCTTTTGGGAGGGGGACGGGCCTTGCTCGCGTTAGGTTCGCACGGTGTAAAACAGGGTTGGGACTGAGTTCGGAGGGGGGAGGGATGAACGTAAAGTCTGAGGGGGGAGTGGCGACGGCAAACTGCCGGTCGACATGTCGCCGGAAGATCGTGCTTGTCGACAACCATCCGGTGGTCGGTTACGGCCTCAGGATGTTGTTTCAGTCGACGGATGATTTGGAGTTGACCAGTCAAGCGACCAATGTCGCCGACGCCGTGGTGTTGCTCAAAGCCAGTACGCCCGACCTTGTTATTTTGGGCTTGTCGTTGCCCGAGTCGGGCGGACTCGAACTCCTGAAGAACCTTCAGATCAGCCACCCCGGTCTGCCGATTCTCGTGTTCTCAATGTTTAACGAAAGCGATTTTGCCAAACACGTGCTTCAGGCTGGTGCCAAAGGATATGTGATGAAACGCGAGTCCTGCGACGAAGTCCTGATCGCAATTCGATGCGTGCTGACCGGTGGCGTTTTTATCAGCCCCAGCCTGACCGCACGTCTGGTCGCCTCGCTTGTGCCCGGCGCCGCGCCAGAAAAAGAGGGTGTTGACATGCTGAACAGCCGTGAGTTGCAGGTATACAGCAGGATCGGCAGCGGTATGACCACGCAGAAGATCGCTAAGCAGCTTAATATCAGCCCGAAAACTGTACAGACCTACCGTGAGCGTATCAAACAAAAGATGGGGTTGCGCACAGCCACCGATTTGGTCCACTCCGCCACGCTCTGGCTCAGGAACCAGTGCGTGGGGGGGGGGGGGGGGGGGGCTGGTAGAAGAAGGCCGAGAGATCGGCGACGCCGGTTCAGTTATTGGGACTTATACAGTACGAGTATTCGCTGACAAAACTCAGCAAATTACTTACAAATGATACGATTTTATCTTGTTTGCTTGTCATTTTTTAGCCGACTAAAAATTCAGCTTTTCGCGAATTGTGAAGCAGATGGCCATTGTGCTTGAATGGCTGGGTAGGGCATATTTTCATCCACACGAATAGCAGATCCTGCAGGGGCAGGTCAACAGCCGGCGTGTGTGCGGATGGTCGTACGCGAACGGTGTGTCTCTATGCATGTGTGTATGTGCCTATGCGGCGGGAGGGGCCGCAACACTTGGGGAATGAGGGATAAGGAGAGTCTCCGCAGACGACTGAAAGGGTTTTCTGCGTGTGAAAAAAAACCGATGAGTCGGTTCATTTCGGTCTTTTCATTGGGGGTTTTTCTGCTTGCGGGAAGCGCGGCGGCATCGGTTGCGCCGTCGATTCCTGGCTCAGATGATCCGAATTTCGTGAAGGCCTCGCTGTTGATCGTCGGCCCGGGAGACGCTTCATTGTTTTCACGTTTCGGCCACGCTTCCTTGCGGATGGAGTGTCCGAGACACAACCTCGACCGGTGCTTCAGTTACGAGGGTGAAGATGTTTCCGCCCGGCCCTTGATGTTTCTGCTCGGCAAGCTGAAGATGGGCATGGTATCGATCCCGACGGCGATTTACCTTGAAGACCATCGCCGCGACGGCCGGAGCATCGTCCAGTACGAACTCAATCTGCCCGTGGCAGTGAAACAGGAGCTTTGGCGCGTGCTGGACGATCACGTCGCCGCAGGGATGGCGCTTCCGTATGACGCGGTGAAACGCGGGTGTTCACAAATGGTCTTGGAATGGTTGAAGGCTGCCACGGCACCGGTCGGCCTTCAATGCGGCGAGTGGCCACGGTTCTCACGCCTGACGATTCGGGAGCGCATCTTGGAAGCTCTCTCTCCTCATCCGTGGCAGCAGTTTATTGTGAATGGGATTTATGGCTCGGTGCTCGACGGGGACGGTGCGTATGAGAAGCGGCTTGCCCTTCCCGAAGACCTGCTGGAGGTTTTCAGGCGCGCGCGCTATCTCGGGCGTCCCTTGCTCACGGGAGAGACCATCGAATTGACGCCACAGACGCGCACGTTCGATGCGTTGATCGTGACGCCGATGGCCGTGGCTTCCGCGTTCATGGTTCTGTCAATCGTCAATGTCTTTACGGGATACAGGAGTGTCACCTTCGGGCTGCTGTCTGTGCAGTTCGTACTGGGGTGCTTGTTCCTCAGCCTTTTCATTTTCAACAGAACCGCGATGGGATGGAACTGGCTTCTTGTGCCGATCAATCCGTTGCCATTGTTGGCGTGGCGCTTCCGCAGGTTTTGGCTGATACCGGCCACCGTTGTCTTGTGTCTTTGGTGCGGCGCGATGTTTTTAGCGCCGCACCGGCTCACGTATGCGCCGTGTTACGTACTTGTCTTATCGTTTGCAGTCTTGTTTGCGGGAGAAGCCTACCGCCTGAATCTAGGCTTAAAGGGAGAGTTAAGTCATGGGAAGTAAGTGGTATCTGTTGCTGGCGGTGCTTGGGATCGTCTGTCTCTCGCCTTCGGTATACGGTTCTTCGACGTACTATTACCGCACGCAATTGATCGCCGAGGCGAACGACTCGGCGGCGGGCAAGGTTTATGCGTCTACGTCGGCTTCCGCTCCGGGGGACGCGGCCTATGGCACGCGGATTGAGTCCGACATCAAGGAGTCATCGGCGTCGGGCTGGTCGGCCCCGACGGTTTCCGTCACGTTTAACGTCTGGGCCAAATCGAACGAGGGGTATACGTTCAAAGGGTGGTCCGAGACCAAGACCGCTACGTCTGGACAAGTCGTTTCTTCATGGACTGTCAATAACTCAAGTGGAAATAAGACCAAAGGATCCGAGCCACTTGTCCAAAAGACAATTTATGCCATTTTCGAGCCCGCCCCGCAGGCGACGATCACCTTCGTGGCGAACGAGGGCGGCACCTATACCGTCAATGGCGGTGCGCCGGCATCGAATCCGACGAACATTTATCAGGACGTGACGCTTTCCCTTGCGGCGCAGCCTGACGCTCAACACGGCGTTCTCGGGTGGTATTTCGACGACGGTACCACGAAGACCTATTTCAGTTCCGGGTCGGTCGCGACGTATACGATCGTCAAGTCGGGCACGATCGGGGTTGAGTTCTGTGCGTCGGACGAGGTGTCGACAGTGACAACTTATGAAGCGCTGACGGCGGCTCTGGCAGACAGCGGGATAAAGAAGGTATTGGTCCCTAGCGGGAGCACCGTTGTCGTCCCGGAAGGCAGTTCAATGGCGATTCCGTCAGGCAAGTCATTGTCAGCCGAGGGGACTCTCTATGTTGATGGCAGCGTCACTGTCCAAGGGTTGATTTCTGGAAATGTATCCGAGTGTACGAAACTGATCAGGCAGCAGGGGCAGTCGGACGGTGTGCCTTTCAATCCTTACGGGGCGGAGAAGTACTGGAAGACATCCGTTACGACCAAGTCCGGCACCATCTCCGGAGCGACCGCGCATGCGACTGTCGTAAATGGCTTGGGACAGGCGTTTCGAATCGCTCTGCCAGCCTCGTCCAAGCTGCTTGTGGTCACGAGAGACACGTCGGTGGCGGTCAACCACATTACGGGGATTAGCAGTGTCGCCACTTCGGGCAACATCGTCAACGCGACGGCATCGGGCAAGATGTCCGTCCTGTTGGAAACGGGCTGCGTGGTCAACGGCGGTCTTACCGCAAAAACGGGTTTTGCAGGAGTCGTCGATTGCGCGGGGATCAATTGTTCCACGGTTAGCGGTGTTGAAGTGTCCGGAAATAACGGCGCGGCCACATTTTTGAACTGCCCCAGCTTCACCGTATCGAAGTGCGTCAACATCTCGCACTCGTATTATAATTGCCAGTCGGTCAAATTCTCTTCCTATAACGGCGGGGGCGCAGGATACGTTGACTTCTACGATTGTGGGCCGACGGTGTCGATGAGTTATACCAGCGGGCCGTCAACCTCAACCTACGCGAGATTCTACAGTGGAACGTATGATTCCATACCACAAGTGAGTTCACGCGTGATTTACGGCGGCAGATATAAGCAGGATCCTGGAACGGAAGGTGCCTATTTGGCCACGGGAAAATCCCTCCAGGTCAAACAGGAAGGGGGCTATTATGTCGTTTACGAACATATAGCAGTCAACGTTGCGCAAATTGACACGGGTGCGGAGGTTCTATCTTTCGAGACCCTGCAGGATGCATTTGATGCCGTCGGCAGCGGACAGACGGTACGCCTGGTTCAGAATTACGGGGAAGGCGAGACGGTGACCGTTGCGGCCGACAAGAGTTTCTCGTTTGAACTGGCGGGTTACAGCCTGACGAATACGGCGGGCAGGATCATCAACAATGGCGTGGTGTGGATCAAGGACAGTGCGACCATGGACGCCACGGCCGAAACCAGTGTGATCGGCTGGGGAATCGAGAACAACGGCGTCATCACCAACACCTATGGCACTTACAAGGGCAATTTTACGCTCAATGCTGGAAGTAAATGGGTGACGCATAACGGTCGATTTCTGAATCAACTTGTTTTGGGCAATGGTGCGCCGGATCCTGCGAGCGTAGCCGATTTGCGTGGCGGCTACTTCAGCATGGCTCTGAAGGCTGCCGGATTCCTGGCACAGGACTATTTGCAGAAAGACTCTTGGGTTGGGAAGTTCCCCTATGCGCTTGTCGAGGAGACCACGCAAAGCGGTTGTGAAAAGGCCTGGCAGGTGACTGCGCTGCCACCTGCCGATTTGAGTCTCTATGCGAAGAGCGGTGCCGTTCGCAGTCTTCCCCGTACCGAATACGCAAATGACGCGGATTGGTGCCGTCGAGCAGAATTGGAGTCGATGTTGCAACCCTACAGTGGAACATTGGATTGTACGGTGAGCTTTGATCGTGCGGTGAGTCAGGGGACCGTTACGATTTATGCAAATGCCAAGACGACGATCAATGAATCGCTTGATCGGAATATGGCGGCAAATGAAGTTTATCGTCTGCTCATTACAAAGTTCCTGAGTTATGGAAGTTCGTATACGTTGTTTGGATATGACCGGTTTCTGACGGGGAATGACTTCACCCAGACAGCCAAGGTCGGAACAGCGGATATCGACAGTGCGAATACGGGTACGGTCATAAAATATGAGCTGGAAATCTGCCATACGACCGACCGGCACGCCGACCCCCAAACGCCCTCATTGTTCGTGAAGGATTTCGCGGTGGCCACATGCCGGTACATGCTGGGCGGCAAGAAGGCTGTGATTGACCGTGAGGGCGGCCGGTTCGCTTATGATTCGCTGGCGGCAGCTGCCGCGGCGTCTCAGGACGGCGAGACGATCCTCATCGGCGCTGACACCGCCGCGGACGTGACGCTCGCGAAGGCTGGGACATACACGATCGACCCCTACGGCTTTAAGTACACAGGTCAGGTTTCAATCGATGATGGATTTTTCCTGAAGACCCCGGTAACGACTTCGACCTCGCTTGCCGTTGCTCAGGATGTGCCCTCGGCAGATGCCTCCACCTATGTTGTCGCGCGGAAAGTGGCGCAGGTGGATGAAACGTTCTACGACAACTTGAATCAGGCGATCGCTGCGGCGGACGGGGCCGTGGTGACGCTGCTGGCGGCGACGGACGAGACGGTGGAACTCGCGAAGGATGCGTCCTTCACGCTGGCCGTGGCGCAGGATGTCGCCTTTGACGAGAGCAAGATTCATCCGCCTGCAGACTGTGTGATAAAGAAGGAGCAGGTCAGCGGCGGCACGAAATACACGGCGGTCCTCGCCGACTATGTCGCCCAGATCGGCGAGACCGAGTACGCATCGATCGAGGATGCGGTGCAAGCGTTCAACGCGATCACGACGCCGGGTGACTACACGCTCGAGATCATCAAGTCGGGCACCTACGCCCTGAACGGCCTCGTCATCAATCAGGACAAGACGAACAAGAAGTCGTTCCTTGTGACGGCAGCCGATGGCATCGACGTCACGCTGACGAGCGGCTCGACGGCGTCGCCCAAGACCATTTTCATGATTAGCGGGCAAAGTTCGTTAACGGGCGATCCCGTGACATTCAAAGATATCACCTTCGACCTTGCCGGCAACGCCTACGCCGTTTATGCGATGAGTGGCACCGAAGACCGTTATGCACACGACTTGACGGTTGAAGGGTGTACCTTCGTCAACAGTAGCGGAGCAGCGCGTCAGGGCTATGTGTTCGGCGCTCCATCGGGGGCGAACCCACGCCACCTGACAATGACGAACTGCACGGCGGTGAATATCAATCAGATCGGCAGCGGCTACTTCAACAGCGACGGCACCAAGCCCGGCATTCAGGTCGTGGATGTGACGCTGCAAGACTGCAAGGCGATTCTGAACAACCAGAGCGGCGGTGCCTGGTCGTCTCTGAGCCGTGTCACGGTGACCGCCGCTTCCAATCCGCTTCTCATTCAGATCGGCGCTGCGTCGTCGTCGCCGTCCCGCCTCGACGTGATCGATTCGTATCTTGAAACCGTGGCGACCAGCGATAACGACAAGAACAAGGTCGGCGTCATCACGGCCCGATTCCAAGACTGCACGATCAATGTGAAGAACACGACGTTTGTGCATTCAAATTGCGCGACATTGACGGATGTCTGGGCGATGGATCGCGTCAACGGCAGCGCGGGTTCCTATGGTGCATCGGCTAACAACGCCAGTGTTCGGGTGACGGTCAACAATCTTGACTCCGGTGCATCAGTCGTCCTCGACGGCAAGACGGCGAGCGATATCTATTGCAAGGATGCAGGCAATATTGAAGGCTACGGTGAAGGCGTGAATGTGGACGACATCCTGTTGGCGTATGTCGCCCAGGTCGGCGACGTCTTTTTCACGAACTTTGCGGATGCCATCGCAGCGGCCATGTCAACCGTTCCGCCGGCGACCATCGTCGTCATCGGTGATCCGTCTGGAATGACTGCTCCAGAAGGATGGACGTTCCTGACGGATGCGGCGTCTGGCGTCGTGACGCTCGCCAATCTGCCGACGGCCGTTGTGACCAGGCTGTCCGACGCTGAGGTCGAGTCCGACGGACCTTACCACGTCGTCGAACTCACGGATGACGTGGATCATCCTGAGTACGTCTGCGACCTCAAGCCGGCGTTCTGCTACACGTTCGAGTCCGTGGGCGGCGAAACGCCCCTCGACGACTGGTACGTGGACTACACGATTTCCTTCAACCGCGACGTCGCGCGCAACTCGATGGGGCTCACGGGGAACTACAACATTCCCGAAGGGAGTCCGTTCTTCATGGCGGGGGATGTCAATCTCGGGTTCTTCGCGAAGGATGCGGTCGCGGCCGGGGTCAAGATTCCGCTTCTCAACTACCTGACGACGCTCAGCAACTGGACCTACCGGCAGATCCGCGAGAACGTGGGCACGTTCAAATGCGGTGCCTTCAACCTGAGCGCAGACAACGTCGGCACCGAGATGACGGTCGAACTGCGCCTCTTCGCGCCGACGATGACGCCGGAGGAGATCCGCGATTCGAGCACATGGGTAGAAGGCGTCAACACGTTCGTGGTCGCCAGCGTGACCGAGACATTCACGGCCGACAACGTCCTGATGATTCCGGCCGCCGTCCCGCCGAAGGAATGGCCCATGCTTGCGTGCACGGGAACGGCGAGCGCCGAATCGGCGATTCCCGCCGGGGCGTACTATCTGGTGAACGCGGCGTTCGTCCGGGCGGAAGCGCCTGTCGCGGTTTCGGTTCCCACGGCCTATTTCGGGACGCCGTGCATCGTGACCAAGCTGTCCGATGCTGAGGTCGAGTCCGACGGACCTTACCACGTCGTCGAACTCACGGATGACGTGGATCATCCTGAGTATGTCTGCGATCTCAAGCCGGCCTTCTGCTACACGTTCGAGTCCGTGGGCGGCGAAACGCCCCTCGACGACTGGTACGTGGACTACACGATTTCCTTCAACCGCGACGTCGCGCGCAACTCGATGGGGCTCACGGGAAACTACAACATTCCCGGGGGGAGTCCGTTCTTCATGACGGGGGATGTCAATCTCGGGTTCTTCGCGAAGGATGCGGTCGCGGCCGGGGTCAAGGTGCCGCTGCTCAACTACCTGACGACGCTCAGCAACTGGACCTACCGTCAGGTCCGCGAGAACGTGGGCACGTTCAAGTGCGGCGGCTTCAACCTGAGCGCAGACAACGTCGGCACCGAGATGACGGTCGAGCTGCGCCTCTTCGCGCCGACGATGACGCCGGAGGATATCCGCGATTCGAGCACATGGGTCGAAGGCGTTAACACCTTCGTGGTCGCCAGCGTGACCGAGACGTTCACGGCCGACAACGTCCTGATGATTCCGGCCGCTCTCCCGCCGAAGGAATGGCCCATGCTTGCGTGCACGGGAACGGCGAGCGCCGAATCGGCGATTCCCGCCGGATCGTACTATCTGTCGAACGCGGCGTTCGTCCGGGCGGCAAGACCTATCGCGGTTTCGGTTCCTACGGCCTATTTCGGGATGCCGTGCGCCGTGACTAAGCTGTCTGACGCTGAAATCGCGGCCGAAGATCCCTTCCACGTCGTCGAACTCACAGATGACGTAGATCATCCGCAGTACGTCTGCGATCTCAAGCCGACGTTCTGCTACAAGTTTGAGGCCCAGGGCGGCGCAACGACCTTGGACGACTGGTATGTGGACTACACGGTCTCGTTCAGCCGCGCTGTCGCGCGCAATTCGATGGGGCTCACGGGCAACTACAACATTCCCGGGGGGAGTCCGTTCTTCATGGCGGGGGATGTCAATCTCGGGTTCTTCGCGAAGGATGCGGTCGCGGCCGGGGTCAAGATTCCGCTGCTCAACTACCTGACGACGCTCAGCAACTGGACCTACCGTCAGGTCCGCGAGAACGTGGGCACGTTCAAATGCGGTGCCTTCAATTTGAGCACGGACAACGTCGGCACCAAGATGACGGTCGAACTGCGCCTCTTCGCGCCGACGATGACGCCGGAGGAGATCCGCGATTCGAGTACATGGGTCGAAGGCGTCAATACGTTCGTGGTCGCCAGCGTGACCGAGACGTTCACGGCCGACACGGTTCTGGCGGTTCCGGCCGCCGTCCCGCCGCAGGAATGGCCCACGCTCTGGTATGCGGGCACGGCAAACGCCGGATCGGCGATCCCCGCCGGGGTCTACCATCTGTCGGACGCGGCGTTTGTCCAGACGGAAGCGCCCGTCGCGGTTTCGGTCCCCACGGCCTATTTCAATGTGCCCTTAAAGCTTGAACCGGGTCAATCGTTTGGCACGGTATCAAAGGAAGAAGCCGAGGCTGTGCTGGCGGCTGCAGGCGGCAACAACATCATTGCGGTCCCGGCCGCAGTCGCGGTGGCAGTCACCGATCAGGGTGCCTACAAGAGCATGTTCGAGGGCGTGGTGGTTCAGCGTGGCGGAAATTGGTTTGTTGCGGTCGTGATGACGGACGCGATTTTTAACGATGTCCAGGCGGCTGTCAACCAAGCCGCGAACGACATCCCGCTCACGGTCGTGGCGACCAACGACACGGAGGTCATTGTCGCGGCGAAGAAAGGCCTCTACTACTCGGTCCTCTTCACCACCGACCTCCGTAGCGAATGGACCGAAGACTCCCGCGTGATGGCGACCGACGGTAACATGCCGGACGATAAAATGTTGCTCGCGCTCCCGCACATTGGCCCGCGCGGCTTTTACCGGATTGTCGTCAACATGCGTGCGCAAAATTAATCCCAAAAAGAGCAGTTGAACGGTAGAATTCTAACAAAGTCCCGTAAACATTGGGTTTTGTCGCGGTCCTCGCCGCACCTGTTTGGTACAAAACGCAATGGTGCGTCCGACGCTCTTTTTGAACTCAAAATAGGCGCGAGGCATACAGTGTTTTTTGATGACAATCCATCGTTAGACGGTAGCCCCGAAGGGGCGTGATATATACCAGCCCAGGGCAACGCACTTGCTTGAGCGTTTTCTAGGACCGCCAAAAACGCCAAGCTGCCCTGTTTTTCATGAAGTTTCATGTGTTTCATGGTTCCACTTGAACGCTGTGGCCGCTGTCCAGCATGCGGCAAGCAAGCAGCAACATAAATTATGGCCGGTTTAGTAAGTGCGGCTCGCGGGGATATTCGCCCTCCAGCCTATGATCGGGCTCCCGAAGCGCCGGGAGGGGCAAGCGTCTGCTTGCCCGGTGGCGGTCACGCCGCCGCGTCTTTACACGCGTCGTTGCGAGCCACTATGTGGTCGCAACAATCGATTTCGATCCCGATCCCGATAGCGATCCCGATTTGGATAAAGCCAGAAACCTGAACCCAATCCCCCTTACTCTCCCAAGCAGGCTTTGAGCAACTCGGGGGAGAGGATTTTGCGGTTGTCGTCGTCTACGAGTGAGAAACGGTTGCCGTCGTTCGGTGTGGAGAGGTAGTTCCACACGCACCACGGAATGCCGGCCTCTTTACAGATCGAGACGATGTCGCGCATGTAGGCAACGCGCGATGCCGGCGGCGCATGGCGGATTGTACCGAACTCGCCGTTCCAGAGAATCTTGTCGGGATGTTTCTTTACGAATTCGAGCGCGCCATGCAGGTACCCTTTTATGAAATTCCGATCAATCGCGGTCACGCCTGTGTAGCCGCCGTCCTTGGAGCCGTGCAGCCGGTTGTAATCGCGGTAGCGTTCGACATCCGTGGTCGGATATTCCATGACGCGGTTGTAGTAGAGCGGACCGGCCTGGAGCACACCGCGCTGGTGTGTGAATTCATGCGGCGCATACATGTGGAATGTATAAACCACCTTGGGGTCATCCCAGACTTTGAGTTTGGAGAGCGTGCCCGCTGAGTTCCAGCAGGTCGATCCGATCACGATCCAGCGGTCTGGATTCTGTGCGCGAAGCTCTTTCAGTGTGCGGTCTGCAAGCGCGTTCCACTTTTCGGGATCCACGTTTACGACTTCGTTCAGCAACTCGAACGCGATCGCAGGTTTGTCGTGGAAGCGACGCTCGATTTCGAGCCACACCGCTACGAATCGATCCTGCAGGCCCTTGTCGTCGATGAGCTTCACCTTCTCGGGGATGTCGCAGTAGTTGCCCACGGCCTTGTGCATGTTCAGCACCATATTGAGGTTGTGCTTTTCGCACCAACCCACGAAGTCGTCCAACTTCTTGAACGTCCGCTCGCGGTACTTGCCGGGTGCCTCCTCCAGAACGATCTGGTCAAAGCCAAGTCGGACATGATCGAAACCCATCTCACGGATGTACGCGATGTCCTTCTCCGTGATATACGTGTCGAAGTGTTCCAGGTCGCCGATCGTGATCGGCAGGCGGTGGTGTTGCGGCAGCACATTAAACCGCTTGTAGTTCGTGAGCCATCCGCCGATGCCCATGCCCCGCGTGAATCCGGGCCACTCCTTGGCTCCAGTCGTCCCCGCGATCATCGCTGTCACTATCGCCATCTGAATCAGTTTCTTCATCATCAAGCTCCTTGTTTTGAAATTACTTCATGTTGCCCTCCTTACCGACGGTAGGGATGTTACCGTAAACGGTACTTCCTAAAAGCATAGGTGAAAGGCGGATTTACCGCAACAACATAATCGGTTAGTAACAGGGTTAGTAACAGGGGACATGCGAGTTTAGCGCGTGGTTTGTGTATGCGCAGTTGGGAGCGCGGGCGTCCCCGCCCGCTCTGTGAAAGGCTGATCGAGATTCCGATGCGCGGTTTGGTTCCCAAGGAAAGCTTTCCCCCCTCGTGGCATGGGCGTCCCGCCCATGAAACACGGGCAAGATGCCCGTGCCACACCCTCCTGCAAGACACGTTGTTGCGGGCGAGGACGCCCGCGCTCTCGACTCTCCGCTCCTCCTTTCACCAGAAACGCACGATCTTCGCACATCCCTGTCACTAACCGATTACCGCAACAACATAATCAGGCCGCTATTGGCGATGGATAGTGTCACCACGCCGTCCTCCGCCGTGATGCACGCAGAGAGCCCCACTCGCGGCGGCAGACCGGCATTGCGTACTTTCCAACCGCTGAAACCGCCATTGTAATTGCCGTACGTGCCAATCACGGTCGTCATCGGCACCGGGATCGCATCGCCTTCCTCGCGGCCAAAGTCGATGGTGCCGCCGGATGCGCCGGTGAGCGTTCCGCTGACCGCGAAGAGATCGTTGGCGGCCTCGGACCAGTCGAGGTACAGCGTCACGCCGTTTTCAAAAGCCAACGTTTCGGCATGGAAGACACCGATTTCTCCCGGCGCGTCACCAGCGCTCAGCGACCCGGC
>Ga0255347_1004352_pt1 | contig 17241 bp, 12 predicted proteins | sample wastewater_treat_2_FD_192479 | JGI IMG/M metagenome (GOLD analysis project Ga0255347, IMG submission 192479) | Wastewater microbial communities from Lulu Island WWTP, Vancouver, Canada - plant24 | ecosystem: Engineered > WWTP > Wastewater > Unclassified | place: Canada: Vancouver, British...
ATGAAACCTTTCGGCAGTTTCCAGATGTGCGACTTTTTCCCGACCGATTCGCTGATCAGCCTGATCAGTTCGTTGGTCGACAACGGTTCATCATCGCACACCTGATAAATACCTGAGGGAATATCATCTCTCACAATAAGCTGTTCAACTACGAACGCAATATTATCGATGGAACAAAACGAACGCTTGTTGTCGAAAGCCCCCAACGGCCAGGGAATCCCTTTCTTTACCACGCTATACAGCAAATTGAGGTTACCCTTGTTTCCCGGCCCGTGAATCATACAGGGCCTCAAAATATATACTCTTTTAGCTAATAGCTGATCGCTAACAGCTGAAAGCTTGTTTAAGATATACTCCTCCGCTCTAATCTTCGATTCTCCGTAAGGCCCCACTGGCGCAGGCACCACCTCCTCTCTCAGCACATCTCCTGGCACACTTTCTGCCGCCGCTTTCACCGAACTGAAGAAGATAAACGTACGTGCATCCGATTGCAGGAAATAGTCGAATATCTTTTGCGTAAGACCTGTGTTCACATCAAAGTAAACCTGCGCTTCGCTGCTGTTCTTCGTGTCGTGCGCCTTTCCCGCCAGATGCACAATCGCATCCACCGGAGGCACCTTACCCAGTTCATCCCAACCGAATATGCGTTCCACACCCTCCTTTTCAGGCTGATGAATATCCAAACCAACTATCTTGTGGTTCCTGAACCAGCTATTTGTGAAGTTGGTACCCACAAAGCCGTTGATACCGGTGATGAGTATTTTCATATTATAGGTAGCTTAAAATCGAACGCGCCATATCTTGATTGATATTATCTCTGCTGAATTTACGAATAAATTCCTGCCGTTCCACGTTTTTGTATTCGTAATTCTTCATTTTAGCAACCATGGAATCAACATCACAAGGTTGAAATAATATCACATTGTCCACATTCTCATAAATAAACCTGTTCGCATAACCTCCAACCCCAGCAACAACAGGTTTATTGAAAGTCGCCAATTCAAATATTTTAGAAGGCAGCACCTTTTCAAACGCCTCATAATCGTTCAAATGAAGAAATAAGAAATCTGAATTATTATACTGTTCCAACAACTCATTCCGTGACACAGGATGCAATAACTCAACATTGGACACACCAAGTCTTTCTAACTCTGCAACCAGCATGCTTTTTGCACCCCCATCACCTATTACTTTAAATTGATATCCCGATCCAAGTCCAGCGGCAGCTTGTGGTATTATTTTATGAAGACCCTGTCCCTCACCAATATTCCCCGCATAGGTGATGGTAAAAACACCATCGTTATCCCTGATTGGTTGTAAATTATTACCAATAAATATATCATCAATTCCATTGGTAAAATAAGTATAAGATGGCGATTTAAATTTCGAAAAATAAGGTTTGAATCCAGCTGAAATTAGGTTAATGTGGGTAGCATAATTGAAAGTCCTCTTTTCGATTAATTTCAGAAAAGGAATCAGAAGTGATTTGATAAACTTATTCTTCATCACATTGTTCATCGTATCCACAAATATATCCCTTATATCCAGATACAATGGGATTCGTTTTCTACGAGCAATTACATATCCCAGGTATGCTGTAAACAACCTCGAAGAAGATGCAAATACCAAGTCATAATGTTTGCCCTTTGTAATTTTTAAAGCTTCGGTAAAATATTTCCTGAATGATCTCACTTGATCCATCATCCCGCTTTTGTGTGAAGGAAGATCAACCCTATGAATACTCATGTTCCCTACATCTTCCCTTTCTTTTGCTTCAACTTTAAAAGAGCTGTATCTATTTGGTTGCGTTGTCACCACATCAATATGACAATTCTCACCACCCTGTTTAGAAAGCTCCTTTGCCAAAGGAGAGTTTCTAAAAGAACCGGCACTTAAATCCGGTTCAAAATAAAAAGTCAGATATAAAATATTCATCTTAACAATCAATAGTTCGTAAAAAAAATAAAGGTTACCCGACGGCACGAACACCGTAGAATAATAGTTCTTTGAAATCAGTGTTATTTAAACGCAAGTTCGGAGGCGTTCCGAACATTGCAAAAAATCGATCCACCATGGCAGCATTGTGCAACAAGACTTTGGTCGCTCCAACGGAGAGATTAAGTCCCTGCTGCCGGGCGAAGGCCCTTGCCAGGTTGACGGAAGTAAGAGATGCATTGAAAGCAAACGAAAGGGAAGCTTTGTTACGAGACTGGCAGTGGGTAAGCCCTGTGAACTGTTTCGCATCCCGGTATACAAATTCTATCTGGAAGCGAGTCCGATAGATGTCAAAAATATCCTGTGCTGACAGACTGAGGTCCGTTGAGAAGAACACCTTGCGTGTCTGACGCTTCTTGTCTGTGTCGATGTAATCGACAATGACCACCCGAACTTCACGTCCAAGGCTTACAGCCCAAAGGTCGGCAGTATAGAGTTTGTACGCTTGTTTGCCGTCAATGGCGTATTCCTGGTGGAAGGTATCCATATTAAGATCGTTTATGTCGACCTTGCCTGTAAACTTTTGAGGCCTGCCTTTTTTCCGGTTTTAGGACCGTGATAGAGATACTTCAAATTGACATCATCGCGGAAACGGCTGATCAGATCAAAACCAAGGTGTTTCAACCCGGAAGCGAAACTCTCTTTGGAGAAGTATGCATCCGCAACAATAAGGTTGCAGACAGACAAGAGTTCTTTATGATGGCGCGTAAGCATCCTCAGGTACCATCCTGTAAGCGAATCGGGGTCTTTCATCCCTTCGGTGCACTTCGGTTTGCGGCCTCGCTGTTTATCCTTGAATGTCTGTTCTGCCTTGAGAAAGGTGGCCTCCTTGAGATCGGCATTTACAATGGAGATTCCGAGTATTTCCAGACCCCACTTCATCGAGGAGGCACATCCGGACCAGAACCAGTCTACTCCGGGTGTCTTCTTTCCGGACTTGGACAGGTAGCATGGATCGATGGCAATCGCAATGCGATGCACCTTCGTCGTCTCAAGGAAGTATTTGTTGAAGCCAAACCAGTCAAATGGTTTCTTGAAATTCTGACGGAACCTGCTTTCACAGGACTTTCCACACCGTGCCATTTGGGTGAAGTTTGTACGTCCTGTATTGGTTAGAAAAAGTTCCATGGTCTCGATGAAGAAAGTATGGAAAGGTTTGCTTAAATTTGTTTGGCCGGAGAGTGCTTTCGAAATCATCTCTCTGAGCTGGATAAGGGGCTTGATTTTCATAAAAGTAACTGGATTTGTTGTTACTTCTATGTTACTGAATATCAAGCACTAATCTAAATTATTTGAGCATTATTTTCCACTGTTTTTAACACTTTTTTCTGTATCTGTTTTATGCCGTTCAAGTGATGTCGCAAGATATTCTGATACGGGCTGTTGTATTGTAAGTATTTGAAAATTATTTAAATATTAAATTTTTAACGAATCATTGAATTAACTGACTATTATAAAAGTTTTTAAATAGTTTTTAAATGGTATTTCAACTTTATGTGTTTTTACAAAGCGATTGTAACCATCGGGTATTTCAGCAGGTACTAATTTCACCGAAATTTCGTTTTCGAACGCAAATGTAGCATTTTTGGTGGTAATGCGGTTGTTGTTTTGCCGGGGATTGGCGGATGGGTGAAACCAAAGGTGTGCTTTACCTTCAGTAAATTTACCCGTTAATGTATCGCTTATTTCAATTTGGTTTTCAGAGAAATGCCACTCACGCTGATGTGTTGTGCCTATTCGTTTATATCCATCGTGTTGGGCGATAATATTGTTTTTATCGTCTTTTAATATTTTGACTTTTGCGCGGCGGGCTACCCTAAATGATGACCATACTTCCGATGAATTTTCATTTTGAACGGTTACGGTATTGTGTGCGGCTGTTCCCCGTTCTTTTAAACGCGTTTTACCGGAATCGTAAGTGGATATTCCAGTATCCACAAGTACCGGTTCATTTTTTACATTTAAAACAAAGTTGAAGGTATCAGCATGGGCATGACCGGGTTGGTATGAAGGGCCGATTTGGCCGATGTCGATGATGCATTCGTAGGTGGGGGTGGTGAATTTTCGGTAACCGCATTCTCGTAATTCCAGGTTCCATGTTCCAAATTTCAGATGTCCACTTTCGCTAAAGCTACAGCTGTCAAAGAGGTTAAGCTTGGCAGCGTACCTATTTAATTGTTTTGTTTTTGGGGCTATGTCGGGGGCGGAATCGTTTAGTAATGGGATTTGACCGTTGGTGAAAGTGATTGTGTTGAGCCAGGCCAGCATTTTTTGTGCTTTAGTCTGCATCAAAGCCAAAAGTTCTTTCTGGTCGTCAAAACGCTGGTTATTTTGCAGCAAATTAATACAATCAAGTAAACGATTGAGGATAATCTGATGATACATTGGGCTTAATTCAAAATGAGCACCATCAGATAATATTTGCTCGTTTAATTCATTTGAAAGTTGTTTTTTTGTTTTTTTGAATAGCTTTTTATCATTGAAGGCATAAGCACCAAAAAGAAGTGCAAATAAATTCTCAATGAGGTGGTTGCCTTTTATATCATATTCTAGATTCTTTCTTAAAAAGTTTATTTGGTCTTTAATGCTAATGATAAATCTTTTTTTGAACTCTGAAGTTAATTGTTTTTCGATTGTTGGGTATATCTTTATCCATGAAATTAAACGTAATGATATAGCATAGGAGTTCCAATTATCTTTGTAATATTCCGGAGTTCCCGGAGGATTTTGATTCCACCATTCTTTTATATGATTTTCAATAAAATAAAAGTATCTAATATCATTACTTGATTGGTATAAATAAGCAATATCAACTAAATATTCATGATAGTTAAGATTTAATTTCCACAAACGTGTACCTTGATTTATAAAAGAAGCGTGCCAGTTTACTTTTTCACCAAAACATATTGTTTTGTTCAAAAAAGTAAATTCATTTTTTAACAAAGCTGAAAGTTCTGAATTATAAAAACAGATAGTACTTTTTTTGAGTTCAATTGGATGTAGAACAATTTTTTTCTTAATGTTATTACTATTTTGGGGACGAAAAATTTTTCTCTTTATAAAATAATATATCCGATAATATATTTGTTGAGTTGATAGATATCTTACTGAATTAAAGTATATCTGTATTTTATTTGAATCGAAGGGCATCAGGGCTATTGTTTTTTAGTTTTTCATTAATATCTGGCTGCTTATTTTCTAAAAATTTTGAAACCAAATTTTTTAGGCGTGTATGCATAACAAAAAATTGTTTCCCTTCTTTTATTTCCTGATGTATTGAGTTGTTAAGATAACTGGAAAAATTATTTATGATTTTTGTAAGCAATTCTACATTATGAACAGTTGCATTACCTCTGATAGTATATAAATCGTTTGCAAGTGGAATTGATTCCTTAAATAATATCCTGCCTGTGTCAATGCCCGCATCAATTAAATGTACTGTTGTATAAGGTCTGAACCCATACAATAAAGCCCATTCGATAACATTCATTCCCCGGAAAAAAGGAAGCCAGCCTGAATGAGCATTAAGAACACCGTATTTTGTCTTTTCGATAATATTATTTCTTATTATTCCTCCTCCTGCATAAACTATTAAATAAGCTTCTTTTTTAGTGAGAAAATTTTCAAATTTTTTATCGTTTATAGTATTTAGTTTTATATTTTCAATGTTTTCCTTTTTACAATATGAATTAATAGATGAAACTGATATTTTACGATTTTTTAAATACTCTTTTATAGGTTTTGTTTCATTTGCCAGATAGGTGTATTCATCTGCCAGAATATGGGATTTGAATTTTGCTTTTACCGTTTCCCAACCATATTGTTTTATATATTTTCTTAAACGTTTTAGCTGGAATGTTCTGATTTGAACACAACCAACAATTTCATGCCCGTTTTCTTTTAAATTGTTCATTAAAGCTATAGCATGTAGACTTTTGTTGTGGCCGGCTGTTATTACAATTTTCATAATTTCAATTTTTCTTCTATTTCCTTATATGCAGTTTCTTCCAATAACATAGCATCAATAAGGAATTTGGTTGCCCAATTAGGTTGTCTATATGATATGTACCTACCGTAATATGGATGGGAACCTTTTAATCCCCCTGATTTTAAAAACAAAGTGTTTTTCAGCGGTTGCGTTTTGCATAAATCATCAAGTAACTTAGATGAGGCATTTACAAAACGGACATCATTATTTATGTTGAAAAGTTTAAGCCAAATAATTACCATTTGCGCTTCTCCTGTGAGGCATCGATACCAACTTATTTCTTTAAAATTTTCATAATAAGCTCCCCCTAATTTTTTACGAAATTCATATTTCCTTAATAGTTTATATGCCAAATTGAAGGCGGTATTATAATATTCTTCATTTTTTGTAAGGAGGTAACTTTCTAAAAAGCCTCTAATAGTATATGCAATAGTGTGTAAAAATGAATATGAATTAGGTTTAAAACCACAGTCTTTAACTAAACCATTACGTTGTGTTTTCTTATTAATAAAATCTAAAGTTTTTGTTGCTGCTGTTTGAATTTGATGATCATTACAAATTATCCCAGTTTGGAGCATAGGCCAGGCAACTCTTGTATAATAACTGGGGAAAAACTCTTTCTGGTAATGAAACTTTAACCACGTGCCATCATCTTCTTGATTATTGGTTAGCCATTTAGCTGCTTTTAACGCACTATCGATATACTTACTTTTATTAGTTTTTTGATATGTTGCAATCAAGCCGATAATCATTTGTGCAGTATTGAAAATACTTTTTTCATTGTTTTTCTGTGGATTATATAATCCACCTGGTAAAGCTCCATCTGGGGTCTGTAATGATACAATCCAATCTGCCATATTTATTGCTAGTTGGGTAAGATGTTTGTGCCCAGTAGTATTCGAAGCTTCAAATAGTGTTGGTATTATATAACCTGTAGTTTCGGGATAAGGGGCAGACCAACCTTTAAATGGATAAAAAAGGTTCGAGTAAAATGCTCTGCTACCTCCAGTTTTTTCGTCAATACTATTTATTAGAAATTGTATTGCCTTTTCAAAATTGTATATTCTTTCCATATTATATTTGAGATTTTTCTGAACGATAATTAATTATCAATAAACTTTTACAATTTCTTTAAAGTATCGTATTGTATTCAATATTGTTGTGGTGTCTTTACTGATTTTATCTTCATTCATAAATTTATTTATTATTAAAGGTGGTTTTTCTTCCTCGTCAATATAGGCGTATTTCTTATTATATGTCTTTAAAATTCCAGGATTTTTTAATCCCCAACTTCTGTCAAAATACCCTACACATGGTGTTCATACTCCAAGCGTATTCAGAACCACACGTGATGTATAGAGACTGACAATCATGGTCAGTATCATCCTGAAATAGAGCATCAACGTATACTTTGCAATACGCCTCTGCGATGACGTAGATGTGGGTGTGGTCTCTTCCAAAAGTTCTATCCCATAAACTCAATAATTCTCTCACAAGCCTTCCCATCACCGTAGGGGTTGTTTGCCTGCGACATAGAGTTGTAATATTCCTCGTCATCCAACAGACGGGAGGTCTCAGAAACAATCAGGTCGTAGTTTGTACCAACCAGCTTCACGGTACCCGCTTCCACAGCTTCAGGGCGCTCGGTGGTATCGCGCATCACCAGTACAGGCTTGCCCAGGCCGGGCGCTTCTTCCTGAATGCCGCCGCTGTCGGTCAGTACCAGGGTACTTTGACTCATCAGGTAAACAAAAGGCAGGTACTCCAATGGTTCAATAAAGTGAATGTTGGTCGCGGAAGCTTTATCTTCCACATTCTTAGAAACAACCGCTTCACCAAAAATCTCTTTGATCGGTTTGCGCACATTTGGATTCAGGTGCATGGGAAAGACGAAATCCACCTCCGGATATTTCTCCGTCAGCGTTTTAATGGCCTTGCACATGTGAATGAAACCATCCCCAAAGTTCTCTCTTCTGTGACCGGTAATCAGTACCAGCTTCCGCTTATTGGTCAGCGGTGACATGTAATCCTCCACCTTCGCACCAGGCAGACCGCTGCCTAACAGCGTATCTTTGATATCCGACTGCAGACTCTTGTCGCTTTTAATCTTGTCCAACACCAAATAAAGCGCATCAATCACCGTGTTACCCGTTACGATGATGGTCGATTCATCAATCCCCTCCTTCAACAGGTTCGCTTTACTCAGAGCAGTCGGTGCAAGATTGAAAACAGAAATACGGCTCGTGATTTGTCTGTTCATCTCTTCCGGCCAGGGACTGTAAATGTTATGCGTTCTCAATCCCGCTTCAATGTGAGCCACCGGTATCTGCTGATAAAAAGCAGCCAGCGCTGCAGCCATCGAGGTGGTGGTATCACCATGCACGAACACAACATCCGGTTGCGCCTCTTTGTACACATCCCTAAGTCCCGTGATCACACGGGCAGTCACGTCGTACAAATCCTGACCCTGCTTCATGATGTTCAAATCATAATCAGGTTTGATTTCAAACAGGTGCAACACCTGATCAAGCATCTCACGATGCTGACCCGTTACACATACAATTGTTTCAAACTGGTCTGTATGCTTTTGGAACTCCTTTACCAGCGGAGCAACTTTAATTGCTTCGGGACGTGTGCCGAAAACCAGCATCACTCGTTTTTTTTGTGTCATATCGATATTCTGTACTAAAATAGATGTGTACTACCTTTTAAATACCCCTGCAAAGTCAAGAATCACCTTATCCTCATTCCAAGGCAGTTCTTTAAACTGATTGTGTGCCACCAGCATCACCACGATATCAGCCTTCTCGTAGGCTTCGTTGTAATCGGTCAGTTTAAAGACCTTGTGATCTTCAATGTTAGGCTCCACGATCAGGAAGTCGGCATTGTTATGCCCCTGCATCACTTTCGTAGCGATATACTTGGCCGGCGATTCACGCAAGTCATCAATATTCGGTTTAAACGCAAGACCCATCAAAGCGACTACCGGTTCACGCCCATGTTCCAGTTCAAACTCTTTTATGGTTGTCTGTGTCTTCTCGGCACACCAGAAGGCCTTGTAGTTGTTCAGCTCCCTTGCCTTGCCGATAATCTGACTCTCCATGGGGAAAGCCGATGTAATAAAGTAAGGATCTACCGCGATACAGTGACCACCCACCCCGCTACCCGGTTGCAATATATTTACCCTCGGATGCTTGTTGGCCAGTTCAATCAGTTCCCACACGTTGATGCCTGCCTTGTCACAAATGATCGACAACTCGTTGGCAAAAGCAATCTGCACGTCCCTCGATGAGTTTTCTGTAAGCTTACACATTTCAGCCGTGCGGGTATTCGTTTTATGAGAGGTACCCTTTACGAACTTGCTGTAAAATGCGACCGCCTTCTCGGTCGATGCCTCATCCAGTCCACCAATCACCCTGTCGTTGTGGACAAGTTCGTAAATGATATTTCCCGGGAGCACCCTTTCCGGACAGTAAGCAATGTATATGTTGCCCTTCAGTTCCGGACGCTCAGCAAATATAAGCTCCGCCATCTGTTCCGTGGTACCCACCGGAGAGGTCGATTCAATGATGAACAAATCACCCTCTTTCAGGTAAGGAATCACACTCCGTGTGGCAGCCTCCACGTAAGAAATATCCGGCTCATGATCACCGGTAAATGGTGTAGGTACCACAATCAGGTAGACATCACTTACCTCAGGTTCCAGTTGCGCCTTCAAACCACCGTTGTGTACCACTTTTGCGGCCAGATCAGCCAACCCCGGTTCCACGATGTGGATCTTACCCCGGTTGATGGTCTCAACCACTTTGGGATTCACATCCACCCCAATTACCTCAATACCGTTGTCTGCAGCAACAATTGCTGTGGGAAGCCCAATGTATCCCAACCCTATGAAACATGCTTTCATATCAATAATTTCTTATAATGATCTTTTTTACTTGATTTCAACCCATCTGTTCTCTTTCAGGCTTTGAATTGCAGCGAAGCTTGCCTGTGTGGTATTTACGATGCTTTCAAACGGAATGAGCGCCTCCCCTCCCGATTGTATCGCTTTGATCAATTTGTGGAATTGATTCTTATGTCCTTTGTCCATCGATGTCTTCAGCTTCGAGAACCCTTTCACGCCATATCCTTTCGTCTCCCGGAAGTTATCCATGATCAATGTACGCTCCTGTGAGAATACCTCAACACGTTCCTTGGAGTATGCCTTGGAGCCGTTCGCAAAGTAGTTGATCACACCGGTCGACCCGTTTTCATATCGCAACAGGATAGAGGCATTGTCTGTATTCTCCTCGGGGGCAGTCCCCATGGCATTCATACAAACCGCTTTCACCTTACTACCCGTTAGGAAACTAATCAGGTCGATATAGTGACAAGCCTCACCTATTATTCTTCCGCCGCCCGTCTTCATGTCATGCACCCAAACGTTGGCAGGAATAAAACCGGCGTTCATCGTAGCGATTACGTTCATCTGACTGTCACCCACCAGACGCTTTATCTTCTCCATGTGCGGAGAGAAGCGGCGATTGAACCCCACGGTCAGTGTCTTGCCCGACTGCTCATACACCTCTATGATCCGTTGAAGCTCCTCATTGTTCAGTGCGAGTGGTTTCTCCACGAACACATTCTTTCCGGCCTGTAAACCCTCAATCACCATTTGTGCATGTAAATCATGACGAGTGGTGATCAACAGGGTATCCACCTCTTCATCCTTCAGGATCTCCTTGTAGTCGGTCGTCGAATGCGAAAAGCCATACTTCTTTGCCAGCAGGGTGCTACTCAGTCCGCCCTGGCTCGATACATATTTAAAACCGGCCCCGCTATCTTTCAGGGCAGGCATCATCGTCATCTTTGTAAAGTTACCGGCACCAATCACGCCGATCACCCCTTTCGCTCCTTTAAAGCTGTTGTTGACAAAAGAGACAGTATGCATCGGCACTTTCTTCTCTGCACCTTCGTAATTGATGATGGAAGCGATCGACTTATGAGTACCGATATCGCCATATATCTTTTTGTATTCCTCCAAAGGCACCACCTCTGTAATCATCTCCTTCACCTGCAAAGCACCCGAAGAGATGGCATAGAGAACCGACTCAAAGTTCCTTTGTTCCGTCCATCGTACAAACGGTAGCGGGTAATCCACACCTTTCTGTTCGTAGTCGTCGTCATATCTGCCGGGACCATATGAACAAGAGACCTGAAAGGTCAGTTCCTTTTCGTAGAATTCAGCGCGACTGATATTCAAGCCAATCACACCCACCAGTACAATTTTCCCCCGCTTGCGACTCATCCGTGCAGCCTGAGAGATGATTGCATCCGTATGGGCAGAAGCGGTGATAACCACACCATCGGCACCCACACCACCCGTCTGTTCCTCTACGAATTTCACCACATCACCCTTGCCGGAGTTAAAGGGTATAATCCCCCATTTCTCAGCCAGTGCCAGTTTCTCTTCATCCAGATCAGAACCAATCACCCTGCACCCGTTTGCTTTCAGCAACTGAGCAGCCAGCAGACCAATCAATCCAAGGCCAATCACCACCACAGTTTCACCCAGTGTAGGGTTCAACAACCGGATGCCCTGCAGGCCAATTGAGCCAACCACCGTGAAGGCAGCCTCCTCGTCCGAAACATTCTCCGGGATATGCGCCACCAGGTTCTTGGGTACACATACAAACTCAGCATGAGGACCGTTCGATGCGACTCTATCTCCAATCTCAAAACCGCTCACACCATCGCCCACAGCGATCACCTCACCCACGTTGCAATAACCCAAAGGAATTGGTTCACCAAGCTTTTTAAAAACAGCTTCAACTGTAGGCTTCAAACCATCGGTTTTCACTTTATCCAGTACCTGCTTCACCTTGTCCGGCTGTTGCTTTGCCTTCTGCAGATAGTTCGACTTGCCGAACTCCACCAGCATCCGCTCTGTACCCAGTGACACCAAAGATTTAGATGTTCTTATCAGCAGGCACCCTCTTTTAACCTGTGGTGCCGGCACCTCTTCCAATATCGTTTTTCCTGTTTTAAAGGATTGTATGATTTGTTTCATAAATATAGAAAGTGATTACTCTTTTATTTGATAGCTATTCGAAATCTCTTTTCGAGATGTATCCATTTTAATTAAGGTAGTATTACTTATTCCAATTCATTATTGTTGAAGTTAAAGGATAGAATTTGCCATTCAGATTTAATCTTAAAATTTCCTCAAGCTCGTCATCATTTCTTCAATACCTGCATCGTCATTCTTTTTAAAGCCACCTCCAAATTCTCGATGAAAATCTTCATCATAATCCCTTTCAGGTTCTTCAAAGCTATTCTTTTTTTCTTCAATATCACTTAAGAAATCACATTTAAATAAGTCATAAGGTATGAGCTCTAAAATTTCATCAACAAGACCTGATAATTCCTCTGCTTCATTCTCATCAGTGATACTGCTTTCTAAAGCATAGTAAATTTCATCCTCTATTCTTGTCACCAAGCTTTTTTCTTCTTTTCTTTCTGACATACCCATTGCATCAAACATGTCCAGCAAATCACGGAATTCGTGAATTTTAAGATCTTCACAAGTCATTGATTCAATAATTGGATCTAAGTCCGCAGGAATCTTATTCCAATCCAATTTAGGTAATAAATCTGCTCTTGCAGAAAATGGAGTAGTCTGGTACGTAAATATATCCGGATTTATTGTTCTTTCTATGAGTCCTACATACCTGCGAAGAAGTATTGGATAACTATCTATAAACTTCGCAAAAAATAGTACTTCATCATATCCTCTTTGCCCATGTAGTTCCCCTCTGTACATAGATAACTCACATGATTTAGGACCTTTTGACATCATTTCTTCGAATCTTCTAACTACATGATGAAATATGTCTTCACCTATGCACACGTATGCATCACCTCCAAAAAAAGATCTTGGGCTATCTCTAAAAATTGAACATAATTGCTCTACATAATAAGCATTTTGTAAAACCAGTTTTTGAGTTTCTTTATTTTCATTCAAATAGGCAACAACAAATCCACGAATAGAGGGGCTGAAATGGTTGACTAAAGTATGGTTACCACTTATATTTATTTTAATAAAGCAATCTTGCAGGACTTTTAGGATTTTCTTCCATTCTTGTTCATCACATGTAATACCAAGTGTTGAGTGAGTTGACCGGCAAAAATATTGAAAAGCATCATACCAATTCTTAATATATACTTCATTACCCATGGATACCAAAACTAACAAAGAGTAACGAGCCTTGATGTCAAGATTCTCAAAAGCAAGTTGCCACACCATAATGGGTTTGTAAAAGAATTCTTCGAAACGAAGCATAAACTCTTCGGCAGGAAAATTCCGCCACAATTTTCTATCAATGTATGTCTCAATAATTCGAGGGTTGAAGTGTGGGTGATTTATTAGGTTCTTATATCTTTTATCATGTAAGATTTGTTCAATATACTGATTCGGGAGATCCGCCTGTGCCAGGTGATTATATAAAATATTTGCCCTGATATACTTCGTGTAAACACCAAGGTCAACAGTACATTTTGCAATTTCTATGTTATTTGTCTGAAACTTCTCATACCTTATTTTTGCCTCGGATAGAATATACTCACGTGTTGTTAGAATAAAGATTTTGTCATTTTCCCTTTTAATAGCATCAATGAAAGATATTAGTTTTTTGTCAAAATCTTTTTCAGTAGGTTCAAATACGTTTGAGCCAAGAAAATCATCAAAGAAGAAAACCTGTTTTCTTCCTTTTTGAAACAATTTAGCTCCATCATTCAGGTTATCTTGAATACATACGAATTCATCATAACCAATAGCAAGAATATTGTACACCAGCATTCTTGCCAATGTTGTCTTTCCAATACCAGGTATACCGGAAATTATAACATACCGATGTTCTTTAAGTATCTTATATGCTTGCTGGAAACTTTCGTTTGTTACGTATGTACTAATTTGTTCTTTTATCGAATCAAGTTCAAATCGTGACCAGTTATGTACATCTTTGTTAACAATCTCTTGAAGAACAGAAGTACTTGCCAGCCAAAGTTTATAGTACTTCTTCTCAATATCTTTGTGCTTGCCTAAAAGATTGTTCAGATCATCTCGACCATAAATATCACTTGTATCAACAATATAAGGGTTGAACATGTGCATAATTGTTGCCTTGTTGTCGGGGGACAATCCTGCAGATGTAGAAAGTATATATCTCTCCGGATTAAGTCTTGTGACTTTACTGACTTCTTTTTCAAGTTGAGGCTTCAGTTCTTTCCAATCCTTGTATCTTTTTACTTGAACGATTGCTCTACCTCCTTTAACAGTTCCAAAACGAAAGTCAATGCCACTATCTTTTCCATCCTTAAAACTCTCAATATAAATATCGAATTCTGCCTGGAGAAGGTCACGTGTTAGGTTTTCAAATTCATTGTATTGTAGAATTCTAAAATCGTAATCAACCATAGTTCCTTATTACACGAGTAATCCCTCTCTTTTATAAGACATTTCAGTATCTTTTATTATTACCTCTCTGATAACACATATGTACCTTAATTTTACCGTTTGTATTCATTACTTTATCAGCAGATTCACCTTCCCGGCAACCGTTCTTACTGGTTCATCACGCTGTACAAATGAGATATCCATGTTCACATTATTTGAATCGAATAGCGTAGCAGCTTTGTTTGCGGACAAAGCATTTGCTACATAATGAATTTCTATCACACCAGGTTCAATCTGTTTCACCTGGATATACTTAGCTTCATTAAACAGCTCGTGGTGCCGACCAAAAATTAAGCCCGTCAGGTTAATTTTTTTTCCATCCCTATCAATCACAAATTCACCCGAACGACCACCTTTCATTTGAAAACTTTGAAGTATACCGCCCTCACTCGTCGTTTCCGATATTTCATCATTGGTGTTATAGCGTATGAGAGGAGAAGCCTGATTGTAATAGCTGGTAGCAACTAATTCATTCTTACCATCACTATTCACTTCCTCTGCATATCCATATGTCTGAAATGGTTCATATACATATTTCTCATTCTTCTCATATGCCAGCACACACCTCTCCGTATGTCCGTACCACGAAACAGTATCTATTCCAAAGACATTCTCAATCACTTCTCTGTAATGTGGATGAGGAAATTCAGAACCCATAAATGCGCCCACCAATTGCTTGGAAAGCATATCACGCAACTCATTGTCCTGCTCCCTGCAAAAAACTGCAAAGTCGTAAATAGAGGAAGGATAACCATGCAGGTACTTCACCTCATACCGCTTCAATATCTTTTTCAACTTAGCAGAAACATCTTTATAGTCTGCATACAGATCCAGTGCAAAGGTATTTCTGACCACATCATAGTCCACGAAGTTTTTGATATTACTTCTCCCACCGAATCCAAGTTTAAGATCAGAAACTTTGAAGCCAAGTTTTTTCCAGATGGTATGCATATGTGCCCACTCATGCCCCATAGAACTCGGTTCTATATAAAACCCGAAAGGAGTCCCTGAAGAGCCACCCGTGTTTACGATGTACCGTCCTTTTTTAGGGTAAGAACGTTCTTCTATCGGATATTGATTTAGAATCGATTTACTTGTAAGAGGAATTTTTGTAATGTCATCAAAAGATAAGAGTAAATCAGGGTGGAAGCCCTGTTTATTGTAATAATCTTTGTAAGCAGGTACCTTTTTATAAGCAAAATTGACGATAGATTTCATTTGTTGAAAAACAAAATTCTGCCTTTTCTCTAATGAAGAAGAGTCATATTTTGCAATATCCGATTTCCGCTGACGATAAACTGCTCCTATTCCGGGTCGATAGTCGTAAGGAAATTTATTAATCGTTTTCCCAATTACAGGAGGTATATTCGTTAGATTATTTTTAAGGAATATGGCTATGCTCATCTGGATAAATTAGAATATACTTTCATCATTTCATTGGTTGTATCCAAGTACTTGTATTGGATATATTTTCCAGCCAAATTATTGAAATTAATTAATATGTTTTTTAACTCAGATCTATCTGAATACAGAATACACCCATTTGGTCTATTTACAACATTTGTAGTTATCACATCTTTTCTTAAAAACAGAGCCTCATGTACTGATAAGGAGTCACCATCTGTTGAAGTAGCTCTTATCAAAGCATCACACGACTGTATCACTTCGACAAAATCATGAATGTAATCAATGAATAAAATATTTGGTGGTAATGAAACATACTTTTTACTTAAGAAAGATTGATAGTTACCTTTAGGATCCGAAAAAATTAAAGCATTATCAGTAATTTCAGAAAAGGTCTCAACTAGAATACTTCCCCCATAAATTTCTTTTCCTTCTTCATCATATGAAATATCCCATGCATTAGTACAAAATACATAATTATAATGCTGCCTTAAACTTTCAATTTTCTTAATTGAATTCGCCTTTAATGTTTGAGGATGAAGGGTAATTGGTGGTATAAATGCACTTACCAAAGAAATTTTTCTTTCAGAAATTTTCTTTGCATTATCGTAAGAATATTCATTCAACAATATAGCATGATTACAAAATAATAGAGAAAACTTATCCAGTATCTTTTTAAAATTGTAATTGCCATGAAACGTAATAATGACTTTTTTACCTAATAATCTAAAAAACACAGTAAGAATTAGTCTAAATAATTTATTACTTACATGTAAATGTATAATGTTTGATGATAATATTTTAGTTATAAGATTTAAATTTATACTTCTAGAGTAATCAAAAACTTCAGAATCAAGCCCATTTTCTATTAGAATCTTATTAAGTCTTTGCACATGAATGGTAACCCCTCCTATTGGAGGTGGCTTTTTAGCAATATGAATTATCATAATTAGGGTCTGCTTACTAATTCCCAATCAGGCACACAGTTTCATTTGTGGCCCGAGTGGATAAATGTTTATATTTCTCACTTTCATCAGTTTCAATAGTAACGAGACAAAATAAGACAAGGGAATATCCCTCATGTACCTGATCAGGTTCATCACAAAAATGATAGCCCCTATCCAACTGTTTGACGTCGTGGCCAATCTGGCACGGATATCATTTAAACCATATCCACGTTTGCCCTGACCAAACTTCCCTTCAACCTGATTGCGTTCCGCCGCCTCTCGTCGCTCTTTACGTTTTTGGTATCTGCTCTTGATCTCTTTTACCGGTTTTCGTCCCAGTGGTTCCCCGGTGTAGCGGATTCCTTTCTCTTTCAAAAACCGTCTGTTCTCCCGGGTAAGATATATATTAT
>Ga0255347_1004363_pt1 | contig 17213 bp, 15 predicted proteins | sample wastewater_treat_2_FD_192479 | JGI IMG/M metagenome (GOLD analysis project Ga0255347, IMG submission 192479) | Wastewater microbial communities from Lulu Island WWTP, Vancouver, Canada - plant24 | ecosystem: Engineered > WWTP > Wastewater > Unclassified | place: Canada: Vancouver, British...
TTCAATTTTAAATATATTCGAAATTATTATCAAAGCACGTATTTTATTTCATTCGTGAAATTTATATATATAACATTAAAATGCATTTTTTAATGTGTAGATATTATGCAGTATTCTATTAACATTGCTATGTAGATAAGTGCATTACTCACGGTGTGCATTAACGAAGTCATCTGATGTAGCTTTGAGAAACTTCGGTACATGAAACGCGTAGTTAGCTCATCGATCATTTCTGTTGTCATCCTTTTGTTGGTGGCAGGTGGCTTTCTATACTATCAATATTACCGTGGTGAATCATCGAAGGCCTTCGACGCAGTGCCATCAGACGTAGCTTGGTTGATCTCGGTGGACCCTTCATCGGGCAATTTGCAGCAGCTGGCTCGTACTGGATTTTTTAAAGAACATGATTCGGTTCCTGTGTTGGATTCATGGTACAAAAGTTTAATGCGCCTTGATTCGGTGATGGTGAACAACAAAGTGATGAAGGAGATTTTCAAGGATAGTCCATTGCTCATCTCCGGACACGTAACGGGCCCAAATAGCTTCAGTGAATTATTCTATATCCGTTTAGTAGGAGCGAATCCCGATGGTGAGGCCGATGAGTTAGTAAAAGCTTTACTGCACTCGAGCGACGACATCCAACTTCGAAATTACAATGGAGTTGATATTCGAGAAATGACCACATCCGACCGTCAAATATTTTCATGGACGGTATCGAAAGGCATGTTCATAGGAAGTTTTACTCCCTATTTAGTAGAAGATGCTATTCGTCAACAGCGGTCAGCTAAAAGTCCTTCGCCCGCATTGCGATTATTACCATTTACAGAGGGGAAAGAAAAAAGTTTGTTAGTAGCGATACGATATTCAGGTTTTTACAAATGGGTAAGTTCTCAATTGAATGTTCAGGCAGGGGTAAAAATGGAAGCATTGCAACGAGTAGGAGATTGGTCGATTGCAAAAATGGATTTACATCCTAATCAGATTACCTTCCAAGGAACAACCTTAGTGAGCGACAGTTCGCAATTTTTATCATTGTTTAAAGATCAGAAAAGTGTCCCAATAAAAGTAACATCCATAATGCCATCACGCACAGCAGCAGCTGTTGTATGGGGAATTAGTGATCCGCAATTATGGCTTACAAACCTTGAAGCTTATTTGAATAAAAATGCTTCAGGACCGGAAGAAATAAAACGAAATACAGGCTATCGTAAATACTTTTCGGGATGGATAGGAAATGAAATTTCGTTAATTGTAACACAACCTGTATCCACAGGGAACGATAATCATTATTTCACTGCTATAAGTGTAAAGAATGAAGCAGCATGTAAAAAGCAATTAAGCGAATTATCTGCAACTGTTCCGGGTGCTGCAAATGCGGAAGAATCATATAACGGCTATGCTATCCGTTATATTCCGGTGCCGGATGTATTACCTGCAGTATTTGGCCCCTTATTTGGGAGGATGAATCGTTGTTATTATACTATAATCAATGGATATTTTTTAGCATCTAATCAAGTATCCTCATTACGAGGATACATTAACGATATCAAAACAAACAATCTTTTAAATATTGATCCGCGATTTTCGTCACTCGTGAGTGCGATACCTCAACAAGGAAGTCTTTTCTTTTACGGCAGTATTCCTCAGAGTGAAAAAATATTTAGGAGTGTAGCTGCACCGCAGTGGGTGAGTTGGTTAGCTAAGTATAGCGAAAAGTTAAAAAGCTGGAACGGATTGGTGTTAAATATTGCTAGTAAAGATGGCGTGTTTAATACCAATGGATGCTTAGGATATTATGATGATGGAGTAAAAGGTCCGCATTTAGTTTGGAATACAAAGCTAGATACAACTATTGTGGCTGGTCCATTTATTCCTGTTAAAGAAGGAGATTTGATTTTTGCCCAGGACGAGCGTTTGCAACTATACGCGATAGGCCGAGATGGAGTAGTGAAATGGAAGAAAACATTAGAAAGTGAGATAAAAGGCAAAGTGAATGCGATAGATTTTTATGGTACGGGCGATCATCAATACATATTCAATACCGGTTCATTTATTTATTTGTTAGATTCGACCGGAGCAAATGTGGGTAACTATCCGATACGATTACCTGCAGGAGCATCAGCAGGAATGTCATTATTGCCATTAAATACGGCTGTAAACGGACAATTCTTTATTCCATGTTCCAACATGCGTTTGTACGGATATTCGTACACTGGGAAGCCATTAGAAGGCTTCAGTACTATAAAATTGCAAGACGTGGTTCAAGTCCCTGTTTGGTTATCGACGTTAAATGGGGTTAATTATTTGAGCATTGCGGATAAATCAGGAACTTGCTTCTTTGCCGATAAAAAGGGGGACCGTAAATTCACGTTAAAAGAAAAATTAACTGATCTAAAAGAAACATCCATATTCGCTCCTTCCGATACTTTAAGTTTATTTGAATTCTATCAGAGCGGAATTGTGAAGGTTGCAAAAGCCGATGGCATTACATCAAATTTATTTGATTCGCAGCAAACGGATATTTCATCAATATTACCTATGGATGTAAATGGCGACAACGAAAATGATTATGTAGTTTTCAATGCGGGTGAAATACAAGCAACAACGGCAGATGGAGTAATTATTTTCAAATACAAAACAGATGCTACTGAGTTAGCTGATGCATCAATAATAACAATACAAGGAAAATTATTAATTACTTTTCGAGGAGTAACCGACAACCGTTTTTACCTCTTAAACAGAGACGGGACAGTGTACGAAGGTTTTCCGCAAGCGGGGATAAGCACGCCGATAATTTTATCGGATAATGAAATGATGTTTGTTGTGAAATCTGATGAAAAAAGCTTGAGTTTATATCAAGTTGACTAGGCTTTAATCTTATTAAAGCGCATCAAAACATTTATAAAGCGTATTGATGAATTTTTGTTCTGCGTTAGCTTCATATTCATCAGGTGTAATCCATGATTTTTCGGAAATGGATTTAATATCAAGTGAAGTTTGTGTTTCAGTAACAGGTTTAATCTCCAATTCGATTTTAATGGAAGGTTTTAAAAGTTTTTTCTTTGTACTAGCTTTAATAATACCAGTATTTTGGTCCATTTCCTCAATAATGAAATCGCGCTTTACTAGCGCTTTCAAGCTCACCTTGTAGACTGAGTTTGAATCGTAGAAGAAAGATATTTTGCTCATAAAGAAATTGCCCTTAAACAAATGTACTAAACTAAGTTTAACCTATCAACAACTTTTGAGAATAAATATTTCTTTCAAATGAAATGAAGATGGTTTGAAAGAAGAAAATCCCGAGATAAATGAATATCTCGGGATTTTTCAGCCTTTCGGCAATTGTGGAATTATTTTTGATCGACTACAAAATCAACGCGACGATTCATTGCGTTTAATTTGCTAGCCATTGGATCTTTTTCACCTTTGCTATCCGTTGTTAAACGAGCTGCATCTATCCCAAATTCACCAACTAAGATTTTCTTCACGTTTTCAGCGCGACGTAATCCAAGTTTTTGATTTTCGTTATCACCACCTTTCACATCGCAATTACCAGTGATAGTAATTTTAAGATCAGGATTAGCTTTCATTACTTTCGCAATAACCAAGATACGATCATGGTAGATAGATTTCACTCCTGCATTTCCTAAATCAAAGAATACGCTTGGTAAGAATCCTGTTCCATTTTTACCATTAGACCCTGATCCTGAAAGACCATCTTTACCATATTCGCCCGGTTTAGCTAATGTGATACCTTGGAAGTTTACAAGAGAACCTTGAGGTGTTGCAGGCTCTAAGTCGCGGCTATCAGCAACTCCGTCACCATCAGTATCTGTTTCTGCTCCATTAGCATCAACTTTAGCACCTTTAGCTGTAAATGGATCTGCATCTTTACTGTCGATTACACCATCACCATCGGTGTCAACTGCAGTACCATCGCCATATACTTTAGCGCCTTCAGGCGTATTATTGTCTTTGTCGAATAAGTCAGATACACCATCTTTATCTTTATCTCCTGAAAGGATATCAATTTTTTCTTTCATGTCAGCAAGGTCGTTGTAAACAACTTCCATTGGATTAACCCATTCCATCGGTTTGTTTTTCTTTCCGAAAGTATAGTTAACACCTGCAGTTAACATTAAATAATTATCGTATTCAGAGAATGTTTTTACAGTAGCGTCAACATTGTCAGTAAATGTTCTTCTGTATTCGAAAGCCATTCCAACATCAACTTTGTTGATTTTATATTTAAAACCTAATGATACCGGCACCATTAATTCAGTAATGTTACCTGATTCACGAAGCAAACGGCTTCCTACTGAATCTTCTTTAACAGTAGCATCAAAATTTAATAATCCGATACCTAAAGTAGCAACCATGTGGAAGTTCTTATTTCTATCGAGAAAGCTAATATTTCCGAAGTTATAAGTCATTTCTAATGAACTTTCAAACATTTTACTCTCTAACACTTCGCTAATAGGATAAGCAGAAGAGTGAGAAGAACCACCTAAAGTTACAGGTTGATTCGTTAAAGTATCGAGGTAATCAGCATCTCTACCTGCAAATTTCGAAACCATTCCGCGGGCACGTAAGCCTATTGAGTGCGTTAATTGATAATGTAATTGGGCACCAAAAGCTGGCTTCATTTCAGCTTGCTCAAGGAAGCGATTGTTATTTTGTTTGCCTTTCAAAAGGTCGCCTAACAAGTGACTAACGCCAACTGTTACTCCTGCCGATAAACGGTCGTATTCTTTCGTTTTTGGTAGTCCGTAATTCGTGTTGCCCGACTGCGCAAACAACTGTCCGCCGAAACATACTAACAGGACAAGTGGTAAGTGCTTGATTTTCATTAATATTGTGTTTTTTGGTGATTTGATAATGCAATAATAAATAAAAGTTAGATAAGTGACCACATTTCAGCGTTTTAAGTGGCTGAAATATGTGTATTTTATCCCAATTCGGGCTTAATTCGTTGCAATCCTTTTGGATGGGAATTTTGAACAAGTTCGAGCAAATACCTTAAATGGGCGGGATCTTCAACAAAATCCAGTTCGTCACTTTCTATAATAATCACCGAATCTGCGGGATTATGTTTTAGGTGATGTAGATATTGTCCGGTAACCTTGTCGAGGTATTCACCCGGAATTGATTTTTCATAATCTCTTCCGCGTTTGGCAATATTGCTCAAAAGAGCAGGTGTTGTTTTATGCAGATAAAGGATTAACTCCGGTTTTTTTAACGATTGATTAATCATCATAAAAAATCGTCGGAATAAATCGAGTTCATGATTACTTAAATTGACTTGCGCAAACAACATTGATTTTTCGAAAATATAATCGCTAATCAGTAAATTATTTTGCGCTGTACTAAGCTCTTGTTGTAATTTTAATTGCTGATAGCGTTCTGCTAAAAACGACATTTCCAGAGGGAATGCAAATCGCTCAGGATTTTCATAAAATTGAGGGAGGAAAGTATTCTCTGCAAATTCTTCTAACGCTAAATCAGCATTAAATTTTGTCGACATGATTTTAGCCAGTGAAGTTTTGCCTGCTCCAATGTTTCCTTCGATGGCTATATACGAGTAAGGTAAAGAGGTGTTCATGGTTAGGGCTGACTAAATAATTTTACTTCACTTTGATCGCTACATTGTACTAGTAAATCAGCATTACTTTTATGAAATATCGGATTGATATAATTGGATGCAATATCACATAATGGTACGAGTGTAAATCGTCGGTTGCCGATTTCAGGATGTGGTAAGGTTAATTTATCTGATTGAATTATATCGGAGTTGTAGTATAATATATCTAGATCGATTGTTCGCGGTCCCCATTTTTCATTTCGTACTCGTCCTAGTTCTATTTCGGCAGCTAATAATAAGCTTAACAATGCTTCGGGACTATGGCTTGTTTTTAATTCAATCACCTTATTGAGAAAGGCGTCTTGGTTAGTATTACCCCAAGCAGCAGTTTCGTAAACTTTTGATACAGCTGAGATTACGCCTGCAGTGGACTGGATTAAATCTTCTGCAGACAACAACATTTTCATACGGTTGCCAAGATTGCTTCCTAATAAAATATAAGTTGTTGCAAGCATAGTGCAAAAATAATATTCGATTTCTTTTTTTAGATTTGCGTGGCTGTTTATTTTCTTAACCCAACAGTTAATCATAGTAGTCTATTCATTTATAGCCATATTACTTATTAACATTCGAGGTAATTGAAAAAGTCGCTAACCACTGTTTTATTATTTATTCTCCTTCTCCAAGGCGGTGGCTTTATGCTTTTACTACTTCTTCAACAAAATGCACTAAAAGATGAGATGCATTCTAAGATGGAACGGGGTGAAGTTGCATATGAGCATATAACATTATCTGTTGCAGCTTATAAAAATGCCTTAGTTGAAAAAGGAGAAATTTTAATTGACGGAAAATTATTTGATATTCATAGTGAAATTGTGACGAATGATAAAGTTACGTTACGTGTGGTTTATGATGAAGATGAGGATGATATTATTCATGAGATTAAAAAATATGTGAGAAGAAATTGCCACAACAATAAATCATTGCCAGATTCAAGCGTTTATTTGTTTTCTATGAATTTTATTGGATCTTCTTTTCATTGTTCTAATTTTGATTTATATTCTTGTGAACTTCTTTTTATAACTAAAAGGATTTTATTTTCAAATCCTACCGATGAGGTTTTTACTCCTCCTCCTCAATTAATCGCTTAGTATTCCTGTTTATCCACTTCGTGTATACGAAGTGTTGGTTTATTATGTCTGATTAAATTATCAATATGAAAAAAATTACTTTATTAAGTTCTATACTACTTAGTGCCATCGTTTGTACATCAGTTGCGCAAACGTCAAATATCGACACAACAGTGTCGAAAAAAGTGTCGTTGAAAGAGGTTGTTATTTCTGTAAACAAGACAGAAGAAACTCGAAAAACCGTAGCTCAAGAGGTGAAGGTTTTAACTGCTTCCGATATCGAAAACTCGCATGCACAATCAACAGCCGATTTACTAGCTAAGCAAGGTCTTCAAGTTCAAATGAGTCAGTTGGGAGCGGGAAGTCCTACTTTACGCGGATTTGAAGCTAGCCGTATTGGGTTAGTTATTGATGGTGTTCGATTAAACAATTTGATTTATCGCGCAGGACACTTACAAGACATCATTAAGACTGATAATAATTCACTCGATCGAGTTGAAATACTTTATGGTCCGGCTTCAACTATTTACGGAAGCGATGCATTAGGCGGAGTCATTCACTTGTATACAAAAAAGCCGATGTTAGCCGGTGCAGATGGAAAAGCTAACATTAAACTAAATGTATTTTCTCGGTATGGATCGGTGAATAATGAATCAACTTCTCACATCGATTTTAACTATGGAGGGAAAAAGTTCGCCTCAATGACATCGTTTACTTATTCAACATTCGATGATTTAATGGGAGGTAAGAACCAGAATCCTTTTTATAATGGTTCGTATGGCGAGCGTCCTTATTATGTTGAACATATTAATGGTGCTGATTCATTAGTAAAAAACAGCGATCGCTATCTTCAAGTTGGAAGTGGTTATTCACAGTATGATTTGGTAGAGAAATTATTGTTTCAGCAAAATGAACATATCAGCCACGGATTAAACATTCAATATTCAAATTCATCTGATGTTCCTCGATATGATCGTTTAACTGATCCGAAAGGAGCTGGGTTGAATTCAGCTGAGTGGTATTATGGTCCGCAAAGCCGATTGTTAACTGCATACGATCTAAACATCAAAAACGAATCAGCGTTATTTCAACAAATTCATTTCGGATTAAATTACCAAGCGTTAGAAGAAAGCAGACATAACAGAGGATTTGGAAGTAAAAATCGAAATAATCGTATTGAGAAAGTAGGAGTAGTGGGAGCAAATCTAGATTTGCAGCGATCAACTAAAAACCATGTCATTCGTTTTGGACTTGATGCGCAATTGAATAATTTGAAATCTACTGCTAACAAAGAAAACATAGAAGATGGTTCAACTGTTAATTTAGATACTCGATATCCTGATGGGAAAAACAATATGAATAATTATGCGCTTTATTTCTCTCATACATGGACCATCAATGATCAATTAACATTAACCGATGGAATCCGTGGCGGATATTCAACATTGCATTCGACATTAGTTGATACCGCTTTATTATTCCATTTGCCTTATACTGACATTGAGCAAAAAACACCGGTTGTTTCCGGTAGTATTGGTTTAATACATTCGCCGTCTGATGATTTGAAATTATCGTTATTATTATCGACCGGATTCCGTGTTCCCAATGTTGATGATGTGTCGAAAATTTTCGGATCAGCGCCTGGAATGGTAATCGTTCCGAATGTTGATTTAAAGCCAGAGAAAACGATCAATTATGAATTAGGAATTACTAAAGCATTTAACAATAAATCAAGATGGGAAAACACTATCTATTATACCACATTTAAAGATGTTGCGGTTGTAGATACGTTTACATATAACGGAAGTGATTCATTAATGTACGATGGAACAATGAGTAGAGTATATGCTAATCAGAATAAAGAGAAGGCATATATCTTCGGATTTTCTTCAAATTTCATAAGTCAACTCAATGATCATTTCATGATGTCGTTAGGGTTGAATTATACTTATGGAAGAGTAAAAACAGATTCAAGTGATGCTCCGCTTGATCATATTCCTCCATTTATGGCTCGCACATCATTCAGCTATACAAATAATAGATTCAATGCTGATTTCTTTATCAATTTCAGCGGAGCCAAATTGCTTAAAAATTATTCGTTAGGTGGAGAAGACAATGAGCAATATGCAACTGATATGGGAATGCCTGCATGGTTTACAATAAACTTAAGAGCAGGTTATCAAATTTATAAAGGTATCTCGTTACAAGCTGGAGTTGATAATATCTTCGATTTACAATATAGAACTTTTGCCAGTGGTATAAATGCACCAGGAAGGAATGTATTTGTATCGTTGAGAGGGGCTTTCTAATTGTGAGTTTATCTAAACAAAAAGGTCTCGTAATTTTACGAGACCTTTATTATTTATTGCTTTTTAAATCTTTCATAAATAAATTCAATTGATTTTGTTCCACCCAATGTATCCGGACCACTAATTGTGGCTTTCATGTGATTAATATCGGTAAGCCAATATTCAATTGTTTTAGGAAAATCGTGCGAATTGTTTGTAAATCTCCAATACGCTTCTTCTTCTTTTTCCAGCATAAAAGGAGTGGCTTTAATTTTGCCGTTTACTCTCATAGAAGGAATATAAAATGTCATACCTCGAACAATAGAAATCTTTATTGATTCGGTTTGAACAGTATCACCTTTTTCATTAATAGTAGCGCCACTACCATACATTAAATGAGGATTCACAAACATCCAACTTTCGAGTACTTTGGTTTGGCCGCTAGTACCAACCCATCCTCCAGCTAATTTTTTTAATCCGGCCGGGAGTTGATTCTGTGCAAGGCCTATTTGTGATGAAAAACAAATGATGGAAGCTAAATATAAGATCGTCTTTTTCATGCTTTCTTAACTTAAGATGATGCGAAAGTAGTTATTTGAAAGCCATATCCATAACTTTGTTTCGTAGATGTTTACCTTTGCGAGTAAATTTTGTTGATATGCTGGTAAGTTATATTGAAGCAGCCGCGGTGGTGGTATCGGCTTTGTCGGGCATGATAAATGCTGCAGAGAAGAAAATGGATATTGTGGGCGCATACAGTTTGGCTTTAATTGTTGCCTTTGGCGGTGGTACTTTGAGAGATGTATTATTAAGCCGTCGTCCGTTTTTCTGGGTAGAACACGAAGAATACTTAATAGTCGTTTTAGTGATTACTATTGCCTTCGTATACATTCCGTTATTTCACCGATTGGCTAAGAAAATGCATCGTCGTACGAATACAGTTGATGCTATTGGTCTTGGATTGTTTTCAATGGCCGGATTAGTGGCTGCATTAAATTCGGGATTGCCCATTTTTCCTGCTTCGCTTATGGGTGTAATTACTGGCGTTGCCGGAGGTGTTTTTCGTGATATTGTGAATAATGAAATGCCTGTAATTTTTCGACCATCGGGAGGATTGTATGCGGTAGCATCATTTGCTGGATGTTGGTTGTTTTTGGCGATATGGATGCTCTTTAAGGCGGCATTCATTGGATTTATATTAGGAGCAACCTTTATTGTTGTTCTTCGATTAGTATCGATTTATTTAGGCATACGATTGCCTAATCCTTTGTGGGTAGATGATAAATAAAAAAACACCGCTGATGTTGTAATTAATCAGCGGTGTTTTTTTTATTGATTTAGCAATTATTTTCTTCTGCCAAATAATCTTAAAAGCAATAAGAATAGATTGATAAAGTCGAGGTATAACGATAGGGCGCCCATTATCGAAGCCTTTTGATAATTTTCGGTATCATCAGGAGAAATGGCCGCATATCCTTTGATTTTTTGTGTATCGTACGCTATTAATCCGGTGAAGATTAAAATTCCTGCATAAGTTGTGATCCAATAAATAGTCTCACTTTTCATAAACCAATTAGCGATAGAAGCGATTATCATTCCAACTAGTGCCATCATTAAGATTGAACCTAGTTTGCTTAAATCGCGTCCCGTAACGAATCCTAATATTGCCATTACTCCAAATGTTGCACCGGTAATAAAGAAAGTTGATGCAATAGAGGCGGAAGTATAAACAATAAAGATGGTAGAAAGTGTAATTCCTGTTAAGGTTGCATAGAGAACGAATATGAATGTCGCAACAGAAGCAGATAGTTTGTTCACGAATATCGCTAGTGATCCAACTGAGAGAATTTGCGCAATAAACAATCCAATAACAACTATTGAATTGCTGAATATTAAATTCATGATTTCAATATTCCCTGAAATGAGGAATGAAATCCCGCCAGTAATGATTAGTGCAAGCGTCATCCAGCTGAATACTTTGGCCATGAAACGGGTTTGAGCCGTTGCAATAGCTAATTGTTGTTCGGTGAATTCTTGTGACATAAGGTTCTAAGTGATTATAAATTATTTAGGATAAAGTTAGTCATTTTTGTATAAAGATGGAGTCGAGCACCACCACCGCTAATTCCGTGATTACGATTTGGATAGATAAAAAAGTCGAATTGTTTGTTGTTTTTCACTAAAGCGTTCACGAAATCCATTGAATTTTGCATGTGTACATTATCGTCGGCTGAACCATGTATCAACATGAAATTTCCTTTTAATTGCTTTGCGTAGGTAATTGGCGAATTTTTGTCATATCCATCAGCATTTTCTTGTGGTGTCTGCAAATAACGTTCCGTATAAATATTGTCGTAGAATCTCCAATTAATTACCGGTGCTACAGCAATACCTGTTTTGAAAACAGTATTTACTTTAGTCATTAGTAAGGAAGTCATATATCCTCCGAAACTCCATCCCCAAACTCCTACACGGTCTTTATTCACATAAGGCAAGCTCTTCATGTAATTAGCTGCTGCTACTTGATCATCTACTTCTAATTTTCCCATGTCTTTGTAGATGCAATTCGCAAAATCGATTCCTCTTCCTGGTGTTCCTCTATTGTCGACACTTACGATGATATAGCCTTTTTGTGCAAGTAATTGATGCCATAAATAATTTGGTCCATCCCAATCGTTTGTTACCGTTTGAACTCCCGGTCCTCCATAAACGTTAAATAAAACCGGATAGGTTTTTGTGCTGTCGAAGTCAGGAGGTAAAATCATCCATCCTAATAGTTCAGTCTGATCGGGCGTTTTGAATGAGAAGAATCGGTATTTTCCAAAATGGAATTTTTGCATTTCGGCGCGCATATTGCGATTATCTTCCAGTACACGAAGCGATTTGCCTTTGTTGTTGACTACCGTACAGGTAAAAGGATTTCCGAATGATGAGTAAGTATCTACAAAGTATTTACATCCTACGCTAAATTCGGCATCGTGTACGCCTCGATCAGTAGTCAAGTTGGTCTTTTTGCCGGATAAAGTAATGGAATAAATGTTCTTTTCTGTCGGACTCATTTCCGTACTTTGATAGTAGAAAGTTCCTAACGACTCGTCGAAACCATAATAGTGAGTTACTTCATACTTTCCGTCAGTTATTTGCTTTACTAAGCTGCCATCTATATTATATAAATATATATGATTGTATCCATTTCTAGCAGATGTCCATATAAACTGTTTGCCATTCGAAAGGAATGTTAAGTCGTCGGTAATCTCGATGAATGATTTATTTTCTTCTTTTAAAATTACTTTGGAGGTGCCGTCACTGGCATTACATAAAAGTAATTCTAATACATTTTGATGACGGTTACTTCGCTGAATACATAATGTATTGGCATCATTGGTCCAGCGAATTCGTGGAATGTACTCTCTTTCTGTTCCAGTTTCAGCTTTTATGGTTTTGCCAGAAGCTATATTGGCAATATAAATATCTACTTTAGAATTATCTTCTCCTGCTTTCGGGTATTTGTATTTTTCTTCGCGTGGATACAATTCACCGTAATAAGTTAAATTGAATTCTTTTACATGACTTTCATCGAATTTGTAAAAAGCGATTTTTTTTCCGTCGGGCGACCATTGAAAGGCAACATCCATACTAAACTCTTCTTCATAAACCCAATCGGTAGCACCGTTAATGATTTCATTCTTATTACCATCGGTAGTAATGGCGGATTCTTTCCCGTCAGCCAAGTTGAAGTAGAACAAATTATTCTCGCGCACATAAGCCAATTTGTCGTTTGTTGGTGAAAAAGTGCAATACATCATTTTTCCATTAACAGAGATTTTTCGGATAATTCCTGTCTTTCTGTTCAAAACATAATAGTCAGAACGGCTCGAATGGCGGTAAATGGCCTCCGTATTAGCTGAAAGTAACACCAAATTTTCATCCGGACTAAAGCTATAATTAGTGAACTCAATCGTATCGTCTCCACTAATAAGTTGATTAGGTCGAACAAGGGTATCAATTGCCTTACCGGTAGCAAATGCGTACTTCACGATACATGTGCCTGTCGATCCATTTGCCGTGTTGGTATAGAAATCACCATTGTTCATCGAGCTAAACCCGCCTTCTTTTCTAGCATATAACTTAGGACTACCCCATATATCCTCCAGCTGAATTGCCCCTTGCTGTGCATTAACTGAGGTTATAGAAAGAAGAAGGAACCCGCATAGGTTTCTTAAATTAGATTTAAACATAATATCATGTATTTTATGGGGATAAACCTACAAATTTTATATTGATTTTTGCAATACAACGAATAATTTTTACCTTAGCAAAAAATAGTTTTTAATACATGAATCGCTTTTGTTTTTTGGTGTTCCTTTTTGTTATAACGGTAAGTCATAACTTATTCTCTCAAATTAGTGAAGGAAGTATTACCTGTTTGATGACTTACATAGGCTTAGACCAATTTGCTACTCAAAAGGCATTTTCTCCGAACGTAACAATTACTTATTTTACAAATAAAAATAGTAGAAGTGAAATGTCAGGACCTACGAGGATGAAAATAACTACGACCAGCACCTATAAAGGAAAAAACAGTTTATTTGATGAAATGGGTAATTTACCTTCTTATAGGAAATCAATCAGTTATGCAGGAAAAGCTGAGAAGATATTCGTAACTGAGGAGAAAAAGAGAATTGATGGAGAGAATTCTCAAAAGGCAATTGTAGCGGGAGATGAAGAAGAGCAGTCTGTTAGGTGGTTTACCCAGAATGTATCAGGTAGTAGTAAATGGGTTAGAAATTATGATAAAATAGTTGCTGTGCCTATAGATTTTTTTTATGCAAATTAGTTGGATTAATATTAAAATGGCAGCCATTTCAATGGTAGAAGGAAAAGACAAGGCAACCATGTTCGTTATCCCAGACGGGTATGGAGAGACAGCCGAAGAGAAGTTAAAAGAAATTTTTAGAAGTAATTAATAATAAATATTAAATAAATTAGATATTATGAATATTGTTTTGCTGATTTGTATTTTAATTGTACTATTTGTTTTTAGTTTAGGTGTAAAAATTAATGTATATCCGAACGAAATAGGGAGTTATTTCGGGTATCGCTCTAAGAATAGTATGAGAAGTGAACATACTTGGTTAGAGGCAAATGGATATGCAGGTCAATGTTTGATGTTAGCTTCACCTTTACAAATGCTTGTACTTGTTTTAACTGAAACATATTTGCCAAGTCATCCTACTCGTATTTTCGTGATTTTGGTGCTTAGTATTTTCATTACATTATTTACAACTTATTTTCTTACAGAGAGTAGATTGTCAAGATTATTTTTTAAAGATGGTAAACGGCGTCCCAATAATTAAGATTTACGCGAAGTATTAGATAATTGTTTTATTTTTAGCATTCTAAAAAATAACAGATGTTAAAAAAGACATTATTTGGTATTGTAGCAATATTCTTTTCATTGACCAGTTATTCTCAGGAATATCGACTGTCCTTTGACGAACCTCAAGCTCATTATGTAACAGTTCAAATGACTGTTATTGCCAAAGGAGGAGATTTCGAATTGCATATGCCGGTTTGGGCACCGGGATCGTATTTAGTTCGTGAGTTTTCTAAAAATGTTGAGGCCTTTTCTGCTAAAAGTGAAAGTGGTAATTCTTTAGAAGTTGTACGAAACAGGAAAAATGCTTGGTTAATTAAGTCCGCAAAAGGAAAAACAATAATTACTTATAAAGTTTATGCTAATGAGTTGTCGGTACGAACAAGTTTTATTGATGCCGATCATGCCTATTTAAATGGTACAAGTATTTTCATGTTCGTTAAGAATCAAATTAATCTTCCTTGTACTGTCGAGGTTGTTCCTTTTGCAAAATGGAACACAATTTCGGTGGCGCTAGATCCAGTTGATGCGGCAAATTCTTGGAAGGTTAAGGCCGATAATTATGATGATTTAGTTGATGCTCCTTTCGAAATAGGTAATCACAAAGTTCTAAAGTTTGTTTCTTCGGGAGTCCCGCATGAAGTAGCAATGTTTGGTGATGCAAATTATAATGCAGAGAAATTATCCGCTGATATGGCTAAAGTGACAGCTGAATGTGCTAAGGTTTTTGGATCACATCCTTGCAAACGCTATTTGTTTATTGTTCATAATTTGACTTCTGGAGGTGGCGGTCTAGAGCATAAAAATTCAACAACTCTTCAAACTTCTCGAACTAGTTATGGCTCCGAATCAGGTTATACAGGATTTATGAACCTTGTTGCTCATGAGTATTTCCATCTGTGGAATGTCAAGCGCATGCGTCCTTCGGCATTAGGTCCGTTTGATTACGATAATGAGAATTATACCAATATGCTTTTTGTCTCAGAAGGATTCACCGCTTATTATGATGATTTGATTACTCGCCGATGCGGATTTTACAGTGATGCTCAATATTTGGAAAAAGTAGCTTCAGGATTTTCTTATTGCATGAATCAATTTGGTGCATCGGTACAATCGGTAAGTGAATCGAGTTTTGATGCGTGGATTAAATTCTATCGTCCTAATGAAAATTCAGGGAATAGTACCGTAAGTTATTATACAAAAGGAGCTGCTGTTGGCGCTGTACTCGATATGATGATTAGAGGTGGATCTAACGGCAAATATTCACTCGATGATGTAATGAAAGGGATGTATGATTTGTATGCGGTAAAATTAAACAGAGGTTATACCGACAAAGAGTTTGTTGATATGACTTCTAAATATGCCGGTAGCGATATGAAGTCCTTTTTTGATCGATATGTTTATGGAGTAGAAGTGATGCCTTTCGCGGCAGCGCTTAAATCGGTAGGATGTGAGATTACCAATACTAATAGTAATTCTCAAAAGACATATTTAGGTATTGCTGTTTCCTCTAAAAATACTATCAATACTGTTGATCGTAATTCGCCGGCTTGGATTGGCGGACTGAATGTTAATGACGAGATTGTTGGAATTGATCAATATCGTTTCGTTGATGATATCTCAAAATATTTATCCTCTTTTAAACCTGGCGATAAAATGAATGTATTAGTGAATAGGGGAGGATTACTTCGTAATATAGAAGTTAAGTTAACAAAGACGCCTTTTGTTGAGTACTTAATTACTGATGATGATAAAGCTGCCGATTCAGCGAAAAAGAATTTTGCTAATTGGTTAGGGAAATAATTAATCGCCAAAATAAAAAAACGGTCAATTCTTATTTAGAGTTGACCGTTTTTTATTGTTGATTTATTTACTCAGAATTACAAATTCAGTTCTTCGATTTTGAGCTTTTCCTTCTTCAATATCATTGCTTGCTACCGGCTTAGTTTCTCCAAATCCTTTATAAGATAATCTTGATTTTTCGATTCCGCATTGGGATAGAAAGTCGAATACAGATTTCGCTCGGTCTTCAGAAAGTTTCATGTTATCCGCAGGACTACCTGAGTTGTCGGTATGGCCTTGGATGGTGACTTTTAAGCCTTGATTTAATTTCAAATAATCGCTAAAATCGGTAAGGATATTTTTATCTTGCGAATTCAATTCTGATGAGTTTGTAGAGAATAAAATATTATTGAGTTTATAGCTTTGTCCTACTTCCGTTTTCTTTAATTGTAAATTCACTTTTTTAGGAGCTTCCAACGTACTATCTTCTTTCGAAAAATAAGCAGAGTTGTAAGCATATCCTTGCTTCTTTACAGTTAGCATAAAGTCATCGTTAAATGCAACAACTGAAGCGTATTTTCCGGTTAGTGTATCGTAAGTTACTTCGTAATTTTCTTTCCCTTTTGCTTTTTTTAATTCAATTTTAGCAGATGCAATAGCTTCTTTGTCTCCTTCAACTTCTCCTTTAATGAAAAGTACTTTTTCGGGACGAACTTTCTCAGGAAGGTCGAATTCGTAAATGTCATATCCTCCAATTCCTTTTAAACTGTTAGATGCATAATATCCTTTTTTACCATCAGTACTAACAAAAAATCCTACTTCATCGGCTTCAGTATTTATTGGATAACCTACATTTATTGGAGTCGACCAGCTGCCGTCATCCTTCAATTTACTCATGTAGATATCATATCCTCCCATGCCGGGCAATGCATCTGAACTGAAATAAAAAGTCTTATTGTCGGGATGCATGAAAGGAGTTTTTTCATTTCCTTTTGTATTTATTGGAGCGGGTAACGGTTGCGGCTTACCCCAATTTCCTTTGTCATCTTTTTTTG
>Ga0255347_1004369_pt1 | contig 17193 bp, 17 predicted proteins | sample wastewater_treat_2_FD_192479 | JGI IMG/M metagenome (GOLD analysis project Ga0255347, IMG submission 192479) | Wastewater microbial communities from Lulu Island WWTP, Vancouver, Canada - plant24 | ecosystem: Engineered > WWTP > Wastewater > Unclassified | place: Canada: Vancouver, British...
TGAGCCAGATTGATGCGGACAGCGAGGCCAAGATTCATGCGGCTTTGGAGGGGCTGATGAAGGGGCGGACGTGTTTTCTGATTGCTCACCGGTTCAGTACGATCATCTCGGCAGACCGGATTGTGGTTCTGGAGGGGGGCCGCATTGTGGGGCAGGGCACCCATCAGCAACTGGTTGGGAGCTGTCAGACGTATAGGAATCTGTATGAGACTCAGCTGATTGTGCCGCAGCGATGAACGAGGCGAAGCCCAATGGCGATGTTACGATTTGTGTGGTCCATTACAGGACACCGGAGCTGATTCGTCTGTGTCTGCGGAGTATCCGCAAGTACACGCCGCCGCCTTATGAAATGGTTGTGGTGGACAATGATTCGCAGGATGAGTCGCTGGAGTATCTGCGGTCGCTGGGGTGGATTCGGCTGATTGAGCGGAAAGAGCCGGCCAATGATTCCAGCGGCGGCTATGCCCATGGGGCGGCGCTGGATTTGGCCCTACAGGAGTGTCAGACGGAGTTTTTTGTATCGCTTCATTCGGATACATTGGTTCACCGGCAGGGGTGGCTGGAGCTGCTGCTGGAGCCGTTTCGAGATGAGCCGAAGATGGCTTGTGTCGGCGGAGGTAAGGCAGAGCTGGAGCCGGTGTGGCGGAAGATTTTGAAAAAAGCGACTGATTATAAGACCTTCATCCGAAAGGTGATGCGGACGCCCGACCCCCTGGGGGTTCATCGTTATTATAACCGAACGGTTTGCTGTGCCTATCGGACTGAGATATTGAAAAGGGAAAATCTTTCGTTTTTAATGGAGCGGGACAAGGGGCTGACGGTCGGCAAGAAACTGTATTTTGAACTGGTTGACCGCGGCTATCAAACGGTTGAGTTGCCGGATTCTGTCTTGGGAAGATATGTGTATCATCTGGCCCATGCGACGCAGGTGGTGAATGCGGAGCAATTTAATTTGCGTCTAAAAGAGCGACGGAAGATTAACTGCCGTCTGAAGAAAATCGTAAAGTCCGAGAGACTTCGGGCAGTTCTGTTTGATGACAATTTGGATAGATAATGGATTAAATTATTTGTAAACTAAGATTTATATTAGAGGAGTTTTTATGAAAGTGTTAACCATTGCTCGTCTTTGGCCATGCTATAAGGGTGTTTTTGAGTCAAGAGCGGGAGTTATTGAACGATTGGATCCCTATCGTTTTCGAACGATTCATATTTATCTTGCAAAAAACAGCATCCAACCCAATCAGTTTGAAAATGCTGGTCAGACTGTATATTATTTGGCCGGTTCGGGGCGAATGCGGCAATTCAACCCGCTGATTTGCTGGCGGCTGATTCGTATCTTAAAAAAAGAACAGGTAGATATCCTGCACTGCCATAAGCACAAGGGCACAGTGTATGGAACGCTGGCTTCTTTATTTGTTCACCCCCTGGTTGTTATCTCCCATGTTCACGGCATCCACAGGACCCGCAACTGGCGAAGAAGACTGTTAAATCGATTTCTATTCAAGCGAGTTCACAAAATTTTAACGGTAGGTCAAGCTACTGCAGAGGATGTAATTAGAAGTAATCCGGGAGTAGATCGACAAAAGATATTTTCTCTTGGAAATTCCATTACCATTGACCATTATGCTGATGTCTCTATTTCCAATCAAGAGGCGAGGAAAGCCCTTCATCTGCCCGAAGATGCATTTATTTTCGGTACTGTTGGACGGCTAACCCCCGTCAAAGGGAATCATTTTTTGGTTGAAGCGTTCCACAAAGTTAGGCGGCAGTTTCCTTCCTCTCATTTGATCATTGTAGGGACAGGAAGGGCTGAGCAAGACTTAAAGAAGCAGGCCTTTCGGCTTGGCATTCAAGAAAATGTGCATTTTCTTGGGTATCGCACCGATGTTCCTGTTGTTTTGAAGGCGATGGACTGTTTTATTATAGCTTCCGTTGGAGAGGAGGGACTGCCCAGGGCCTTGATTGAGGCAATGTCAGCTGGCGTGCCGGTGATCGGAAGCCGCATCAGCGGAGTTCCTGAAATCCTCGATAATGGGAAATATGGACTGCTGGTGTCTCCTGGAGATTCTCCCTCGTTGGCCCAGGCGATGATTCAGATTGTTCAACAGGATCCTATGCAGCGGGATAAAATTATTCAACAAGGCCGTCGGTGGGTACAGGAGCAATTCTGCCATGAAGCAGTTGTTGCAAGACTGGAAAATATTTATGGAACGCTGGCTGTTCAGGAAGGCATTATCCACCGGTATTATCTGATTTCCTATCCGAAATCGGGAAGAACTTGGCTTCGTCTGATGCTGGGCCGTTTTTTTCAGACCCATTTTGATTTGAAGATTAGAAATAAAGATTTTCTTAAACTTGACCACTACCATTATTACAACCCTGCTGTTCCGACTCTTTATGTGCACCATGACCCGGATTCTGATACCGTCCGGGAAAATGAGACGGGAGAACTCCGCAATCGTTTGCGACGATATAAAAATTCAAAAATAATTTTTCTTGTCAGGGATCCAAGAGATGTAGTAGTTTCCCATTATTTTCAGGAAACCAGGCGGCCTAAAAAAGACCCCCATGATTTTTTTAAAGGATCTATTTCAGAATTTGTTCGCGATCCGGTAAAGGGTGTGGATGCCATTCTCACATTCTGTAATCTGTGGGCAAGTCAAAGACAAATTCCACAGGATTTCTTGTTAGTCCGGTATGAGGATTTGCAAAGGGATACAACTGGCCAATTGCGGCGGATTTTGGAATTTTTACAAATTAAAGATATCACAGAAATCGAACTGGAAGAGGCGGTTTCTTTTGGAGTTTTCGAGAATATGCGAAAATTGGAACAGGAGGGTACTCTTCGATCAAAGAGGCTTCGGCCGGGTGATGTTCATGATCCAGAATCCTATAAAACCCGCCGAGGCATTGCTGGTGGTTTTTATGATTATCTATCGCAAGAAGATATCATTTATCTGAATGATAAACTGAGACGGGAACTGGATCCTTTCTTCGGCTATTCGTTTGAGCTGGACCCAGAAAAAATAAAAGCGAGGGAGATACTTGCTGCTGGTTCTGTGAATTCTTGCAAAAAGGACAATGGATAAATTCATGGATATTTCTTTATGGCAGTCCTTGCAAAGCATGCCCAACGAAGTCTGCTGGATGGCTGCTTGGATTGGGACAATTTGGCGGCAGGGCGGTTGGTGTAAACTCCCAGGGGAGGGGACGGAACAACAGATTTTTGAGTTAGATGGGCAGGCCGTGATTTATGAGCCCCAAAAGATGATTATCCTGCATGCTAAACATGGTTTTGGGGACAATTTGATGATGACGGCGGTTCTGGAAGGGCTTAAACAAGATTATCCAGATCTGAAAGTTTTTGTCTTGGCTAGACATCCGGAGATTTTTTTGAATAACCCTCGAGTTGATTGTTGCTGGCCCGACAAAAAAATCCCCCCCGGCCATCCGGTACTGAAAAAGGCGATTGTTCTTGAATACATAGATTATTATGAGCGGCTGTGGAAACGAGGCGATCAGATCCATCATATCGAGCGATTATATAAAGGTCTTCCGATCCCGGTTGTTTCGCGGTGCTTTACGCCTCGGCTTTATCTTTCTGAAGAGGAGCGAAATTACCGGTCGGCGGAGCTGGCAAGGTTGAAACGTCCGCTGGTGGCTATTTCTCCTTATGGGAAAAAGAATTCCTCGATTGTGAGCAAGATTTATCCCCTGGATAAATGGGAAACGGTGGTCAAGATGCTGCTTGAAAAAGAGATCGGCCTTCTTCAGGTGGGTGCAAGTTCAGAGGGGCCTCTTTTGGACGGGTGTCTGGACTGGCGGGATTTGGGTTATCGGTATACTGCTTCCATTCTGGCCAAATGCAACGCGGTAGTGACTCATCCTGGCGGAATTATGCATTTAGCCGCTGCCTGCGGGACTCCTTGTGTGGCGATTTTTGGAGGAATCGAAAACCCGCAGACCTCTGGATATCCGGGTCATCGAATTTTGACTGCTTCTTTGGCTTGTGCGCCGTGCTGGAGGAAAAAACTGTGTCGAAAGCCGAAATGCCTGGATCAGCTTCCGCCAGAACGAGTTGTAGAGGAAGTGGTTGAGATGTTGAACTCGCAGGGATTTTCTCAGTAATGTCAAACTGTTCTGTCCCGAAAGGAAATCGGTAAATTCAACAATGGCAAAATTCAAGCCTAGTTTGTTAGGAAAGGAAAGGGGAAACCTTTTATGTCATTGGTATCAGTAATTATACCGACCTATAATCGTTTGCCCATTCTTATGGATGCGGTAAACAGTGTTTTATCTCAGACGTTTAGAGATTTTGAACTGCTTATTGTTGATGATGGATCGACCGACGGTACGCGTGATGCCATTGAAGCGGTCCGGGATCCGAGAATTCGCTACCTGTACAAGGAGAACGGGGGGGTTGCCAGTGCCCGAAATGTCGGGCTTGCTCATGCGAGGGGGAAATATCTGTTCAATCTTGACTCGGATGATTACTGGCTGCCGGAATTTTTGGATATTATGGTTCCAGTTATGGAAGCCCATCCTCAATTCAGCGCATTTTATGGGAGGCGAAAGGTCCTGTTTCCAGACGGAAGGATGCAGGAAGACGAACTTGTCCATTCTCCCCGATCGGGGTGGATTACACGAGAGCTTTTTCTGCACAAGTCTCTGGTACCTGTTCATACCTCCGGCACTGGATTTCGCACCCATGATATAAAGGGTGTACCTTATGATGAACAGCTTCGTAATGCTGCTGATTTTGACTACTGGCTTCGTCTATCCACTCGAATTCAATTTCTATTTGTTCCTCAGGCTGTTTTTGTCTATCGTGTGCAGCATGTTGTGAATCCTCGGACTTCTTTTTCCCGGGAAAACGGTAACCGGATTCGCATTCTTGAGCGTTTTTATTTTGAGATGGAAGGTCGTCGGTTTATCCCCTTGATGAAGGCGTATCGGAAACTCAGCCATTCCTATTTCAGCGTAGGTAAAACTCATTTAGAGAAGAAAAACAGGACCATTGCACTTTTTATGATCAAATACGCCCTTGGCTACTGGCCTGTTGATTTCCGATTGTACTATTACTGGCTTCGAGCTCTTTTGCTGGACAAACGGGAAGATGCTCTGAAAGACTGGAAGATGCCGCCGCCTCTGCCTAAAATATGAGACCTTTCCGTTGGATAGGGGGATTTGATGGACGAAAATCGAACGAGCAAAATAATTGCCATTGAAATGATAGGATGTGCGGCAAGCGGGAAAAGTTCGGTTGTGCGGGACCTATCGGAAAAGAACAGCATCTTTTCTCCGTATGTTTCCTCCCGAAGGTATGCTCTTGCATGCTGGACATATACAGTCCTTCGATTACCGAAGATTGTCTTTATGCTTCTGCTTGGAGTTCATAGGCACTATCTGAAAACTTTAATTCGAATTGAAGCTGCTCTTGCAGATATCTCGTCCATGAAAAGGGAGGCAAACTGGGGTGGGGTTTTGCTGATTGATCAGGGGCCGTTGTCTTCTCTGGCTTACCTGCATTACAAGGGAGTTTCCAATCGCTGGATAGCCAAATGGATGAATTACCTTCAGAGGAAAGCCGTGATAATTTTGGACAAGGCATTCTGGCTGGATGCCCCTAATGCTGTTCTGATTGAACGACTCAGAAAAAGAAAAAGCGGACATATTATGGAGCAATTTCCGGACACGAAAGTTAATCAGTTTTATAATTTCTACCGTATTTTTTATGGGAAAGTTTTGCAGGACGTCAATTATGAGTTAATTAATACGGAGCGTTTGTCAATCCGTGATGTGTCAGCGAGAATAGAATCAGAGTTTGCTCTGGTTACAAATTCTCATGAAGGGGAAGATATCTGTGGAGCGTGAATTCTATCCGGATGGATTTTGGCAATGTTTTACCGCAGATTTTTATGCACGTTCGCCTAAGCGGCAAAAGATATCAGTTCTTTGGAAGCATTTGCTGTTCAAGTCCTCCTACAGAACGGTTGTCTATTACCGGCTTGCGATGTATTGCAAACGGAGGCGTTTCGGGCGTTTTATCGCTCGGCTTTTTTTAACCCGTTTATCACGGGTTCCGGGAGTCGATTTTAACACGATTTACGAAATTGGGCCGGGGTTAAAACTTGTACATCCTCATGATATTGTTATTGGATATGGGGCTCGCATCGGACGATGTGTGACCCTTTACAATGGTGTGACGCTGGGTGCCAAGAACCGGTTTACTAACGAGGAGAGGGCACCGGATAAGTCGGATTGCTACCCACGAATTATGGATGGAGTGGTTGTTTTTTGTGGTGCTAAAATTCTGGGCAATGTGACAATTGGTGCTCATTCCATTATCGGCGCCAATGCGGTTGTCCTAGACTCTTTTCCTGATAACAGTGTTATTGCTGGAGTTCCAGCCCGTCTTATTTCAGAAAGGAAATGACCGCGAGGGTTGTCCGAATGCGAATCAGACATGCTCAAAGAAGAAAAACCTATTTTCGTATTTTAGGATTGAAGGGATTGTGGTTTCATTGGAGAGAGCTTCTGGGGGATAGACGAACTGTGCGTTTTTTCCCCCCGGGGGTTCAGACTCCTATTTCTATCCGGCTGAATTCTACGGATCTTTATGTTTTTAATACCGCTTTAATTAAAAAAGACTATTCTTTTCAGATAAAACGGAAGCCGAAAGTGATTCTTGATGCTGGTGCTAACATTGGACTGACCACCCTGTATTTTGCTCAGAAGTATCCGGAGTCGCTGATTTATGCCATAGAACCCGAAAGTGAAAATTACGCGCTTTTGAAAAAAAACACATCGTTTTATCCGAATGTGATCTGCATTCAAGCTGCGCTCTGGAAAACCAATGAACCAGTCCGTCTCTATGATAGAAACACAGGCCAATGGGGATTTTCAGTATTTGATGAAAAAAAAAGATCGGGGAGCTATATTTCGGAAGTTCCCGGAATCACCATTCCTTCTCTTATGGAGCGATATAAAATTGAATCTATTGATATATTAAAAATGGACATAGAGGGTTCTGAAAAAGAAGTATTCGAGAACAGCTCGGGATGGATTCATAAAGTTGGGGTGATTGCTGTGGAACTGCATGAGAGGATAAAAGCGGGATGCCGGCGTTCGTTTTATAAAGCGACCAATAGATTTGAGCATGAATTTATACGGGGAGAAAAACTGGTATTTGTCATGAGAGATGGTTATTTTTGTGAACAAGAAGAAAATGAGGAAGTTTGATAAGACTTTGTTTCTAAGAGACTGTTTTTTTATTTTCTTCCAAAAGAGGAATAGGTTTTTTCTGTTCTGTCTTGGGTAGCCGGTTATAAAAAAGAGCGGTCATTCTCTGGTGCTGATAACAAAAGTAGAATTTGGTCCGGTGGTGGTGGACTGCATCCAGATCGATTAGAGTCGGCTGGCCGTTGTGAAACAGCAAATTAGCTGGCTTCATATCGTTGTGGGTTAAGCGAAATTGCCTCATCCGTTCTAACAGACGCTTTGTTTTTTCTATTGTATCAGGCCTGTCCAGTATCTCATACAGCAAAGGCCCTTCGAGAAATGCGGAAAGGAAATAGGACTGGCGGAGGATGCCCCGCGTTCGCTGTTCGATGAAGGCGAGGGGGCGGGCGCAGGGGATGTTCATCTGCTGGAGGCGGTGTGCGGTCAGCCAGCATCGTCGGGCGCGGGAGCCCTTGAGGGTATGGCGAAGGGAATGGAGCCATCCTTTGTGATTGTAGCGTTTGACGGCGATGTCGAGGGTGCCGAAGCGGACGCGGCTGACAAAACAGGTGTTGCCGCGTTTGAGAATCTGTCCGGATTCCATCAGGCGGTCGATTTGCCGCACAAACTGTCGAGCGGTTTCCTCCGTCCAGTCTTTGCGGGTGAACATTCCCTGCATCGGGCCTTCTCGCAGGGCGAAATAGCGTTTGCTGGTGCGCAGGGTTTTTTTCAGGGTGCGTCGAAGCGACTGGAGCCGGGCTTTTTCGATAAGCCGCTGAAGGCGGGCCAATTGCTTTTCGCCGGCGGGGCAGTTTCTTTTCTGACAATATCTGTCCAAAAGGGGCTTCGGGTCGGCCTGATAGGTCTCCGGCAGCGTACTAATCAGCTGGGCCAGCTGCCGCAGGCCTGTTCGGATGGGTATGGGGTGTCGGCGGAAACGCATCATGCCGACATCGAGGGCGAAGAGCGTTTGTCCATTCCAGAGGAAATTTCCTTGATGCAGGTCTTTCTGGAGGATGCCCTTTTGATGCATTGCGGCGAGTAAATCAACCCATTTGGGGCCGATTTCTGAAATAATGGCTTCGCTGGTGTCTTCGGCAAAAAGTTCGGCCAGATTGACTGCCGGTGTGATTTTCTCGAAGACGACGACGAATCTGCCCGCTGCGTCCCTGCCTTCCAATAAAACCTGGGGGGCGGGTATGCCTCGCTGGCGAAGCAGAGAAAAGCCCTTGATTTCCTGTCGATGATGGAAAGGTCCGCGCAGCCGGCTGGTAAAGACCTTGACGATGACCGGCCGGTTTTCCCAGAGGCCGTCGCAGGTGCGTCGTTTGCCGAGCAACTCCCGAAGGAGAGCGGTGCAGCGAACGGTAATGCTCCTGCCGGATGCGGGATTTTTTATCTGAATGTCAAAAGGCATTGATTCCATGTTTTTCCGATACTTAACAATTGCTATTTTCAGGGGTTAGTGTACCATAATCTCGCTGAAATGGAGACGAAAATTCCTGATAAAACTGACAAGGGTGCAGCGGAATGAGCGGGTTGGAAGTTCTGGCGGTGATTTTGATGGCTGCCCAGGTGGTTTTTACCATTCAGGTCTGGAGCAACATCCGCTATGCCCTTCAAAAATACAAACGGGTTCGGCAGTATTCTCCTGAGACGGCGCTGATTGTTCCCTGTCGTGGGCTGGATGATGCGTTTGAGGAGAATATTCGGTCTTTTTTGATGCAGGATTACGAGCCGTATACGGTTCTGTTTGTTGTGGAAGATGAATCGGATGCGGCGTATGGGGTTCTTCGGCGTGTTATTGAGGAGTATCGGCCGCAGACGCGGGCCCGCAAGGTTTGTGTTCTGGCGGCGGGGAAGGCGGCCGGCTGCAGTCAGAAACTTCACAATCTTGTTTATGCCTGCCGGGCGGTCGATGAAAGCACGGATGTACTTGCTTTCGCTGATTCCGATGCCTGCATCGGCCCGCAGTGGCTGCGTCATCTGGTGCATCCGCTGCGGGAGAGCCAGACGGCTAAAAACGGGGCGGCAACCGGCTATCGATGGTTTGTGCCGAAAACAAATAATTGGGCGACGCTGGCCTTGTCGGGTATGAATGCCAAGATTGCGCAGCTGCTCGGCAATACCCGTTTCAATCTGGCCTGGGGCGGCTCAATGGCGATTCGCAGGGAGCTTTTTTATCAACTTCAGCTGGAGCAGATTTGGTCGTCTGCGCTGAGCGATGACCTTTCTTTGAGTGCTGCGGTCTCAAAGGCCGGATTGAAGATTGTGTTTGTTCCGGCGTGCATGTCGGCTTCGTATGAGTCGGTCAGCTGGAAGGAATTGTGGGAGTTCGGACGTCGGCAGTTTCTGATTACTCGTGTTTATCGACCCAAGATGTGGTTTTTTGGGTTGTTCAGTTCGCTTTTTTCGGTTTTGGGGCTGTGGGGGGGAGCGGCGGCGGCTGTTTGGACGCTTTGCGGGCCGCAGCCGTCGTGGATTTTGATTGCGTGGCCGCTGGTGTTTGCTTTCTGTCAATGGCTGCGTGCGTTTCTTCGGCAGCGGATGATTGGGCGGCTGCTCGAGAAAGACCGGCCTTTGCTTCGGGCGGCCAGTCGGGCTGATTTGATGCTGTTTTGGTTTTTTTCGATTCTTCTGCTGGGGGTGGTGGCCAGTTCAGCGGTGGGTACTACGTTGTGCTGGCGGGGTATTCGCTACCGGCTTCGCGGACCGACGCAGGTTGAGGTACTGCCGTAGGGGAGGGAAATTTGCTTTGGTTTTCAGCGGGGCTGGGGGCCGCGGCGCTGGAGGAAGTCCTCGAGAAGAACCTTGAAATTGCGGACGGCCTGTGCGCGGTGGGAGATGTGGTTTTTTTCGTGCGGGGGCAACTGGGCAACGGTCTTTTTTAAGGAGGGTATCCAGAAAATGGGGTCGTAGCCGAAGCCGTTTTCGCCGATTGGTTTGTCGATAATCTGCCCCTCGAGGGTTCCTTCGGTCTCGAGCAGGACCTGCTTGTCATCGGCAAGGCAGAGGCAGCAGACAAAACGGGCGGTTCGTTTTTCGGGGGGGACGGTTTGGAGGAGGCGGAGGACTTTTTTGTAGTTGAGCCGGTCGATTGTTTTGCGGTCGGCATTGGGAGGGATTTGTTCGGCGAAACGGGCACTTCGCACGCCGGGCCGGCCGGCGAGGGCATCGATAACAAGGCCGGAGTCGTCGGCCAGGGTTAGCAGTCCTGCGGCCTGGGCATAACCGAGGGCCTTTTTTTGGGCATTGTGGGCGAAGGTGCTGCCGTCTTCGGGGATGGGCGACAGGTGTGGAAAATCGGCCAGCGTTTTCCAGTGAATCTGTTCGGCCAGTTCCCCAAGCATTGCCGTCAGTTCGGCCATCTTTCCCGGATTGGTCGTGGCCAGAAGGATCGTTTTTGGGGGGTGCATCTTAAGTCCTCGGTCACTCCGCATTGGTGATTCTCTTTATCTGCTCTTCCAGATAAAGATTCAGAAGATCCGGCGCTAGGCCGGAATCGGCGTCCATCTGCAGATAATAGTCATTGTCAAATCTTTCCTGGATCACCAAAAGACTTAATGCGCAATTGTACAATATCATATCTTTTGCCTCTTCATGGTCGTATCCATCGGACAATAAACGTTTGAACAGATAGTCAAAAGTGAATCTGTCGAAGACTTTGGGGTGCGTTTTAATATAATCTGGAGGATATTCATCGTCCATTATGTATTCTCAAACTTATTGAACTATTATCCTAACACTCTAAACGTACAAGTTCTTTTGCTTATAAATAAAATCGAGTTATTTGTCGGCTGGGTTTGAGAGCAGTTTTTTGAGGAGAGCGCGCTGGAAGTGGAGTCTGTTTTCGGCCTGGTCGAAGATGATGGAGTTTTTCGATTCGGCGACGTCGTCGGTAATTTCAAAACCGCGGTAGGCAGGCAGGCAGTGCATAATCCTGGCGTGGGGAGGGGCCTTGGCCAGCAGGTCGGCGTTGACCTGAAAGCCCTGGAAATCGGCGATGCGTTTTTCCCTTTCGGCTTCCTGTCCCATGCTGATCCATGTGTCCGTATAGATGACGTCGGCATTGCGGACGGCCTGGAGGGGGTCGTTTGTTAGAAAAACGGTGCCCGGGCGGGTTTGTTCCACCTCGGAAATGGTTTTCTCGTCGAGCATATATCCCTTGGGGGAGGCAATCTGGAAACGGAGGCCGAATTTGGCACAGGCCTCGGCCAGGGAGCGTGCGACATTGTTGCCGTCGCCGACATAGGCGAGCGTGAGCCCTTTCAGGCGTCCGAAGTGCTCAAGAATCGTCATCATATCCGCCATGGCCTGGCAGGGATGCGACCAATCACTGAGTGCGTTGATGACCGGCACGGTTGCCCATTTCGCCAGTTCGAGGAGGGTTTCGTGGGAGAAGGTTCGTGCCATAATGCCGTCCACATAGCGGGAGAATACCCTTGCCATGTCCTTGGCCGGTTCTCGCTTGCCGATGATGCCGATGTCTTCGGGCTTGAGGTAAAGGGCTGTGCCGCCCAAATCGGACATGGCCACCTGAAAACTGACGCGGGTGCGCAGACTGACCTTTTCGAAGAGCATCGCCAGCGCCTTGCCTGCAAGGCATAAATCCCTTCCGCCGGATTTGTAAAGTTTTTTGAGCTGGATGCTTAAATCGAGCAGTTCCTGCAATTGTTCTGTTGAAAAATCCTGAAGGGAAAGGAAATTTTTCATTTTTTGGTCTCCTCGGCTAAGACGTCTGCGAGAATGGCAAAGGCCTGGTCCAGTTCTTCGGCGGTGATGGTCATGGAGGGCATAATGCGCAGGACTGTTTCCTGTGTGCAGTTGATTCGGAGGCCTTTTTCGAGGCATCGGCTGACGATGGCTGCGCCGGGGATGTTCAGCTGAACACCGAGCATCAGTCCGATGCCGCGGATGCTGTCGATGATGGGGAACTTGTTCTTCAGTTCATTGAGTTTCTGTTGGGCGTATTCGCCCATTTTCTGTGTGTTTTCGAGGAGGTGTTCCTCTTCGATGGCCTCGATGACGGCGATGCCGGCTGCGCAGGCGAGTGGATTTCCGCCGAAGGTTGAGGCATGGCTGCCGGGGACGAGTGCGGCGGCGACTTCGGGCTTGGCGATGATGGCTCCGATGGCTGTTCCCCCACCGAGGGCCTTGGCCAGGGTGATGATGTCGGGGATGACATCGATGTGCTGATAGGCAAACCATCGGCCTGTTCGGCCCATGCCGGTCTGCACTTCATCGAGAATCATGACGGCGCCAAATTCATCGCAGAGATTCCGAATGGTGTGGAGATATTCCGCGGAGGCCGGATTGATGCCGCCTTCTCCCTGAATGGGTTCAACGAGGACGGCGGCTGTTTCGTCGCTGAAGGCCTCGGTGAGGGCGTCGATGTCGTTGAAGGGGACATATTCAAAGCCAGGGACGAGGGGGAGAAAGCCGTCGTGGTATTTCGGCTGTGCGGTTGCGGTCAGGGCTCCGAATGTGCGGCCGTGAAAGCTTTTTTCGGTTGTAATGAATTTGTATTTGCCCTTGGCGGTGTACTTTCGGGCCAGTTTGAGTGCGGCTTCGTTGGCTTCGGCTCCGCTGTTGCAGAAAAAGCATTTTCCGCCGAAGGAGCGTTCGGAGAGGAGTTTGGCCAGCTGCCCCTGGGGCAGTGTGTAAAAGGTGTTGTCCATGTGAATCAGCTGGGCGGCCTGCTTCTGGATGGCTTCTACGACGCGGGGATGGCAATGGCCGATGCCGCTGACGGCCCAGCCGGGAAATAAATCGAGGATTTTATTGCCGTCCATGTCTACGATCCAATTGCCCTTTCCCCGGACGATGACTTTGGGCAGCCGTCCGTAATTGCCGATGACATACTGATTGTAGAGTTCGATAACTTCCTGCGTATTCATGACTGTCTCCGAATGAGCGGTTATTTCACAATTTGCGTGCCGACGCCTTTATCCGTATAAATTTCCAGCAGGAGCGAGTGCTCGAATCTGCCGTTGATGATGTGGGCCTTTTTTGTGCCTCCCTCAATGGCGGTCAGGCAGGCCTCGACTTTGGGCAGCATGCCGCTCGTAATGGTGCCGTCCGCGATCATCTGGGCGATTTCTTTTTCGGTGAGGGTAGAGATACAGCTGTTGGGGTCGTCTTTGTTGGTTCGAATGCCGTGGGTATCGCTGAGTACGACAAGTTTTTCGGCTTTGACGGCGGCGGCGATTTTTCCGGCTACGCTGTCGGCGTTGGCGTTCAGTTTGACTCCGGTGCGGCTCATGGCTATCGGAGCAATGACGGGGATGACTTCTGCCTGGCAGAGCATGGAGAGAAGTTCGGCGTTGACATCGGTAACCTTGCCGACCAGTCCGAGGTCGATTTTTCGGCCGTCTCCATTTTCCAGCCGGAGGGGTTCGGCGAATACTACACAGCTGCCGAGGGAATGAAGGCCCATAGCCCGGCAGCCGAGTGAGCGGATTGTGTTGCAGATGGGCGTGTTGATTTTGTGCACGAGGATATGTTCGGCGATGGCCAGAGTTCGTTCATCGGTATAGCGGCGTCCCTGGACCCACTGGGGCTCCAAGCCGGCCTCGTTCATTGCCTGTGTGATGGCTTTGCCGCCGCCGTGAACCAGAATCGGGCGCATCCCTACGGTAGCCATAAACACGATGTCCAGGAGCAACTTGTGCTGGAGTTCCATATCGTCAAGAATGCTGCCGCCCAGTTTGACAACAACAATCCGGTCCCGAAAACGGCGGATATACCCCATTGCTTCAATCAAAGCATTGGCTTTTTCGATGGCCTGTTCCATCTTTTCGGTCTCCAAATCATCTCACCCAAAAATAGAAAAAAGCCAACGGCGGGACTTGAACCCACAACCGCCGGTTTACAAAACCGGTGCTCTACCGTTGAGCTACGTTGGCACAGTCTAATCGGGAAACGGCCGGAAGCCCGCTTTTACTGCGGGGAGCAAGCCGTTTTCCGGCTGCTGTTTTTCTATACTGCCGGAAAAGGGGGATTCTACTGCTTTTGGTGGGGTATTGCAAGGGATTTTGTCCATTTTCCGGCTGTCGGTATGGGGCATCAGCCGTCAGATGGGTTTGTCGGGCAGTCGGCTGTTCATCTGCCGGCACAGTTCTTTGAAATAATTGACTTTTTCTTTGCCGAGCAGGCGGATCGGAAAAGCGGTTTTGTTGTGGTTTAAGGGTTCGGAAAGGTCTGTATATTGTCGGCAAAGTTCACCGTCCGGCGTTCCGGGGATGGGGGAAAAGTCGGCCAGCATAATTCGGATGCCGAGGGAATGGACAAAGTGCATGGACTGTTCAACCTGCTGAAGGTCGCCTTTGGGATGGCCGAGGAGGATATAAGCGGTGATTTGGCTGGTGCGGATTCCTGCGCGGGTGAGGGCGCGGACGGCGTCGGCCAGGTCTGCCGAAAGGACCTTTCCGCCGGTTTCCTTTTGAAAGGCATCGCTGGAACTTTCAAAGCCGAGATAAAAGGTCTGAAAGCCGGCGCGAGCCATCTTTTCCGCAATCTGAGGGGTCAGGAGTCGGGCGTGGAGGGCGTTGGGTGTGTGGAAGGCGATTTTGTAAGGGCGGCTGATTCCATAATCTAAAAAGGGGAGCAGTGTCTCCTCAGGTCGGACCAGCAGGGCATCGTCGTAAAAGGCAATGTTTTTCACCCCTAAGCGGGCTAAATGTTCGTAATCGGCAATGCAGTCGCGGAGAGGACGGGGGCGGAAGGGTTTGCCGGTGAGCGGCTGGTAGCAGTAGCTGCATTGGAAAGGGCAGCCCTCTGTGAGGGTCATGATGCCTTTTTCCGGTTGAGGATAGCCCTGCCAGTAAGGAGGGTGGTATTCTTCGGGCGGCGGAAAGCCGAGGATTTGCCATAACTGGTCCAGGTTGTTGTTTGAGATGACAAGGTCGGCTCCGAGGGTTTGGGCGTGCTGCTGACAGCAGGCAGCATAGAAACCGCCGAGGATGATTTGGGTGTGCGGGGTGTGTTTGCGAAGCGTTTGGATTACTTCTTGTACACCCGGGTACCAATAGGTGAGGGATGTTTGAATCAGGGCGAAGTGAAAAGGGCCGTGTTTGTCGAGAAACTTCAGAAACGAGTCTTGATTTATCCCAAAACGGTTATAGTATCTCGGAATATCCTTCAGAGGGGCGGGCTTTTCGATTCGGCGGGAGGGAAACTGTCCGCGTCCCCATTTGTCTTCTTTCAGCGAGGCACCGGCGGCAAAATCGGGATTTCTGCGGTCAAGAAAGTCAAATAAGTACAGGTCAGAAAAGGGGTTAAGTTTGCCGGCGACACGCAGCATGCCGTAGGGTTTCAGCCAGAAATCGTAGGCGGCAAAGTCATAAATCGGCGGATTGACCAGCAGTATTTTCGGTTTCATATAGAGACTATCTTATCAGGGCTTTGGGCTGTCGAAAAGAAGGGACAGAAAAAGTTTTTTCTCTTTACAAGTTGTCAAGACTATGTTAATTTACCCTGCTTTGAGAAAAAGCGGAAAATCATAATTACAAAGGTGAGATTATGGCACATAAAAAGGGACAAGGTTCTTCGAGAAACGGTCGAGACAGTAATCCGAAGTTTCTTGGTGTTAAGCGCTTTGGCGGAGAGACGGTTACGGCCGGCGGCATTATCCTTCGCCAGCGAGGCACGCAGTTTTTCCCCGGGTTTAATGTGGGAATGGGACGTGATCACACGCTGTTTGCACAGTGTGAAGGCGTGGTTCGATTTCGCGGGCGAAAGGTTGATGTGGTTACCGGTTAGCGTTTTCTGTCGGGATTGAGCACTTGAGAGCCGTTCGCAAGAACGGCTTTTTTTGTATTATTGTTCATGAGGCGTGTATGGACTTGAAAGCAAACGGTTTGCCGCGGGGGATTTTGTTTGACATGGATGGTGTGCTGGTGAACTCGGAAGAGTTTCTGGCAGAGGCGGCCTGCCGGATGTTTGCTGAACACGGGCTGTCTGTTCGGCCGGAGGATTTTGTGCCGTTTATCGGGACAGGTGAGAGCCGTTATCTGGGCGGGGTGGCGGAAAAATACGGGCTTGCTCTGGATATTGCTCAAGCCAAAGAACGCACCTATGATATTTATCTGGAGAGGATTCGCGGCGTGCTGAAGCCCTTGCCTGGGGTTCATTCTTTTCTTGAGCGATGCAGGCGGGCGGGGAAAAAGATGGCGCTGGTTTCCAGTGCCGATCGAAGGAAGGTGGAGGGCAATCTGAGGGAAATCGGGGTGGGGCTTGAGACCTTTGATGCGGTGCTGACGGGTGAGGATGCTGTCCGCAAGAAGCCGGCTCCTGATTTGTTTCTGGCGGCCGCCGGGCGGCTTGGGCTTGCGCCGCAGAGTTGTCTGGTCATTGAAGATGCGGTCAACGGAGTGCGGGCAGCGAAGGCGGCGGGGATGCGGTGTCTGGCGCTGACTACTTCTTTTCCGGCGGAGGCGCTGGGGGAAGCGGATTATTTGGCCCGTGATTTAACGGATGTGCCTCCCGAGGCGCTTCATTGGGACTGAAGCACTGCCGGAGGTGGGAGTCGAACCCACACCCGGGGTGAACCGGAAAGGATTTTGAGTCCTTCGCGTCTGCCATTCCGCCACTCCGGCAAGAGGCGGGGTCAAGCATAGAAGGAAGGGGGCTGTTCGTCAAGGGAATTTCCGGGTCTGTTTGGGGGTGTTTTTGTCTGTTTGGCTGCCATCGAGAAAAACAATATCTTCGGGGACAACCGCCACATCGCGATGTTCAGGGCCGAGAATCTTGCGGATTTGGCTTGAATGCTTTCCGGCGACCTGCTGGAGTTCAGCGGAGTTCAAACTGGTGACGGCTTTGGCCTCCTGATTGATCATTACGACGGCGCCGGCGTCGAAGGTGCCTTCAATGGCGGTAATGCCTTTGGGGAGAAGACTTTTGTTTTTCCGCAAGGCGGCCATAGCGCCGACATCGATATAAATCGTTCCTTCCGGGCGGCTGTGGAGTATCCAT
>Ga0255347_1004370_pt1 | contig 17188 bp, 17 predicted proteins | sample wastewater_treat_2_FD_192479 | JGI IMG/M metagenome (GOLD analysis project Ga0255347, IMG submission 192479) | Wastewater microbial communities from Lulu Island WWTP, Vancouver, Canada - plant24 | ecosystem: Engineered > WWTP > Wastewater > Unclassified | place: Canada: Vancouver, British...
TAGCCCAACAGGTGCTGGAGCACAAACCGGGTCTGGCTGGCCTGGTGGCCTGTTCGGCAAGTGACCACCACTCTCGTGTCCTTGGACGGGATCAGGACGACATAGGCGGCTTCCAGTTCTGCCAGGGGCCTGAACCGGGTGATTCCGTCAGTTGTTTCCAGGTCGGCTGTGAAGGGCCGGTTAAGTGCCCCCGGGATATGGCCGGCACGCGCTTCATCGGACCTTGCTCCCGAGAAGAAGTCCGTCGGCCGCACATCCAAAATGACCGCGGTTCGCCGTTGTACATGCGCCAGCACCAACCGATAATCCACCGTGAATGAATCGGTCTGGCGAGGTACTGGGTAGTCTGTCACCGCAATGGCCGGCAGGGCCGTATCAAACGGTCGCTGTTCCTTCCACCACTTTTCCCAGCCTCCGTTGAGAATGGCGTAGCGTTGGTGCCCAACCCGATCCAGGGCAATCCCCACGAGGGTTGCATCCTGAAGCTTCTCACTTGGCACGATGATGACCGTCGTCTCCGGCCTGATGCCCAACAACCCCAGGTGGCGAGCAATCATATCAGCGGGCAGCAGTAGAGACGAAACCCCGCCAACCACGCCTCGGAAGTGTTCCGGATCCATTCGTACCGACCCGGGCAGATGGCCGCTGTTGTAGGCTGGCTGGGACCGCACATCAATGATCCGCAAATCGTCGCGTTGGAGGTTTTCCTGCAGCCATGCGGTTTCGACCAGTCCCGGCAGCTTGCCGAACGTTTCGGCGATGGCGGTGGTCGAGGCGGCTGCTTCCCCAAGGAAAAAGTTCCGCCAGGCCATAACCCGTGCCCGGATATCGTCGGTTCCCGGCGCCTCCCGCAGAGAGACGGGCCTCAGCACGCGTTCCATAAAACCCTGCAAGCCATCGGTAAGGATATAAACATTGCGGTAGCCCAGGCGTGCCAGGGCATCCCGCGCCTGGGCCGGGTGAGTCATACCGTTCGAGTAAAGCACGATCGATCCGTAGTCCTTGCGGAGAGCCAGGATCTCGGGCAGGTCTGCGGCGGCTATGTTGACCGCGCCTCTCAGGTGAAAACGCGCAAATTCCGCCGGTGTGCGAATATCCACCAGCATCAGGCTGGGATCACCGGTCATGATCCGATCGGCCAGGTCTTCCGGCTCAAAATGATCCTCAGCCGCTTCCATGGCCTGCAGCAGCGCCGCCTCACCGGCATAACCCGTCCCAGGTTGAGTTCTCTCACTGCCTTCCGAGGGCAGCATCGCCACAGCAAGGGCACCGACCAGGATGGCCACGCTGAAAGCTTTCAAAAAGGGCGTGCCAAGGTAGGGACCGGCCCCGGCAACCTTTCTTTCGCCCCATTCGGCCAGCCAGAAGGCAGCCACTCCCAGAGCGGCGAAGAGCAGTACAAAGAAGGAGGCTGAAAGCCCAAGGGCCGCCCACATGAAGTTCACGCCGCTATCGCCCCAGAGATAGAGGGGCTTGATGAGGTCGTAGAGTTCGTTGAAGAGGATACTGCCGAGGCCCGCGCCAAGCAGAAAGATCAGCGCATCGAGTCGCCCGGAAGCCACCCCCACGGCCGCCGTGCCCGGACACCAGCAACCCAGGACGAAGCCCACCCCAAAGAGCAACCCGCCGACGATCTGAGCGCCGTAAACCGTGGGCAGAAAGTAGAGCTGATCCGAACTGATCAGGCCCAACGCCAAAGCCAGGTGAAGGCCGATCATCGCGGTGATCATGGCCGTGAACATGACCCGCAGGACGGTCATGTCCCGAATGTAGAAGATCCCGCTCAGCTTCCTTGAACTCCCGAAACCGGCTCGTTCGAGGGCGAAACCGAAGCCAAAACCCACGAGCAGGGAAACCACCAGGGCCACTCCGCTGCTCAGCGCATCACTGCCATAAAAAGTCGTAATCATGACCATTGCCTCCTCACCAGCCACGCCGTGGCATAGCCGCTCACAAAGAGGGAGACCAGGAAGAGCAGGCTGCCGGTGGTGAGCATGGCCCCCCCCGTGAGTGCCTGGCCGGAGGTACAGCCGGATGCCAGGCGGCTGGCAAAACCGGAGATGATCCCGCCCACCAGGGCCAGCACCACCCGAAGTCGAGGAGAAGCCGACGGGCCGCGTTCGAGCTGAGGGTGGATGCGACGTCCCAGAATGGCGGAGCACAAGCCACCCGCAAAGATGCCCGCAAACATGAAGACCAGATAGTAATCGAGCGGAGCATTACCCCATGAACCGAAGTAGCTGCTGTCTGCAACATGCTGCGGCATCAGTGCCCCCTGCGCGGCGGCGGCAATCCGCGCAATACCGCCGGATGCGCCAAGGCCGGCGCCCAATACCAGAAAGCTGGCCAGCAGCACCAGGCCCAGCAAAACACCGGCCAGATAGGGGTTCATGTAGAGACTGGGGTCGTTTGAAGGAACAGATGGCTTGGAATTCATGATCAATGCCTCTCGGTTGACAGGCTAGCAAGCGTGTAGAAACAACTTGCAGCCAGATCGACGCAATTTCATCCTCGAAGTCACACGAACAATTGATGCAGAGTGGTTTTATGTCCTCCACTCATTTCGCGAGCCCAATGGCGAAATAACATTTTCCGTTCCAAGAGACCCCGTCAGCAGCCGGCCGATTTTTTCCTGGGAGCGGGAGGAGTGGCCGGAGGAGCGGCTGACGGTGAGGCCGGGGCTGGCACCGGAGTCGGCTGGAGACTTGGACCGCCGCCGGGAAGCGGCACCGCTCGAACCGCGCTCTTCAGTTCGGTCTCCTCCCAGAAAGCTTCGAGCCCTCCGTGCAAGGCCTTGATCGGACGTTTGGTCTTCTGGGAAAGGATGCCGGCCACCATCATTGCCAGCGACCCGTCCCGGTCCACCACGATCAAAGGCCCTGCCCCCGTCAAATACGCAGCATTCGACAAAACCTCGCCCAGATCCGCATTGATTGCTCCCGGCAGGGCATAATCCTGAAACGCCTCGGGCGGGCGGATATCCACCAGATCGAAGGTCCCGGACAAATCCTTGAGCAGCCGCCTGAGATCTACAGGCGAAATTCGTTCCGCCAGGTGAACCTGGCGCCTGGGGGGCTGCACGGCAGTGGCCCTGGTTTCGCTGCCGAAGACCGGCAGGCCCGCCTCGATCCAGGCTGCACTGCCCCCCTCCAGGCTGGAGACATGTTTGAAGCCCTGGCGCTGCAGGATGCCCGCCGCGAGACTCGATCGATAGGCACTGTTGCAGACCGCCACCACCGGCAGGTTGGGATCGAGCTTGGCGGAAAGCTCGGCCAGGTGGTTGATGGGCAGATTCACCGTCTTTCCGATGCGCAGCGCCATCCATTCGTTGGGCATGCGGACGTCCACAATGATCGGGGCGGTGCCCTCCCGCATCTGGGTGTAGAGCTCGGCGGGCTTGATGGTGCCGCTCCTGGCCAGAGGCAGGCCGGCCCCGGTCCAATCCTCGAACGGCAGGACGGAACCGGTATAAGCCACCCGGTGCAGCCGGAAGACGGCTTCCTTGATTTCAGCCCGGGAACCGATCAGCACCAGCGGCGCCTTCCACGGCACCATCGTCCCCACCCAGCTTTCGAGTCGACCCCGCAGACCAATGTTGAGCGAGCCGGGGACATGGCCTTCCGCGTAAGGGCCAGCGTCCCGCAAATCCACCAGCCAGCGGTCTGCCCCCCTGATCAGGGATTCGTCGACCTTCGCCGAGGCAGGCACGGCATCCCAGGAAACCAGCGGCGGCCCTTCCCGGTTCAACGCGGCATTGTGCCGAAAGTACTGTGGTGCTTCGGGCAATCCTTCCAGGACCGCGGCGATGAACTCACCGCGACCCTTGTGCTGGATGTAGGGATTGGAAGACTTTTCCCGGCCGATGGTCGATACAGGATCATCCGAGAGGTTGGCACCGCACAATGATCCTGCTCCGTGCGCCGGCAGCACGGCAACCGAATCCGGCAACTTGGAAAGCTTGTCGTGCCAGGTGTCGAAGCTCATGGAAGCAAGAGTGGCCGCCGTCATTTTGCCTTCCAGCAGATCGGGCCGGCCAATCGAGCCCACAAACAGGGTATCTCCCGTGAACATGGCCTTCGGCAGCACATCCCCCTCGGCAAACACCAGGGCGCACATGCCATCAGGGGTGTGGCCCGGGGTTACCATGACCTTCACCGTCGCCGTGCCGACGGTGAAAGAGGACCCTTCCTGGAGTGGTTCAATTTTGTATTTCGCCCCGCTCGCTGCATTCTGGTAGACGGGCAGCTTCAAGGCCCTCACCAATTCCAGATGGCCCGCGATAAAATCGGCGTGGGAATGGGTGAGAAAGACGCCCTTGATGGTCAGACCATACTTCTTTGCATAGTCCAGGTAGGAGTCGATGTCGCGATCTGGATCAACCACCAGCGCCTCTTTGCCGGAACTCAACAGGTAGGAGAAATGGCTCAATACGGGCAGGTTGAACTGGACAATCTCGAAGCCGGGAAACCGATACGTGTCCACAATCTGGTGGAAAGCGTCATCGACTCCATGCGTGGCCGACTCGGAGTCTTTGATTCCAGCCGCTTCGCTCCTATGGACCCACAGACCAACATTCAGCAGGAGCAAAACGGCGACCGCGGTCGCCAGAAAATTGCGGTTGGATCCAGACAATCCTTTCATAATCAAATCCTTTCCTCTCATTCTCTCTTGCGATTCGCTGTCTCACGTGAATTCGCCGCTTTGACGCCGCTCACTGGTTCACAGGCCGCAGCTTCGGACCCAGAGTATCTCAGGGAGCGATAAAACAGGGAACAGCACGACTCAACCATCGCTCATCCGGGCCATCATCCTTGACCCTGGCCCGATTGGCCGGATTTCGCCGATATCCAGAATGAGGAACCGCGAACCGTCCAACCCCCTTTTCTGGATCGTCCGCCTCAGGTCCAGGGCCGGATAGCCGGGAGGTTCTTCTCCCAGGGGGAAGGTTCCCCACTGGGCGGGGATGAAATACCTGGCCCCGAGCTCATCGAAGGCGTCGAGCGCTTCCGGGATGTTCTTATGAGCGTAGTGCATGAACCAGCGGGGATGATAGGCGGTGGTCGAAATGAGCGCGTAATCGAGGTGCGGGAAGCGCCTTCCGATTTCCTTATAGCCGATAAAGTAGCCACTGTCTGCCGCGTAATAGACTGAAGTCTGGACGGTCAGGAGCAGGAAACTGGCCCAGAGGGTTTCATTGAAGCCCTGACCAATTCGCCTGGACCAGTGCTGAGCAGGCAGGCACACCAGCTTCATGCCGTTTGCCACCGTGATTTCCTGCCACCAGTCGAGCTCCTGAACCTCACCTGGATGGAAAGATTCGATATACCCTTTGAGCCCGAGCGGTACATAAATCCGGGAATCCGGCGGCAGCGAACGGATACTCGCTTCATCGAGGTGATCGTAATGATTGTGGGAAATCAGAACGTTCAAGCGCGGCGTCAAGGCTCGCAACTCCTCGCCGGTAAGCGCCGGCGGAACGATGCGCCGGGGGAGCAGGGCTCGTTCCGAAAACATCGGGTCCGTAATCCAGTAATCGCCCTGCAAGCGCAGGAGAAAAGTGCTGTGCCCGATCCAGGCAATGAAGTCGCCTTCGGGCAACTCCTCGATCCGTCTCTTCAGGTTCGGGATGAATCCAGGCCGGTGGTTTTTCTCCTCCTCCGAATAGACAGCTTTGCCGGAGAGTTTCCACTTCAGCAACCGCATGACCCCCCCGTGCTCCATTGGCATCCAGGGATTGAAATAGCGCCCGTCGTCGAAATGAGGCGCGTAGAGCTTCTCAACGCTTTGTCCCTGCACCTGGCGGTGCCAGTTCTCTTCATCGAATGGTACGGGAGTGTGCCTGCAGGAAACGAGCAAAACGAACCCCAGGAGACTTATTGACAAGAGGACTGATCCGACTGCTTTCATAGCGTCTTGCCCAGCTTGAAGATCAACGATAAGAGCCCGCGTGACTGGCCAGGCACAGCGCCACAAAACAGAGGCCGGTGCCTCTGGGCATCGTGCCTCCCCTCCCTTGGCACCGCGCCACAGAATAAAGTGGCCATTATTCCAAACCGTCCTTTCGGCATGCTTCCGGCAGGAAGCCACAAATTGCCTGGATACCGGCTTTTGCCGGTATGACGAACGGAGGGTGAACTGCTATTTGTGCGGAGCTGCACTTAGCATACGGCCGCACTGCGAACGAAGAGAGACGCCCCAAGTTGACCATCGTCGTTCAGCCAGTTCCGACAAGAACAGAATAAACCGGCTGGATAACCCGCTCCCAGCCGATACGGCGAAGGGACGGTAACACTTATCGCGGGGAGGCGAACTGCAACTCCATGACCTCCTGAAATCTGCTCACCACATAATAGGTCGCAACAGATACCCGAACCAGGGCACACGACGGTGAGGCAGCAAACTCCTCTAGATGCGGGTGCTTGGCAAGATAGCAGCTGAGGACCCGGGATCGCTCTCCTGGCGGAACTTCGGCTGCGGAACCCACTGCGGTCGCTGCAACCGCCCGGTGGATATCGGAATCCTGGTTCGAGCGGCTGTCCATGAGGAGGGCGACCCTCGGGTTGGCCTGCAGGTAAGCAAACTTGCGCGTGGCTTTGGGGGTGACGAAATAGAGCTCACGAAGGTCCTCGGAAGCGGCAAAGGCAACAAGGCTCGCATAGGGCTGCGCCTGGTCCTGGGTTGCAAGCACCGCCAGCTTCTGGGATGCAAGGAGCTCCATGAGTCGCTGTTCAATCTGGTCTTTGTCCGGCATAATGGTCTTCCAGTATAGTAGGGTATGATTGGATAACCTCCCGACTTAGGTAAGGTCTGTGTTCAGCATCGTCAAGGCTTGCCGGGTTAGGCGCGCGGCAATACGCCACCCTTCCGGGACGGTTCGGGGAAGGCCTCTTCCTGATCGGCAAACGCCTTCTGTTACGGTGCGAAAAGGATCTCATGCTGCGTCTTCAGCCGCGAACCCATTCGTTTCCGCTACACCACCGCCAAGGCCTTTGTCCGTCTTGGCCGGATGGACCAGTTAGCGAAGCTTTCGGAGCTTTGCCTGGCCAATGCCAAGAGCCTGCTGGCCGCCCTCGAAACGGTATCACGACTGGGGATCGGGGCTTTTCGGGTGCTTTCTCCGATTTTCCCCCGCTACACCCATCCGGAAGTGGGCTATGCGCTTGATGAACTCCCGGACGCAGCAGCCATTCGGAGCCTGCTCAGTGCGGTCAAGGAGTTTGGCAAGAGGCGGGATCTCGGCCTTGCTCGATGAGTGCGCGGAGGCGTTTTATGGCGACCAGGCACACGAGGAGGTAGGGAAAGACCATGAGCGGCACCCCGAAAAAAAGGTGGGAGCGATTCAAGCCGAGGCTTTCGACGGTGTGGGTGGTTGCCGGTACTCCAAGCACGCGCCAGGACCAGCTTCTCCCCGGTTCGAAGCGAGTCACGGCAAACGGCACCGAGAATCCCAGAACGGTCCTCACCCAATCCGAGGAAAGCACCGTCAGGAAGCGGTCGCGGCACGCAACGGCACGGATTGACGGCCCCCACTCGACCCAGCGCGAGGTATCGATCAGGACCTTCCAGACCTCATCGGCGGCAGCCTTGACCACCAACCCAATCTCGACATAGGGAGGAATAACCCTGAGCAAGGTTCCCTCAGAAAGGAGGCTTTTCATGTGTCAGCAAGAGAGAACCCGTCCCAGTCCCCGGGCCTTCTTCGCCAACTTGCAGGGGCCCCGGCCCTGGCGTGAAAAGATTCGGCTGCTGCTCCGCAACAACTGGAAAAAGTTGACCAGCTTCCAGGATTGCTGCGGCCATCCCGGCGAACCGGGCTGCTGACAGCCGCCAGTGGGCCTCGGCGAGGCCGCCCCGGGAAGACTCCCGACCGAGCGATGACGCCGCTGCAAGTGGGGCGCCGCAGGACAGCAGGTCTCAACCGGCGGCGCTGCCGCCACCGATGAGCGGCAGGGTCATCTCGACGCGAAAGAAAACCAGATAGCGTGGTCCCTGCTGTTGTTCCTTCTCCGCGGGGTAGCTCCGCCGGCGCAGCGCGCGGAGCAATTCCGTATCCTGCTCTTCTCTCACCTTTGTCAGGTAGATTCTCTTACCCTTGTAACCCGGCCCCGCTTCTATAAAAAGATAGGCCGCATGAGGATTCTCCTGGAGGTTCCGGTGAGTCAGCTTATGCGGCATGATGAACGCCACGGTCCCATCTTCCATGACATGGGGACGTGCAAAAACCGCCTGATTCACCAGCCCGGCGCCGCTGACAGTGGCAAGAACACCGTGTCCCGACGACTTTTCAAAGTATTCCTTCAATTCTTTGGTATCCATGATGATCCTCTCGTTGTCAGTTGCCAGCGATCAGGCCGCCTGGATCCGGTACTCCGCGATAAGCCGGTCGACCTTCTGAACCTGCATCTGCTGCCTCTCCCAGTAGTCCTGCCCACGTTGGGCATCGAGTTCCTCAACCCGCTTGCCCTGCTGCTCAACCCAGGTAAAGTACTTCAAATTATGCCACTGGTTGCGGTTGCGGCGGATGCCCTCATCGATCCAGTCGAGCTTCTGGCGGTGGAAGATGCTGACCAGGCGCACTTCGGCCGCGGTGCGGTCCATGAGGCCGAAACAGTCGTTCAAGGATGTCATAACCGAGTGGTAGCGGTCAATGGCGTCGGTACAGATGGTGACAATGAGGTCGTTCTTGCCCATATCATAAAATTTGGCGGTCTTGATGGCGCCGAGGACGTTGCAGACTCCCGAGATGCCGAAAATCTGCGAGAGCCGCTCCACCTTTTCTCCGGGGATGCCGTATCGGTGGGAAAGCACCTCCCAGCCGGGCTCCTCGGTCAGCAGCTGCAGGCCCAGTTTGGTTTCCATTTCGTCAATGCCCATCACCGCATCCAGGTTCATGACGTTATGGATCCAGGTGACGTGTTTGTCTCCGATACCCTGAATGTCGTGACTGCCATAGCCGTTCCAATAGAGGGTCGGGCATTGGATGGGTTCAAGCCCGACGATCAGGTGGCGTCCGGGCCACTGTTGCTTGAGCCGGTCGCCGGCGGCGATGGTACCGGCAGACCCCATGGCGGTGACATAGGCCGACACCATCCCCCCGCCGACACCCTCTCTCGCGAGCACACCGGCCAGCTCAATGATGGTGTTTCCGGTGACATAATAATGAAAACGGTAATTGGCGAAATCGTCAAACTGATTCATGATCCGGATGCGCTCGGGATCAGTGAGGTTCAACTCACGACACTTGTCATAAATCTCCTTGACACAGCTTTCGCATCCCGGCGTGAGCTCGAGTCGAGCCCCGTAGCGCTCAATGAGCTCGAACCGCTCCCTGCTCATCTGGGCGGGCAGGACCACCACCGAGTCGAACTGCATGCGGGATCCCACCCAGGCCCCACCGATGCCAAAATTTCCCGTGGACGGCCAAACAATGGTATGCCTCGCCGGATCCACCTCGCCCCTGATCAATTTCTCGATCAAGACGGCGTAGGTCGCGCCGACCTTGTGGCTGCCGGTGGGAAAGGCCTTGCCGTACAGGACCACGATGGGCGTTTCGACGCCGGTCAGCTCGCGCGGCAGGACTTCGTGATAGATGCGGCCGGAACCGTCTTTCCAGGAAATATTGTAGAGATTGATCGGGTCGAGCGGGTCTCGGTCCCTGGCAGCCAAGGCCTTTGCTCGCAGCTCCTGGTCGATCTTGGACGGGTCCAGCATTTCGGCGAAAGTGGGGCCGGTGATAAATCGGGGTTGAATCATGAGGTTGCTTCCTTTTTCTCAATCCGATAAGAGTATGGATGAGTCACAGGGTTGCCTTTCCTAGCAGCAAGCGTCGACACGGTCAAAGCCCGTGAAAAAGAGGCCTGCTGACTCGCTTGGAGCAATGACGCCCGCGCTGCTCAGCTCGATCAGTCCGGCCAGCCCGGATGCCCCCGTCGGGCAGACGGGAATACCGGTATGCTGGCGGGCCGCGGCATGGGCCTGTCGGATGGTCTCCTCCCGCACCACCACCGCCCTGCCGCCCGTTCGCAGCAGGGCCTCCAACAAGTAATACCAGTCATAGGTGACATCATCCAGGATACCATGAGCCAGGCTACGGGGAGGAAGTCCGTCCCAGGGCCACATGAACCGTTCACGGTGGTGCAGGAGCTCCTGCAGGACGGCCTGCACGGACGGAGCGTCGAAGTTGCGCCGGGCAAAGGCCGCCACCTCGCCTATCTGACCGGCACCACCCAGGATAAAGGCGGCAAGCTCGGTCAGTTGCCCTTGCGGGTCGGCCGTGCGATCATAGCCGAGATCAAAGGCAAGCCTGTGGCGGCGGGCGATTTCCCGCAACACGAGATGGTAGGCACGGACGAAGGGAAAACCGCCTTCCGGCTGACAGGCGTGCACCCGCGGCAGCGCCGCAAGCAGGCCCAGTTCCAGGGCCTCTTCAAAAGCCTGGGCAATCGCTCGCGCCAAAGCGCCTCCCCCGACCTGGACCACGACGCTGTCGATAGTTCGGGCTTCGGCCCGAAGCTGCATGACCAGTTCCCAGCCAAGCGTGGCACCGCCTTCGAGGTTTGACCAGTTTTCAGGGCCGGCGCACGCAAACGGAATCCAGCCTCGTTCGGTCACCGCCTCCCGAAACGCACAATAGCAGGGATCGCCTTCGCCCGTAGTGGCGCGCCGGATGGTCTCCACCACGGCGCCCCGGTCCCTGAGCATGGTCAGGATGACGGGATCGACCTCGGCGGGAACGAAGGCATGGAGTTCGTAGCCGCCCGCACGAGCCACGGCCGAGGCACCGACCGCTGCATTACCGCAGCTGTAAATGGCCAGAACCTTCCTGGCGCCGCTGCCATGCCGCCGCCGCAGTGCCTCCAGGTAGAGCAGGGTGGCCATCAGATGTCGGCCCTTGTGCGAACCGGTCACGTTGGCGGTTTCATCCTTCACCCACAGGCACCCGGTCCGTCCCAGGGCTGAAGCCAGTTCCGGCGCATCGGTCAAAGGGGTCACCATGAAATCCTGGCCTTCGAACGGCAGCAGCCGGGCTGTTATTTCATCCAGAAGGCGGTCGTAGGGATCGGCCCCGAGCAGGTGAAAAGCGGAGATGGTGTGCCGGAGGACGGCGAAGGTCCGCCCCGCCCTGCCAGCCCACGACGCCCGGATCCCGTCCACCGCCGCAATCCCCGGAGACAACACCCGCCGGAGCGGATGCTCCTCCCGGGGGCGGCTCCCGGGGCACCGGAAGACGCCGGCTTCGATATCATACTCCCGCCGACAGGATGGACAAAAGAGGCTAATGTGAAGCAGCGCAACCTCCCTTCTCCGGCCGATCAAATCTCAGGCTGATCAAATCCAATTGAGCGGTTCCTGTCGGCTCATTCTGCGAAAAGCCATTCTTCCATGGTTTGCAGCACCACCAAGACATGCTTGCCTTGCAGACTCCCAAAGGTCCTGAGCAGGCACCATGCACGAAATGCTCCCATTGTCATCAGCGAAGATAATCCGCGCCCTGGGCCAGCATCCGTTGAATCTGGCCCGAAGTCAGATTGGTGCCGGTTCGCATGTCATTGTCTCGATGCATCAAGTTCTCTGGGGGTGCACTTCCTTCGACCGTCCCGTCTGGCCCGTCAAACGAACAATGCCCGGCGCGCATGAGAAGATGACCCAGTTCATGGGCGAGGATATCTCGGCCCGTCTCATAACTGATGAAAATGCCCTCGTTCCAGCGCAAAACGCCGGGGTTGAACTCGGGCAGATACGTCAGACCGTGGTAACCGCTGTTGAAGCCAGGTATCCAGTAGGTTGCAATCTCTCCGGCGGCCCGGTTCAGGCGGAGCAAATCAAGGGCTTCTCTGCTCGCGGGACGGTCGGGCGTCCCTGATCCGGCAGCCGCACTCAGGGGGAAAGCTCGCAGCAGGAATCCGCCGTAATTGAAGGATCCCGTTGCGCCGCTCCTTGCCTGGTGGGTGTAGGCGTCCTGGCGTCGTTCCCGTTGAAAATAAGTGCTGGGACTGATTCCCTCGACCCGACTCTCCTGTCTCACGCTCTGCGTCAGCAGGGTCATACTGGCCGCATCGCTGAGGTGCGTCATGTTCGACAGCACGAAGTCAAGGTCGTGCCCTCTGAAGATGTCATTTACGCACCTAATGGCGCGGCGGATTTCGGCCTCCCACTGTCTCGCGGTCAACAAGGCGCCCTGGTACCTGATTTGAAAGGTTGTAGCACGGATGTATGCTTTAGGCATGTCGTTCCTCCCTAAGACTAAGACCTCGGCCAGAGCCAGGCTGCTCCGCGCACCCCGCTGGAATCGCCGTGGTGGCTGCGGACGATCGGCGTTTCCGCCTCGCCGCCGAACACGTACGCCGGCAACTGCGGCGGCACCAGCTCGTACAGCTCGTCCACGTTGCTCATGCCCCCGCCGAGAACGACCACATCAGGGTCAACCAGGTTAACGACATGGGCCAGGGAACGCGCCAAACGGTTGGCATATCGCTCCAGGGCGCCCCTGGCGGCGGCATCCCCGTTGCGGGCCAGGTCGATGATCTGCGCCCCGGTGGGCATATCAGACCCATAGTCCGATGACTTCGCGGTTGCCCCGGCATAATCCCGCACGAATCCTGTCCCTGAGATCCATTTCTCGACGCAGGACAATTTACCGCACCAGCACTCAGGGCCCGGGTATTCCTCGGCGTTCATCCAGGGAAGCGGGTTGTGCCCCCACTCACCGGCCACCAGGTTGAACCCCGCCCACGGCCGGCCGTCGACTGCGATACCGGCCCCGCAACCCGTTCCGAGGATTACCGCGAACACCACCCGGTATCCCGTCCCCGCCCCATCGACTGCTTCGGACAGCGCGAGGCAGTTGGCGTCGTTCATGCACCGCACCTCGCGGTTGAGGATCCTGCCGAGATCCCGGTCCAGAGGGTGCCCGTTCAAGACGCTCGTGTTGGCGTTTTTCACGCACCCCGTTCGAGCCGAGATCGTGCCAGGGATACCGACGCCCACCGTCCCCATCCGCCCCAGCGCAGATTCCGCTTCGGTGACCAAGCCCGCGATGGTGGCAACGATCGCTTCGTAGCTGCGCGGGTCGGTAGCAACCCGCTTCCGGTAAAGCTCAGACCCGCCCTCGTCAAGCGCGATGATCTCGGTCTTGGTCCCTCCCAGATCGATTCCCAGTCGCATCGTTGCACCTCCGCCCCCCAACCTGGGCATATCCCGTGACCGCCCTTGCGGCATGGTCCGGGTTTCGGTAATGATCGTACCTGCTTTATGATGAACCTGTCTTAAAAAAGCTCCAGCTGCTGCGAACCTATGTCTTCGGGCTGTAATGCCGTCTGAGCCACGCGCTCAATCCGTCCAGGCCGGGGAACAAAACCCGTTCGGTGATATTGCACTGATCGAGCTTGTCCCGGCATTCCCACTTCAAGCCAGCCGGGATGATGATTCGCCGGAGGAGGTCCGGGTGGGCCGCCAACCAATCGTCGATCCTTCGCTGGGGGTTGGGCATGACGGAGAACAAGGCAAACTGGTTCACGATGCGGTCATTGATCGAGGGTGGTTCAAAGAAGAGGAGGAATTCATCTTCCGCCCCCAGGCCATCGAATTCGCTCAACGTCTGGACGAATTTTTGAAACATGCTTGCCTCCGGCGTCAATCCCTCTGCTCCCGGCCTGAGGCTTGTGAGCAGCTCCACCGTGAACGCCTGAGCCCCTGCGGACTCAAGCAGCCGATGCAGCTTCTCGGGCAGAAGGTCGTGTGCCTTATGGAAGTTGACAACCCAGATGACGCCATCGATATCGAACTTTTCGTGATCGGCCGTGGCAAAATGGAGAGCAACGTAAGGGGAATAAGTCCAATCAAGCAGGCGGGTAGGGAATCCGTGGTGCTGGGCAACGGTGAGGAGATGCCAGATCGAATCGAGTTCTCTGGCCATCGACTGCGCATATTTCCGAAAGTTTCTCAGCATGTGCCGTTCGAGCTGCCAGTAGGCACCCCCGAGGCGCATCAGGGATGTTTCCAGCGGGTAGCCCTGGTCCGACAGTCCTCGATACACGAATGGCGACCGATATCTGCTGATTTCATCATTCCACGAATCCTGGAATAACACGTCCTGCAGTTGGCTCCACGTTGTGACCGTAACGTCTGTCATCAATCTCTCCACCCAATCGCGGCTCGACGACTTCAAAACCACGATCCACGGCGTCGTGCCAGCAATCGACTCCAGGGAGTCGGTCGGATGTCCATTGGTTTTTCGATTGCCCTCACGGTACGAAGTCCACCTTTCGCTCTTCTGAAAGCTCCATAAGGGGGAAAAACTGATCAGAAGGCTGCTGATTTCGCATCAGCGGCCCGTCTCCGCTGCGTTCGCGGGCATCCTGTCACCCGACGCAGCAATTGCCTCAATAATAATTTTCGCACAGCGCTCAAGCGTCACTTTCGAATCGGCACTCATGGAAATCTCAAACCGAGCTTTCCTGAACCTGAGATTGAAGGGACCATCCTGGTGCAGGATGATGGGAGGAAACAAGTAGGCTTCGTCGCCAAAACCGTTGACTCGAAAGCTTTCCATGGCCGGCTCGCCCTTCGAGGGTCGCTTGAACTGCGCCCTGGCAGCCTTCGAGCTGTTATGCATAATGACCGTTGCCCTCACCTCCTCCAGACCGCTGCTCCAGACATAGCTGGCCTGGATGACTCCGCTCCTGTGTCGGAAAGGCTCATCGGCCTCGGCGAGGCGCCAGCCAACTTCCCTCCGAGGCAGGGACTGCTTGATCCGCTCAAAGACCGGATTCTGCTGCTGATCGGCTGCCCTCGTCGAAAACCCGATTAGAATCAGTAGAACAGCGGTGGCCCAGCCCCAAGGTCTCCTGTTCCCGATTATACCGCTATCCTTCGGAGTGCATGTCCCTATCATGAACCATCTCACCCATGCCCGGCGAAACTGTCCTTTACGCATCTTCTACCGTGTCTATAGAATCCTGTTGCGCTAGTAAACAGGCACACATGACGACAGCATCCTTGGCCCTGCTGATTGGCAAGAACAATATCGGGATCGGGCCACGCGATCCAAAAGTCCTCAGCGGGCTCATCGCGGCCGTCACCGGCGGAACGGAGCTCGGCGGAGGTCCCGCCCGAGGGGGCAGGCATTGCTCTGGAGCGGTCTACGCCCTCTTGGCGATCACTGCAAATTCCTTTGATCTTCGATCATAGGGGCTTCCCGCGATGTCCGAATAAAGTCCTTCAACAGAAAAGCCAGCCTCCATGAACTCCTTCTCCAACTCTTCAAACATTGTCTCTCAGACCAGCGATATTGTCCAGAGTGCAGCCTTCTTGACCCGTGGCGCGAAGCTTACGGCGCCGCACGCGCCCGCAAGCGAGGGTGCCATGCCGTGCCCTTCGAGCTGCCATTTATACGGCGCCGCACGCGCCCGCAAGCGAGTGACCTCGACGTCCAATGGCCTTGGCTGATCCAGGTCCGGAAGACGCGTAACCCCTTTGAGGGAACTGTTGACAAGCTTGAGGTTTGCCATCGGAGCGGGTGGCAACTCGGACTCTTGACGGCCGCGCGTCCGGGGATCAAACGATCCTGCCGACCTGCCCAGTTTCGCATTTTGGATGACAACCGGAAAAGCAGCGTCTGATGCTGCCGCATTCCTGACCTTCTGAACGGCGTGGGAACGTGGTTCTGCGAACTTGGCTGAGACTGCCATCCTGTTGGGTCTACTCCTTTCCCTTGACTTCCCACATCGCTTGCATTTTCAACATATTATGCACAAACGCTGCACAAGCGTTTTCTGGTCGTTTTAAAGCGCCTTCAAGATAGGATGCAGAATCAAGAATCTCCCTCAATGCGTTGATCCCAGCTGCCCAAGGTCCCTGCGGCTTTATCAGTGAAGGTTGAAGGCGCCTTAAGCCGGAAGGACCTGCCGCAAACCCACTGCTATGCCGCAGGCGCCGCCGCTTTCAGCTATCAGGCCGCCGAGGACCTTCCCTTCCGAGTTTCCTTGGAGGATCTGAAACTCGCGAAAATGCCCGCCACCCCTCAATTCTTCATGAAAAGCCTGGGCGGGGAGTACTATCCGGTGACTGTGCTGGAAGCCAAAGCGGGCGAGAACAGCATTCTCTGTAAAGTGCAGCAGAAGGTACCTCCAGGATCCTATGCGCTCTTCTTCCAGAAGAAAGACCGACTGTTTCAACTCAGAAAGACTTTGCGGATCCTGGCACCGGTGATCCAGCAGATTACGATCGACCATTCAAGGGTTGCGGATGGGAACATGGTAGTACTGGACGGCTTGTATTTAGGCCGGCATCCTTCCGTCACCATTGAATACCCGCTGACCGATCAGGGGCCAACCGCGGTAAGAGCATGTCCGTCCGTTGATAACGCCGTGACGAATTCGCCGGAAGGAATCAGCTCATTCAAAGTCGAGATTCCCTCCCTCGAAGGCGCCACGCCAAAGACGGCGGTATTCACGGTCACCAGCAAGCATGGCACGGCCAGCATCACTTTTGATGAGAACCGTCTCGAGGAGGGAACGGACAATCGGCGAGGCACCTATGTGAGTCATTCCCTCCATTCCGTGGTGAAGAAGGACGAAGTGTGGGATTACCTGGTCAATAGCATGGTGAGCGGTTGGTTCGAGAGGCTCTATGCGGAGTATCTTCTGGGATTGACCAAGTTTTGGAAGCAGAGATCATTGTACCAATACGATTTGGTTCTCTACAACATGCTTTACTGGACGGTCGACGCCTTTGGCAATCCCGTTGAGGCGTCGGGTGTGGTCATGGTGCCGGTGGGCAAGGAGAGTGTGCCTCTGCTCAGTTTCCAGCACGGCACGATGCTCACCAAGAAGGAAGCCCCAACCCTCTCCGACAGCGCGGAACTGGGTTTTGCCGTGACCTTTACAACCACCGACGGCTTCGTCATCTCCATGATGGATCACCAGGGCATGGGACAGGCCGCTCAGAATCCCAGGGACCGCGATAAAAGGCGCCAATAGGCACAGACCGCTAATGTTAAGCTCATCGCAGATGTCTTTATGCTGCCGCCCGATGGCCTTCAGGTAGAGAGCCGTCATGCGTCGGCGCACAATCGGATGTTCATGATGGATACGGCCTTCATTGAGCTGTCGGACCTCGTCTTCCGTAAATTGGATGCGTCTCATTGGAGGGCTCCTCGTTATGGGCACAAAGTTTCTGAAAATAGAAA
>Ga0255347_1004372_pt1 | contig 17184 bp, 15 predicted proteins | sample wastewater_treat_2_FD_192479 | JGI IMG/M metagenome (GOLD analysis project Ga0255347, IMG submission 192479) | Wastewater microbial communities from Lulu Island WWTP, Vancouver, Canada - plant24 | ecosystem: Engineered > WWTP > Wastewater > Unclassified | place: Canada: Vancouver, British...
GAGCTTCAAATACAGGCAATGAGCCATACTCGGAATTTTACGCTGCTCAGATAGCAGATGCTCTTGGTATCAACGCCATCTCCTATGGGCTGTCAAAATGGCAGGGTGAACTGTGCTCCACCTGCGAGCTGTTCACAAGCAAGGACTACTCCTTTATGCCGATAGGCAGACTTGTCAGCAAGGGCGGTATGAAAGCTGTCCGTGAGTATTACGAGTTGCTGGGCGAGGAGTTCATAAATGCGCTTGACGATATGCTTGTGCTTGATGCAATAATCTGCAACGTAGACAGACATTTCGGAAACTTCGGCTTCTTGGTGGATAACCGTACAAACAAGATAGCTGCTCCTGCACCGCTGTTCGATCACGGTAACTCACTTTTCAATCTTGCAGGCAGGGACGACCTCGCCTCAGGTAAAGCACTCAGCGATTATGCGGATACGCTCGTCCCATGCGTGTATGATGATTTCATCGGCACTGCGAAAAAGGTGCTTACCAACAGGCACAGAGACGGACTTCGCAGGCTGCTCGACTTCCGCTTCAAGCGCCATTCAAGGTATAATCTCGATAGTAAGCGACTGAAGCTCATCGAGGAGCAGATTCACAAGCGGGCAAAGGAATTGCTGATATAAGACAAATCATCAAATTGAATGGAGGCTGTGCTATGTATTATGTAATGAACAAAGACCGTATTATAGCAGAATTCGACTATAATAAAAATGAGCTTGGCACAGCTGTACCGAAACTTATCTCAGGCAGCCTTCCCGAAATATACGGTGATATGAAGCTGAAAAGCTGGCTCGAAACTCGCCGTAGTGCAAAGCACCGTGCAGAGATAGCAAAGCTGCTGCGAAGCCTCGGAATGACTGACATAAAGAGCTTTATTGACGTATCCCTCGGATTGACTCTCACAGATACGCTGTGGGTAAAGGAAGAACATTCCGACAGCAAGTGGGCTGATGTCAACCTCTACGACAACGAATTCAGCGAAATCGTATCCCAGACCGCATTCATGGGCGGTATATCCGACCTGAGCTTTAAGACCACTTCTCCCGAATACGGAACTGACGGAATGCTTCCCAAGTGCTGGGTGCGGCGTCCCGATGGAGTTTATCTGCTCAAAGGCGGCACAAAAGGATTTGACGGTGCAGGCTATGAGCCGTATTCCGAATATTTTGTCTCACAGCTTGAAAATGCTCTCGGAATAGAACATATTGAATACGACCTTGACAGCTATCACGACAGGATCGTCTGCACCTGCAAGCTGATAACCTCAAAAGAAGTCAGCATGATACCTTCGGTGTATTATTTCAAGAGCTGCTCTGAACTGCCAGAATATCTCGATATTGCGGACAAACTGGGCGCAGGTGAAAAGCTGCGCGATATGCTTGTGCTTGACGCTCTGACCTGCAATTACGACAGGCATCTGAACAACATTCAGTTCCTTGTTGATTCGGATACTTACGAGATAATAAGCCTTGCTCCTGTTTTCGATAACGGTATGGGACTTTGCAGTCATTGCCAAAATGAAACTGCCGATGATTTTATCGAATACGGAAACAACCACGTTCCTTTTGCTTATTATAGCTTTGACGATCACATTCCAGCTCTTATGAGCGAAGATATGTATCGAAAGCTCAATGATATCAAGGACTTTCACTTTGTAAACCACAGCGATTATCCTGTTTCTTCCGAAAGGCTGTCAGCCTTGAATGGCTTTATCAAGCACAGGATAGACAAGCTGCTTGAATTGTATAATGCATAAAATAGCCGCAGGGATTACCCTGCGGCTTATTTCATAGTGTAGCTCATTTATCATCAAATTGAAAAATGTGATAAAACAAGAATTATTCGCTATGTTTTGGTGCAAATCGGTTTGAAGTGATCATTCGGGTATGCAGTTATTCTGATAAGTTGCAAAAATCGTTCCGGGATTATCATAGTAAAAGCTACTGTTATAATCCTCGATAAGATCCACGATCTTCGAGCTGTAAACATTCATAAGCGAAGAAATGATGTCATCACCGCTGTTCTCCGAAACAGCAAGTATCAGCCTTTTGTAGACCTTGCCTATATCCCAGTGGGCCGGTATTGAGTATTCACATTCAGCAACGTTATCAAAGCTTCCGTTAGTAATGTTATGATCGGTTATAAGATCATCGGCAACTCTGTCGATATTGTCGCTATGATAAACATCTGCAAGCTCATATATTTTGGAAATGGCTTCTTTCCCGAGCATACTTACGATGTGCGAGGGGGTGTTACTGGTTTTTCGAGCAATATAGCCTATCAGACTACAAGTATAAAACAGGTCGTTGCTCTTTTTATCTTCTCTTCCGCTCATTTTCTGACCGCCTCCGATCTCTGAAATGCAAGACATTCAAGAGCCTTATCGGAACAAAACACTATTTGATGTGTCGGATACTTGAATTTGGCAAGAGCCCAGAATTGTTCACGGGTTATGATACCATCAATGTAATCTGAAACGAAATTATAGATCTGATCATTTGCCATTGCTCCTATCGCAATATCGTGATCATGAGGCTTACCGCTTCGGCAGTCGATTATGAAATCCAGCCATTCATCTGTCATTTCCTTGAATTCGAGAATGTCCAGTTTTTCATTGATAAGCAGTGAATACACATTTATAACAGGTGTATCGAACCTTCTCGCCCATCTTTCAGCTTGCTCCTTTATAACGGTACAATAAAAGCCGACACCAAAGTCCTTGGTATTTCTCGCTGTTCTGATCTCAGGCTTCTGAACTTCTTCATAACTGCTGTGGTATACAAGCATTTTCCCCATTAGGCTATCCTTTCTGCTTGGTAAAACTGTTTTATTTCATCTCCCAGCCGTTGTCGCCGTGGTATATCATCAGCTTTGTCATGCCGCCGTCGATGCAAATGTTCTCGCCCGTGATGAAGCCTGCCTTGTCGGAGCAGAGGAACATCACCATGTTTGCAATATCCATGGGATCACCCACACGTCCGCAGGGCTGCTGATAGGCGTCGGGGCCTTCGTAGACCTTGTAGGACGTATCTATCCAGCCGGGGGAAATTGAGTTCACGCGCACCTTCCCTGCAAGGCTCACCGCAAGAGCGTGCGTGAGGGCAGCTATACCGCCTTTCGCCGCAGTATAGCTCTCGGTCTGAGGCTGGCTCATGCGGTCCCGGGAGGAGGAGATATTGATGATACTGCCGCCCTTATTGAAGTTCGGAGCGAACAGCTTCGACAGGTAAAAGGGCGCAGTCACTCCCACTGCGAGAGCGTACTGGAATTCCTCATAGCTGCAATCATCAATACCCTTCATCAGCGGCAGAGCGTTGTTGACAAGAAAGTCGATGTGTCCGTGCTTTGCAATGACCTGCTCCGCAAACCTTTCAAGTACGGACTTGTCGGAAATATCGCCCACGAAGTGGTCTCCCTCAGCCTTGTCGATAACGCACACAGCCGCTCCGTTTCTGCGGAATTCCTCGGCTATACACTTGCCGATACCATTTGCACCGCCTGTTACTACGGCTACTTTGTTTTTGAACATAATTTGCTCCTTTAATCTTTGTCAATTAGTTTTATCAGTCTCACCAATCAATTATTATTTCGTCCAACAGTGTGCAATCCGAAGGTATTGAATCGCTGACCTCAATAATATCTCCTATCCACGAACCTGCTTCTCCATATTTTCCATAGCGAAAAAGGACGGGCAACGGATCAATTCTATCAACTAAATTATTTCTGCTGTCAAGGACTTTTGTTTGTGCGATGGAATAATACACTTTCTTCGTATGGTTTATTGTGTATCTAAACGTTTTTCCCAACCTGAGGAAAAGACCTTCATATGGATTCTGGACATCTATCCCATATTCATTTGGCGGAATATAATTATCACTTTTAAGGCAATCCAGATAGTAACCAATTTCGTTGCGAACTTCTTTTTCAGTGGCTTTAAACAGTCCGGAAACGTTCTTATAAGTTTCATATACGGTATCAAAAAGATAACCTGAGCACTCACTTTCTTTGCTATGTCTTATAATTGTATCAATAACATCGTTTTTATTATTATCAGGTGCATTACATTCATCTCCAAGGAATATAATGTGACACCCCTTCCAATCTGTTGAAAGAAGTTCGTATAAAGCTCTAAGGAAAATATTATCCTTAAATGCTGACTCACGGCTTTTTTGTCCTAAATCAAAATCACCAGGCTGAATGTATTCTTTTTTATCCACATTTACCCAGCTAAAGTATTCACCCATATTGTTTCCTCCTGTGTGTCAGTTACTCGACTTTATATAAATAATAGCATGTTAATCTTTTCCATTAATTGATGACTACATCTCCCGTCCAGTCGATAATTCCTCCGAACTCGTAAATACGTGTATATCCCATATCAGCCAGCTTCTGCGAAGCTTCCTTGCTGCGCCGACCGCTTCGGCAGTATATGAGAATTACCTGGTCGAGGTCGGGCAATTCCTTTGGCTGTTCCGTACCGATAGACTCGTTGGGAATAAGTATCGCACCGGGGATATGTCCGCTGTCGTACTCGTCCTGACGCCGCACATCAACGATAATGTGTCCGTCCTCAGCCTGCATCATTTCCTTAGCCTTTTCCTGTGTTATCTGCTGATAGTTCGCCGCCGCAGAAGTTGTTGTCCGGACTTCCGACTGAACACCTTCCGAAGGACTTGCCCCATTTCCGCAGGCTGTCAGCAGCATACATAATACGACAAAAACAGCAAGAGTTGCTCTCTGTGCTTTTGAGTTTCTCATAATATCGCCTTCCTTCTGTGCCGGGATAATTCCTGATAACTACATTCTATCATTTTATCTGCAATAATGCAATGGTCAGTTGAAGAAATAATTGCTGATCCGTTGTTATAAATGAAGAATCCCTGTAATCAGGTACAAAATCGCTCTGATCACAGGGATACTTTTATTTTATTTCCTGTTCAAGGTCATCAAACAGGTCAGAATCGAAGAAATGCCTAAGAGAAATATCAAGCCCGTCGCAGATTTTCTTAATGGATACTACTCCGGGATTCTGACTTTTTTCATTCAGCATACTATACACAGTTGAAGGCGAAACACCCGAACTGTTTGCAAGTGCATTTATTGCAATGCCATGCTCTTCACACAGCTCTATTATTCGTTTTGCGACAGCTTCTTTAGCATTCATTACAATCACTCCAGCGTTTGGGATATATCGTATATTTAATATTACCAAACATTGGAATTAAATGTATGGGATATATCGCAAATCTGGTTGAAATGTGTTATAATATACGATATATCCCATATTATGAAAGAGTGATTTTTATGACTTGTACGATCATATCAACAGGCGAGGAACTGAAGCTTGTCTGTAAAAATGAAAATGAACCTCCATATCCCGAGATAAAAGCAAAACTTCGAGAGAAGATATGGGAGCTTTACTGCAAGGGGTATGACAGGTTCTGGATTAACTGTGAGTATGGAGTGCCGCTGTGGTGCGGAGAAATAATAACGGCATTGGCTATGTACAACGACATCGAGCTGAACATCGCCATGCCATATGAGGAGCAATCTACAAACTGGGTTGAGGAGCACCGTGACCGTTTCTTCAGACTTCACGCCGATTCAGATAATGTTGAGATCATTTCACATCACTACACCGATAACTGCTACAATCTTGCAGATGAGTATATGATAGATGATTCTGATCTGCTGCTTGTAGTCGGAACACACACTGATTGTTACGGAGCTTCCTACGCGAAAAATAACGGCATAAAAGTCGAGCGGTTATTATTCACGCTGCCATACCAACTGTAATACAAATATGTGTCGATACAGCAATTATTCGCTATGATTTTGCGCGAAATGGTTGATTAATGACTATAAAAATGTGCAAACTGCTTGACTTTTGGCTCTGTTTATTGTATCATAGAGAGGACAGGAGGTGCAGTGTATATGTATATACCGCGTAAAATAGACAAGTTTCTCGCAGATTGGAAATCCGAACAAAACAGGAAGCCGCTTATAGTCAAAGGTTCGCGCCAGGTAGGCAAGACTGAGTCCATAAGGCACTTTGCCGCTGACAATTATGACAGCTTTATTGAAATAAATTTTGTTGAAGAACCGAAATACACGATGATCACTTCCGACGGATACAAAACCGACGATATTATAAAAAACATCTCGCTCATCGATCCGTACAAGAAATTTATCGACGGCAAAACCCTCATATTTTTTGACGAAATACAGAGCTTTCCCGATATTGCCACAAGTCTTAAATTCTTTAAACAAGACGGCCGTTTCGATGTGATATGCAGCGGCTTCATGCTCGGTATCAATTACCGAAAAATCGAGAGCAACAGTGTAGGCTATAAGAAAGACTTTACCATGCGCTCGCTTGATTTTGAGGAGTTTCTCTGGGCGAAAGGTTATGACGATTCATTCCGCGAAAACCTGTTCAGCCACATGATTGAGCAGAAGCCGTTCAGTGAGCTGGAGCTCTCGGTTTGCCGCTCTTTATTCCTGGACTTCTGTGTGCTTGGCGGTATGCCTGCGGTGGTTTCGCAGTATATCGAAAACGGCACATTTGAAGGCTCCCTTGATACGCAGAGACAGCTTCTCGCGGACTACAAGGAGGATATTCGGAAATACGCAGAAGGCGTTGACCAGACTCGTATTTTGAATGTTTTCAATCGAATTGCTCCGCAGTTCGCAAAGGAGAACAAGAAATTCCAGATTTCAAAGGTAGCCTCGGGAGCTCGTTTTCGCGACTACCGCGGCTGCATAGACTGGCTCGTTGATGCAGGTATCGTCAATCCCTGTTACTGTCTAAACTTTCCTGAGTTGCCACTAAAGGGCAACTATGATGAGGATAAGTTCAAGCTATATTTTGCAGACAGCGGTCTGCTGGTGGCAATGCTCGACGACGAAGCTCAGGACGACCTCCGTGCAAATAAAAACCTTGGTGTATATAAAGGTGCTCTCTATGAAAACATCGTTGGCGAAGCTCTTGTCAAAAGCGGCTGCGACCTCTATTACTATCGCCGTGAGGACTCCACACTTGAACAGGATTTCTTCATGCGTACTAAAGATTCGCTTGTGCCTGTTGAAGTCAAGGCAGAGAACGGCAGAGCGAAGTCCCTTAAAACGCTGATAAACTCTGATAAATATGCTGATATTAAATTCGGTGTCAAGCTGTTCAATGGTAATGTCGGCTATTCGGACAATGTGTATTCATTTCCGTATTTCTGTGCATTCCTGCTTAAAGAGTTCCTGCAAACTAAATAATGATTATTAATAAAAAGAGAGTAAAAGCCCCCCGACAGCTCACGCTTATGTGAGATCTTCGGGAGGGCTTCGTTATTTCGATTTAATATTATGTGTGATTATATGTTGAAATATAATAATACTTACAAATGAATTTTAGGATTCCATTTTTTTATTTTTTCACTTAATTCTATGATCATTTCTTTCACACCTAAAACATTGCTTACATCATTATCAAGTATATATGGTGAAACTTTTTTTGCAAACTCAACTTTTTTGCCTGAAAAATTCTGACATACACTTTCAATATAATCAGGGAAAAGCTCATATTGTTTGCAATTTGTTTTGAGTTTTGAAGAATATGCCGAATTAATAGCACCATATGGAAGATAGTTTTCAATTTCCTTTCCTTTTGTTATCCAGCAGAGCATTCCTTTTTCTTCAAATTCTTTCTGTATTCGTTTTTTGGTATCGTTGATATGTCCCTGTTTTGATCTTTTGTCACTATCAATTACAATAGCGGCATTTATATTAGTCGACAGAATGTTTATCAGATCTTCTGTTTCTTCAGTAGTGTAATGTGAAAGCAATCTTCCGCCGTAGTATAAAAATTGATAATCTGATCCTTCTATAAGATTTTTATCCCCCCATATTTCTAACCATCTTTTGATATATACTCTGTCTGATGGACCTTCAACCCAGATTATTCCATTTGATTGAAAAATATCACTTGCTCTAACATCCAGATCTTCTAATACATGAGTTTTTGAAATAAAACTGTCTATTTGATCCATAGTAGAAATACCGTTTTCTTTTTTGACATGAAGTATCTGTGTATCAGGTTTATTGGCAAATGTATTTATCGCAATATGTGAATGCGTTGTTAAGAATATATATGCGTTGGGATGATCTTTTCCGTATTGAAACAGATAGTCAAAAAGGCGCCTTTGTAATGCTGGATGAAGATTATTTTCAAGCTCTTCAAAGGCAAAGAAGTGTATCTGCTCATCATTGTATTTATTTATTTCAGGGATAATGAGCAGATTCAAAAGAACAAGGATTATTGTTTTTAATCCACTGCCCATTTTAGAGAGGGCATATCTGTCATCTCCTTCGTATAAATAGACTTCCCAATTATCACTTCCAGCTGTTTTCTGTACTGTGATACCATCAAATTTTGAATCCGGATACATTATTTCATTTAAAGCTCCAAGCAAGTCTTTTTGTATCAGTTTTTCGGGTAATTGTTCCTTCGTGAGTATTTGATTTATTAAGTTACAAGCACCATTGCCGTTTTCGTCTAAATGATAGTCTGAATTATAGGGCTCCGGAACAATATCACGATCTGCATTGAGTCTTCTAAATGGTATATTTTCTAAGAAATAGTCAAGTCTATGTGAATTAGAAGAGAATGATATCATATCGTTTTCTAAGACGATATTACTATTAAATCTATACTTTTGGTTACTGAAAGATGTTTCTAGTTTTACCGTATTATCGCCCTCAAGATCATCTTTGTTTGTATTAATATAGTCATAAAGCTCCTGTGTTCCGTAAGTATCAATGTATATATCACATTTATGCTTATTAAAAAAAGAAGGGGATGTTATTGATTCAAATACATCTATTATACTTGATTTTCCACAGTTGTTTCGCCCAATTAGAAGTGTGAATTTTTCTGGCTTTAGTGATATATAATCTCCTTTAAACGATTTATAATCCTTAAAACGTATTTCCTTAATTGTAAACTTCATACATATCACCTCTATAAAACAATGTGATTTTCAAGAAGCTGTTTACTCTCTCTCCAATCAGGCAGCATTACCTGTAAAAGGGAGTAGAACTGCTTTGAATGATTAGGATGAATAAAATGACAGAACTCATGATACACCACATATTCAATGCAGTTCTTAGGAGCCTCGATCAATCGTTTATTAAGCGTTATTATACCTTTATTCGGCAGACAGCTGCCCCAACGGGACGTCATATTGCGAAGTTTCAACTGCGGATAATCAACTTCATACGGAATGAATTTCTGATGAACTTCATGCATTATTTCGCTGAAGATGATATTGCACTGCTCATTCAGCCAGTTGTTGAGAAGGTTCTTTTTTCTGTTATAATAGTCGGGACGTCTTACATGAATGTAAACATATATGCCGTCGGTATTCACATATTCCTCTGCATCTTTGATAATGCTTATCCGCATATTCTTTCCGAGAAGTGTAACATTTTCTCCGCTGACATACTTCATTTCAGCCTTAGGTATCTCATTGCTTTCAAAAGTATCAACAGCATTTCTGATATACCTGCATTTGCTGATTACAAAAGAATCTGCTATATTCTCGGCAACATTTTCAGGTGCTGAAACAAAAATACTACCGTTATGACGTATTCTGAGATTTATATTTTTGATATTTTTGCGCTCAAAAATGTATTCAATATCTCCGCACTCAGTTTTTACTTTTCTTGTTTCTGTTGACAGTACTTTCATTAAAACCTCCTGAGTGCAATGGTTTTAACGTTATCAATGATCTTATCCATTATCTCAAAGCTGAGATCCCAGTTATTATTGTCGCTGTAATCGTAGAGAAGATCGTCCAGTGCATGAGATATTTTCTTGTGAATGTCAATGTTTGAGGTCCAGTCTACTTTACTGTATTCCTTTATGATGTCTGTTATATCCGCCGACAGATCAGCTACTATATCTCTGTTCTCTGAAAGTGGTATTACTTCATCAAGTATAGCTGATACAACTCCATAAAATGCCTGAGCATGAACATTATCTTTAATTCTTTCAGGATACTTGAGTTCAGTTTTTCCGCTGCGGTATTCCTCCATGATCTTAGTCATCTTTTCAAGATACTCTGCTTCGCTTATTACCTGCTTTTTGTACAGTTCGAGAGCTTCTTTTATTTTCTTTGAGAAATTATCATAATAAGCAGGGTTTTCGTCATATTTTTCGGATATGCTTTTCGTCATTCTTGAACGAATAGCATCTGCCTTTGATCTTGCTGAGCCAAGTTCGTTCAGTTTCTTTTCAAGTCCGTCTGAGTCCAGAATATCAACGGGAGCTGTAACGATTTTCAAGCCTGTTACGGAAAGATTTTGATCAAGCAAATTCTGCATTATAGGCTCATATTCCTTATTGTCGATAGCATCAGCATAGCGGAGTTTTACAGACTTTCTGATCTTAGAGAACATAATGAATTCGGATTTATACTTATTAATCTCATCACGGGGAACGGCTTCATACGCCTTCTCGGAATTAACTACGATAGCAAGAGCTTTTCCAAATTTACAGAGAAGATTGTAGAAGTCATTACGAAGATCTTCATCTTCCAGCTTGTCCTCATATTCATTTACATCATTTTTGTTCCTGATACCTATGAAGAGTTCACAGAGCTGAGAATATGCCTCACGAAGTTCTCCTACAACGGTCATAACGTCCACTATCGCTCCTGAAAGATCAGTGCCTTCATAGTTTTCAAGACCTGCACCACTGTACATATTCATAGCAGTATCGAGTTTCTGAATAAGTCCTCGATAGTCAACAATGAGACCATAATCCTTGCCGTCATAAAGTCTGTTTGTACGGGCAATAGCCTGAAGCAAGCCATGTTCTTTCAGTTCTTTATCAATGTATAAAACCTGACACACAGGTGCATCAAAACCCGTAAGCAGCTTACTGCAAACAATAAGGATATCGATGTCACCGTCGCAGAATTTATTCTTGATAGTTTCTTCGTATGTATCAGCATCGCCATACTGCTTCATCATCTTGTTCCAGAAAGCAATGACTTTGTTATCTGTTTCGGACAGTATATCATCTTCTCCCTCACGCATATCGGGAGCTGATATAACAACAGCACAGTTAAGACTTCCAAGCTGCTCAAATACTTCAAGATAACGAACAGCATCACGCTTGAAATTGGTTGCAAGCATCGCTTTCATACCCGTATTCTTTACGCTGTCTGTAAAGTGTTCCTCAATATCAAGAGCTATCCTGCGGATTCTCGCATCGGTAGAAGTCAGGCGCTTGATGCTGCTCCACTTCTGCTTCAGATCTTCACGCTCACGCTCGTTAAGACGGCGAGTAGTTTTCTCAAACCACAAGTCTATATTGTCTTCATCGACTTTCTGATCTACAAAACGTCCCTCATAAATAAGCGGAACTATCGCTTTATCATCAACTGCATCCTTGATAGTATACTTATGGATATAGTCACCGCCTCCGAAACGTCCGACAGTGGATTTCTCCTTTTTCATCAGCGGAGTACCTGTAAAGCCTATGTAACATCCACAAGGGAATACTATTCGCATTTTAGTCGCAAGAGTACCATAGTTACTGCGGTGGCTTTCATCTACAAGTACAAATATATTGCGGTCATTGATCTTAACTTTCTGATTTTCAGCAGTATTGAATTTATTGATTATCGTTGTTACAACATCAGCTTTATCGCTCTGTATCAGTTCAACAAGATGCTTTCCTGATGTAGCTTTTGCCGGCGAAAGTCTGGTGTGTGCAAATGTCTTGGCAATCTGGTTATCAAGGTCTTTACGGTCGGTAACTATGATAACTTTCGGGTGACAGCTTGTAAGTTCCATGAGGATATATTTCGCAAGCATTACCATTGTAAGGGACTTTCCGCTGCCCTGAGTGTGCCATATAACACCACTCTGACGATTGCCGTTCTCATCGTCGGTGTTGATAGTCTTTATTATTTTTCGGATAGCAAAAAACTGCTGGTGTCGGCATATTTTCTTTATGTTCGCATCAAAGACAATGAAATACTTTGTAAGCTCCATAAGTCTATGCCGATCAAATAGCGATACAATATCCCTATCCTGTGGAGTTATACTGCGGTCGGTGATATGCTGTGAAAGCAGTCCGTCAAGCCACTCGGTATCTTCTTCTCGCCATACATTCCAGAATTTCTTCGCAGTTCCTGTTGTCGCATATTTGAAGAAGTTTTTATTTGTTGCGGCAACGATCTGAGCAAACTTGAAAAGCTGCGGAGTGTATTCCTGTTTCTGATTGCGGATAGTCTGCTCAACTGCCTGTTCTACGGATATTGTCGGAGCTTTGCACTCTATCACGGCAAAGGGGATACCGTTGACAAAAAGAACAATATCAGGACGGGTATCGTGCTGACGGTCTGCGCTGTGGACGGTAAACTCCTCGGTAACATGAAAGACGTTGTTTGTAATATCGTCCCAGTCGATGTATTTCAGATTGAAATTCATAGTTCTGCCGTCGGGGAGAGTTTCGGGATAGCTTCGTCCGAGCATAATGTCATTGTAGACCTTTTCACTTGACACAACCAGATTATCAGCCAGCGGCTCGTCTATCTCATCAACTGCTCGCTGTATGTTTTCATTTGAAAATTTATACTCCTTACCGCCGAAAGTATAGCTGTTCAGTTTTTCAAGCTGTGAGCGGAGGATGTCTTTGAGAATGACATTGTAAAGTCCGCCACGCTGAGCCTCACACTCTTCGGGGGATATGTATGTATACCCCAGATTTTTCAGCAATTCAACAGCAGGGTATTTGCTTATGTTGTCTTCGAGGTATGCGTCATGATTCATATAGTCACCACCTACTTTAACTAAGTAACACTTATTCAATATTTCCTGGGAGGAAATCTTTCATCTCTTTAATGGTGCTTTCCAAATCCCTTTTCATTTTTTAGGCGTTTTTTCATTAGCCAAAGAGCTCATTCGCTCCATTGCTTTTATAGCTCCGAACAATGCTGCATCAATATTTAATATCATCTGCTCCGTCTTCATTTTCTCTTTAGCAGCAACTGTATCAACTATTTTCTTTACATACTGCATTAATTCGCTACGAGAAGAATAATCTGCAGGTGCATAGTAGTTTATTCTTCCGTCATTAAAAAGCTGATATACCTTTTGACGCATATCTTTTTCCGGATCATAAACACCTATTGAAAAACCACCCTTGCTTTTAACAAGACGCATACACGGAATATCGGTTGCACTATCGCCTATATAAACGATATTTTCATAAGGTATGTACAGATTGCTCTCCGGCATAGAATCATTTACTGTTTCATCATATTCCTCGAATATACCTTTAGCGATTCTGAAAATGAACTGTGTCTTGTTGGTATAGTTTACCGCCTGTGCTGGCCATACGGCTACCCCATCAGAAGAATAGTAATAGGAAGAAGCATATATACGCTTAAATTTATCAGCGATCATACTTCCCTCGATAATCTCTTTAAGTCCGGATGAGATAATGTAATGCTCAAGAATGATACCTTGTTTTTCGGCATAATCGTTCATTCTGTCGAACCATTTATCCACACCTTTATAAAGCTTTACATCTTTTCCAATTGCCTGGAAATACTCCTTTTTTATAGATTTATCCCTAAATGTTGAATGCTTGATAAGCTGGTACATCCATGCGAGGTTATTGTCCATAAGATTATCATGAGCCAGTTTTCCAGTTTCCTCCCAGAATGAATTCTTATCAATATTAAACGAAGGGATAAGCGTAAAAGTTTGCATATCATCGGGAGAGAGTGTTTTGTCAAAATCGTAGCAGATTGCCATGCGAGGCTTTCTGTTTCTTATAGTTTCAATCTCTTTTTCTTTTACTTCCTGAGCCATAATTGTTTTATCTTCCATTACATACACCTAACCTTTCCTGTAAGCAATAATTGCTTATTGACTTATAATACTGTGAGCGATTTTTCGTTTTCTTTTATCCGTCGGGGATAATGCCACTGTTTACGGCGGATATGCATTTTTGTTTCTTCATTCATTCTATTGTATCTTTTACTTCCTTTATCTGCTCATTAGATACATTTGAGTTCAGAAATTGCTTAAAGAAGTCCTTTAAAAGTGTATCTTTTTGATCTCTAAGAAAAACATATGCAGGTATATTATTAGTAAAAGCTATTAATTGCTGAACCATGTATTCGTATGTCATTTGTACATATGGTGTTCTACTGTTTTTGAAATTGAGACCACCTTGTAGGCAATTGCACCATCTTATATATTGTGCATATTTTTGATCTGTATCTTGTAAACAATGCTGAACCTCTCTATCATTCCTATATTGGGTTTTACCGTTTAGGTAATCCATAGCTATTTTAATTTCTTTATAATTATCGTTGTACTGCTTGATATCATCACGAATATCTTTGGCTTTATGATAGCTTTCCAATAACTCATAAAGTTGTTCGCAAATATTTTTATCCATTATAATCCCAACTCCTTCAGCATTGCGTCCATCTTCGCCTGCACCTCTGCTATTTCCTTTTCAGTAGCTGCGATATCAGCCTGCACTGCTTCAATATCAACAGGAGCTTCCTCCTCGAAAGTATCGACATAACGGGGAATATTGAGATTGTAGTCATTCTCGACGATCTCCTCTTTCGCAGCAACATAGCTGTACTTGTCAACGGCTTCACGCTTGCGGTAAGTCTCGATGATACGCTCTATATCGCTGTCACGGAGAATGTTCTGGTTCTTGCCTTTCTCAAAATTTCCGTCGCCGCTTGCATCAATGAACAGCACATCGGATTTACTGCGGTTCTTCTTGAAAACAAGAACGCAGGCAGGAATACCCGTACCGTAGAACAGGTTTGCAGGCAGACCGATAACAGCGTCAAGCAGGTTGAATTCAATTATCTGCTGACGAATCTTGCCCTCGCTTGCACCTCTGAAAAGTACACCGTGAGGCAGAACAACCGCCATGCGTCCGCCGTTTTCGTCAAGGCTGTGGAGCATATGCAGAACAAAGGCATAGTCGCCCTTGGAAGTCGGAGGAACTCCCCATGCAAAGCGTCCGAAGGGGTCAAGTGAAGCGTTCATCTTCTCTTTTTTCTTGTCCTCGCCGCTGAGTCCCGAAAGGAAACCGCTGTCCCACTTATCGAGAGAGAAAGGCGGATTTGCCACAACACACTGGAACTTCATCAGCTTGTCTTCCTTGATATTCTGAGGATTGGCAAGGGTATCGCCCTGCCAGATTACAGCATCATCAACACCGTGGAGGAGCATATTCATCTTACACAGCGCCCATGTCTGGTTATTGACTTCCTGACCGTAAACGGCTGCTTTGTGGGACTGCACTTTATTGTACGCTTTAAGGAGCAGACCGCCGCTTCCGCAGGTAGGATCGTAGATACGCTCATTTTCCTGCGGCGAAACAAGTTCTGCAACGAGCTTTGAGACCTGACTTGGTGTAAAGAACTCTCCGCCCTTTTTTCCTGCATCGGAAGCAAAGTTAGCTATCATGTACTCATAAGCGTCGCCGATAATATCAGCGCTGTCCAGCTGTGAGGGGCGGAGGTCAAGCTCATGGAAATCCTCAAGCAGATTGCGGAGGATAGCGTTCTTGTCCTTAGTCTCGCCGAAGTCAACAGTGGAGTTGAAGTCGATAGCACGGAACACGTTACGGAGCTTCTCGCTGTTGTTATTTTCGATCTCGGCAAGTGCAACATTTATCTTCTGACCGATCTCGTTATCGGTGCGGTTGTCGTAGAGATAATCGAAAGTAGAAGTCTCGGTCAGAGTGAAACGCTCGTTGCGCATAGCACGTTCAACACGTCGCTCGTCGCCCTTGTATTCCTCGATATACTTAGCTTTTGTCTCGTTGTAAACGTCATTCAGATACTTGACGAAAAGCATGGCGAGTATATAGTCCTTGTAACGGGAGCTGTCTATCTTGTTTCTGAAGCTGTCGCAGGCGCTCCAGAGTACCTTTTCGATATCATTTTTAGTAGTCATAATTATTTACCTCACTGTATTTATTTCGTTCTTACTATGCCTGTAAGCAATAATTGCATAAGGGCTTTTTTCTTTTGTTTTTCCTGTTCTGACTTACGCTGATGAAGGGTGATAAGGTTATTGAGATTTTTTATAAATTCACTAATTCGTTTTTGTTCTTCAATGCAGGGAACAGGAACAACGCATTCATAATAATCTTTAAGATTATAATTATTCCTTCCGTCACCTGTTGAAATATTCATTGCAAAATTCTTATGAGTATCGGTATTCAAGTAAGTACATAAATAATCAGATGTGATTATATCTTTATATGGTCTTGTGACAATCGTAGCAAATCCTATGGAATTTGCCTCTTTCTCGGTGATTACAGCTGATGTTCCTATATCTCCTGTATGGACGGTTATCACATCTCCGACTTTATGTTGCCTTGAAGCATTTTGTTTTGCAAAATCATCATCCAAATAAATCGGCTCTGTTCCAAATTCAAAACGACTATCTTTTATGTCGGAATTTCTTATTAACAAAGCACCGTGGTCTGTATAATGAGATGTCATTGTTGTAACTAAACCGATGTATATTTCTCCAAGTTTAGTAACCTTACGCTGTTCCCAAGGATCAGTAAAGCCTTTAAACCTGAGTTCTGGATATTTACTGCCTTTCTTCGGGAACATCTTTTGCAAATATGCTTTTTTCAGTTCTTTAAGCTTTTCGATTTTCTTTTCCTGTAATTCTATCAGCTTGTCCTGCGTGGATAGTATCTCTGCTATCTTTTGCTGTTCGGGGAGTGGGGGGAACGGAATATATATTAAAGAAAAATCATCATAACTTATGTTTTTACCGTCTCGAATTCCATAAACCGCTGTATTAAGCCTTTGAATATAGTCAGGTGATTTTAGATATGATTTGTAATAATCATCACATATTTCTACTTTTGAACCAAGAACTGTGTATGCTGGACTGATTAATCCTTCATATTCAGAGTATTCTATTCCACCTTGAAAAGAACGCAAACTAATTACAAAATTGCCTTTTTCAACTTTCTTATATATGTATGCTAAAATAAAACTGAGCCAGATATGGCACAAATGATAATAAAAAAGTGAGCCACTAATAATAAAAATCCTGTATAATAAGAGAAAGAGCTTGTGTACAGGAGGAACAAGGAGTGGCAAT
>Ga0255347_1004376_pt1 | contig 17176 bp, 12 predicted proteins | sample wastewater_treat_2_FD_192479 | JGI IMG/M metagenome (GOLD analysis project Ga0255347, IMG submission 192479) | Wastewater microbial communities from Lulu Island WWTP, Vancouver, Canada - plant24 | ecosystem: Engineered > WWTP > Wastewater > Unclassified | place: Canada: Vancouver, British...
TATGGAAAGCTCAAACATTTCAGACGAATAGCGACGCGTTATGACAAGTTGGCATCGTCATACTTGTCTTTTGTATTTGTTGCAGCAATATATCTTTGGTTAAAATGAATGTCGACAGAACCTAGATTGGAGTAAAGCATGGTTAAGAAAAAAGCAGACAACAAAAAAAACGGGACAAAAAAAACTGTAAACTTCAAACTGATCGATCTGGATACGCCGAATCTGTATAAAGACATATTTCCTTATTGTGAAGTCAGCAAAATTGTTTTTGATCATAAAACCGTTCCGATGAAACCGGCAAAGGAGATTTTTATCACTGATACGACATTCCGTGACGGACAGCAATCCCGACCTCCCTATACCGTAGAGCAGATTGTCACCGTCTTTCAAATGCTCAGCAAACTGGGCGGGCCCAACGGTGTCATCCGTCAATCGGAATTTTTCCTGTACAGCCAGAAGGACAAAAAAGCGGTCGAACAATGTCTGGAGCTCGGCCTGCGTTATCCCGAAATCACCAGTTGGATCAGGGCGTCGAAAGAGGACGTTTCTCTGGTCAAGCAATTCGGCCTTAAAGAAACCGGAATATTAACGTCCGTGTCCGACTATCATATTTTCCTGAAGCTCGGGAAGAAACGCAGTCAGGCCATGAACGATTATCTGGGCATCGTCAGGTCTATTCTGGACTTGGGCATTATCGCCCGGTGCCATTTTGAAGATGTCACCCGTGCCGACATTTACGGATTCTGTATTCCTTTCGCTCTGGAATTAATGAAACTTAGAGAAGAAAGCGGCATTGATGTCAAAATCAGACTTTGCGATACGATGGGCTACGGCATCACGTACCCCGGCGCGGCCCTGCCCCGCAGTGTGGATAAGCTGGTTCATGCCTTTATTCATGATGCCGGGGTTCCGGGACACCTGCTGGAATGGCACGGCCATAACGATTTTCACAAAGCCATGATCAATGCGACAACGGCCTGGCTCTATGGTTGCGGAGCGGCCAATTCCACACTGCTCGGCCTTGGTGAACGAACCGGTAACCCGCCGATTGAAGGCCTGATTTTTGAATATATTGCCATGCAAGGTATCAATGGCATTGACACAACGATCATTACCGATATCGCCGATTATTTTGAAAAGGAAATCGGTGTAAAGATTCCGCACAATTATCCGTTTGTCGGCTCCGGATTCAATGTAACCAGTGCCGGGGTCCATGCTGACGGTCTGATTAAGTGCGAAGAAATTTACAACATCTTTGATACAAAAAAGATTTTAAAACGACCCATTACAACAACCATCACCGACAAATCAGGGAACGCAGGAATCGCTTTCTGGATTAACCAGCGTTTCAATCTTGAAGGGAATAAAATGGTTGACAAAAGACATCCGAGCATTTCCAAAATCCATAAATGGGTCATGGAACAATACGAGGGTGGACGAATCACATCCATTTCCCCTGAAGAAATGGAGAAGAAGGTTCGCCAGTACCTGCCTGAACACTTCACTTCAGAGCTGGAAAAGATTAAATTTATCGCAGAGAAATCCGCTGTGGCCGCAGTCAACCAGGTCATTGAAAATCCGTTGATGAAAAGCATGAAGCCTCAAGACCAGGAACCGCTGATGCAGAGCGTTGTGGATGAGCATCCTTCCATTCAATTTGCCTATGTCGTGGACATGAACGGACGGAAAACTACCAAAAACATTACGGACATTGAAGATCGGGCGAAATATGAAGACTACGGGGTCGGCATCGATCAGTCCGACAGACAATGGTTCATCAATCCTTTACGTACCGGAAAGGTTTTTGTGTCTGATTTCTTTATTTCCAAAATGACGGGGGTTTTATGCTTTACGGTTTCGGCACCGATTTTTAATGATCAGGATGAAATGATCGGTATCTTCGGCGTCGATATTCAGTTTGAAGACTGGGTCAAGCGGGCGGAAGATATGGAGGAGATGGACCAGATCACCCTGCGCGAAGAATACAACGAGATGAAAGCAAAAGCCAAGCAGGGCCACCAATAGTAAAATGAAATATTTTTTTCAGGAGAGATCAGAATGGCGGAGAAAAATCTGATTTATCGAGGCAAATCGAAAGACGTTTATAAAATCACCGGCGGGAAGTATAAGGGGAAATACCGTTTTGTTTTTACGGACAAGGGCACCGGTTATATCGAAAAAGGAAAGGTCGTTTTCGATCCCGGCTATGACGTTGTGGTCGGTGAAATTCCCGGGAAAGGCGCCATCGCCTGCCGGTTTGCCACTCATTTTTTCAAGCTGTTGAAAGCGAAGGGCGTTGCCACCCACTACATTGACACCGTCAGCGACAACGAAATGATTGTGGAACCGGCCATCCCGTTGAGCATGAAGGCCGCCGTGCCACAATTTGTGGGATCCGCTCCTCTGACGAACTTGGAATTCACCTGGCGAAATAACGCCACCGGTAGTTTCTGGCGGCGGTATCCGTTTGTAAAACCGTGCATGAATCTTCACAGGGTTGTCGAGGCCTGGACCAAAGGCGACAGCGATATTCTCATTACCATGGAAGCGCTGGAGGAAACCGGCGCACTGACGAAGAAAGAAATCGCGGATAGCGTAAAGCTGGTGAAGAAAATCGCCGAGATTGTCTCACAGGAATTCACCTCCAAAAAGCTGCATGTCATTGACGGTAAATTTGAGCTGGGGCGTCTGAAATACGGCGACGGAAAGATCGTGCTGATCGATGAAATCTCGCCCGACGTGCTGCGTGTGTGCCGCGGCTTCAAACCGGACAAATCCGGAAACTGCGCGGTATTCAAAAAGTGCACCGTTACAAACGTTTCAGGCGGGAAAAGAACGATCAAAAACAAAAATCAGGTTTCCGCTGCGGAACTCATTGATGCCTTTGTGTCGGTATAATTCAGTGCATCAGGCAAGGTTTCTTTGATGCATTGCACCGCATTTATTATTTCGCAGCCAATCTGTCCGTGAGCAATTTACGGATCATTTTCGGATTGGCTTTTCCACCGGAGACCTGCATCACCTGACCGATTAAAAACCCCATGGCCTTTCCCTGTCCGCTTTTGAAATCGGCCACGGCTGCCGGCTGCCCGGCCAGGACCTCATCAATCATCGCCTCCAGCTCTCCGCGGTCGGATACCTGCTTGAAGCCCATGGCGTTGACAATGGCTCCCGGCGTTTCATCGCTCTGGAAAAGCTGCGCAAGAACATCGCGCGCCGCGTTGGCATTAATTTCATCATGGGTAAGCATTTTCAGTAACGAGGCAAAACGCACGGGCGTCACTTTTGTTTGATTCAGTTCCTCGCCACGGTCTTTTACGGCGGGCATCAGTTGAGTGGTCAGCCAATGCATAACCGTGCGCGGCGCAACGCCTTCTTTCACCACCGCCTCGCAATACCCCGCAACCTCCGGATCGGAACTTAAATAAGCCGCTTCTTCAACGGAAAAGCCGTACTGTTGGATAAATCGTTCAGCGCGTGCAGCCGGCATTTCGGGCAGTCTGGAACGCAGAGCGTGAATCTCCTCTTTGGAGAGAATAATGGCGGGAATGGTCGGATCGGGAACGCACGGCCCTTCGAACTTGGCACGCATCGGCAGCGTTGCCTTTTTATCCGGATTCCATAAACGGGTGTGCAGTATGACTGCTTCACCGGCCCCGACTGCCACGCTCTGACGGTTGATTTCGTACGCAATGGCGTCGCCCACGTGCCGGATGGAGTTCATGTTTTTCACTTCCACTTTGGTGTTCATCTGATTCGTTCCTTTAGGACGGATAGAGATGTTGGCGTCCACACGCATCGTGCCGTTTTCCATGCTGCACTCGGACGAGCCGACGTAACGCACCTGCGTGCGCAGCGCCTTGAGAAATTCCATCGCGTGATGGGGGGTGCGGAAATCCGGTTCGGTTACAATTTCCACCAGCGGCGCGCCCGCTCTGTTGAAATCCACCAGGCTGATGGGCATCCGCCCTTCCATTTCATGGACGAGTTTGGCAACGTCCTCTTCCATGTGAATGTGATGAATGCGCAGACGTCTGGTCGATCCGTCTTCATCCACAATGTCGATCCAGCCGCCGCGCGACAGGGGCTGATGCGCCTGCGAAAGCTGATAGCCTTTTGGCAAATCGGGATAATAATAAACTTTCTGGTCAAACGCGCTTCGTTGCTGGAGTTCGGAGTTGAGCCCCAGACACAAAAGCGCCGCCTTCTCCAGCGCGGCCCGGCTCAAACGGGGAACAGCTCCCGGAAACCATAGACAGGTCGGGCATGTGTTGATGTTGGGTTCGTCGCCCGGATTGTTGGGACAATCGCAGAACAGTTTGGTCGCGCTGTTGAGCTCGACATGGATTTCCAATCCGATAACCGCTTCAAATTCCATTATGACTTACCTCCCTGACGATGACTCAACAGATACCGGCCCAACGAAAGCAGACGCCCGTCATCAAGCCGTTTTGCCGAAAGCTGAAAACCGATGCCGTTTCCGGCTCGAAGATGCAGTGCAGGCCTTCCGGTCACATTGGCAAATGCAGTGCAGGCAAACTGTGCGTACATCTCGATCAGCGACCCGGTCCTGTGAGATGCCGCATGGTTGACGGTCGGTAATATCAGAGCATCCGCCATCGGGTCAAGGGATTGCATTTGGGTCACCAGACGCGCGCGCAACCGGCAGGCATCTTCGTAAGCGCCGTATTTTTCAAACTGGAAAAACGCCCCTTGAAACAGAAAACTTTTCAATAAAGTCCCGAAAGCGGCGCCGCGTGATTGCAGATACATGTCGTTCCAGTTTTTTGCACCCGGCACGCGCTGACCGTAACGTACGGAATCGTACCGTCCCAGACAGGAAGAGGCTTCCACCGAGCCGACAATCTGGTGCACCAGGAGAAATTGTGAAAAATCAGGAAAGGATATTTCTTTGATTGGAAATCCGTCCTGTTTCAGCGCCTCGCATAGTTTATTAAAAGCCCCTCGCTCCTCCGGAGGAAGCCCATTGACAACGTCAGAAAGAATACCCAGCGCTGTGTTTGCCGGATCAATGTCCTGAAAAGATAAATCCGGTATTTTTTCATCGGGTAAAGAAAAATCACGCTCATCCGGACCGGCAATGGTTTGCAAAATATCCCGAATGAAAGCGATTTCATGTGCCAGAATGCCTACGGTTTCCATGGTTGGAATCAGGCCGACAAGACCAAGCCTTGGAATCAGGCCGTAGCTCGGCTTGAAACCGCAAATCCCTTCGCGGGCCGCACTCAGGCGCGCTTCCCCGGCAATGTCCAGTATCAGTTCCACGTCGGCGGATTTTTTTTCTACAGCCGCGCCGGCGCAGCTACCCTTTAGTCCAAAACCGAACTCGCTCATGGCCGTGGAACCGATCAGTGCAGCACCCGCACCTGAAAGCCGCTCCACGACCGGCGCGTCTTCCAGGGCTTTAAAGCCGGCCAATGCGACCGAACCTGCTTCGGTCGGCCAGCCCTTCACCGAAAAATTAGGTTGAACAGCCACCTTCAGTTTCTGCAAAGCTCCTTTACCCGATCCCGCCGAGTGTTCGGAGTTTTCATAGAAAAAAATAGAATCCATCCGGATATCTCCCTCTATTCAATAATATTGGCAACTTTAAAATAATTTCCCTTGACCGCCGGTGCGCTTTTCAGCAGTTGCCCCGTTTCAGCCAACGGCGAGCGCGTGGCCTTCATTCCCGACCGTGTTTGGCCCGCTGGCGGCGCGACCGAACGTATCGGCTCATCGGTTCCGGCCAGTTCGCAAACCTTCGCTGCCATTTTCTCGGACTGATGGAGAATCTCCTCCATCACCGGCCTCTCCTCCCCGGCAATGCCCAGACGGGACACCCAGGAGACACGATCCAGCAGATTTTCTTGATGAGCTTTTCCCGGCAGGACGTCTTTTTCTCCCAGATTTAAAAGCCCCAGTTCGGCCAGTTGCTCGCGCTTGACGGCGGAGGGCGCGCCGGTCAACGGGCAGGCGGCACTGCGATTTTTCGGAAAAGCGATGACTTCGCGAATTGATGCCGTCTGTAAAATCATGGATACGGTGCGGTCCATGCCCAAAGCCAGGCCGCCGTGCGGGGGCGCGCCGAAATCAAACGCCCGCAGGAAGAAGCCGAACTTCTCTTTCATCTCCTCTTCCGTCAACCCCAACGCCGTAAATATTTTACGCTGAAGCTCGCGGTTATTGATACGGATACTGCCACCGCCCAGTTCCTCGCCATTCATGACCAGGTCATAGGCGCGCGACTTCAGAGACAAAAGTTCTTCCATATTTTTCGGATCGAAATCCGTGCGATCCGGCGCGGTGAACGGATGATGGCTGGAGGTCACTCCTCCTTCGTCCGTCGGCTCAAACAACGGAAATTCCGTAATCCAGACCGGATAATAACTATGCTCCGGAATCAGACCCAGACGGTCGGCCAGATGCAGGCGCAACTGACCCAACGCGGATGTGACAATGCCGTAGGACGGATCGGCCACCATGATCAACACGTCACCATCACGAACATCGAAACGGCGCTTCAGTTCGGTCAGTTCCGCCTCACTGAAAAACTGCACGATGTTGGATTCCAGCTTGCCGTTTTCGGCGCGCATCCAGGTCATCCCCTTGGCACCGAAAGACGGCGCGATGCTTTTAGCGTATTCGTTCTGCAAAACATTTTTGCTGAGTTTATCGGATTGTCCCTTGACGTTAATGCCCTTGATACAGCCGCCGCGCTGCAGAATCTGGCGGAAAATTGAATATCGGGTGTCTTTGAACGCGTCCGTAACATCCACGAAACGCAGGCCAAACCGCAGATCAGGCCGATCGGATCCGGTGGTGTCCATCGCTTCGGTATAACTCATGCGCGCAAACGGACGTTTTAGTGCGATGCCTCCGACGGCAAACATCTTCACCGTCAGCTCTTCAATGAGTTCATACAGAAACTCCTCGTCGATAAAAGACGCTTCGATATCCAGCTGCGTGAATTCAGGTTGACGGTTGGGCCGCAGGTCTTCGTCACGGAAGCAGCGCGCCAGCTGAAAGTAGCGTTCCAGCCCGCCGATCATCAAAAGCTGTTTGAATAGTTGGGGCGACTGGGGCAGTGCGTAGAATTTCCGGGGATGAACGCGGCTGGGCACCAGATAATCGCGCGCCCCTTCCGGTGTGCTGGCAGTCAGCACCGGGGTTTCCACCTCCACAAATCCGCGCGAATCGAGAAACTGCCGCACGACCTGAAAGATGCGATGCCGCATGATCAGGTTGTTCTGCATGAACGGCCGGCGGATATCCAGATAACGGTACTGCAGGCGTAAATCTTCGGAAACATTTTCTCCGCCCGTGCTTTCCGACCCGGCCACCATCGCCTTGTCGGTGATGACAAACGGCAACGGTTCGGATTCGGAAAGAATAGTCATCTCCTCGACAAATACTTCCAGCTGTCCCGTTTCGATGTTGGGGTTTTCCGTGCCCTCCATTCTTTTTCTGACCGTCCCCGTCACTGTGATACAATATTCAGGACGCAGCGCTGCTGCCGACTCACAGAGAGCCGCCGATGTGATATCCGGGCTGAACACAACCTGAACGATGCCGCTGCGATCGCGCAGATGAAGGAAAAGCAGTCCGCCGTGATCACGGTAGGCATCGACCCAGCCGCAAATCTGCACGGCCTGACCGACGTGGTCCATGGAAAGTTCACCGCAAAAAATCCGTTGAGAATAGTTCATGAAATAAGCCCTTTACATAAAACTGAAATTAAAAAATCGCTGAAAGAACAATTTTGCGCCGCGAAGCATAGCAAAACCATGCTGCTGTTTCAAGGTTTTAAACAGACTGGAGGCAGAAAAAAAATTGAAAATTTGAAGGCAAGGCTGCTTTTTCTCTATGGTCATGCTGAATCTCTTTTTCAAAAATCATCAGGTTGTTACACCGCATCCGACGGCTTGGGCCTCAGCCGCAAATATATAAGCAAGCAAAGAATCAGTCCAAGCAGGATCCATGGCATATAGCCCGAAATCAGCAAAAAGGAAAAGCCGATAAGCGGATACAAGGCTGTCTGCACCAGTGCTTTCGCGAATGGCCTGTCTTGGATCCAGTTGGCGAAAACGGGGCCGTTTTGATAATACCAGGCGACAAATTTCTTTCCCGGCGTATTGGTCAGCAGGTATCTATCTCTGAACTGCTTCAGGATTTTAACTTCCTCTGCCAAAGGCGACCCGAACGCCGCCGTAGCAATGAAGCAACTGATGAACACACGATCATGGTCGTCATTACAGGAGCAGTATCCGTCACAATCGCAGTGACCGTCCTGGCAGATGATTGCCCCCTCGCAATGACATCCCCTGTCGCAATGACCGTCACCGTCACAATGACATTCGGAATGGCCTTTGACCGGCATTTCAGGTGCGGGTTTTGTCGTGACATAAAAATTGCCGGATACATCACCGATGGTCAGCGTAGCTTCTGTGGTTGTGCCATACCCTGCTGAAGATATCAGCTGGACGGTGATGACATCGCCGATTCTTACGGTACCTTCGTCGGTTGTGTATGGCCCGTCATTGATGGAGTATGCGCCTCCAATGATGGAAACAGGTGCTTCTTCATAAATACCTGATACGGTTATGGGGTTGGATGTCACCAATTCATTCAATTCGGCATCCGCCTGATCGTCAAAAATAAACGGATCGGGAGCAGCCCATACGCTGCCGGTTACCAGAAAACAGAATAATAACGCGGCAATGGCTATGATCTGTCTCTTCATCGATTGATTGCTCCTTTCTTCCCTTCAGTTCCATATGTCCGGCATTTCGTTTTCTGCCAAACACAACGGATCACTTGCTCTTAGAAAAGAATGGTTTTTATTTTGCCGTTCCCTGCTGTCGGAATGAATACCGGGCAGCACACCGTCTCCATCATAGATAAGATTGTTCCTCGAAAACATCTCCCGCCATCCTTTGCGCGAACCGGTAAACAATTCATAATCTTCATAATCGGCAACCGTATCCCATATGATAAAGCCTTCTCTCCGTTGAATGTCCGGGAAGACAGGGCAGTTTGCAATCAATAAACTGAGGGCAGAGCCTGGAAACAGCCTCTCCAGCAGGTCGTATAATTGGATGAATGTGTTTTCGTCCATCGGTGTGGCGTCCCGTTCGAGGTGTGAAATATTTCCATCGCGGTTTCTGATGAAAAGAATCCTTTTGCCCTTCAGGTCGTTCAAAAAACGATGAATAAGCATGTTGTATTTCTGTTTAAGCAAGGGTATTTGCCGCTCGATACGATCGGGAATAACATGATCATCTTCCGTTCTTTCAAAATCATGATGGTACAATAGGTTATAATACCGATCCCGGACAGTGAGCAAATCAGAGGATACTTCCAAATGTTGAATATTAAAAAGATCGTCAAACCTGTTTTCCAGCAGTTTCCATAAGGCCTGAAATGGGGTTATCCACCAGTCAAACGGATAGGCGCGTTGAATACCGAAATAATCACGGATGTTCATCGTCAGCTCACAGTTGCATCCGAGGCTGATAATCCTGTCAAATCTGTTTATCCGGGATTTTCTTCCGCGTACTTTCATCGATATACATACCTTCCGTATCTTTCATTTAACATAAAATGAAAAATATTGCTTCTGGAAGTCATCTGCCGGGGATGGACGCGGCATCGGCATTGAGCTAGTCATATACAACCCACTGTTCAAAGGGTCGGTCTTCATCATTTTGGGAAAAAGGGGCAATTTCCTTGATAAAACGTGAAGGAGTAAGGTTGAAAATTCCGGACGAGCGGCTGTAATCCAAAGCGGGATAGCACAGATAAAGCTGGTCTTTGGCCCGGGTTACCGCCACATAAAAAAGTCTTCTTTCTTCTTCTTCGCCACCCTGTTCTTTCAGCGCGCGTTGCAGCGGAATCATGCCGTCAGCGCACCAGATCAAAAACACATAAGACCATTCCAACCCCTTGGCCTGATGGATCGTGCTTAACGTGATCTTGTCCTCATCCCCCTCTTCGCCTGTGTTTTCTTCTTTGGCCATGTTGGTCAACAGCGCCAGCTCATTGAGAAAATCTTCCATCTGTAAAAACTGCGCGGCAAAATTTCCCAGTTGAATTAAATCTTCTTCTCTCGATGACGCATCCGAATAATTGTCCTGCAAATAAATACGGTAACCGCCCTGGTTTAATAAAAGGCCGATCACCTTTTCCGGAACACGTTCCGCTTCAGGAAGTTCCTGCAACGTGGCAATGATTTTGCGGCATTCTAGCAAGCCCGGCTGAACCGACTTGGACATGGCCGTGATAAAGCCGTCACTCAAAACAGCCGTCATGGGATTTTCTTCTTTTTTTAGATAATTCCAGATTTTATTGAACGTTGCCTTTCCCACTTTGGGATACATAAGCAGAAGGCGTCGCCACGCCAGCTCATCCCGGGGATTGACCAGAATTCTCATATAAGATGTCACATCCTTGATATGGGCCTGTTCAAAAAAACGGATGCCGGAGCGCATATCAAAGGGGATGTCACGCCGGACAAATTCCATCTGCACTTCCATCGAATGATAATGAGCGCGGTAAAGAACAGCGATTTCTTTGAGCGGCACCCCCGATCGGATGAGTTCCGTCACTCTCTGCGCCACGAAATCGGCCTGTTTGACGACATTGCTGGCGGAAACCATGACCGGTCGCCTGCCATTGTCACGAACGGCTTTTAATGCTTTGGGGAACTGTTTTTCATTATTGTTAATGCTCAGATTGGCCAGATTCAAAATTTCCGGCGTACTGCGGTAATTGGTTTCCAGTTTAAAAATTTTGCAGTCCGGATAACGTTCGGGGAAATTGATGATATTGTTAAAATTTGCCCCCCGGAAAGAGTAGATGCTCTGCGAGTCGTCACCGACCACCATCAGGTTTCTGTGGGTGGAAGCAAGCAAATCTACAATATCCGCCTGGATGATATTGGTGTCCTGATATTCATCCACCAGAACATGTTCAAACCGGCCGGAAAGAGTTTTTAAAACATCATGTTTTTCTTTAAGAAGCGTGCGGCAATTACTTAATAAATCGTCGAAATCCATTACACCCAGTTCTTTTTTCTTCTGTTCATACAGAGCCGCCACCTGCGTGATTTCATCGGTCAGGTGAAGAAAAAATGGATATCTTGACTCCAGAATTTGATCGAGATCGCTTTGGGTGTTCACCGTAAGGCTGATGATTTCGCCAATGATGTTGCTCTTCGGAAACTTGCTCAGTTTCGGATCGATCTTCAAATCAGCCATACAGGTGGAGATAATCTGGCGCGCATCCTCGCTGTCGACAATTGAAAAGTTAGCTTTATAGCCGACATCTTGGGCATGCCTTCTTAAAAAGAGATGGGCGACATGGTGGAAAGTTCCGCCCATGATGTTTCTGGTGTCGGATTGAAGCAGGGTTTCAACCCGATTCAGCATCGAACGTGCGGCTTTGTTGGTAAAAGTCGCCAGCAGAATATTTTCCGGCCGGACACCGCTTTCCAGCAGCCGGGCAACACGGTATGTCAGGGTCCGGGTTTTACCACTGCCTGCTCCGGCCAGAACCAGCAGCGGCCCGCCCTCTTCCATAACGACGCGATTCTGTTCCGGATTGAGTTCTTTTTCATAATCAATCATCAACGCGTCTTTATAGCAAAAAGTCCGGATATTCAAGTGAATAAAGGTAAAAACTTTTTTTCAAGCCGGCTCATTCCGGACGCAGGCAGGAATCGGACCGGTGAAAGAAGCGTACAATCTCTTTCTCACAAAACAATTAAAGCATCGGCAATCACCGGATCTTCTCCATGGATGATAATCGGATTCAGATCGATTTCAGTTATTTCCGGATGCAACAATGCGATATTCCCCACTGTCTGAATGATTTGAGTAAGCTTGTCGGTTCTTACTTTTGGCATCCCCCTGAATTCATCCAGCAGCTTTTTTGCCCGAATCTCCAGCAGCATTTCATGAACGTCGGCATGATTCAGTGGCGCCAAACGCAGGGTCGTATCATTGTAAACTTCAGTAAATACGCCTCCGAGACCAAAAATGACGCAGGGTCCAAAGCCGGCAAAGCGTGTCATACCGGCCATAAACTCCCTGGTTCCTTTGAGCATTTGCTGAATGAGCACCGGCACTTTTTTACCGGCATTGGCTTGAATATTTTGAAATTCCGTTTTCAGCGCTGTTTCGCTCTCCACATTCAGCGCGATCAGGCCTTTGCCGCTTTTGTGCATGATTTCCCAACTGCAGGCCTTCATTGCCACAGGATAGCCAATTTGGGCGGCGGAAATGATGGCCTCTTCCATGGTGACAGCCAGGGCTTCCCTGGCTATGCCTAGATCATACGAGGCAAGTAATTTTTTAGCCGCGTATTCATCCAGTGATTTCTGTCCATTTGTTTTTGCCTTTTCGATCAAATCGTGCGCGAGTGTGCTGATTTCCGGAAGATCCGCTTTGCCGCCTGTTTCGCGTTCCTTAATCTGCTTGTAGCGATAAAGGGATCCCAGCGCCCTCGCGGTATTTTCAGGACAATGAAAAACCGGCGTATTGCTGTCACGGTAACCTGTCATATAATTATCTTCCCAATCGAAGAATGTCGATATCAATAATGGCATTTGATACCGGTGAGGAAGCTCCAGGGCCCCCGGTACGATGGGCTGGCTGAATTTCAATAACTCCTCCAACGAGACATTACCGACCATCTCCTTGATATGCGAATAAACTTCACGCATATAACCTGTCATCATGACTCCGTGAATGACCACCGCATCCACCTCACCGCTTTTCATCATAAGCTCCGGCAGGTTGACAGTAAGATTTTCCATTTTTAATTCGAACGTCACATCTACCGGATTGGCTGAAGAAGCATAGGGTTCGATATGCTTTCTTATTTCTTTTTGCAGTTCATCAGAAAAGCGCGGAACTTGCAAACCCACGGCATCCGCGGTGTAGGCAATGGTTGTTGAAGGACCTCCCGAGTTTGTAATGACACCCACACGGTTCCCGCGCACAGGCGGCTGGGTTGCCAACGTCCAGCCGTGCGAATAAAGATCTTCCACGGAATATACCCGGATGATTCCTGCCTGTTTAAAAAGTCCATCATAGAGAAAATCAGGGCCCGTCATGGCTCCCGTATGGCTGAGAATCGCGCGTGCGCCTGAAGAAGAGCCGCCCACATATTGCGCAAGGACAGGCTTATGAGGCGTAATCTTGCGGGCTACTTCCAAAAATTTTTCGCCTTCACGAATCCCTTCAATGTAAAGGATGATCGCTTTCGTTTGCTCATCTTCTCCTAAATACTCCAATGCGTCCACGATATTGATACTGGCTTCATTGCCCAGGCTGATGGCTTTGCTGAACCGGAAGCCCCGTTTCTTCAAGTAGGGCAACGCCTGGCTCACATAAGTACCGCTCTGTGAGGCAAACCCCAGCGGACCGGGTTCTTTAGTCATGGGCAATACCGTGGTATTGAGGGCAATTTGGGAATTGATGATGCCCATGCAGTTGGGACCGACAAACCGCATCCCGTAACGCCCGGCCGTTTCAGCAATTTCCTTTTCCATCTTCTTTCCTTCGTTCCCTGTCTCTTTAAAACCTGCCGTGATCACTATCGCGCTTTTCGTGCCGATTTTACCGAAACGTTCCAGAATGGAGGCGACTTCCCTGGCGGGAACGATCAACATCGCCAGATCAGGAACTGCCGGCAGTTCTTCCACGGATGGATAAGCTTTGTGGCCTAAAACCATTTTTTCACTGGAGTGAATTGGAAAAAACTTGCCCTGGTAGCCTTGCTTAAGAATATTGAGAGCCATAACGGTACCCATTTTTAATATGCTGTTGTTTGCCCCGACAACGGCAATAGACTTGGGATTCATCAGTAAGTGCAACGGATGGTTTGACATTTTTAGCAATCTCCTTTATCGTTCCATAAATTTTGGCATTATGACACGCCCAGCATGAGTGTCTTTTCTTTCGTAACAGGAACGTTTCCTGATACGACATGCTTACCTCAATCAGTGGTGAACGCTTACCATGGGTATGAACTGATGTGCAAGCTCTAGATTTTTCAGCCGTGGTGAACAAAATAAAACGGTTGAGCCGTTTTAGGTTTCAAACAATTTCGTTGATTCGTGAAAGGTACTTTAGAAAAAGCGTTTTGAAATATGTCTTGATTTTACATAACGTATGAGCTAAAAACCGCACGTTCAATTTGAATTGTCTTTTTTAAGTATTGAAAGGAGTTTTCATGGCAAAGTACGAATCCAAATCTTTGAGAAATTTAGCTGTCGTTGGACACGGCGGTACTGGAAAAACATCTCTTTGCGAGTCTCTTTTGTTTGTTTCTGGCAAGAGCGAACGATTAGGCAGAGTCGATGACGCCTCGTCATGTATGGACTATGAACCGGAAGAACAAAAAAGACGCGTCTCGCTGAGTTCCGCGGCAAATTTTGTCGAATGGGAAAAACATAAAATAAATTTTATAGACACACCGGGCGATTCCAATTTTGCCTATGATATCAAATGCTCGATGAGCGTCGTGGAAAACGCCGTTGTCGTTGTTGACGCCGTCGGCGGTGTCGAGTTCCAGACGCAAAAAGTATGGGAGTTTGCTGATGAGTACATGCTCCCCCGTATTATTTTCATCAACAGGCTGGACCGCGAACGTGCCAATTTCAATACGGTTCTTGATAGCATTAAAAACAAATTAAAACGAAAGGCCACCCCGGTTTGCCTGCCGATCGGCTCGGAAGACAAATTCAACGGTTTGGTCGATCTGATCAGCATGAAGGCTTTTATGTTCAGCGACAATAAAGGCGTCGGCAAAGGCGTCGATATCCCCGCGGAAATGAAAGACGATGTTAAATTGATGCGAGACTCCATGGTGGAGGATATCGCTGAATCGGACGACGAATTGATGAATAAATATCTGGAAACCGGCGAACTTTCCGATGAAGAGCTGAAATCCGGTTTGAGAAAAGGAGTGACGTCGGGATCGCTGATCCCCGTCATTTGTGGTTCAGCAATCAGAGGTATTGGTTCTTCCATGCTTCTGGATCTTGTGGTCGATTCGTTCGCTTCACCGGTCGATCGCGGCCCGATGAAAGGGAAAAAGCCGGGAACGGACAATGCGGAGGAACGCGATCCATCCGAAGAGGCGCCCTTTTCCGCCATTGTTTTTAAGACGATTGCAGACCCATATGCCGGAAGACTAACATTATTCCGTGTTTACTCCGGTAAGCTGAATTCAGATACCCCTGTCTATAACTCCACCAGAAAAATTACGGAAAAATTTGGCAATATATTCTTTCTGGAAGGCAAATCTCAAAAACCGGCTGAAACGCTTATTCCCGGCGACATTGCCGGCGTGGCCAAACTGAAGGAAACCACGACCGGAGATACCCTTTGCCATGAAAAATCTCCCATTACATATGAGAGAGTGGCGGTGCCTCCACCCATCATGTCTTTTGCGATGGAACCAAAATCAAGGGGCGACGAAGACAAGATCGCCACTTCTATTCATCGACTGACGGAAGAGGATCCGACCATCCAGTTCACCCGTAATGTCGAAACCAGGGAAATGATTCTTTCCGGCATGGGACAGGTCCATATAGAAGTCACCATTGAAAAGATGAAAAGAAAGTTCGGCGTCGAAGTGAATCTGAATACGCCTAAAGTACCTTACAAGGAAACAATCAAAGGAAAAACGAATGTTCAGGGCAAATACAAGAAACAGTCCGGCGGGCGCGGTCAGTTCGGCGATTGCTGGATTGATATCGAACCCCTGCCCCGCGGCGGTGGATTTTTGTTTGAAGATAAGATCGTTGGTGGCGTTATTCCTCAACAGTATCGCCCCGCCGTTGAAAAAGGTATCGTAGAGGCTGCCGCCAAAGGCGTGATCGCGGGCTATCCATTTGTTGATTTCAAAATCGCGTTGACGTTCGGTTCCTACCATACGGTTGACTCATCGGAAATGGCTTTTAAGATTGCCGGCTCCATGGCCTTTCAGAAAGGAGTGATGGATTGTCAGCCGATTCTCCTGGAACCCATCGTGAATATCGAAATAGAAATACCTGATGAGTATATGGGCGACGTGATCGGTGATTTGAACAGCCGTCGCGGACGTGTGCAGGGAATGGATGCCAAAGGCACCAACCAGATCGTCAAAGGACAGGTGCCTCTGGCAGAAATTTTAAAATACGCGCCTGACCTTCGTTCCATGACAAGCGGCAGAGGAAACTTCACTTTCACGCATTCCCATTACGAGGAAGTTCCCGCTTTTATCGCAGAAAAAATCATTGCCGCGTATAAGAAGGATAAAGAAGAAGAATAATTGTTCATGAAATTCAACGCCGGGATTATCACCGTCAGCGATAAAGGAGCTCAGGGCAGACGTGAAGATTTAAGCGGTCCCGCCATCGCGGAAATGCTGGCGGGCACCGCTATCGAAATTAAATACACCATTATCATTCCTGACCAAACCGATAAAATTAAAGAAGCGATTATTGATTTTGCCGACGTAAAAAAGTTAGATCTGATTCTGACCAACGGCGGGACCGGTGTGAGTCCGCAAGATTTAACGCCAGACGCGACGTTGCAAGTCATTGACAAACAAATTCCCGGCATGGCCGAAGCGATGCGTCAAAAAAGCATGCAGGTGACTCCCCACGCTATGATTTCACGCGCTGTGGCTGGCATTCGTGGAAAAAGCCTGATCATCAATCTTCCCGGAAGCCCCAAGGGGGCGAAAGAAAATCTTTCTGTTGTGTTGCCGGCGTTGCAGCACGCCATCGAAAAGATCAAGGGAGATGATTCGGAATGTGCCGTTCCATAAATCTCAAGGCATTGCGTGGATGTGTCCCCATCCAGTAAATTCTTTTGCAGCCAGGACATTGATTGTAACGGTCACAATTTTCAAAAATATAGCGCGGCACGACATCACGCACATCCTCCCTGGTGACAGGTTGAAGTTTTTGATTACACTCCATGCAGATTCCGAACATTCTTTCTCTGTCGATGTTTAAAGAGACGCTTTCAATGACAGCGTTGAGCTGCCTACCTAGTCGTCCCTGAAAAAGTCATTTTTTCTAAAAAGTGTCAGCGGGGATCATTTTGAAATGATCTCCGCTCATATTCTGACCGATCAATTGGCCTTCACGATCAAGATTACAATAAAAGAGCCCGTG
>Ga0255347_1004379_pt1 | contig 17175 bp, 10 predicted proteins | sample wastewater_treat_2_FD_192479 | JGI IMG/M metagenome (GOLD analysis project Ga0255347, IMG submission 192479) | Wastewater microbial communities from Lulu Island WWTP, Vancouver, Canada - plant24 | ecosystem: Engineered > WWTP > Wastewater > Unclassified | place: Canada: Vancouver, British...
GGCTGCGTGAGGCGCTTAGGTGGAAAGCCCGCAAGGGCGGAAGCCGCTGGGGACGCGGCGGCAAAAAAGCGAGCTTGTAAGCTCTTTTTGCCGCCTTGCGACCCCACGGCTTGTGCCCGCGGACTTGTAACCGGGCGCCGACCCGTGAGCGACAGCGAACGGGACACGCCCAGATAAAAAATATAATTATTATTTTCCGTATCTTTGCACTCTTTTTTACGAAAGCTATTATTATTGAATTATGAAAAAAGCTGATTATATTTTTGAGACTAGTTGGGAGATTTGTAATAAAGTAGGCGGGATTCATACCGTACTCTCAACGAAGTCATTTACGGTTGTTAATAAATTTAAGGATAATTATATCTGTATCGGACCGGATTTATCTATTGAAAATGGGAAAGCCGATGAATTTATCGAAGATTTTTCGCTTTATAAGAATTGGAAAGCGGTTGCCTGGCAAGAGGGCTTGCGTATACGAATCGGCAGGTGGAATATTAGCGGTAATCCGGTGGTAATTTTAGTCGATTTTACTCCGTTTTTTGAGAAAAAAAATGAAATCCTGACCCAATTTTGGCTCAAATATAAACTTGATTCTATTTCGGGACAGTGGGATTACGTTGAGCCTGCCCTGTTTGGCTACGCCGCGGGTAGAGTAATTGAGAGTTTTTATCAATTTTATTGTAATGCTCAAGATAATATTGTGGCTCATTTTCATGAATGGATGACCGGTACGGGGATTCTTCATTTGAATACTACTGCACCGCAAATTGCAACGGTTTTTACAACTCATGCTACCGTTCTCGGTAGAAGTATTGCCGGTAACGGCTTGCCACTTTACGAAAATATTGAACAGTACGACCCGTTGCTGACGGCATCTAAATTCAATGTGCAATCAAAATTTTCATTGGAATATCTTTCGGCTAATATTGCAGACGGCTATACAACGGTGAGTGAAATTACGAACAAAGAGTGTGTCGCCTTCTTTAAGAAACCGGCAGATGTTGTTACTATTAACGGATTTGAGAACAATTTTGTTCCGCAGGACGAGCTATATGATGAAAAACGAGCTGTCGCCAGAAAACGATTAAAACAGGTGGCGTCTGCACTATTGCAACAACCCATTAGCGAGAATCCGCTTTTTGTAATTAATAGCGGAAGATATGAATTTAAAAATAAAGGAATTGATGTTTTTATTCGGGCGTTAGCGGAATTGCAAAAACGAGAGATTGATAGGGAAATTATTGCTTTCCTTGCCATTCCTGCGGGCACAAGCGGTATGCGTGAAGAGTTAATCGAAAAAATTAATAATAAAGTCGTTTACACCGATAGTAATAATGCCGTTCTAAGAGATTATGCTACGCACCCGCTCCACGCACCAAACGATGACCCGATTATTAAAGAATTAAATCGTCTTAACATTGATAATTCACCCGAAAGTAAAGTGAAGGTTATCTTTATTCCGGTCTATTTGAACGGACACGACGGGATTTTCAATTTAACATATTATGACCTGCTTATAGGTTTTGATTTATCCGTATTCCCTTCATATTATGAACCTTGGGGTTATACGCCGTTAGAGAGTGTTGCGTTTGGTATTCCTACGATTACTACTTCACTTGCCGGGTTCGGAATGTGGGTGAAGAACAACTTTGGAAATCAGAAAAGTGCTTGGGTGATACATCGGAGTGATTATAATGATGAACAAGTTTGCTTTGAACTCGCTCGTGCCATTTCTTACTTTGCCGAATGCACACCAAACGAGGTCAAAGAGAATAAAATTAAGGCGTTCGAGATTGCTAAAGAGGCGTTGTGGGAAAAATTATATGTCAATTATTTAAAAGTTTATGATATTGCTATTACCAAAGCCAATTTACGGTTTGAGCTTTTTAAAGATAAAACGTCAAAAATTGACTTAATTGCAACAAAAATTAAAAAGCCGGAGCCGAAGTGGAAGCGAGTTACCGTTAAATCTTATTTGACCGAGAATCTAAAAAAGTTAGAAGAGCTGGCTTATAATTTGTGGTGGAGTTGGAATTATCAGGCACGTGAACTTTTTATGGAAATCGCCGGTTCGAAACGGTGGACCGAATTGGAAGAAAATCCGATTCATGTCTTACAAGTTCTTCCCCTTGATGTGATTCAACGGTTTAACAACGATGCTGCTTTTATCAAAAAATTGGATGCCGTCTATGACGAGTTTCAGGAGTATATGAGTAAAAAGCAACCGAATGACCACGACCAAGTTGCTTATTTCAGCATGGAGTTCGGTATTACCAATGAATTAAAGATATTTTCGGGCGGTTTGGGTATGTTAGCGGGCGACTATCTCAAAGAAGCCAGCGACTCGAATGTGAATATGATTGCTGTCGGCTTGTTGTATCGTTCCGGTTATTTTGCACAACAAATTTCACAGTTGGGAGATCAAATCAATCACTATCCGAATCAAAGTTTCTCAAAACTGCCTATGACTCCCATCAGAGATGAAAACGGCAATTTTGCTAAGGTTAGCGTTGCCCTGCCCGGACGTAATCTCTATGCTCGAATTTGGCAAGTTGATATAGGTAGGGTTTCTCTCTACCTTTTGGATACCGATTTCAATGAAAATTCCCCCGAAGATAGAAAAACAACCTACAATTTGTATGGTGGAGATATTGAAAACAGGTTAAAACAAGAATTTTTGCTCGGTATCGGCGGCATAAGAATGCTACGGTTACTTAATATAAAACCCACGATTTATCATTTGAACGAAGGACATGCCGCATTTCTATCCTTAGAACGGCTACGCAATATTATGGAAGATTATCACTTACCTCTTTCCGTTGCTATGGAAGTTGTAAAATCATCTTCGCTCTATACGACTCACACTGCTGTTCCCGCCGGACATGACGCTTTTAGCGAAGATCTTATGCGTATCTATTTTGCGTCTTACCCTGAAAAATATCATATCTCTTGGGAGGAATTTATGGCGTTCGGACGAAAAGATGTCGAAAATGTCCATGATAAATTTTCCATGAGCATTTTAGCTTGTAAATTATCTCAAGAAATTAACGGAGTTAGTAAAATTCACGGACGCGTTACCCGCGAAATGTTCTCCTATCTTTACGATGGTCACTTTTCCGAAGAACTTCATATCGGCTACGTTACCAACGGCGTGCATTATCCGACTTGGGCGCACAAAAAGTGGCAAATTTTACACAAAAAAGTATTTGGCAATCAATTTATTACTTCTCAATCCGATTCTAAAAATTGGAAAAAAATCCCTACCGTTGACAAACAGAAAATTTGGGACATTCGAAATGAACTTCGTAAAGAGTTGATTGATAATGTGAAAATATTGCTTGAGCAACAGATGAGACGCAGAAATGAATCGCCGACATTGATAGTTCAAACGTTAAAATCGCTCCGTAGTGATGTTTTAACCATTGGGTTTGCCCGCCGCTTTGCGACTTATAAAAGAGCGCACCTGCTCTTTATGAATGAGGAGCGACTACGAATGCTCGTCAATAATCTGACCCAACCAATGCAGTTTATTTTTGCCGGTAAAGCACACCCGCATAACAAAGCAGGTCAAGATTTGATAAAGAAAATAATTGAATTTTCGAGAAAGCCCTGTTTCATCGGAAAGATAATTTTCCTTGAAAATTACGATATGATTATCGCAAAGAAACTTGTTTCCGGTTGTGATGTTTGGTTAAATACGCCGACACGTCCGATGGAGGCTTCGGGTACAAGCGGTGAAAAAGCGGTTATGAATGGAGTACTCAATTTTAGTGTGTTGGACGGCTGGTGGGCGGAAGGATACGTACAAGGAGCCGGGTGGGCACTTAGCGAACATGCGACCTATCAAAATCACGGTCTCCAAGATGAATTAGACGCCGCTACGCTCTACGCCGTTTTTGAGGAGCAAATCGCCCCCATATTTTATGATAGAAATGACGAAGACGTTCCCGAAAAATGGGTGGAAATGATAAAACAAAATTTTGCCCGTATCGCTCCACACTATACAATGGAACGACAATTGAAAGATTATTACCGAAAATTTTATAATAAACTATTCAAACGTAAGGAGTTACTAATAGAAAATGACTTTGAAAGGGCTAAACAGTTGGTGCGGTGGAAAGAGAGAGTAATTACGGCTTGGGACAACATTCAAGTGGTGGAAATTGTGAAACCGCCGATGGTTGAAGATAATACGTTCTTCCTTGGTACGACCTTGCATACCTACGTTAAATTGAAACTTGGAAATTTACACCCGGAAGATATCAAAATGGAGTATATCTTTACGAATAGAAACGAGGAAACGGTGAACTTACAAGGGAAATTTGCGTTTGAGTATGTTGAGACATCGAATGGCATTGCAACGTTCCATAATCAAATACACGCTAAATTTTCCGGCGTGTGGAATTGTGCCATACGTATTATCCCTGCTCATCCGCTATTGCCTCATGATATGGATTTTAATTTAGTAACTTGGTTGTAACATTTTATCCAATTTTATAATAAAAGTAATGGAATTATCAGAACAAGAAATTATTAGAAGAAAAAAATTAGAGGATTTTATCAATTTAGGGATAAATCCTTATCCTGCTGAGCTTTATGAGGTTACAGTAACTTCAAAAGAGATTCGCGATAATTTTAAAACTTCTCCCGAAAAATTTCAGGACGTCAGCATAGCCGGTAGAATTATGAAACAGCGAATTATGGGAGCGGTTTCTTTCTACGAGTTACAAGATGCTCACGGGACAATTCAAATCTATGCGAAACGAGATGAAATCTGTCCTACGGAAGATAAAACAGCATATAACCAAGTTTTTAAAAAACTGGATATTGGAGATATTATTGGCGTAAAAGGATTTGTTTTTATAACGCAAATGGGTGAAATTAGCATACACGTTAAAGAGTTTACCTTATTGTGCAAGTCGTTGCGTCCGTTGCCTATTGTAAAAGAGAAAGACGGGGAAGTGTACGATGCCTTTCACGACCCCGAACAACGTTATCGCCAAAGATATTTGGATTTAATCGTTAATCCTTCTATAAAGGAGACCTTTATTAAAAGAACGCAGTTGGTGAATACGATACGTAATTTCTTAAATGAAAGAGGTTACTTAGAGGTTGAAACGCCTATTTTACAACCTCTTTACGGTGGAGCAGCCGCACGCCCGTTCAAAACATTTCACAATAAATTAGATACTACGCTCTATCTCCGAATTGCCAATGAGTTGTACCTTAAAAGACTTATTGTCGGCGGTTTTGACGGAGTTTATGAGTTTTCTAAAGATTTTCGCAACGAAGGCATGAGCCGTTTTCATAATCCCGAGTTTACACAAATGGAACTCTATGTCGCCTATAAAGACTATGAATGGATGATGAATTTAGTGGAAGAGATGGTCGAAACGGTGGCTTTGGCACTGCACAATACAACCAAAATCCAGGTAGGAGATAATTTGATAGATTTTAAAAGACCTTGGAAACGGTACACGATGTACGAAGCAATAGAACATTTCACCGGAACCGATATTTCACAAATGAACGAAGAAGAACTAAAACTGTTTGCTAAGAAAGTAGGAGTTGCCGTTGACAATTCGATGGGAAAAGGAAAATTAATTGATGAGATTTTCGGCGAAACTTGTGAGGCAAAATTAATCCAACCGACTTTTATTTACGACTATCCCTTAGAAACTTCGCCGTTAACCAAAAAGCATCGCTCAAAACCCAATATTACAGAACGTTTTGAGGCTATTTGCAATGGCAAAGAGCTTTGTAACGCCTATTCGGAATTAAACGACCCAATTGACCAACGCAGACGCTTTGAAGAACAATTGGAATTAGGGAAACGCGGAGATACGGAATCAATGGTTTTAGACGAGGATTTCTTACGTGCACTGGAATTTGGTATGCCCCCGACCGCCGGATTGGGAATCGGAATTGATAGATTGACCATGATTATGACTAATTCTCCATCTATCCAAGACGTGCTCTTCTTCCCCCAAATGCGACCGGAGAAAAAAGTTGAAAAAGAAGACACACAAGATACACAAGAGGAAAAATAACCCTTTAAGCCAAAAAAGGAATTTTTAGAATAGAGGAAATTTATTAAACTCTAAATTTATTAAACTCTAACTACTACTTGAGTCGTAGTTCTATCCTTTTGCTCAACATAAATTTTTCTATTCCTAACAACTTTATCTACAATATCGTCCGTGTAATGTCGCACAGTGATAAGTTCAACATTTTCGTTGTATTTGATTTTATATTTATCCGTTAATTCCTCAATTGCCAACGCAACACGTTGTGGTATGTTGTCAACACAAATTGAAAAACTTAAAGCAGAGTTTTGCATAATATTGATTTTCAATTTATATTTAGACAATATCGAAAATATTTCATTCAAATTTTGAACTGCGATAAAAGAAAAATCTTTCGGGAAGAGAGTAATTAATATTTGATTTCGCTTAAAAATATAGCAAGGAACGGTCTCTTTGGGTTGTTCGGCGCTGATTATTGTTCCGCTTTCCGAAGGATTATAAAAAGATTTAACAAAGAGAGGAATATTTTTATTTTGAAGTGGTTTTATTGTTTTCGGATGAATAATTGTTGCTCCGTAGTAAGATAATTCGATAGCCTCTTCGTAGGAAATCGTATCAATTTTCACAGCTTCGGCAAAAAATTTCGGGTCAGCGTTATACAAGCCTGCCACATCTTTCCATATAGTAACACTTTTTGCGTCCATCGCGTAAGCAATAATTGCCGCCGAATAATCAGACCCTTCACGTCCTAATGTTGTCGTAATATTCTCTTCGGTTCCGGAAATAAATCCTTGTGTTATAACAAACCGTATCTCTTTATTACTCAATGTTTTTTGAATCTTTTCCCTGATAAATTGCTCCGAAAGATCCCAATTCACTTTCCCCTCTCTAAAATTATTATCTGTTTTTACTATTTTTCGAGCATCTACCCAAACCGATTGAATACCAATTTGATTCAAATAGATAGTGATTAATTTTGTCGATAAAAGTTCCCCGTAACTAACAATCTTATCATATTCATAATCGTAGTTAGGCGAAGGTTCTTGCAGAAAAAGAGAGGATAATTGTGAAAATATTTTTTCGAGAGCAACAGAAATTTCATCATTGTTTTTATCTAATTCCCTTGCAATATCTAAGTGCTTCGTTTTCAATGTTTCAAATAATTGTTGGAGATTATCACGTTTTTCTAAATAACTTGCTAAAATTTCCTCCATTAGATTTGTTGTTTTTCCAAGTGCGGAAATAACAATAACACAAGGCTCATCACAGTGAGAACGAAGAATATGCGCAAGATTTTTAACACCATCGGCATCTTTAATAGAAGCCCCCCCGAATTTGAAAACTTTCATCTTTTTTTACCTTAGAGTTAGTATGCAAAAGTACATTAATTTTATTTATTGTTTAAAATAATCATTTTAATTTTCTTTTGGGCGTGCCCCCTCGCTACGCTCGGGGTCGGTCTTCGGTTCCAAGTCCGCGGTCGCAAGCCGTGGGGACGCAAGGCGGCAAAAAGAGCTTACAAGCTCGCTTTTTTGCCGCCGCGTCCCCAGCGGCTTCCGCCCTTGCGGGCTTTCCACCTGCGCCCTCACGCAGCTAAGTTGCTCGTGTAGAGTATTATAGGTAAGAAAAAGCGAAAGAAAATAAAAAGGAATTATTTTACTTCTATTTTTATTAAAAAATGATTTATTTTTGTTTATTGAATTATCTGTTGTTTCTCTATGGTGAAAAAAATGAAAGAGCATGGGCTTCCCGAACCTGAATTTATTCAGGACTTGGATTTTAGAACGATTATTTATCGCTATACCCCGCAACTTACCGAACAACCTACCGTGCAACCTACCATGCAACCTACCATGCAAGATATAACTTCGTTAACAACCGCTGTTAAGAATTTAATCAAGGTATCAGACGGAGAAATGTCAAGGGAAGAGTTGCAGGAGATTTTGCAATTAAAAAACAGAGACTATTTCAGGATTAATTATATTAACGTTGCCTTAGATAGTGGCTGGATTGAAATGACGGAAGTTGAGCCGAATCATCCGGAACAAAAATACCGCTTGACAGAAAAGGGGCTAAAAATTAAAGAAGAATGGAGAAAATAAAAATTAATTATCTAATTGTTAACTGTTTTATTTTTAAGACTTTATGAGTGTAGTTAAAGAGAAAAAGTTGGAAAAACTATACAATTATCTCAATGAGAACGGGTTCGAGCTTTCTGTAGAAGCAATTTCTCAAGGAATAGGAATTTCTAAAAAAACCTTTTTTAACCGTTATCAGCATCGTAAAGAGATGGAACGAATCATTCAAAACTATTGGAGAGATAAGTTTAAAAGACGTTTTGAGGAGAAAACAGAACATTGTAACAACGGCGTTGAAATTGTTTTGCTTTTTATTTTTGAAATTTTAGCAAGTAATAAAAATGAACATACTTTTGTTCAACAAGAATTAAAAACGAATGCTTTCCTCGCCTCGAACCAAAGTAATAATTTTATTTCTATCATTAAAAATAGTATCGAGAATTATAACACCTCTCTTTGTTTTAAAAATGAGATAAATCTGGACTCCTATGCCTATTTTTTAGTCTATAATATTTTTTATATATTGCTCACAAACAAGCAAATACAAATAGATGTAATAGAATTTCTCCTTTCTCCTCTTTTAACGGAAGAAGGGAAAATAATGTTGGACGATATTAATCTGGAGATGATGTTTAATTCATAGACGCAGAAAGAATATCTTCCCTAAAACCTCATTTTTATTCCACCGAGAACATTAATTCCCGCTTGTGCAAAATAGCCGTCCTGGAACTTTTCAATGCCTTCTTCGTAGTATCTGTACAACCAAGCGTTACTTTCGTATCGGGTATTGAAAATGTTATTTATGTAAAAAAAGAACTCAATTTGTGAAATTGTTTTGCATTGTAACTGATAACTGAAATTTAAGTTTGTAGTTGAATAGGGTTTTAAAATGTAATTATCATTACTACTGTTATCTAAGTATTGTTTGCTGACAAATTTCGTTATAGCGGAAATTTTTATTTTTTTTATAATCGTGAAATGTAACTCGTTAGTGAGTATGATATTAGGTGAAAAGGAGATATTCGTCAATCCAATCGCTTTTTGACGTTGTACGCCCGTGTCCCAATCATCTATAAATTCAGTGTAATTTAAAATTTTATTAGTGCTAAAAGTGCTGTTTATTTTCCAGAGAAAGAACTTAACAGGTTGATAATAAGACACCAACTCAATACCTGCACGATAACTTGTCTTGGCGTTTGTCATAATTGCGGCGCCTGTATTGTTAATCTCTCCCGTCAAAATTAGTTGATTGTGATAGTGCATGTAGTAAAGATTGGCATTAAAAGACCAAAGAGAACTTTTTAACCGATAGCCAACTTCTAAATCGAAGAGAGTTTCGGGAACGGGTTTTTTGTCGTTCGGTGAGTCAACTAAATCCGCTCGAGTAGGTTCACGATTAGCGATGGCAAAAGAGCCATAAAAAGCATGAATTGCCGAAAGTTTCCCGATGCTCTTCCACGAGTAATTAATTCCAATTTTAGGATTGAAGAAATTCCAGCAGTACTGTTGTCCAATATCGGTTAATTTATCCTCCGTCCCACTGATTTTGTAGTCGATATAGCGATATTGCAAATCAAGATAAGAAAAAAGTTTGTCGTTTATATTATACGAAAGCGTTCCAAAAATATTGGCTTGTAATTTACTCCCTTTTCCATTGTACCAACGGTAATTAATAGGAATTTCTTTTGCATATTTCGTCCAAATAATGGTTCCGTAATGGTCGCCGTCATAATGATTCAAGGCACCGCCGAGAGACCACGTTAAACTGCTATTTTTCAACTTTTCATTTTCAATATTAGTAATTTGATGTTCAAAATTAAAAGTCCCTCCATAAAAATAGTTATCTAAATATTTCCTGTCAATAAAATCGGTTTTCTTTATTGTATCATTTGAAATGATAAGATTTTCTAAGCCGTAAGTAGTGAATTTTTTATTGGCTCTATAACTTTCATAATAACCGATTCCTCTCGTTAAATGTCCCCCTGCGTTAAACCTTATAGTATGCTTTTTTTTCTCATTGATAAAATCTCTATTTATTGAGTAAAAAAGTTGATAGTGTGTTTGTTCGTAGTTGTCCGTTTCATTTTCATAGTACCGAACTTTCCCTTCATTATCATAATATTCGCCGCAACTATTATATCTACGATTTGTTTTTAAAGAATCGGACGGGACACCGTTCCACGTTTGACCGGTTTTTTCGTTTCCATACAAAATATTCAGCGCTAATTTTCCAAAATCACGACTCTTCTTTTCGTTAAAGAGTCGGTAAGTAGTGTTAAAATAGAGAGAATTTAAGTTTACATTGCCTCTATCAATATACCCTTTACTTTGAATATTTGAATAACCTATCGTTGCGGTTAATCTATTCTTAATCAGCCCGGTACCGGCGGAAATATTATTGCGAAAAGTCTTAAATGAGCCGACTGCTGAGGTGAACTCGAGAAAGGGTTCTCTATTTTCTTGTTGTGTAGTGAAGTTCATAGTCGCTCCGAAGGCGGCGGCTCCGTTATTGGACGTGCCGACTCCCCGTTGTACATCTAAACTTTGGACATAACTTCCAAAATCGGGAAGGTTTACAAACCACGAACCTTGCGATTCTGCGTCATTGAGCGCAATACCGTTGATAGTTACATTAATTCGCGTTTGGTCTATGCCGCGAATACGCATATAGGTATGTCCTAAGCCGGTTCCGGCATCGGAAGTGCTTACCATTGACGGAACACAGTCGAAAAGATTGTTGATACTGCCATTCCCTTGTGAGTTTTTAATATCGTCTTTTGATAAATAAGTTGAAGAAAAAAGTTCTTCGCCGCCCGGACGTGTCCACGTTATTCCTACGCTTTCCAGTTCAACTCGACGAATTGTGTCCTGCTGTTCATCTTGGGCATACAGATTAGATGAAAAAAATGAAAAAATAAGCAGTGAAATTACGATAAAACGTTGTTTTGTTGTTTGTTTCTGTTTTATTTTCATGACTCTTTACGAATTTAAATGGTTAAACTTAAAGCCGAAAGAGGGTTTTTAATGAAAATTAAGGCAATGTTTCCTTACGGCAGCATTATCTGCATCAGGTTCATTGGGTTTAATCTCAGCCTTTAAGGGCACCCCTTTCATTTGACGTGCAAAGATACGAAATAATTACAATAAGAAAAATCGTAATTTGGGTTAAATTTCTTCTCTTTTTTCCAATAGTGCTACATTTTCTACATGCTGAGTTTGCGGAAACATGTCTACGGGCTGGACTTTGGTAACTTTGTATTTTTTATTAAGGAGCGTGATGTCTCGGGCTTGCGTAGCGGAATTACAACTGATATAAACAATTTTTTCAGGAAGCATCGCTAATAGTTGTTCAATCACTTTTGTGTGCATGCCTGTGCGCGGGGGGTCTGTAATTACAACAGTGGGTTTGCCGTTTTGCTGAACAAAATCAGGCGTAAGCACCTTAGCAATATCGCCGGCAAAAAAAGAAACATTCGTAATGCCGTTCAATTGAGCATTTAATCGTGCGTTTTCCACCGCAGAGTCAACATATTCAAGTCCTATGACTTTCTTAACATCTTTGGCTATGTAGCAAGAAATAGTGCCAATCCCACAGTATAAATCATAAACTAAATCTTGCGAAGTGAGATTAGCAAACTCTTTGCCTATCTTATAAAGTTGACACATTTGTTCGTGATTGGTCTGGAAAAAAGAGAGCGCATCAAGCCGGAAAGATAAATCTCCGATTTTTTCCGTAATATAAGGCAAGCCTTTAAAAACAATCGGCTCTAAATCGGTGATGGAATCGTTCAATTTATCATTGATAACATATTGTAAAGAAGTGATTTGTAGAAACAAGCTCGCTAAATCTAATAAAAGATTTTTGGTATCCTCATTAAATCGTTTAAAAACAACAATAACCATCACTTTCCCTGTAGACGAAGTACGAATGATTATGTTTCTTAACGTTCCGTCATGATTTCGAATATTGTAAAATGGAATGTTATAATCGATAGCCAATTTTTTAACAGCTAAACGAATCTCATTACTCGGACTTTCTTGCAGGAAACAGTTTTTAATATCCAAGATTTTATCAAATTTTTTTGGGATATGAAACCCAAGTCCATTAGTTTCAAGAGGGATGTTTTGTTGTTGTAAAATCATATCTTTTTCCGACAACCACCGCAAATCCGTAAAAGTAAACTCCAGTTTGTTACGATAATAAAACTCTTTTTCGGAAGGGACGATAGGGGAGAGCGGTGGGTATTCAAATTTGCCGATATGTTTAAAATGGTCATCTACCATCTTTTGTTTATAGAGTAATTGTTGTTGGTAAGAAAGATTTTGCCAACGACAACCGCCGCACAGTCCAAAATGTTCACAAATCGGGTTTTGGCGGAGAGGCGACTCCTTTCTTAGAGTTACAATTCGTCCTTCGGCGTATCCTTTTTTCTTTTTAAAAATCTCAACATCAACAACATCGCCCGGGACGGCGTACTCAACAAAGATAACTAAGCCGTTATCTTTTCCCATAGCCTTGCCTTCGGCAGCAAAGTCGGTAATTTCTAAGTCCGGAATAACTATTTTTTCTTTTTTCTTTTTTCGCATCAGCCTATTAGTGTTTTGAGATTATATATCAGCAATTTTTTAAAGCGTCATTATCTCCTTATAAATGTCATCAATGGCGTTTGGTAGTGCAAATTTAGCAATGTTTTTACTCAAATTATCACACTCATTTTCATCATTAATTAGCTTTTGAAGGAGTGGGAAAAGTTTTTCCGGAACGTCGGCGTCAGCTACTAAATATGCTGCATTTTCACGGACTAAAGCGTTGGCATTTTTCGTTTGATGGTCCTCGGCAGCGTAAGGAAAAGGAACCAGAATAGTCGGAACTCCCACAATGGATAGTTCAGAAATCGCAATCGCACCGGCACGTGAAATGATAATATCGGCTATGGAATAAGCATAATCCATCTTTTTTATGAACGGAACGATTTTAATATTCTCATCTTCCTTCGCTAATAGCTCGGGAGCGATGTTTTTATAAAAAGCTTCACCGGTCTGCCAAATCAGTTGAACATTCATCTTTTTTATATCGTCCAAATGTGCTGCCATACAATGATTGATAGTTCGTGCTCCTAAACTGCCCCCGACTACTAAAATTGTTTTTTTCTCTTTTTGAAGCTCGAAAAATTGATAGGCTTTTTCATTTTTTCGCTCTAAATTAATAATTTCAGCCCGAATAGGATTCCCCGTTTTTATAATTTTATCGACGGGGAAATATATTTCAAGGTGATCATAAGCTACGCAAATTTTTTTCGCCCTTTTCGCAAGAAGTCGATTCGTAATGCCGGGAAAAGAGTTCTGTTCTTGGATTAGAGTCGGAATTTTGAGCGATGTCGAAGCAGTCAACGCCGCCGCACTGGCAAACCCACCAACGCCAATTACAACATCAGGCTTAAATTCACGAATGATTTTTTTAGCCTTATAGTAACTTTTAAGCAGAATAAAAGGTAATTTGAGATTATTTACTATCCCTTTTAACGAAAAAGAACGGGTTATTCCCGTTATATTCAAACCTTTAATCTCATACCCTGCGTCAGGAATGATTCTCATTTCCATTTTATTATTTGCACCAATAAATAGAATAGCGGCATCGGGAATTTCTCGTTTTATTTTATTAGCAATCGCTAAAGCTGGAAAAATATGCCCACCCGTGCCTCCTCCTGAGATGATAAATCGGTTTTTCATAAAAAAAATTATTGTGGAATTTTAATTTTTTGACCAACTCTTAAACTATTAATATTTGTAATTGCATTGTATTTGGCTAAATCTTTTACCGAAACCTTATATCGGCTTGCAATTTTAGATAGGGTATCTCCTTTCTTTACAATGTAATAAGTCGTGCGTGGCGGCGGCGGCGTTGCTGCTACCTTAGTGCTGTCTTGACCTGTAGCGCCGCTTTTTACTACATCTTTTTCTCCTTCGGAAGAAATCGGCGTTATTTCATACCCGACAACCAGCTTCATTTTTGGTTTAATGTAGTTACTCTTTAATTTATTCATCTGTTTTAGCTCGTCTACGGATAAGCCATATTTATTAGCAATTTTAGTCAGACTCTCACCACTACGAACGGTATGATATCTCTTTTTTGAAGTCGTTGCTTCGTCGCTACTACCCGTAAAAACATTAACATAACTACGTAAAGGAGCAAAATAAAAGTCATACTCATAATGATAAACGGAGTCGCTCAAGCTAACAAAACGAATAATATCTTTTGACCTTAATCGTAGCGGGAAAGGTTTGTTATAGGCTGGAATAACATCTTTTTTATACTGTGGATTTAAAGTCCGAATCTCCTCAATATCAATATTTAAAACATTAGCAACTTGTTCAAGATGAATTTCTTTAGTTACCATAACAGTGTCAACAGCCGTAGGAATGGCGATAGAAGGAGCTTGGATTCCGTAAAGGTGATGATATTTCATCATGTAGAAAGCCCCGATGTAAGCCGGGAAGTAACTTCTTGTTTCTTTAGGTAAAAAGTTAATAATGTCCCAGAAATTTGTCTTTCCGCCTGAACGTTGTATCGCTTTTCGTACGTTTCCAGGACCGCAATTGTAGGCGGAAATTGCTAATCCCCAATCTTGGAACATATTATAGAGGTCGCGAAGGTGGCGTGCGGCGGCGTCCGTTGCTTTAATCGGGTCGCGGCGGTCATCAACGAACGTGTTGACCTCCAATCCGTACATCTTCCCGGTCGAATACATAAACTGCCAAATTCCGGTCGCTCCGGCACGAGAAACTGCCGTAGGATTTAAACTGGATTCAATAATTGTTAGATATATCAACTCTTCGGGCACATCGTATTTATCAAATATCTCTTGCATGATAGGATAATAGTACTGCGCTAAACCTAAAATTGCCGCCGAAGAACGCTTGCGATTTAAGTATAAATTAATCATCGATTTAGTGCGGGAATTATAAGCAAGAGGAATGACCGTAATAATATTTTTTAAACGTAGTGCCGTAAGAGAGTCCGAAAAATTATTAGTAATGGTATCATCTTGAACCTTTGATAAAATATTTTTCGAGTTACTGCTCTCCTTTTTTATATACCATAAATCCAGCATCTTATCCATTTCATTAATAAGCATTTGATGAAATTCCTCTTCTTCTAAACGCTCTTTTGAAACAGGTTTTTTGGGCTGAGTCCCCTCTTCTTGTGCAAAAGAAAAAGGAAATATAAAAAAAAGAAAAATTATGAGTAAGAATTGATATTTCATCTTTCTATAACTCAATTTACGCCGTTTTATTATGTAAATTATTGTTCTTTTACCTCCAAGTGTAAAAGATATTTTATTGACCAATCGTGTAGTTATTCCATTTAATTTCAATTCCATCTTGATAAATAATAGTTATAAAAAGCTCCCCATTTTCTTGATATTTGTACCAAATTCCGTTACGAACACCGGAAATATATTTCCCTTTAAGCCGTACATTTCCGTTTTCCCAATAAGAGACATATTTCCCGTTCAATAAATCTTGATCATAGTTAGCTTCTGTTGCTGTTTTTTCGTTTTCGTATATCGTTTTCCAATATCCTGTGCGTTTTCCCTCAAAATATTTACCAATTTCAGTAATATTTCCGTGTTTATAAAACCACTCTTCCTCTTCTAATCCTTCCAAAAAAACACCTTTTGTTATGATATTTTCATTCTCATCGTACTCAAAATATTCTCCATCTAACGCTCCGTCAACGTAATGTTCTACGCGTAGCAAATTTCCGTTCGGATAAAACCATTTCCACTCTCCTTCCTTGTTGCCATTGTTATTATAAGAGCCCACCATTTCGACTTCTTGAGAAATGAAATAATATTTCCATTCTCCGATAGGCACGGAATTTTTGTAATTCCCGACCCAACGGAGCTCCCCCGTTTCATAATACTCTTTCCAAACACCTTCCCTTTTGCCGGTATGGTCGGTGATACCTCTGTTTTTCAAAATACCGTCACTGAAAATGTACCCCTGAACAATATTTCCCGCAGAATCATACTCTCTTCTGATACCTTCGGGTTTATCGCGAAAATAGGTGGCTTCAATGGCGACTTGACCATTGGAAAAATAGGTAACTTTTTTGTCTAACTTTTTTGTCTCCTTCGCATCTTCCACTAACTCGTCAAGATGATAACGAAAAACAGCTAAAAAGTTCCCATTTTCGTCATATTCTTTAAAAAATCCGTCTTTTTTATCATTGGTATAGTGTCCTTCTAACTTAATATTCCCATTTTCCCAAAAAAACTTCCAATTTCCCTGTTTTTGCCCCAATTGGTCGGTATGGTTAATATATTCTCGTTTAGTTAAAATACCTTGATAAAAATGGGCAATAGCTTTAATATTTCCCTCTTTATCAAAACTTTTTTCCATTCCATGCGCTTTTCCATTTAGAAAAGGGGTTGTTTTTTTCACCCAACCTGCTGAATCATAAGTATTTACATCGCCACTGAGCGTATCTTTGTGCCAATTTTCTACTACATACTCATTTTTCCAATATTGGATTCGTAAACCCTCTTTTTTCCCCTCTTTATAATTGATTTCCAACGTTTTATTTCCTTCATTATCGTAAAAAGTCCAAGTGCTGTCGAGAAGAAAATTTTTCCGATTTCCTTCCGAAATTATCTTTCCATCTTCGTTATAAGATTTCCACCAACCTTCGGGTTTTCCATCTATCAAAATTCCTTCGCTTGATTTATTCCCGTTTAGATGATAAAAAACATTATAACCGTTAGGGTTAATATCATTTTGACTAAAAGAGAAAAAAATAAGAGAGAGAAAAAATAGAATAAATATCGAAGGTTTCATAAGGGGGTAAAAAATAAAAAACAAAGATACACATATATAAGTTAAAAAATGTAGTTTTTTTCAATCTAATTTTTATTTTTTATCAGGGCGTGCCCCCTCGCTGCGCTCGGGGTCGGCGCCCGGTTCCAAGTCCGCGGGCACAAGCCGTGGGGTCGCAAGGCGGCAAAAAGAGCTTACAAGCTCGCTTTTTTGCCGCCGCGTCCCCAGCGGCTTCCGCCCTTGCGGGCTTT
>Ga0255347_1004390_pt1 | contig 17137 bp, 14 predicted proteins | sample wastewater_treat_2_FD_192479 | JGI IMG/M metagenome (GOLD analysis project Ga0255347, IMG submission 192479) | Wastewater microbial communities from Lulu Island WWTP, Vancouver, Canada - plant24 | ecosystem: Engineered > WWTP > Wastewater > Unclassified | place: Canada: Vancouver, British...
TGTCGTGGTCGTTCACCATGGTGTCCTCATGCGCTGCTGTTGGGTTCTCGGTGCTCCGCGAGCCGGCTTGTGAGATGGGAGGGACGAGCGTCTGCTCGTCCGCGGGCAAGCGACGCTTGCCCCTCCCGGTGCTTTGCGAGTCGGTTCTAACGTTCTGGCGATATTCATGGCAGACGCGAACCTCCGGCTTGCGGAAGGGTGATGCGGCGGGAAATGAAGGTGCCCAAGTAACTGCTCTTGAGTACGTCGGCGGGTGAGGAATCCTTCTCGAGTTTCCAATACGCGGCCCAGTCCTGTTCGTCAAACAAACGAAATGCAACGTCGATTTGATCGGGCAGCACATCGGTGGTCAGGCGGCCGTAGATGGGGTGCAGTTTCATATTGTTGCCGATTGGCCGTTTGTCGCTACCCTCAACCATGTGCGGAAACCCTGGATCTTCCTTCCGGACGAAACCTTCCGGGATCGTTGCGTTCAGCGATGGCAGTACGCGCTCCGCCAATAGCGTGTATTGCCATTTTACATCTGATGATTTTGTGGGATCTTGCAGGGCTTCAATTATGTCGTCATGAGTCCCTGCATTTCGGATTGAATCCAACAACTCATGCAGGAGGGTGCCCAGAGGCTCTGGATCGTTAAAATCGTTATACAGCGGAATGACGTGGCGAAAGAGTGCGTTGAGGTAGTACGTGTAGAAAACCGCATCGAGCGAAAAACGAGTGTCAGTTGCGCCGGCGGTGTCGGGGTCTGGCACACGCGAAGAACTTCGCCGCGCAAAAGCCAGCAACACCACCACGTCATTCAGCGTAGCGTTAATGGGCGGCGTCTCAAGGATGAAGCTCGGGTATTCTGGCGCATTGGCAGTGGAATTATTCGGGACGCTATTATCCGCCACCGCCTGATAGAGGTCGTCAGCGATGAGGTCTGTTATAGAGGTGGCGATGGCGGTCAGGTCTTTCTTTTGGTTGCGCGATGAGCCCCAGAGGTTGATGGCGCTGTTCAGGATGGTCATCAGGATGCCGAGAATCACGACCATGAGCGAGAGCGCCGCCACTAGTTCGATCAGGGTGTAGGCGTTATTGCGACCACCCAGTGGTCGCAATGGGGAGGGCAAAAGGGAATGGCGGCCACGCAGAGGTCGCAATGGGGAGGATAAAAACGGAGAGGGGAGGCGCGGGATGTTCACGGCAGGCCTCCGGAGTTGGTGAGGGTGGCAGTGAAGATACGGGGTTCTGATGATAAGGTGTCGCCTTCAGGAAAAATATTGAGTGTGATCTGAAGCATGTTGAAGTCCTGCGCTACCGGAGATGTGTCTGCGGCAGATACGTACAGGATATAGCGTGGATTCCAATCGGATAAACTGATGTTATCTGGATCGAACGCTGGGGTCGGTGAAGCTTTGCCTTCATTATATAACTCATTTTCATTTTTTTGCCAGAAGTGCAATGACGGCACAGCGTAACTCATGCCAGCGATCGGGGGAAAAGGGATTTGAATCTGGTTGTTAAAAGCATGTGACCAAAGATTGATCCAAGATTGTTTCAAAACATTAGTGCGTGCTTCTTCAATAAAACGGGCGTTGTAGTCGCGCAGGGTTTCGAAGACCGCGTCGGCCATCATGGCGCAACGCTGGTCGTGTTCGCTCTCTTTGACGGCTTGCAGGCCGAGGCGGCCGAGGCCGAAGATGGCAAGCAGGCCAAGGCCGATGGCCAGCATGGCTAAGGCGGTCTCGATCAGGGTGAAGGCGCGATTACGACCACTCAGTGGTCGCAATGGAGAGGGTAAATAGGAGATGGTTCTCATGGCGTCACCTCCGGTTTAATGATCGTCACGGTTCCGGTTGCGAGGTCGATGCGCAGATAACGCCACAACGGCTCGGAGGTGTTGTTGCCGCGATGGAAGCGTTCGAGCGAGTAAACGACGATATGGTGCGCGTACTTGTCGGCGGGGTCGCTGAGCACGCTGCCGTCCGGACGGAAGAAGATTGTCATATCGTTGTAGATAGGGGGAGGGGACGCGGCTTGCATGTCGCTTTCACGCACATAGGCGAGCCGCACATGACCGGTGAGGCGCTGGAGAGGGGTGGCTGGCGTGAATCCATCACGTGCTTCCCAATCTGATGTGGGTGTCGCATGTAGAAGGGTCTCCGCAGAAACCGTGTCGTTCGTCCACAGTAAGGACTGAAAGCCGGTTACGATGCGTGACTGGCTGGTTTCTGCGCTGCCGTAGCTGAAGGCGACGTAAGCGCGGCGGGTGATGGCGAAGGTGCGGGCCTGGTTCAGGCCCGCCTCGACAATGCGCGTGGCGCCGGTGAGTGCGTGCGCCGTGCCCCACGATCCGTAAGAGCCGACCACCAGCGCCATGATGATGCTTATGACGGTCAGAACGGCCAGAAGTTCGAAGAGGGTGAAGGCGTTATTGCGACCACGCAGTGGCCGCAATGGGGAGTGTAAAAGGGAATGGCGACCGCGCAGAGTGCGCAATGGGGAGTGTAAAAGGGAATGGCGACCGCGCAGAGTGCGCAATGGGGAGTGTAAAAGGGAATGGCGACCGCGCAGAATTCGCAATGAAGAGGGTGAAGAGGAGTTTTTTTTAACGCAGAGACGAAAAGACGCAGAGCGTCGCGGCACCGAGTGTCGAAGGTCGCTTGTCGCTTGTCGCATGGCCATCATGGCGAGACCCCCGCGCTGTAGATTAAATTGGTGTTGGCCAGTCCGGGAAACCCGCGTGAAAAAGCGAAGGCGATCTGGTTGGAGACCGAGTGTCTGGCGATCACATTGCCGCCCGCATCTTTTATCTCGTGGGTGAACATGGTGCGCGGGTTCAGCCCCATGAGCAGCACATACGGGCGTCCCCAAGGATCGGGGTAAGCAACATTGTTTATGTTGTTTTCATGCTGGAGGTCTAAGAATGATATGCCGCGCGGATTAAGCGGGTTGTCGTTGGGGGCGGTTGTAGGGCTTTCCTGCCAGACACGCGCGAAGGCGCGGCAGACCGCGTTGGGTGCGGTCGCGTTATCAACATAAGCGATCTCTATCGAGGCATCGCCGGTGGTTAAATTAAGGTCAAAGGTGGTATCTCCGCCGCGTGAAATGATCACGGGTTGCCATGGTTGGTCTGGAAGGTTTGGGTTGATCTTGACCAAGGTTTTGTCAGAGTCATGCGGCACCACCTGTCCGGGCCAGAAGCCGTACTCGTTCTTGTAGCGGATGGCAGCCTGGACCAGGGCGGTAGCGCCAGCCGCAGCCTGTTTGCGCAGAGCGGCTTCACGCGCGGTCTTGATGGTCGGCATGGCGATGGCGAGCAATATGGAAAGCACGGCGATGACCATGATCAGCTCAAGCACGGTGAAAGCTTTTGAAGAGAGAAGAGAGGGAAAGGGATAGTGAAGAGGGAAGAGCGAAGAGCGAGGGGTGAATTTTTTGTCGGGAGCGCGGGTGTCCCCGCCCGCATGTTGCAAGGCATGTCGCGAGTCGGGTATCGGGCAGGCGGCGTGGCTATGGAGGGTAAAACGCATGATTGGTTATTTGACGCTGAAGGAATCCCAACTGCCGAACACGATATCCCCGACTTTCTGCGGAGTGCCGGAGTCATTGGTTTTACGAGAGCCGGGGATAAGGGTCCAAACCGCAACGTTGGCGATGATGTTGGTGGTGAAACCAGTGTCAGGGTCGAGAATATCCAGTTGACGGTCGCCGTTGGTGTCGAACAGCACTTTATAGGCGCGTGTGGTGCCGGGGTTGGAGGGCGTATTGGGCTTGAAGGGGTTGACAGGGGCGTATGTGGCTGTGGAGTAGCGTGCGAACTCAATGAAAGGAATCATCTCCGGATTGAAGGCTTCGATGTCAGACACGGAAACGCCTGCGGGACGGTTGCCCTGCAACAATGCCGCGATGCGTTCGTCAATAATGAAACCGTGGTCTTCTCCAGATTGGAGTTTGTTAGCAGCGAGTGTGTTAGGGGGCCATGTGTGGTAATGGGCGTGATACTGCTTAAACGCCATCTCGATGCCCTTCAGTTCAGTGTGGGTGATGGTGCGGCGGCTGAACTTCTGGGCGCGTTCGAGTGCGCCGTATAACAGGCCAAGTAGCACACTGATGATCGCGATGACGATGAGCATCTCGATGAGGGTGAAGGCGTTATTGCGACCACCCAGTGGTCGCAATGGGGAGCGTAAAAGGGAGAGACGGCCACTGAGTGGTCGCAATGGGGAGGGTAAAAGGGAGAGACGGCCACCCAGTGGTCGCAATGGGGAGAGTAAAAGGGAGAGACGGCCACCCAGTGGTCGCAATGGGGAGGGTAAAAGGGAGAGACGGCCACCCAGTGGTCGCAATGGGGAGGGTAAAAGGGAGAGACGGCCACCCAGTGGTCGCAATGGGGAGGGTAAAAGGGGGCTCTGGATGCCGCATGTCTCGTGTCTCTTGTTTCGTGTCATTGACATGGTGTCACCGTTCAAAATAGATGTCGTCGAGGGTTGGGTCGGGCGTTGCCGCGGTCCCTTGCGGGATGTCGGCGGATTTCCGGTTCGGTCCGCAGGAGAAGAGGGTGTAGGACTGGGCGTTTTCGGAAGGGATATAGATATAGGGCATGCCCCAAGGATCAACCGTGCTGACGGCTGTGGTGAGGAATGAGCGGAAGGTGATGCTGGTGGTTGCGTTTCCGGAAAGCGGCATGATGATTTCGCATTGGTTGGTAAGAATGTTAAGCGGGTAACGCGAGGGGGTTGTCAACTTCCAGTCAACGGGATCGAGTGGATCGACGGAATCGGCATCTGTGTCAATGCGCGCATGAGGGTATTCGCCGAACTGGAGGTGCCAGCGGTTCAATGTCTCGTGCCACTCACCCAGATCGGCTTGGGCGCGGCGGATTTTCATGACAGTGTTGACATGGCGGGATAAGCCGAGCACCAAGGCCATGAGGATCGAGACGATGCCCATGACAATGCCAAGCTCGATCATGGTCATCCCGCAGCGTCGAAGGCGTTGGCGGGAGTGAAGAGTGAATAGTGAAGAGTGAATAGTGAAGAGTGAAGAGCAGGGAGAGGATGCCGCCACAACAGGGGGCGTCACAACATTCGTGGGTATGTCATAAAACTGTATGGGTCGCTGCACGATTTTTACCTTTTACCTCTTACTTATTACCTCTCTCTTACTCTTCCATCCGTCCGGCGACACGCAGGACTTCTTCAACGGATGTGCGGCCTTCGACTACGCGCAGCCAGCCGTCCTGGCGCAAAGTCACCATGCCCTCCTCCATGGCAAGATCCTTTATGATGTTGGCGGGACGGCGCTCGACCACCATGGCACGCAGCGGGTCGCTCATGATCATGACTTCATTGATGGCGCTGCGACCGCGGTATCCGGTGAAGCCGCATGTAGGGCAGCCGTGTCCGTGGACGAACTCGGCTTCTGCAATGCGGTCTGGGTAGAACGAGGCGATTTCGTTACGGATCGTCTCGAGTGGTTCATAGGCTTTACGGCAGTTCACGCATACCCGCCGCACCAGGCGCTGGGCGACTATGCCTTCCACGCAGGACGAGATAAGATAAGGCTCAACGCCCATATCGATCAAGCGCGTAACCGCGCTGGGCGCATCGTTAGTATGCAAGGTGCTTAAGACAAGGTGTCCGGTGAGTGAAGAGCGTACCGCGATATCGGCGGTCTCGGAGTCGCGGATTTCACCGATCAAGATCACGTCCGGATCATGGCGCAGGATTGAGCGCAAGACACTGGCGAAGGTCAGGCCGATTCTGCTGTGGGTCTGCACTTGACTGATTCCCTGCATCTGATACTCGACCGGGTCTTCAACTGTTATAATCTTTGTGCCAACCTTGTTGAGCCGCGCCAGCAGGGCATACAGCGTGGTGGTCTTACCGGATCCCGTCGGCCCGGTCATCAGGATCACCCCGTGCGGCAACTCGGTCAGTTTGGCGATTTTCGGCAACTGGTAGGGGGAGAGGCCCAATGTGTCCAGATCTATTTTGATAGTGCCGCGGTTGAGGATACGCAGACAGCAGGTCTCGCCCCAGCCTGTGGGCAGGACCGAGACGCGCAGGTCATAGTCGTTGTTGCCGCAACGGACCTTGATGCGACCGTCGTGGGGCTTGCGGTGCTCGGCGATATCCATTGATGCCATGATCTTGACAGCGGAACTGACCGCGTTGCGTAACTTGTCCACGCCCTTGGGCAGGGGGATTTTTTGCAGGATACCATCGATGCGATAGCGCAGGCGCAACGTGTTCTCGAATGGTTCGATATGGATATCGGTACAGTCCATGCGGATCGCTTCGGAGATGATCAGGTTGATGAAGCGCACCATGCCGGTCTCTTGCGTTTGCACGGCAATGTCTTCGTCTTTGTCATCACTCTGGTCGTCCATGGCTTCCGCCTCGGCGATAAGCTGGTCGATAGTGTCAGCACCGAGACCATAGAAGTGTGTCAGCGACATCGAGACATCCTCTTCGGGACACAACACAAAGTCGATCCCGGCGTCCAGCACCATGCGTAAGCCGTCGACCGTGGTGAGGCTGGGCACACTGCTGACAGCCAATCGCAGGATGCCTTCACGATAGGTCAGGGGGACGATACGATGGCGCAGAGCGACTTTTGCCGAAACTTTTTGGGTAGCTTCAGGCTCGATCATAAAATCGCCGATCTTGTGATAGGGAATGTTGCTGGCTTCTGAAAAGGCTTTCAGCAGGTCGTCTTCGTTGATGATCGCCTCGTCAATCAGAAGCTGGTCGACGCTCTGCTGGGTCAAAGCGGCGCGTCCCTGCAGCTCACCCAGTTTTTCGATTGTCAGTAAACCGCGATCCACCAGTTTCTGGGTTACTTCGGCGGTCAGACCATCAGAGGCGTAACGGATTTGTCGATTGGATTCCATAAGGTTGTATCGCGAATTAATGTGGAAAAACTGTGAGCAACAAACTGCCTGTCATTACGGCTTGCGTTGCTGTCCGGCAGCTTTGGGCTGCTGCTTTTGGGGCTTGTTCTTTGCCGCAGCCTGCTTGGCTGCACCGGGCTTCTTTACGGGGTTGGCGGCAGCTTTTTTCTGTGCTGGTTTGGTTGCGGCCGGCTCCGGCGCCAGTTCCACGCTTGCGCCGATTTCGAGATCGCGGGTGGAACCGTCGGGTAAGCGCACTTTAGCTTTTCTGACATCGGCATCAAGGATTTCCAGCCCGTGGACAGAGTTGCCGGGGGTATAGAAAGCCAGAGAGTTGTCAACAGAGTTTTGGAACATGGCTGCCCGGGTGCCGTCCGGACGTTGGAAATAACCGAGGAAAGAAATCTTCGGCACGATCATGGGCTTGCCGCCCGGCCCTGTTGAGGCACCGGGGACATTCTCTTTTTTGCGCAGGTGTGCGAATGGATCCTCTTTTTTAGCTCCGTCCTTTTTGCCGCCGTCCTTTTTGCCGTTTCCGGCCAACCCGGCTGCGGCTTCTTGGGCGGCCTTCAATGCCTTCAAAAATGCCGCTCGTTCAGTTTCGTTGGTCATAATCGCCTCGATGGCCGGGCGGAAAGGGTTGAAAGGAACGGTCAAGGTTTCCGCGCTTAGTTGGTTAGAAACAAAATCCAGTGTGTCGATGCTCCATGTTTCAGAGAGCGTCGGCATCAGCGCGCCGCTGCCGTCCTTGAAAGGCTCCGGCGGGGTCTTGTAGCGGAAGCCGCACCAGGCCACAGTTAAGAAAAAAAGCAACATTGCCAACAGGCAGAATGCCTTGGCGTTGAGACGCATGATCCATTTCCACAGTTTATCCATGCTAAATCCTAACAATTATTCAGGCATAGGCGTTGTCGCTAGAACAGCAAGGCCGAAAGCACCGCCTTCACGCGCAGCTTGGCGTCAAAAGTCGGCCCGGACTCCACGCGCAGGTTACGGAAGGTGAAGACTTGGTTTTCTTCAAAGACAGACTGGAAGAATATAAAAAGGTTGTCGAAGTCGACATCGCACTCAATGCGTACGGGATATTCATCGAAGAGGTGTTTACCATTTGTGTCTTTATGCTCGATCGGGGCAAGCGGGTAAATTTCAACCATCCGTTGTATCCCCCGGTCCAGAGTCAAGTCCGCCAACTTTTCAACAGCCCGCAACTGTGTCATGCGCACACGGATCGCGTCACTGCTGGTGAGGGTTTCGTCAAGGCCCAGTTCGACCGGTAAAAGCTGGATCTTCAGCTCTTCGGATTTAGCCTGCAGGCGCTGGCGAAGCTCGTATAACTCGACCTTGTAGTCTATGCGGTTGACCGTAGCGTCCAGAAGGCCCGGCTGATCGGTGAAAGCGGCCAGACGGGTTGCGATACGATGCCACTCATTGGAAAGGGCTGCCAGATTGGCAGACTCGTGTTCGGCGATGGTGAGCATGTTAGAGATTGCCAAGCTGGCATAACGGCTGCTTTCTAGTTGCGCCCGAACTGATTTGTTGTTTGCCGCCATCTCGCGCTGCGGCAGCGTAACGAAGCGGATAGTCAAAAACGCGCTGACCAACACAAACAACAGGATGAAGACGACTTGCATCCTTTCGGTGGTTAAAAAATGAAGCGATGGCATTTTCATTGGCGTTTCACCTCGATTTCGATCACGAAACGTCTGAAGTTCGGCAGGTTTTCAGATTCTAAGCCGGGTATGCCGGTCGGTGCCAGCACTTGATCATCGCCGCGCAAATCGACACGGGCGATGGCGGGTGATGTCTTCAGGCGTTCGATCATCTCACGCACACTTTTCAGGCTCGGGTTAGGCGTATATCCTTCCACAATGAAAACAGCGTTGATGGGGTCCACGAGTTCTTTTTTGCGGGATTCGGCCTTGACTGCCTGTGTTTGCGGGCGTGGCACGGGACGCAGTGTCCGGAAAAGCGAGAACGCCGAGCGCGGTTCCGTTTGCGCTGCTTGCGCTTCAACATCGCTCTCCTGCTCTTCAGGGTTGTAGATGTTCTCGTCGCAGAAAAGGGTGATCCCGTCGTTGGGGTCCGCTGTAGAAGCTACCAGCGTCAAGATTTCGCGCGCGAGGGGACCGTTCATCAGCAGGTTGTTCAGCGGCACCGAGTTTGTCATTATCTGCGAACACATCTTACGGATTGTCTGGATGCGTTGATCGATCTGTTCGCGCCGCCGCAACTGCTCGCGCTCGTGCTCAAGCTGCTGACCGTCACGCTGAAGCAGGTATACGCCGGTCGCCGAATAAACAGCCATGGCGGCGGTGATGAAAACTGCGGCGGCAATCCACCAAGGTTTTTTCTTGCGGAACACCACCTCGTCTTTGAGGTCTTCGGGCAGTAGCGAGAGGTAGGTCGGACCGGCCCGCATGGCAGTTACGGCAAGCCCGAAGGCGATGTCGTAAAGCGGTGAGAATTTTTTGGCACGGTCTTTGACACCCGGCAGTTCGGAGGGGAAGACGACTTCCATGAACAGTTTTTCGGCCAGATACTCCTTCAGGCCTTTAAGTTGTGAGCCGCCGCCTGTCAGAACGATGCGCGCTATTGAAAACTTGCGGTCTTGGAACTGGCTGCGGTACACGCCCATGCAGGCGTTGAACTGCGAGAGCCAGCGGTCGGCAGCAGCGCGGAGCTGTTCACTACAAGCATTATCCGCATTGAGTCCGCAGTCGGAATGTTTGCGTACTTCCGCTTGGACAAGTGTGAGTGAAGTAGCCTGTGCGACAGCCTCGGTGAAAAGCTTGCCGCCTACCGGAATGGAGCGCGCGAATAGCAGTCCGTTATCAAGGCCTACCCCGACTTCACTTTGGGTGTGTCCGATGTTTATGTAACACCACGGTTCGTTGTGCGTGTCGGTCATGGACTCGATCGCATTGTGCAACGCGACCGGAGCGGCAACCATGTCTGCAGGGCGGATGCGATTGAGACGGGTCTCCAGTAGCACGGTGTTGATTGCCGAGGGCCGCGCCATGGACATGATGTAGCGGCGAATGCCACTTTCTGACACTGGCTCAAAGGCGAACACGTCGTGCAGCATCTCGTCGCCGGCCATTTCGCTGAATTGGGCGATATCAATGGCTGCGACTTGTTCTGGTGTACGCGGGTCATCATTGGGCATGATGCGGCCGCCCTGAAAAACCGCCTGCGCCCCCGGCAGGGCCACGGCGCAGAAACGGCCAGAAAGCCCGAGCGATTCAACCCAAGTGCTGATGAGCTTGTGCGGTTCCTCCGCGTCCATCGGTAACGCGAAGGTTTCGGCTCGGCTAATAACCGGTGTCGAGCCGCGCAGGTGTACCCACACGGCTTTGACGGAGCGCGTGCCAACGTCAACGGCAATCATCTGTTTGGTTCGGGGCATGTCTTTAAGTAAGAGGTAATAGGTGAGTGGTCATGGGGTGGCGGTTGTACGTACGGGAGGCGCTGCGGGCGTGGTTTCCGGATCGTCATCGGCGGATGCGGGCCTGATGATTTCTGGCACGGCGGCCTCCGGCGGCACGTCCAGTCCGTAACGCTCCATCTCGTTCAGCGGGATCAGCTCCTCGCCGACATCGCTGATCAGGGTGGCGGTCACGAAAATCAGGATGTTTTTAGCCAACTCATTTTTCGCCTCGCTCTTGAAAAGCCATCCAATTAACGGAATCTTAGATAGCCATGGAGTTCCTGAAATGGTTTCGATTTTGCTGGTATCAACAAGGCCGCCCAGCACGACAGTCTCGCCGCTGCGCACCACGGCCTCGGTCTCGATATACTGGCGCGAGATGATCGGTATCTCGATCTGCGGTTCCTCGCGGCCTTCGGTCGTGCGGGACAGGCTGCTCAACTGATATTTTTTCCACTCTTTGATGGCGCTGATTTCCGGCCGCAGCACCATGTTTATGGCCGAGAGGTCGGCACCCACGCTGGGCGTGACGATCAGCGAGTAGCCGGTCTCGACGATAGTCGGGCGGTCGTAATCATAGGTCACGTTGTCGCGTGACTCGCTGCTGCCGTAACTGGATCCGCTGGTCATGATGCTGGTGTCGACCTCCTCGAAATAGGATGTGTCCTCGCCGACGCGGAAACGGGCCTCGCGGTTGTTCAGGGTGGTGACGCGCGGCACGACTATTGTACGGCTCTTTCCTGACTCTTCTAGCGCATGCAATGTGGCTTGCAAAGCTCTATCACCCAATAGAAACTGATGTACGATATTGGCTCCGTCTGCACCGACGGAACCACGGCCCGTATTTATGATGTCTTTTTTTGTAGTCAACCTTCTTTGCTCAGATATGATCGACTCGAAATCCAAAGTTCTTCGTGCAACTGCGGCTGCTGTTGGCGCCAACAATGGCACTGCCGCATCTCCTTCAAATTTAGTTGCGGCATCCACTGCTCCGCCTTGTATGCTTTGCAACAACGGAATGACTTCCGCTCCAGGAGTCACAATGGTAGTAGGCTTCTGATACAGCCATTCGACACCGAGTTCACGCAGGTCGGTGATGGAGGTGGTGACGAAACGGGCCTCGATCAAGACCTGCACGGGGCGCACGTCGATGGCCGCGATCAGGTTTTCGACCAGCGCGAGGTTCTCCCGCGTGTTCTTCACGATCAGGGCGTGGACCTTGTCGTTGAAGAGGAAGTCCGCCCCCTCGGGCTGCGGCACGAAGCGCTTGATCGATTCCAGCAGGCCGACCTCGCCCGCCTTCTTTTCGCCTTCCTGCTGTTGCGGCGCCGGCCCGCTGCCGCGCCCGCGTTCTTCAGGGCCTTTGAAGAGGGAGACGCCCTGCGCGGACTTGCCCAGCTCGGTGCCGACCATGCCTTTGCGCAGGCGGTAGACGCGCGTTTCCATGGGCACGCCGGAGGAGGGCTCTTCCTTGGGCGTGACCCAGATCAGGTTGTCGCCGACCGAGAAGGTGACGTTGAGGTTGCGGCCGATATACTCCAGAATCTCGATCAGCGGGGTGTTCTCGGCGTGGATGGTCAGCGCCTTCTCGCTGATCTCGCTGTCCGCCACGATGTTGATGTTCTGCGATTGGCCGATCTGCGCGATGATGGCATTGATGTCGGCGTTGACCAGATGCACCGTGACCGGCAGCGCCAAGGCCCGCTGCATGGCGGTGGGGGCGGTGCGCAGCGGGGCGTTTTCGCCGACCACATGCTTGCGCTGGCGGTAAGTGTCCGGCGAGACGGAGAACTTCTTGGCGTCCGCAGTGTGCAGGCGGGTGGTGGCGGCGGAGCGCTTTTCGGCGGCTGCCATGCGCTCTTCGGCCAGCCGCTCGGTGATGCGCTGCTGGAGGTCAGTCAGTCCGGTCGCCTCGGGTTTCTTTTTGGCGATGTCCACGCAGGCGATGATGGCGTCCTGCAAGCGTCCGTCGTCGAAGAGCTTTTCGGCGGCGACCACTTCGGCGGCGCGCGGTGGCGGCGGGACAGGAGCCGGCTCGGGCGACTTGGGACTGGTGCAACCGGAGAGAAGAACTAGGGCTGCGACCAGCGACTGGCGAGTGAAGAGTGCAGAGTGAAGAGTGGCGCGGGCAGGGGGTGTCTCACGCGGAGACGCGGAGAACGCGGAGGTGGAGACGCCGCCTGTCGCGGGTCGCCTGTCGCCGGTCGCCGGTCGAGCTGAATCCGTGGTCATGCGTGGTTTAGAGAAGATTGTGTTCATAAGTACTCGTTGTTCGCAGTTAATGGATGATTCAAACGTTGAAAAACCGTCATTATTGCCTGGTCTCGCCGGGATGGATCGTGCCCTCCCACCAGGTCGGTCCGACAAAAACGTTTCCGGCATAGGCGATGTTGATCGTGATAAAGTCTTTCTTAACGTTGCCTTTCGTGCCGCTGGCCGTGTTCTGGTAACCTAAAATCTTTTGGTCGCGATAATGGTGAAAGCAGCGCACAATAGGCAGTCGCGAAGCGCTGTAAGGCATCTGCCGGTTGTCCACGACGTTCGCCTGGTCCCCGATGTTCAACTGCACGGTTTTAAAATCGCGCATGGTTTTAATTTCCATTCCCGGCGGCAAAGGAACGCTTCCCTTATACCATTCGGAGTTGGCCGGCGCGACAGAAAACTCATAAAAATAACTGCAGCATTCGACGGCCCGGTTGCGAGAGCTGTCATTGTTTTTTTTGTTGTCCCAGTAGGATGGCTGGTCTGCGGAATTGCCGGGGTCATTTATCAGCCGCACCAGATCCGCAGGCCGAGGCTTATCCCGTCCTCCGTTTATGTCCGCGCGGCAGACGTACAGGCTGCGGTCGTCGACGTAGTCGGGGTAGAGGTTGGAGATCCAGTCCGGGGTTCGGTTGTCGTGTTCGCCGCGGTAGATGGTGAGGGCCACGCCGAACTGGCGCAGGTTGGATTTGCAGTGGGCCTGGCGCGCCTGCTTGTAGCCGGATTGCACCGAGACCACCAGGGCGGATCCGAGGATGCCGATGATCACGATCACCACCAGCAGCTCCAGCAGGGTGAATCCGCGAACGCCGGATTTACCCATTGCAGGCATTTGGCATGATGCCTGCGAAGATAACGTGCTGATGAGGGCGCGGATCATGCTTTTGAAACTCCCGGTGTTGCGCAGCTTAAAATCATTACCATAATTATCGCAGAAATCATGCCATAAAGCTGCATCGGAGCAACGAAGTTGCGCCTTTACCTCAAATTGGAAATTAGGAGCTAGGAAACAGATCGTATTTTGTTGAAGAACGGGGTTCGGCTGTGACTTTTCGACATTCTGGAGTGCGGTGACAAAAGGCGCGCTTAGCGCGGGTTGCGGCACCGCTTTTAGCGCGGCGCAGGAAAGCGGCGTCGCGCATCCCGCACAGCGGCATGCTTGCCGCACGCACTCCAAAATGGCATTCGCACTACCCCAATGCTAATCTTTGCGCCAAATCGCAGACGCACACCGCCCGTGCTTTGCGCGTGGATATTGATTGTGATAACTTGGGTGGACGTGTAGCCGGAACGCGGGGACCGCCGTCCTCGGCGGGCATTGTCCGTGTCCCGCAGAGACTGCGGGCTTCAGCGTAACGGTTATAAAACTGGCGGAAGGTAGAGCATTATGGGGATGGAGCTTTTCGCGGGTCGCCAGTCATCGGATGAGCGGCGGACAGGGAACGAGCAGATGCATACTGTTGTAGACATGTTAATGGATAGAGACGAAGTTGTTCCGCGTTGCGTGATAAGCAGGCGCCGATATCGTGTTTTACCGGCGCGCCTTGTTTTTCTGGCCGCCGCGCTTTTGTCTTTCGCTGTGCTGGCGCAGGCGGCGCGCGATCTGAAGGCGCGTCCGGCCTGGGATGTGGCCGAGGCGGGCAGCCGCCTGATGGTCGAGAGGGGCGAGGATGATTTTTTCTTGGTAAGGATTCCGGCAAAGGACGGCGGGAAGACGGTCGCGGCGGTCAAGGTCTATCTGGCCGACGCCGAAAGCGGCGCGGCCGTGGTCTGGCGGGACGGTCATGAACTTACGGTATTGGTCAACGCCACCGGCGCGAAACGCAAGCAGGCCGTAAAAATATATCCGGTTCCCGGCGATGCCGCGATAGCCGCCGACACATCCGCCCTGACTGACCCGGCGCCGTTGCGGGGCAGGGCGCGCCGCACCGGGGGCATGGACCTGCCTTCGAGCCTGGCCGATGTAAAAACTCTGGAAACCCGTTGCGACGGGAGGGCGCGGCATTTTGCGGTCAAGGACTTCTCACAGCTCGGCGACACTTTTGAAGATTGGTTCCGGGGCGATTGGACGCGCAAGAACCATCTTGTCCACCTGCAGACTTGGTTGCTGGTGCCTTCCGACGGCAAGTATATGTTCGGGTTGGCCGGTGTGGCACCGGCCTGGCTGCTGGTCGATGGCCGCGAGACGCTGGCGCATCCGGACGGCATGGCGCATGACCAGTGGACCAGTGGTGATGAAGTGCCTCTCAAAGCCGGTCTCCGGCATGTTTCAATCATGACGGTCTGCCGCCAGAAAATCGACACGGGCCTGGCTTGGAAGCGCGTCGGTGAGCCCGGAACTGCCACGAATGTGACAATGGTAACCGGCGGCGATCTGCGTGTAGGCCGTTGGGAGCGCCGTGACCGCACCCTGCATCCTTTCGCGACTGTCGAAAGCGGAGCCGCGTATCGTTTCGCGGGGATGGAAGACATGTTCGTGCCTTTCACTTTGAAGGATGGTTCTGCTTGTTGGGGGACCAATCACACGGCGCGCTGGGAGGTGGTGAGTAGGGGGCAGGGTTCAGGGGGCAGGGGGCAGGGAGCAGGAGTCAGGAAACTGGGTGAGGGAGAGACCGTGACAGCGGTAATACTGGCGAGCCAATTGCCAGCTTCGGCTAAATTGACGGCAGCGGCGAGTAGCGGAGAGACGGAGGTTTACGGGGTGGACATCGAGTACGATGGCCCGGTCTGGAATGTTTGGGATGTGACGACCCGTATGGCCGGGGTGCCTGCTGTCTGCTATGAGGACGACCGTGTCAATCCCATCATACGCATGCGGACATCCGCAAATGACGGGATGCCATACGAACTTTGCTCTGAATTCCAATGGCGTTCGAAGCCGGTTGAGAAGCGCGCGCAGACGCTGGCGGCAAATAACGGCTGGGCCAGCGTTTACACGGGGGAGGTCGAGGCGGGTGAAATCGAGTGCATTTCATGGTCGTTGCGCCATCACGGCGTGGAAATCAGCAATGGCGCGACAAGGTTTGTACGCGAGCCGTATGATTTTCTGCCGGACATGGTATCCGGCGAGTCGCTTAAGTACGACGGCAAATTTGTAGTGTTGCTGGCCTCTAAAGTGTCGCGCGGCGATATCGCGCCTGCAAGTGCGCCGCAGAGTGACGGCGGCACGGTGGTCTTGGACGGGTTCATGTACGGCGGCATGGGGCATGGCATGGGCGGTAATTCCGCAAGTAACGCTTGGCAGATATTGGACCTGCGTGAGGCAGAGCAGGAACGCGCTGCCACCGGCAGCGCACTGCTGATGCCGTTCGCGGTGCTAAAGCGTGTGCTGCCCGCCTCGTTGGTGGTTTACGCGCCGTCATTGACAGGAGTGAGCCGAGAGGATGGAACGGGCGCTTTTGAAAGAAGGCTGTCGGGCATGACCGGCCTGGTCGCAGGTCCGGCTGGCGGCAGTCCGCGGGTGCTGCTCGTGGTTCCGCCGCAGTTCGATGTGCTGCCGGACTGCGGCTGCCCGCCGGGGGAAGAGCCTTGCGGACATGCCGCGAAAGCGCGGGAGTACGCCGAAGCCGTGATACGGGTGGCGGACGCGCACGGTGTCGAGACGGTAGACCTTTTCACGGCCTTCCAGACCGCGCCGCCGCATACGCCGCTAGTCCGCAACGGCATGTTGACCGAGGCGGGCACGGCGCTGGCCGAAACCCTGATCCGAAAAAAAATCCTGACGCGGTAAGATAGCGTTTCATGCGCCTTTTCGGATCAGGGCATCGTCGTGCAAATCCGTGCGATGGCGTGGAAGTGGTTCGGCATCACGACCCATTCGTCTAGTTCGATTTCGCGCCGAATGACGGCGGATCGCGGCCACTCTTCGCGTACGACCCGCCCCGCCTCGGTCAGCGCCATTCGGCCGTTGACTATCGTGCCGAAGATCGGGCGGCGATCTGCCTTGCAGAGTGTCACAAAGTAGAGGCCCGGACTGGCGTAATCGTGACCGCGTAGCCGGATCGAGCGCCGATGATGGATGGACGGATCGTAGGGCATAGGCTTACGCGATACTATAGGACTTCCACTGGAAAACAGCCGGACTCATGCTAAAAGGATACCACCTCGCTTATAGGGAAAACAACTGCAGCAATATCCTTAACATGTCCGCAAAGTGCCATTTGCGTTTTTCCATTGCGCCAGATTTTATAAAATGGTAAGAATATAATGTATGGGAACCTGTAACTCGACTGCTGGTTAAGCCAGTCAAGCAAATAATCGTGTAAAGAGACATATTTTTTAGCTGGTAGTTACCCATAACCCAGTTGAACCGCAGAACCTCGAAGCACCTCGCTCCTTCATAGCCGTGGACCATCTCCTTTCTGATTCGGATCTCACGGTCCGTCAATCCGCGGTTCTTTTTTTCTCTGCTTGTAACCTGTAATGAACACGGTCTATAGTATGCTCTCTGGCAAGGAGTTATAGCAAGGAGTTACAGGAGACAGCGGATGACACAACGGCCGTTTGAGGAACTCAACCTGTGGCAGCGAATATTTATGGAGCATTGGACAGGTTTCGCGGCCAGTTAC
>Ga0255347_1004394_pt1 | contig 17133 bp, 16 predicted proteins | sample wastewater_treat_2_FD_192479 | JGI IMG/M metagenome (GOLD analysis project Ga0255347, IMG submission 192479) | Wastewater microbial communities from Lulu Island WWTP, Vancouver, Canada - plant24 | ecosystem: Engineered > WWTP > Wastewater > Unclassified | place: Canada: Vancouver, British...
AAGGGGAAAAAATTGTAGCAGATTTTTTTTCGCAATATGCAGTTGAACAACAATATAAATTATTACGGAAAGCCCAGAAATACACGGTAAATACATTCCCTAACGAAATTAAGAGGCTTTCTGAATTAATGGCAATTCGCGAAGTTCCAGAGATTGGGGTGTTGGTATTGATTGATCCCCGCTTTTATCATCCTCAATTTGGCTTAAGTACTGAAATAAATACAAATGTTACCAGGAACCAAGAATACAGTGAAAATGGGAATAGTGGTACAGCAAAATCGGGAACAAGAATACAGTAAAAATGGGAACAAGAATACAGTGATAAGTATAAATATTATTAACCAAGGGTTACATTGCATCATAAATAAAAAAACAGGATTGCGATGGACTCAAAAACAAAATCACTTATCATTATGTGTACGACTAGTTATCATGTCTAACAAAAAGTATTAAATTTGTTAGCAAAAATGGGAACAACAAAAAGTGACAAAACGACAACAAAAGATCCCTTGGAAAAGATTGCCCGTCATCGGCTAAGCGTATTGCAGTTAGCCGAGAATCTGGGTTGTGTTTCAGAGGCTTGTCGACGATCAGGCATGGATCGCACCAGTTTCTATGCTTGGAAAAAACGCTTTGAAGAGCAGGGATTGGAAGGGCTAAAGGACCTTCCTCCCATCCATCATTCACATCCTTTCACCACCAGCCAGGAGGATATTGCCAAAATACTCAGTGCTGCTGAACAGTATCCCGGCTGGGGATGTACCAAGATTTCAGACTACCTGAAGCTGGAAGGATGTTCAGTCTCTTCTCCTGTAGTACAAAAAATACTGATCCGGAATGGATTGGCATCTCAGTTTGACCGTTATTTGCATTTGGAGGAAAAACACCTCAAAGAAGGCATACCATTAACCGAAGAACAAATACGGAAAATTGAAAAGTTCAATCCCTGCTTTGCCGAACGTCATGTGGAATCTTCCCGCCCGGGCGAGTTGTTATGCCAGGACACCAAGCTTATTGGAACACTATCGGGTATCGGACGTGTATACCTGCATGCTCTGGTAGATACGTATGGATCATTCGGTTTTGGCTTTTTACATACCAGTAAACAACCGGAAGCTGCGGTAGCCCTTCTCTACAATGATGTTTTTCCTACTTATAGGGAATGGAATATCCCCATTGGAAGCATTCTTACCGATAACGGACGGGAATACTGCGGAACCGATGCACATCCTTATGAATTGTTTCTGCAACTTTCCGACATTGAACACCGTACGACAAAAGTCAGATCGCCAAAAACAAATGGTTTTGTGGAACGGTTCAACCGTACGGTAAAAGAAGAATTTATTCCTGTTGCCTTTAGAAAAAAGATTTATACTTCTATTTCCGACCTGCAGGATGAATTGGATCTGTGGCTTACACATTACAATTATGAAAGGCCTCACAGAGGGTATCGAAATTTGGGTAAAAGACCTTTTGATACCGTTAATATTTTTATTTCAAAGAACAAACAACCTGTTAGACAACAAAGCTAGCTGAACAGATGATGTATCCCCAACCACTCACAAAACATTATCACCGGCTTAAAAATCTTATTAAGCCTTGGGTTCGTTCTTATATGCATATATTATTTGTTTATTATCCTAGTTTTCTTTTCACAAAGTCCATCAAAACAGCACAGAAAGACTTGGGATGACTAAAAGCAGACATCAGCAATTGTCTCCTGTTCGCTTTTTGGTACACTTTGTATCCTTTCTGGATTTCTCGGTGATACTCCTCTGAGTTATCGTCAATCTTCAACCTTTCATTTAGATATTCAAAGCGCCATTGCCGTGGTATCTCCTTTTCTCCTACCAAGTGTGGGCAACATTCGTTATCCAGTTTCAGATACTGCTCAAGATATGCAGGCTTTCCATTTGTAAAATCAACTCCTAGCAAAGCACCTATCTTACATTGTTCACTGGGCATATCAAACACACAGTTCCCTAAAGAGTAATAGATTCGTCCTCCATTATAGTCCTCATATCCTTGAAGCACGTGCGGATGCATTCCGATAATTAAGTCAAAGCCTGCATCTATCAGCCAATGAGCGAACTTCTTCTGTGCAGCAGAAGGACGGTTAATATACTCGTTACCCCAATGGACATAGAGTATTTTAAATGCATCCTTAGGTAAGGATTCGATCTCCTCATGTATTTCTTTGTACTCCGGATTATGCCAATATAGTGGAGTCTCATTAAGTGCCTCTATCCTTAGGCACATTCCAGTTATTGATACCGTTTTGCCTTGATGTTCAAATACTACACTTTTCTTTTCCTTTAATCCGAAAACTTTTGATCCATAGCTTTCCAGGGCTTTTACTGTCTCTTTATAGGCCTCTCCACCATGCTCCATCGCATGATTATTGGCAAAGCCATAATAATCCATGTGATGAAGATTAGCAAGCACCTCTGGCTCAACACGGAATGCTTTGGCATATATTCCTTTGTAGGCACTTATCTTTGAGGCAACTCCTTCAAAGTTACCAATCCATATATCTCCCTCTTTCCGTTCCAGGTACTTAAAGGGATTAAGACCTCTGCCAATGTTGGTTCCTATACCAAATCCAACATTAAAGATCCAGTCAGTTAGATTGATGTCTCCAGTAAAAGATATCATTTAATTTTCTGCTTTCCTTATTCTATTAAGGGATAACGTGTCTATTTAAGATATTTAGACAATATAGCCCAAGCTGTTTTATCTGTATATTTCAAACCCTCTTGTGTTGCAGCCCTTTTCATATCAGCTAGTAGAAGCTTGTTTTTACAGAGTGTCTTAACGTGAGTCTCTATCTCTGGCAGAGGATTGCTAAAATCAACTATAAAACCAGACATCCCATCCACCACAAACTCTTGTGCATGTTTCCACCTCGTGACGATAACAGGTATACCTGAGAGATATGAATCCAAAATACTACCAGGGAAACCTTCAGTGTAATACTTTGTGGGTAAGATTAGAATATCATAGGATGACAAAGTTCTATATATATCTACGGGGTTTAAAGCGCCGTTATACTTTACTACACTTGATACACTATTAACATTGTTATAAAATTCTTGTTCCTCTAATAAATCTACTTGTCCGAAAAAATCAATTGTTGCATTTATTCCTTGTTCTAGAATTTTCTTACCAAGTTCAATTAAAACATCATATCCTTTCGCTTTCTGGATTCTCGCCATGTAAACTATGCGTAGAGTTTCATCACTTCTCTTGTCCTGTTGAGGCTTTATATCAACAAATCTAAAATTAGGCAGCAATTCAGAGTTCGTGAAACCATACTTTTCTTTTAATTCTTTATCTACTTTAAATATCTGTGGCAAGATGGCTTTAATTTTTTTATTTTGCTCCATTATTTTTTTATGAGGTTGCCAGACTTCGCTACCCATAAAAAACTCAACCTGCCATCCTCCAACACAAAGGTGAATCAAATCATAACGAAAAACCTTGGATAAGTGAAAAAGAATCGGGAACAATTTCGCCAAGCTATGATCAGCCGGTACTATTATTACAGTTTTTGCGACAACTAAATCCCAGACGGGAAGTTTTGATAACTGAAAAGTTGTGATAAACAAAAGAGAGATTGCCCCTGGCGTCGAGAATCTTGGGCAGATTAATCAGATTTACTTCGTCTACCGTCATAGCTTATCTATTGTCATACATATCAGAGTAGTATCTGAGGTAGTCGCCGCTGGTGATGTTTTCCATCCACTCCTGATTCTCCAAATACCACTTTACAGTCTTCTCAATCCCTTCCTCAAACAGCAGTGATGGTTTCCATCCCAATTCATTCTTGATCTTTGTTGCATCAATAGCATACCGTAAGTCATGTCCTGCACGGTCAGTCACAAAACTGATCAGATGGTCTGAAGTTCCTTCGAAGTTTCCTAAGAGTTTGTCTACTTTTTTTATTATTATCCTTATTAAATCGATATTCTTCCATTCGTTGAAGCCGCCTATATTATAGGTTTCTCCCACTTTTCCCTGATGAAAAATCAAATCTATGGCACGGGCATGGTCTTCCACATAGAGCCAGTCACGTACATTCTCTCCTTTCCCGTAAACCGGAAGCGGTTTATTGTTGCGGATATTGTGAATAAATAATGGGATCAGCTTTTCCGGAAACTGATAAGGTCCGTAATTGTTGGAACAATTGGATATCACAATGGGCAGTCCATAGGTATCATGATATGCCCTCACAAAATGATCGCTGGCTGCTTTCGATGCCGAATAGGGACTGTGTGGGTCGTATTTGGTTTCTTCTGTAAACAACGTTTCATCAAATCCAAGTGCACCGTAAACCTCGTCTGTTGAAACATGATAGAAGAGTTTACATTCCAATTGATCTGCCCACTTCTCTTTTGCGGCCTGCAACAGGGATAGTGTTCCCATTACATTTGTCCGGGCAAAAGTAAAAGGATCGGTAATGCTGCGGTCCACATGGCTTTCAGCAGCCAAGTGGATTACTCCATCCACATTATATTTGTTAAATACCATTCGCATTTTGTCAAGATCGCAAATATCCTCTTTAACGAAGATATAGTTGGACTTCCCTTCCACATCACGCAGGTTGTTGAGATTACCTGCATAAGTCAGTTTATCCAGGTTAATAATCCTGTATTCGGGATATTTATTGACAAACAACCGTACAACGTGAGAGCCAATGAAACCGGCTCCACCGGTGATCAAAATATTTCTTGTATAATTCATTTTATCAAGTTAATGAGATATTGTCCGTACTGATTTTTTTTCATTGGATCTGCCAATCGAATGATATCTTCGCTGTTTATCCATCCCTTTTTATAGGCAATTTCTTCCAAGCAGGCAATTTTCAATCCTTGTCTCTTTTCAATGACCTCTACAAAAGTAGAGGCTTCGGATAAAGATTCATGAGTTCCGGTATCGAGCCATGCGAAACCTCTTCCCAGCTGCTTAATTTTGAGCGATTTATTTTTCAAATACTCTTGGTTGAACTAAATCCGCCTTCGCGGATAGCTGTTTAAAATTACGCGATTCTTTCTATACTCGGAGATTATTCATCACTAAAATTTCTGAATATGAGAAAGAAATCTGGTTTTACTATGGTTGAGCAGGCAGTTGTGCTTGTTCCTGAGTTTGAAAAGGTTGTCCGTAAGCTGGAGCAACAGGTTACTTTACGCGGACAGAGTGGAAGTACATTAAATAATTACATCCGCCGTATTGCCCTTTTTGTAGTCCATTTCGGGAAATTGCCCGAACAAATCGATCCCGAAGAGATCAATGAGTATCTGGCCGCTTTGGCCTTGGATCCCCGGTCGCCCTCGCGAAGCAGTTTTAAACACATGGTGTACGGGCTGCGTTACTATTACCGCCTGCTGGGGATGAACAAAAATGCCATCGCCCTGCCATCACTGAAAAAAGACACCAAACTGCCGGTCATCCTGAACCATCACGAGCTTAAAGAGCTTTTTGCCGCGCCAACACTCCTAAAACAACGAGTGGTGCTCACGCTGATTTATTCGGCCGGTTTACGTGGTCAGGAAGTAATCAACCTGAAAATCTCCGATGTGGATTTTGAACGTCGGACCATTCACATCCGCCAGAGCAAGTACAAAAAGGATCGCATCGTGCCATTGGCCGACAGCATGGCCGTCGGTTTGAAAAAGTACCTGAAAGCCGAAAACCCCCACATCTGGCTGTTTAACGGCAAAGAACCTGACGGTCGTTACAGCGTCCGGGGCCTGTCCTGGGTCATGCGCGAAAACCTGAAAAAGACTTCCATTACAAAGGATGTAAATCTGCATTCACTGCGCCATTCGTATGCGACCCACCTTTTGGAACAAGGCTTGAACATTGTCACCCTGAAGGAACTGCTTGGCCATGCCGAAATTACCACCACCATGATTTATCTGCATGTGGCCCAATGCCCGCTGATCAAACCACACAGCCCACTGGACACGCTTTATAACTTCCCGAAAAAGTGAAGACAACCTTTGAACTGGCCGATGTGGTTCGTTTCTTCGGCGCTGAGCTGGCTGATAAAACAGAGCTTACTCCGTTGCAACTGAAAGTGCTGGGAAAAATAGTTGTTTGCCGTACTGCCGCTTTGGGCGGTCACGAAGAAGCCTGTGAAAACTGCGGAACCGTGCGTTACAGTTACAACAGTTGCGGCGACCGCCACTGTCCCAAATGTCAGGTGGCAAAACAGGCTTTCTGGATTGATGATTTGGTGCGTGCCACCTTGCCGGTGAAACATTACCACCTGGTGTTTACCGTTCCGCACCACTTGAACGCCATTTGCCTGCACAACCAAAGGAGGTATTACGACCTGCTTTTTGCTGCGGTTTGGAATACGCTTCGCTCATTTGGATACTCGCATTTTGGTGTTGAAACCGGAGCGGTTGCTGTAATCCATTCCTGGGGACAGAACCTCTCACTTCATCCGCACATCCATTGCCTTGTGCCCGCTGCCGGTTATGCTTTGGACGGGAAATGGAAAAACATCGACCATTCGGGTACTTACCTTTATCCGGTACATCAACTAAGCAGTGCTTTTAAAGGAAAGTTTCTCGACAGCCTCAAACGGGCCTTACGTAAACAAAACGAACTTTCCCTTTTTAACAACCAGATACAGCAGGCTTACCAAACAAAATGGGTTGTTTATTGCGAACCTTCGCTGGCAAACGCTGAGCACGTAATAAAATACCTGGGACAATATACCCATCGGGTAGCCATTACCAACCAACGCATCCTGAATATTGCCGGCGGTAAAGTAACCTTTATTGCAAAAGATTATCGTGACAGGGCTGTTAAAAAGCCTGTTACACTCGGTGGGGTCGAATTCCTGCGACGGTTTACCCTGCACATCCTGCCCCGACGGTTTGTCAAGATCCGGCGCTTTGGTATTTACAACCATACCGTAAAACGACACCTTGAGCTGCAGTTTGTTCCCCAAGTGAAGCCTGGAATCGACACGCTTATCAAAAAGCAACAACCGACCGAAACCAATGTGGAACGGTTTGCCCGGCTTACCGGCATAAATCCATGCCTTTGCCCGGTGTGCAAAACCGGAAGGATGGTAACCATCAGGGAACTGCCCCGAATACGTTCACCAGCACGGGGCTGTTTTTACAAACCAACGGCCTGTTCCTAAGCAACAACTCATTTTGCGTTTTGGACGCAAACGGGAAAACTATGCCCGGCGGCGAGCAGAAAAGCCGAAAACTGGCTCCCAAATGCTACTTGGTCCTGTACAATGAACTGGAGAAAGCACAAAAACTTGCATCATGTCAATGAACGTCGGGCTGTTTCCTGCCCATTCGATCTCTAAGATACAATAAAAACCTTCTTTAAGTACATAGCGACTATCCCGCAGATGTAGTTCAACCGGGAATAATCGCTGGGCGTTGCACGCCGCTCATATTCCTATTTATTAACCGTAGTAATTTCAAGTTCTCCACGGGCAGAAGGTTTGATATACTTAGCAATACTGACCACACTGTTAGGATAAAAATAAAGACCTACTACGGCATAGTTCGATTTTGGATTAGCAGGTTTCTCCTCAATGCTTTGCACATTGCCATTTTTATCAAATTCTGCCACACCGTAACGTTCCGGATCATTGACGTAATAACCGAATACAGTAGCTTTCTGATTTTCTTCGGCTTCTTTAACCGCCTTTTCAAGCATAGGTCTGAATCCCTGTCCATAAAAAATATTGTCACCCAACACCAGGCAAGCACACTCATCTCCAATAAACTGATCTCCAATTATAAAAGCCTGTGCCAGTCCGTCGGGACTGGGTTGCTCGGCATACTGGAATCTGACACCATAATCACTCCCGTCACCCAGTAACCTTTCAAAGCCCGGTAAGTCCTGAGGAGTTGAAATAATAAGAATATCCCTGATTCCTGCAAGCATCAGAGCAGAAATTGGATAGTATACCATCGGTTTGTCATAGATGGGCAACAATTGCTTGCTTACCCCTTTGGTAATAGGGAACAAACGAGTGCCTGATCCCCCTGCCAAGACGATTCCTTTCATTGATCTACTCTTAAAGTTGTTAATTTTGTTTTCTTACTTTAGAAAAGACCTCCTTCAAATACGGCACTCCCAAGACCCACCCCACTCCAACAATCAACCCCAAAAATGTATAGATGAACAGCATTCGGGCACGTGAGGGTTTTGACTTTTCCACCGGAACGATTACCGGTTCAATAACTGTTAAGATGGGAGTGGTTTCGGTTACGGCTATTTTGGCTTGTTCTTTTTGTTTGGCCAGTTCTGTGTAGACGCCCAGTAAGAGGGTGTATTCGGATTGGAGTTTTTCTTCCCGGGTGCGGGCCATGGCGGAGGTCAGGTTTACGTTGGCATCGCGGAAGCGGGCCAGTTCTTCCTGTTTGGCTTCAAAGTTTGCTTTTGCTTCCTGGTAACTGCCTTCCACAAATTCCAGGTTGGCACGAACTTTCTGCAATTTGAACTCGGTCAGGTATTGTTGCAGTAATTGTTGTGCTTTTAAGGTGATTTGGGCGGCAAGGTAGGGATCCCGCAACGTTGTGGACAATTGTACATACCCTTTTTTTTCGTTCATTTCTAGTAAAAAGACTTCATACAAATCTTCCAGGACTTTCTGTTCTTTGTACGTTAATCGGGGAATACTGTCAGCCGCAGTGCCAGTTCCAGGAGTGTCTTCCGGTTTTCCCCTGATGGCTCCAATAATAACGCCTGGTAACCCGATGGTGTATTTCTTGACGGCTCCGAGCAGGTTGAATTTTTGGTATTGTTTGTCGGTGGCATAGTTGTAATACGTGATGGGTTCGGGAACATCGGGGAATGTGTAGCGGGCATGGAGCAATTCCTTCTGGAACGATACGTTTTTAATGATGTTGGGATAGACATTGGGGGAAAGCACCTCGCCCGAGGTCATGTCTCCCAGGCTGATCCCGGCCATGGCGGCCAGGCCGCTCAAACTACCCCCGGTCCTGCGTTCTCCTGTCTGGGGCACCAGCGTACAGCTGGCGGTGTATTGGTTGGGGGTGAGCAAAGCCACCACCAATCCCAGGGCCATGGCCACACCCGTTACAATAAGTATGAATTTTCGTTTGGCCCAGAGTTTCTGCAAGATCTCTACCAAATCAATGGTATCTTCTTCTACAGGTTGTAGGTTTTGTTTGTTTTCTTCCATGCCTGTCTTAATTACTGGGGTTTATACGCGAAACATTCAACAAGGTAGCCACGGTCAGTGAAATTACGGATAAAACAGAAGTAGTCACACCCACAATATCCCCCCAGGAAGCACCCTGGCTTTCCGGTTTAACCGGTACTATGATTTCACACCCCGGTTCAATTTTGGAACCGCGTCCTTTGGAAACGGTATTGTTCATATAGACCACGTACACTTTGCTCCGGCGAGCACCTCTAACATAACCCCCTGCATTGTCAATATAGTCTCCCAAAGTCATATTATCCCGATACGCCACGGCGTTGGGATACATGACCCCACCCGAGATTTTCACCACGTTGTTCAGTATGGGAATATCCAGCACATCTCCTTCCCTTAAGACGATATCTTCGTTCCGGCCGGGACTCTCCATGATTTTTTCAAGGTCTATCCCCACATAATACCCTTCTTTTATCCGGTCCACACTGTCCACCACAATGGAATCCCTGGATTGCTGGACACTTAGCCGCAAGGCCGCATCGGTCATGTTCTGTTCCCTTTCATCCATTTGACGCAACAGGGTGGCTCCTTTGGAATAGGCACTCGGAGTCAATCCTCCGGCTCTTTTTATGAATGAAGAAATGCGTTCGTTGTTGTGTTGCTTGGAATAATTGCCCGGAAAAACCACTTCTCCCTGCATGGTGACCCTTTCCTGTTCTTTATAACCGGGAGAACGTCTTACCGTCACAATATCAAATGGCTTCAAGACAAAGTCCTTGTCCCCGGATATCACCAATCCGTTTTCTATGGAGAAAGAGTATATTTCACTCATATCCATAGATTCTTCCCTTGCCAGGGCATTGCGGATACGACGAGCCACGTCAATTTTGATGTGTGAGGCCGATTCCCTCAAACCGCCCCCGGTGATGATCAGGTCCTCTATGCTCATATTATCGGCATACGGATAATCTCCCGGGTTCATGACTTCACCTTCAAGCCTTACGGTATATTCCTGCCGCAGGGAGTCTTCGGACATGACATAAAACCGATCGTTTTTCTTCAAGGGTATGTCAGCAAATTCTCCGGAAAGCAACTTGCCCAGGTCCACCGATTCTACGGTTCTGGACAGATCGGGGTTCTGGCGGTTCAGGATGGCTCGGCCCAGGAAGGCATCTTCCCGGGGTCCTTCGGCTACGGTAACCAGGTCCAGGAGTGTTTGCACCCGCTGGTCTATGGCGTACGTACCCGGCCGGAAAACAGCTCCGGCAATCTCCACCCGGTTCTCGTAGCGTTCCAGGATGCCCCCTACACTTACCGAATCCCCGTCCTGCATTACAAACGATTCATAATCGGTCATTTCTACGGTAAACATCCGTCGTTCAGTCACCCCGTGACGGACCAGTTGCACATTCCTTTTGTAGGCATCACTGGCAAAACCTCCGGCATAACCGATCAACTGTGCCAGCGTTTCGTCCCCCATCATTTCATAGATCATGGGGCGTTTTACCTGTCCGGTGATCTGTACCCGATTGTTATACGGTTCCACTTTCACAATGTCGTTTTCTTTCAGGATAATATCCTTGCTGCTGTCGCCCCGCAACAGGTATTCGTAAATGTCAGCCTGTACCTGCAGTTTTCCGTTGCGGTACACTTTTATATCCCGCAAACTTCCGATTTCGTTGATTCCTCCTGCCGCGTACAGGGCGTGAAAGACCGAGGCAAAGGAAGACAAGCTGTATGTTCCGGGTCGCTCCACCTCGCCCATGATATTGACTTTGATGGTGCGCACATTTCCCACCGAGATCTGAATGAACGTCCGTGGGTTGGCCGACCGCAGATCGGAATAGATCCGGCCGAAGGCCGTTTTGATCTTGGCGCTAGCTTCCTTGATGTCCATTCCCTGCAGGTAGATAGGGCCTATGTTGGTTACGTTGATGTACCCGTCCGGGCTGATCTCCTGGCGTACGGTCAGTTCGCTGTTTCCCCATATATCTATGATGACTTCATCCCCCGCTCCCAATTCGTAATTTTCAGGGGTGGGCATGTTCATGTTGGGCTGGAAGGTCAGGTTCTTGGAAGCGAACAGGTTTTTCCCGAAAACCGATATTGGCCCGCGCGAAGGTGTTTCCTGCACTACGATGACTTCCGGTTCCACAGGTTCCGAAAGTTCCCGGGTGCGGCTTTCCGTATTCACAACCGTTCCTGCTTGGGTAGCGCCCTGTGCCTGGTAATCGGCATAGATCCGCTCGGCCTGTTCCCGTGTAACGCCTTTGGCCGCCAGTTCGGTAAGTATCTGTTGCTGCGAGGCCCCGGTGGCCTGCAAACGCTTTACTTCGCTAATGACCTGCTGGTCACTCAGCTGTCCGTATGCCACCACTGCCACCAACAAAAACACGGCAGTACTAAGAAGGGTTCTAAAAATTCTCATATGAAAAACGTTTGTATAAATCTTTAATTATCTTATAAATGTAGGCAATTTTTCTTTTACCTCAGTAAGAGAAACTGCATCTATTCCCTGTTTCATGGGCCATCCTTTTTCAATGGGCAAAACAACAAATGTATGTGTTGGCGAAATATCTTCTATAGCATTATAATTGCCCTTTGAAAGCGTTGGTGAAAGACCTGATTTACACTCTATAGCAAATACATAGTCATATATTTTCATTACAAAATCAATTTCAGCTCCGTTTGCAGTTCTGTAAAAATAAAATTCCGCTTCCGGAAACACCCCTTTCAAATTTGACAATACAATTTGTTCCCAGATAGTACCAAATGACGGATGGGCAGAGAGGGCATCAAAATTATATAGACCAAGCAGCGCAGCGGTAATTCCCGGGTCAGAAATATACACTTTTGGTGCTTTCACTAAACGTTTACCCATATTTGAAATATACGGAGCCACAACCTCCACCATAAATGTGCTTTCCAATAAATCTATATAATTTTTTACTGTAACAGATGATACATTTAATGATTTCGCAAAAGTTGAATAGTCTGCTGTTTTCCCATTATTGTGCGCCAACATTTGCCACAACCGTCGCATGGTCGCAGGAGTAAATCCTTTCCATTGCAACAAGTCCCTTTCTAAGAAAGTAGAAATAAAATCCTGTCGCCATTGAAAAGATAATTTTTCGTCTTCCGCCAAAATGCTGCGGGGAAAACCTCCCTTAGCAAAGTAATCATATAGCGTGTACTTATTTTCAATTTCTTCCAGCAAAAAAGGGGTCAATTTTTTGTAGTGTATCCTGCCTGCAAGCGACTCTGAAGACTGTTTAAGCATATCGCGCGAAGCCGAGCCCAAAACCAAAAAGACTCCATTCACACTCCATTGATCTGCTAAAAATCGTATGAGAGGAAACAACTCCGGTTTGCGTTGAATCTCATCAATACATATCATCTTGCCTTTTTGCATAGATAAATACCATTCAGCATCTTCCAGTTTTGAGAGATCGGAAGGACGTTCAAGATCCAGATAAACTGTGTTTGCACTCTCTGGAAACATGTTTTTCACCAATGTAGATTTTCCACATTGACGAGGCCCTAAAATAGCTACAACAGGAGCGCTTCTCATAGATTGTATGATACTTTTCTCTATGGATCTTTGAATGTACATTCAATACGTTACATTATTTTACCATGCAAATATAAAACTATATTTTAAATTTACCTGCATTACCACTTACCCACGGCCACCAGGATCTTCACCACTTCTTTGATCACCGTTTCAATGGCATCCAGGGCCTTGGGGACTTTGTTCATGCGGGTGACCCGGCTGCGGATGCGTTTGGACAATTGGTTTAACCGGGCCGTTACCTGCTCCATGTCTTTGTACACTTGTTTCTGCAACCGGGCAATGGCCAACCGCTCGGCATCCCGCAACGCCAGGGCAGACAACTCCAACAGCCCCCGCTCTTTCACCCCCAGCGTGGGATCCAGCCGCTCCCGGTCCACCCGTTCAATCGCCTGCTGGATTTCTTTTAATGTACGTTCTTCTGTTTCTGTTGTCTTATTCATTTCTCTTCAGTCATCCATTTCCATACCGGTATTACTTGTATGGTTTGACGTTCTTGTTCAATGGTTATTTCTTTATCCCATGTAAGCAGCAATAGCTTATTGCAATGCAATTCACCGGAACATTCCAGTAATGCGGAAATTTCCCGTTTCAGTACCCTCGGATTATTCACATCATAGGATACCTGAATAAGTTGGTCCACCTGAGCTCCTTTCCGGCAAACAAAGTCCACCTCTTTATTGTTTCTTGATCGGTAGTAAAACAGAGTTTGCCCTGGTTTGTATCCCCTCCTGATAAGCTCAACTATGACCGTGTTTTCCAACAAACGGCCTCTATTTGGTGACTGTTCAAAGGAACGGGATGCAATGAATCCATTATCAACTATATATGGTTTCAGCGGAGCTTTTAGCATCTGTTTTAGTTTGTTATTAAAACGGGGCAAATAAAAGAACACGTATGTCTCTTCCAAATAGAGGCAATACTTCTGTGCTGTCACCTTACTGCCAAGGTTCAAATCGTCAACCAGCCGGGTCAATGAAAACGGATTCCCATAATTGGCTAATAAATAACTGGCAAGGTTGTATAGTTCGTTGGTGTTTCTTACCTTATAGCGTTTGGTTATGTCTTTAAGAAGAATTGAATCAAATAAGGCAGAAAGGTAATTTCTTGTTATACTTCTCAGGGATAAGGTTTCAGGAAAACCTCCAAACACCAGGTAATCTTCAACTTGCAGCATCACATTGGCTTTTTGAACCGGTGTTTGGGCAAGCAGTGCGACCTGAAGAAAGTCCAGCACTTCTTTCAATCCGAATGGCAGGATTTCAATTTGCAAATAGCGTCCTGTCAGCATGGTGGCCATTTCGCCCGAAAGTAATCTGGCGTTTGATCCGGTAATTACAAGGTTAACTCCCCTCCGGTATAGCTTTCCTACCCATGTTTCCCAACGTGGTAGATTTTGTATTTCATCCAGAAGAAGGTACTGAAATTGAGGATAAACTTCCTGTAAAGCCTGTAAAATTGCGTTTTCGTCAAAAGAAGAAAGCAATAACTCGTCGTCAAAATTCAGATAGGCAAAATTCTTTGAACCTAACAATTGCAATGCGAATACAGATTTTCCTGCGCGGCGCGGCCCGGTTATCAGCTTTATAAGACCGGATTCAAGATATTGTTCGGTAGATTCTATCAAAACACGTTTTTGATAGACATTTCTTAACAACGCATCCCGCTCTTCTTTTTGCTGTAAAACAACCGATTTCATTCATTAAAATAATTGTACTGAACAAATTTAATGTTTTTTGTTCAGTATAAAAAAAATACTGTTTATTTCAGTTCTTTAATAAGGGTGCTCAGTTGCACGGCCAGGGTATTGAGTTCTGTAAGTTCTTCGTACCAGTAGTCCCAACGTTCCCGTTTGTCCAGTTGGGTAAGGAGTTTGTGGTGGGCCCGTTTGAGGCTTTGCAGCCCGCTCACGCATTTGTCCCTGATTTTTTGGGCTTTCTCCAGGTCCTCCAGCAGTGTCATGTAACGCCGGTCGTGATCCACCGGGGGCAGTTGCCCCAGGGCTTCCACCCGTTGCAGGTAGGCCAGGTAATTGTTTTTCAGTCCTGTTTCTTCGTTGTCTATCAGTTCCTGCACTTCCTGTTTGCGCAGCAGCTGTACCAGCGCATCCACACAAACAGCCACCAGTGTATCGCCTTCGGTCACAAATTCACGGACGGCCACGGTCTGCCGATTTTTCATGTAGTTCTCACTCAGGTAGCCGGCGTATTTTCCGGACAATTTGGCCACACCCTGGGTCAATTCCAAATCTACCCAGTCCAGTTGGTTAAAGCGCAGGATCACCGAATCCAGGTTTTTTCCCAGTCCGCGCATCTCGGTCCCTATCTGTTTCCATCGGGCGGGGTTGCTGATGCTGCGCAAGGCCCGCAGGTAGCTGTTCAGTACGTCCACGCACACATCGGTGCGTTCAGCCAGTTTTTCATCTTCCCGGGCCGCCACTGCCAGGGCGTTCAACTCGGCAAAACGCGCCTGGGCCCCGGTCAGCGAGGCTGCGTAAAAAAGGCCGCGTTCGGTACGGACGGCGGCCAATTGGCGAAACATAGCACTAGGTGCCGCCGCCACACTATCCCCGCTCACCGCCAGCTTCTGCACCGTCTGCAGCTGCGATTCCGTCAGTGCCGCACAACTGCTACATAATAATATTGCAGTAAACAATCCTAAAGCAGCTCTTACTATGTGTAATTTAAAAAACATCTAAACTATTTGTAATTATAATGGATTGTTGCACAATTGATAAGGGGAAGCTCGTCCAGCGGAGGGAGGGACCCGTTTGCAAAGCAAATGGGAGGCCTTCCCCGTTCAATTCGTGCACAATCCTTATCCCAAAAACAAAGCACAATGAACTGCTGTAACTTTAGAAGTAAAATATTGGGTTTCCAGATCGTTGGATAAAATAAAGCAATGAATCAGGGGCTTATCCAAAATTTCATCCAACCCGGCAAAGTGCCGGGCATCATTTTTTCTAACCTTATCAGTCATTTTTATTTCAAAGGCAATATATCCTTTTCCCAATTCCAATAGCAGGTCTATCTCCCTGCCACCCTGGATCCTCAAATGATGAAATTTGGCAGGCATCTGCAACACATTCGTTTGTTTATACAATTCGGCAACAACCAGACTTTCAAATTCCGTCCCGGTGATCCCTCCACGTTTTTGTAGAACAGCCTGCAACACGCCATTGTCCAGATAATGCACTTTGGGCGCTTTCATTAGGCGCTTTGTCTCATTTCTGCTCCAGGCGGGTAGCGTAATGGTCTGGTAACTGACCTCAAGGTAGTGAATATAACGCTGAGCCGTCTTAACAGTTACGCCGGTGTGGTTTGCCAGGGAAGAGGCATTGATCACGCTCCCTGTCTGCGCAGCAAGTGCACGCTGTAATTTGACAAACGGTTCCAGGTCCCTGAATGAGGCAAGATCCCTAACGTCTCTTTCAAGATAAGTTCGTACATATTGTTGTAACCATATATAACGTTCTTCGTCCGAAAGAATCGTATCTGTTAATGCGGGATAACCGCCAAATTGCAAGTAATGATTCCATGCTTGTTGTTTTTCTGCCATTTCCTTGTCAAGAAGAAAAGAGGGAAGTATATTAGGTGTACGTTCCGGATCTGTAATGAAATTCTGAAACAGGGAATATGCTACTTTTTCCTTTATACTATTGGTTTTCAGTTCAGGAAGTGTAAGCGGATACATTTCTACAATCACACAACGTCCCGCAAGGCTTTCCCTGACTTTGGATAAAAGCAACAACTGGCTTGATCCCAGTAAGACATAACGGGGTTCCTGCCATTGATCATATACTGCCTTAATACTTTCAATTAAAACCGGTTCTTTTTGTACTTCATCCAAAATGGCCTGTGGATACATGCTCTGCCATTGGGCAGCTGTCAGTTTCAAAAACGCACCAACCGTGACAGGATCTTCAATTGTTATGTATTCGTAATCCGGAAACAGATGCCTTGCCAATGTGGTTTTACCCGTTTGACGCGCACCGGTAAACACAAGAATACGGCCTGATTTACCGGAGGCTCTATTTGAAATGTAAGTTGACAGGTGTCGGGCCTTCATGCTTTTGACTTTTTATTCCAAATATAACTGTTTTTTCTGGATTTTCATTCCAAATATCACTGTATTTTCTGGACTATCACACTTAGGGACTGCATCAGTCAACATCATACTTTTCAAATTGAGAGTTATGGCTTTTGAATTCCGGCACCCATTTTTTGAGCAGCTGCACCGTGGCTGGCACATCCCGCTCCCACGCCCGGCGGCTGATTTGCTGCAAGGCATCTCTTAATTCCTGGTAATTGTTAGCACGTACGGCAGCCACACGGATCTTGGGATGCGACGTAGGAGCAGAATTTTCCTGGGTGCTGAGCACCTCTTCGTA
>Ga0255347_1004397_pt1 | contig 17122 bp, 11 predicted proteins | sample wastewater_treat_2_FD_192479 | JGI IMG/M metagenome (GOLD analysis project Ga0255347, IMG submission 192479) | Wastewater microbial communities from Lulu Island WWTP, Vancouver, Canada - plant24 | ecosystem: Engineered > WWTP > Wastewater > Unclassified | place: Canada: Vancouver, British...
AAAACAGAAAAAAAAGAAGAAAGAAAAAGGAATGCCTTTCAGACAACGAAGTGTAGGGCGTTTGTCAAGGTTTGCTCAAAAAAAATACTCTTTGAAGCGTAGCGGAAAAGGAAGATTTTTTTTGAAAGCAACCCGTAGGGCTTGACCTTTACTAATGCCCGAAACGTAGTTATTTTTGCATTCATTTTTTATTTCTTTTGGCGGAATAAATATTTGATACATAATAAATTAACCTCATCAACTGCGGAATAAGAAAATCAGCCTGATAGGGCTGTAATATAACTGCGATTCCTCTTTTTTCAGGGGTGGGTGGCCGGGGGCTGTGCGAGGGCGAAGCGGAAAACCGAGCAGGTAAAGCAGCCCTGAGCCGAACGAAGGTAAGTGGGAAAGCAGCGAAACGAAGTGAAGTGCTTTCCCTGCTTGCCGTAGTGAGAGGCGCGAGCCGATAGCGAGTGGAACGAAGGTGGCTGGCAGGGATAGCCTGAACGGAAAAAAGCGAAATGAGGAACGAATGAGCGGTTTGTAGTGAGGGCTCTGACAGCCTACGTTGAAAACGCAGGGCTGGCGTATGTTTTTGCCGTGCAGTGTAGTTTTTTTGTGGGCAGGGCAAGTGCAGGAATGAGTGAGCGAATGAAGTGAGGAACGAACGCAATGAGCGAGGGAATGACTGCTCTTGCTTGGGTTATATATAACTCGTGGTGGTGTGAGCGGATTGAGGCACGAAAGAAGCGAACACGACCACAACCGCAGAAAAGGGTTGGGCAAAAAAACGGAACGGAACAATGCAAAAACTATGACAGCCCGATTAGCCTGAGTGACCCGCAGGCGAGCATAACAATAAGCGGCGGTTTGCCCCCTTTATAAATATTTTGTGAGTTTTGCGAACACCTTATTGGGGTTCAAGGGGGCAAAAAGTAGCCGCGGATGACAACCGAACGAACGCTTGGCGGAAGAAAACAAGACGGCACGCCTGCTGTGAGCACCTAACGAAGCGTAGCGAAGTGGGTTGGAACGCAACAGCAGAGTGTGACGGCGGTGCCAGCAAGGGTGGCGAGAAAAATACTACCCAAACCGTAGGGCATAAATTGGCGAAGCCATGCCCGAAGGTGCAGGGGGAAGATTTTTTGAAGCCACTTGTCTTGCCCTTGCTGGCATGTTTTTTACGCCTAAGTGAGTGAGGGCGGAATACCTTTTTACCTGCTCTGTTTGTAGCGTGGGCAGGTATCTTACAAGAACCAAAGATTGTTTTTCCCAAACTGTGGCAATTCCGCTTCAGAGAAGTGCGGAACTATTTCAGCAACCATTTCGGGGTACTTGATTGTTATGGGCAGATTCTGCTGCTTGACTGACTTCCAATACATTCGGCTGAACTGATATACTTGATTCAGCAACTCAAAAGCATCGGACATAGAAATATCGCTGCCCGTCTGATTGTCGATTTTTGACAAGCGAATACGGACAGGGAACAGCATATCACATTTTTCATTCTCTTTGTAACGAGAATTGTTGTAGAGCAAGAAATCATCGTTACGGATTTTCTGCACAGTTCCGCTCAATGGCATATACCCTTGTTGCTTTTCGTCAAACATTACTATGTCGCTGGTTTCTGTCTTATTGATGGTAACAATGAGAACGGGGATATTCAACCCCAATGTGTTAAGCATTTGCGTTATCGGCCTTGCCTCTCGTTTGCTCATCGTCTTGTAGTAGTGAATGATAAGGCGTTGAGGATTAGTCTCGCTGTCAACAACAAAGTGTCCGATTGCCTTGCGGATTCCGGCAACAATGCTTTCAAGGTCGTTGGCTTTGCAACAGTCGAAGTTTTTGAACAATCCATTAGGGTTGAAACTGAAGGCACTGCCAACGTAGCGTTCACCGACTTTTTCGGATAGGAACGCACCAACGCCAATAACCAAATCTTTGTTTGCCGTATGGCTGTTCAACTGCCACGGAATGCCGCCTATTTTTGCAAGAATGGCCGTAGCGATATTGGGCAGATGAAAATTGAAATATTGATTATTAGGTCGGTCTTTATAGATGACTTGCGAAGTAATCTTCTTTTCGAGCAACAACTCTTTGATTTGAAAGTACAAGCCATAATAAGTACTATTCACAGCATCACGGGAAATAGGGCTGATGTAAATAGCTACATATTGTGTTTGTGGGTCTAATGGTTTGTTGGCAAGTTGAGTCTTGATTTCAGACAACGCATTTTGTAGGTCTGAAAAGTAGATACTGCCATTCGGGTCTGTGCTGAATGGTTGTTTGATGCAGGTTGCAAGAGGCGGAAAAACATATCGTTGTTCCCCTGTTGAAGTATCAACCATTGGTTTGTAGCCATGCGTGAAAATACTATACAACGACTGACAAACGCTGACATCGGATTTTTGTGCTATGAAGAAAAACTTAACCTGCGGTTTAGGCGAGGGCTGATAGATGCCAAAAGCATCCATAGACTTTGACCCGAACACACAACTATAAGGGTCAATGCCTGTTTTACCATCTTTGAATTGCAAGAGATTAGCACCTTTAGCCACTTGTCCGATACGTTCTTCTGGCACATTGAACATTTCACCCGACAAACAGAAAAGAGCCTGAAACTCACTTGTAAGCAAGTGTTGGCGGACAAAGTTGTTGATATGGTTGTATGTGGTGGTATATTTGTCGGTGTTGCGAAAACGCTTTTCTGTGATGTGCAGTTCCGTCACCAACTCACGGTTGATTTTCGGAAAAGCCTTGTCTATCTGCTGTTTTTGATTTGGTGTCAGATTCTTGTATTTGACCACTTCGCCACCGACAACAACTTTGAAACGGTCGGTCTGTAAATCGAGTGTGGATAGCGGCTTGTTATAGACCGTTGAAATGCCGTTGAAAGAGACAACCAATTCCCAACTATCAGAGAATACCGCATATTGTGGTATGAGCGAGAAGCGTAGATATTCAGTGCAATTCTGCGTTGGCTGCTGCGTGTTTTTAGTCCAAACCTCAACATTGTCAATCTTGTCGAAAGTGGCAATCTGCGTTTGGCGGAAATGGTTGTAGAGTTGCTGGCTGATTACGTGCTTTGCAATGCGCCGTTGGCTGTTCAAATCTATCTGAACGGTGTACTTCGTTCCTTTACATTCGGCAGGGTTGGTGAGCGAGTAGAACAAACTTTTGACCCCCGTAAGTTCGGGATGCTGTCGCCAAAGTTCGGGGCACTCATCGGCATACACCAATTCGGGGTGTGTATCGTTGTGTTTTTCGGTATATAGTGCAAGTTCGACTACTTGTTGCACCGGGCGGAATGTAAAGAAGTTGATTTGCATAGGCAATAGATTTAATCCAACGATTCGGGTTCTTCTTCGTCTGTACTTTCAGCGACAGAGGCATCGAAAGCCAAAAAGACTTCCAAAAATGCTGTTTCACGGAAGAAATAATTGGGGTCATCGGTCAGTTTGTCCTCCATAAAATGGAAACCCCAATTGGCATATTCCTCCATTGTCTGCATTAACATATCAACCGCCTTGCGAGAAGTCATTTCTCCCTTTTCCAAAGCGATGAAATCAATATCTGTACGGGCGACAAGTGCAGTGAAAATGTACTCACGTAGTTTAGGGTAGGCTTTTCGCCCTTTTACAGAATCCAAATTGCCCCAATACTGGATGGGCTGGCCGAAAGTCTTGCGTTTTTGCGTGTCTTCTATGAGCGGTCGTTTTTGGTTGAAATACAGCCCCATAAAAAAGGCCACAATAAATATTTCATAACCACCGCCAAAGACTTTGCCTCTGTCTTCGCGTAAAGATGTCGCACCACGACCGTAATCGCAAAAATTCTTGATGATACTGTCCTCGTATCTCTTTTCCCATTGTGGGTTTCGGCTTGCCCACAAATCATATATCTTTTCTGCTGCCATAATTCGTTATCTAACTTGTGTAACAACTGTTTGAATGGTTGATAAATCCTTATCGTTGAAAGGCTCAACTTTCTCGATCCGATAAACAGAACAAGAAAGTTTGTTGATTGTGTCGAAATCCAACGCCTTTTGTCCTGTTGCCTTGTCGATGTTTAGCAAATCTTTCGTAACGATAACACATTGCTTGTCAATGGTATCTATAACATTATAGAATGTATCTTCCTTGAAACCACCGAATGAAGATGTCGGCGCATCAAAAATCAACGGGTAGTCCTGCTCACGTTTCAAAGTTGTGATTTGGGAAATGGCAAACAGAACCGACATATACATTGTCGTCTTCAATGCACCGTTCGGATTCTCAATGCGTGTGCCGTTGTCGCTGTATAGTTCGATACGTGCGGAATTGTTGATGGTTTTTCTGATTCGGATTATACCGTAGAAGTCGTTTTTGTTCAACTTCTGTAAATACTTGTTCGATTCAGTTTCAAGCATTTGCAGGAAGTTGTTGATGTTTTGCTCTTTTGCATTTGCGAACGCTTTGGTTATTCGTTCAAATGCGGTGTGAACACGCTGATAAACCTGTGTCATTGAACTTGTTGGTTCAAGTTGCGACAGTTTTTCTTGTATTTCAGCCCTCGCACTCTCCTTGAATTTCAATGTGGTTTCTAATTCAGAAACACGGCTTTCGGCACGGCTTTTAGCGTCAAAGAAGCCTCTCAAATCGGATATGCTCTTGTCAAGCAGTTCCGCACTTAACCCCGATTGCATCAGCAAATCGTTTTGCTCTGTTTCCAACTCTTGCAACTGTTTGTCAACTTCCGCCAATTCGGCTTTTCTTTTGGTGACAAATTCCAAACGGTCAGAAATGGTAGTCGCAATCTTTGAAATCTCTTGCTCTGTGTCGCCACTTAATTTGATTTGGCGAGAATGCAATTCATTGATGAAAGAATTGGGAAACAGCGGCTTTTCATCATCTTCTTTCGTGCCTGAATTTTTATTGGCCTCAGCTGCTATATGGGCAAGATATTCATTCAGTTTATTGCACATAAACTCGTAAGCCTCCGAACCTTTGGGGGCAGGGCGACCGCAGACTTTGCAAATTTCATCGTCAATCATTTCTTTCATTGTTGCCTCATCGGGCAAATTCCACGGCAAAGGAACAGCATCATTGGCAAGTTTCTGAATTTTTGAGATAGCCTCACGTTCTCCAGCCTCTTTTGCACGGCGTTCTGTTTCCTGCTTGTCAAGTCTTCGTTTTTCTTTGCTCAAAGCAGAAACTTTTGCGGAAAACTCTTTTATGATTGCAGGAAAGGAACGCAGAATCCAATATTCGTCCAACAGATTGGTGCTATACTCGCACGATGACCATGCAACCAACTTCGCCCGTTTGTCTTTCAGCCCTTTGATACGCTCTTTTATGGCTTGGTAGCGTTCCGATGTCTCTTGGTTCTTTTCCAGCAATTCCAATTTTGAGGAAAATTCATTGATTGAGATTTTCTTTTGATTGAGTTCTGTCTTGATACTCTGAATGTCGTTTGTAACATCATTCAGTTGTGTATTCAGTTCTTTCGCCTGATTCGATACTTTCTTGTCGTTTTGCAATTCACGGTTTGCCGCTCTTGCAGAACTTTGCTCAAAATTTGATGTCAAATCAACCAATCTGTCAAAATCTCTGATTCCTGAAAACGTATCAACCAACGTTTTCAATGCGGTGTCGTTGTCGAAAACATTGAGTTCGTTTTCACCTTTGAACAAACAATATTTGCGTATGACGGGTTCGAAACACATATTCAACAATCTATCACCGGCAATGGAATGACGTTCTGCACCATCAATGAAATATCCGATAAACTTGTAATCCTTTGTGCGAATGTTGTCTTCGGATATTCTCTCAAAAGTGAAACTCTTTTCTATCTCTTTCTCGCCATCGTGTTCAAAGGTTATATTTACCGAAACCTCATCACTTTCACCAATTTCCAATTCTGATTTTCGCTTTTCGGAAATGTGTGAATCTTTTCGGTTCTCGCCTGTTGTGTCGAACAGCCATTCCAACGCCTCAAACAAGGTCGTTTTTCCATCACCATTATCTCCGATTACCAAAGTCAGACCTTTTGATAACGAAAGGTGATTGCTTCCATAGTAACTGCGGAAGTTGTTTATTTTTATCTCTTTGATAATCATATATTTGTTTTTAGAAAGTTACTGACTTCATTGTAGATTTCCTTTTCAGTAGCCTTTTGCTCATTTCTGTTAATGATTTGGGCAATGGCTTGAATTACAGGAATGTCAGAATCTAAAGCGTCTGAAATTGAACTGTAATCATCGGGATTATAGCCATAGAAATTGATAAGCTGCTCATCAGCAATCACAGCTTGCAAAATCTTATCGCCGTTGGTTTGATATGTACTCATATTGCACTAATTAAATATGGATAGATTATAATGATTCAATACTTCTTGCAGTTCGTTGTCGGTATCATTCAGATTCTCGGACAACAAGGCAAAATCACGGACACGCCTCAACTCGCTTTGCACAAGGCTTTTTTCCAAAGCGTAGCATTCTTCATCGAACACGTTGTCGGGTATGATGATGAGGTCGTGAATGATAGCGAAGCGTTTGTCTTTATGAGTTCGCAGGACACGACCACGGCGTTGTATGAATTGGCGTGGGTTTCCTGTGCTTGCACAGAAAATAGCCAGTTCGCTTCGTGGTACATCAACGCCTTCGTCCAAACATTTCATTGAGGTAAGCACATCAATGCTGCCATCGGCAAAGCCTTTGAGCATAGCATCACGGTCGGTTGATTCGGAAGTGAACTGATGGACAATGATATGGGAATCCATATCACGGACAATGCGGGTGAAATCGTCAATCAGATGTTCGGTTTCGAGGTCGGAAGCGATGGTGTCGGACTGGTCGAAAATATCAGCCTCAAAATTGTCGGGCTTATTGCCTTCGGGAACATAAACCAATGTGTATTTCAGACTGCCTTTTTCTTCCATTCGCCGCTGAACAATCTGTTGGAAAGCGGACAACTTGTTGGCTGCTTTGTGAATAATGCGTTTGCGTTTGAGCAAAAGCATTTTCAAACGTTCCTGGCTTTCCTCATCGTGAAAGCCCATTATCTTGACTATCTTTTTTGACAGTTCAACGTATTCAGCCATCTCGTTTTCGGTCAGGCGAACAATGTGCGGATAGTAGTAATATCGGCACAAAGCCCCATTCTGAATGGCTTCAGCCATTGAATACTCGAAAGTGTAACTGTCGGCACAGCCAAAGAAATCCATCAGTTTGCGGTTGCCCGTATCGTCAAACTGCCTTTCGGGTGTGGCAGAAAGCCCAATGCGGCGCAAATATTTTATGTCCGAAAGGCGTTGAGCCATCAAACCGCCGCCCATATTGTGAGCCTCGTCAGCGATAAGCAAAAGTTTGTTTTTTGGGAATTGGCTCAATTCCATAAAAACATTGGAACGGACAAACGAAGCATAAGTTGATATGATAATGTATGACAAATCGTTGTTGGTGTTTGTCATTTCGAGCAAGCGAAGATTGGCAACCGCCGATTTCCAATTGTTATACTTTGAGCAAACTTTTATAATGGTGCTGAAATTGAATCTTTTACATTCAATTTCCCATTGTTCGACAAGTGTAATGGTTGGAACAAGGATAATGGCTTTGTAGTAGCCTAACTTGTTGTATATTTCAAGAAGACAATTCAGTGAGGTTATGGTTTTGCCCGTACCTGTTGCCATAGCAAACAAGCCTTTCTGCTTGTTGTTCTTCCAATTCTCGAATGCCTGTTTCTGATATTCACGCGGACCAGATTCGTATGGAAAACGAGGTTTGCCAAAATCTATTGGTTCAACGGTTTCGCCTTGCTTCTTGATTTTCTCTATCTCGATTTCCACCTTGTTTTTGGCTTTATCCAACGCCTTAATCACAGATTTTGGCAATGACTTATCAGCAATATCCTGCTGGATAAATTTGTACTCATCTTCAAGTAAATCTTTCAGTTCCTTGTTTTTGAACGATTCGGCAATATGGGTTTTCACTCTGTCGGTCGGGACAAAAACAACATTCTCGTCTTTGCCTGTAAACACAAGTTCAAACTCCCCATTAATTTTGTTTATTGTAGCGGATGCAGGGTTGCCGTCCCAATCGCAGAAAGCCGTAAGACTTTCAATGTTGTCAATCAATGCCGACCGTGAAAAGTTGCAAGAACCATCGAAGCCGACTTTGTTTACGCCATCGCTGAAAACGCCTGTTTTGGTGTGAGAAATGCCAATGCCGTCTTTGGGTGCAACGATTCTAATGTCAAGCCGATTGTTGCGAATAAGCCACGCAAGGCAATCGAAGAAGTGTGCATCACGCTCTGACAGAGTGTTTTTCAGTTTCTCAATGTCTGTAATATCAAAGAAAGGAATTGGTGTATCAAGTTCTCCGTTGGCAATGGCGTTTTTATCCTGTTCGGTAAGAATGTCGTTTACAATCAGATTCATACGACCGCCATTGTATAGGAAAGAAGCAAAACCGTCAGCCAAAACATTGATTGCAGATGAGGAAAAGAAACCCAACATCAAATCGAACTGCGTCGCATTGCAAAGGCAGTCAGAGAAGAAACCTATCGGCTCCCACTCTGTCCGCGATTTGAAATGGCGGTGATTTGGAAATGTTACTTCTTTTAGCATCTATATAAAACAATTAGCACAGTTAATCTCATCATCTTCAAACATATCTATCAGCAACTTGCTTTTGCTCTTTGCTTTCAAGTCTTCTGTTTTCTTTATGTGGTCGAGTTTGATTTGACGGACACGCTCGGGACGAATCAGTTTTTCAAGTGGTTCGCCTTGAATCCACGTATAGCCATCCTTTTCGTATTCCATTGCTTTTTTGAACAGGTCGGGGTGCTGCTCATAGAGCCAAATCCATTCGATTTTCTGTTGGAAGAAACAGAAATAGCACCCTGAACGACTGCGGCAATATTGACCGATTTTGCCGTCAACCTCAAAATCAATAAGGTTGTAATATGCAGGGACACCAACGCCGCTTTCTTCCAATATTCTGAAAATATCCTCCTTGCAAAGAACATCTTCGTTGTCGAGCAAAGGGAATGAATCCAACTTGCCCACAGGATAATCAGTGTATTCTTTGAGGAATGCGAAAACAGCGTGATTGAATGTCTTTATATCAACATCAAGCAAAGCATTGAGTTTCTTCGAGTAGAAGAAATCTTTTGTCAGTGGTGTGACGATGAATTTCTGTGCTTGCTCGTAAACATCATCGTTGGCAACAGAACGATAGCAATCGTTGAACTTGTCAATGCTGGCATTGCCTAAAACCTTGTTTATAACATCCAAACTCCAAATGTTTTTACGGAACGGAAAAACAGACTGAATGTTAGGCTTGGTGGAAACATAGCCGTCACGGTCTTCATCGCCACGAATGCCGACATACGAAACTGCCATATCGTCGCCGACATACTTTTCAAACTCCGCCAACTTCATTTTTTGAGTACACCAACGCTGCTGAACGGAAGGCAGGAAACCGCCGTTGATTTTCAGAAGGTGGTCGAATGGCGTAGGTTCGGGGCTGTCTTTGGCGGCTTGAAGCGTGGTAATCTTACCCAAATAAGAACGCAGCCGCTCAACAAGTTGTTCTGTTTCAGCCAACTCGCATTTGGTGTCGCAAGTGTAGAAATCAATGTCGAGCGTTGGATATTTGTCTTTCAGATAGATAGCCAATGCCGCACTGTCCTTGCCGCCTGATATGCCTAATACGTGTCTGACTTTATTCATTGCAACTTCTTTTTTATCAAGTTTATAAGTGCCGCCACATTGACGGTGTTATCTGCGGAAAGCAATTCTTCAATTTTCTTTTCCAACTGACTGACTTCCTGAATGCTTTCCTGCGGAACAACAACCTGTTTGGTTATTGCACCCTCTTTGTTTTGGGTGATATGCAGACGGACAATTGATTCATTGTCGGTTTTGTGCATTTCAACATAATCGTCAAGTTGGAACAACTTGTCGCGTAACGAAGTGAGTAAAAACGCTTTTTCGGTGTCTTTTATCTTTTCCAGCGGCTTGTTCAGAACGGCATAGCATACTGATTCAATCCACGTTGTACGATTGTCGAAATTACCTATCAGTCGGGAATGGAAATTCTTCACATCGTTAGGCATCAAAGCCGATTTGACGGATTTATACCTGCTGTCGATAATCGGCTTATATGCTGAAAAATCAGTCTCTTTTATTTTTAGTGCTTTGAGAATCTGCTGTTCGATTGATTTTACATAATCATCGTAGCAACTTCTCAAATTCCGAATGGCGTTTTGCAAGACGGAAACGAAACTGTCAATTGCTTCGGGATTCTGTGTCAGAACAACTTCGCGAAATCCTAACGCTTCGGGCAACTGCTCAAAGAAAGTTGCTTCGGGGTCGGTGGCGTGGGCAATGACATCGCGGAATTTCTTTGCTTCTGAAGAAATGTCTTTTGTTGTTTGGGCGTAGGTGTTCAAATGTCTGTAGAACGTGAGAAACGGACGAATGGTTTCGATGAAAGTGTTGCCGTTCAGTTCCGATTTGTTCAGATTGACAGCCTCACGATACTTGTCGAAAAACACCTGCTTAACACCCTCAACGCTGAACGACTTGACAGACAAACCGTTTGCGTTGCGGTACAGCAAATCCAAAACATCTTTGTTGATGAACGGAACGTATGAATCGCCGCTGTAAAGTGCAAAATCATCTTTTTTGATAATCAGGAAAGACGGAAGCCAACATTCAATAAAGCCTTGCTTTATGCCGTATGGCGGTTCTGAAAGTATGGTGGCAAGTTCGCCGAGTTTGCGCTGTTTCTGCTGTGCCGATTTCAAAAAGTCCATACAGCATTTCCACAGTGGCATAAATGACGGCTCTGTTGGTTCACCGAAAGTGAAAGCGTTGTCTTCGGCAACGTGGATTCCTGTGCTTTTCAGCATAGTTAGATAGATAGACTTTTCGGGTGGAAACTTGTCCTTGTCGAAGCCAATATCTTCCTTGTCCCTGTTTTCAAGCAAAGCGTTCAAATAGTTCTGCCGGGCAACCGACATTGTGCCGCTTGGACGGTGTTTGTTGATTAACTCATTTTTGAAAACAGGTGTGGCACTGTAAATAGTATCAGAAATGATAGAAAGGAATTTCATCAAATCCTTTTGCGAGCGAATGCAGTCAATACATTCGCCATTGAAAACCCACTGAACATTGTCAGAGAAAAGGCTGTCGGTTACTGATTTGTTCAACAGCGATTTCTCGTATTCAACAAGGCTTTCGATTTCCTTGTGTGCCACTTTGTCGTTTTCATCTTTGATGTAGAAATCACGCACCCAATATAGTTTGTCAATTTCAAAAATGTGGTCGATAATCTCTTGGGCGTTCTTGAAAATACAATAGGCGACGGCGATGCCTTTGTGCGAAAAACATTCGTCTGTTATGGCAGAATAGCCGTTGTCCTTGGCAAAAATCAAATCAATAATGCCGTCAATTTCACCCTGACGGACTTTTGAGATAGGTTCATCTGTTATCTGATACTCAAAATAGCGTGGCGTTCCTGTTTGGTAGTAATGAGCATTGGCGATTGAGATGCGGAATGTAAACAGTTGCTTCAACTTGTCGATGTAGTCATCGGTGCGCTTACATTCAAGTGAGGCGTTGTAAAGCCCCATTTCAATATCGACATCAGTACCCTCAAACAGAATGTATTTCGATTTGTATTTGGCAAAACGGATTATTTGAGCCTTTTCCAACTTGCCCATCAATGGCAGAATATCATTGACATCCATTGACAATCGAGCATATTTGGCAAGAAAATCAGAATCTATTTTTGTGACCGATGAAGCGAAAATGTTGAGCAATCCAATAACCTTGACAAGTCCGATTGCAGTTTCAACTTCCGATTCTTCCAAAGGAAGACCCTCGACACGCTCAATGGCGATTTTGATTGCCGACCAATTTGTTGAATCGGCGTTTACCTCGGTCAATGACGAATGGAAATTGTATTGAACATAATCGTACACATTGACAAGATTGTAAAGCGAATTGTCTGATGCAGAGAAATTGACAATGGAATCATCGCCCGTGGCCTCTAAAAACGAGAACAAAGTTCTCTCGTTCTGTCCGTAACGCTGATTGGCTTGCGTAAGAATGTAGGCGGCGAAAATATCCATCGGATATAGAGCCGACACGACATCTGATTTCAGATTGTCGTTGGCGAACTTCGACTTAATAGCCAAATCGTAGAGTTGGCGAATGGCTTTGTTGTTTGAAGCCTCGCGTTTGGCTGCGATTTTTGTGGCGGCGAGATTCAGCAACTGCTCAATGGGTTCTTTGAAAACAATATCCTGAATGCGACCTTTTACTTTCGTCCATTCCTGCTTTTGTTCAAGTTTCAAATCTTTTGCGTATGCGTTGAAACCTTGATGTAGCGTGGTAAGCAAAAGAATATTCTTGTTGGTGTCGTTGACATACTCGCAGAACTTTTGCAAGAAATACATTTCCTTTTCAGGATTGTTTTTGGCGGCATGTTCAAGCACTTTGCCAAATTCGTCAATCACGAACACCAAAAACGACTTGTCTTTTTGGCAATCGGCATACAAACCATCTAATGCAGTGAAAATGTTGTCTTTCTTGCTTGATGACGGCTGTATATGGTTTTGAAGCAATTCAATCAATGGCAGGTAATCACCAACAATGTTTACGAAACGAAACTTTGTAAAGCTATTGAATTGACCTTTATTCTTGATTAGCGGATTTTCGATTGGCTGTTTGCCGCTTAAACATTGTTCCAACGCCAGCAGGAAACTCGATTTTCCCGTGCCGTATGAACCAATCAAGCAGAATGAATGTATTCCAGCGGTGAACGAATCAACTATTTTGCCAACGGCTTGTTTGGCATTGGCGGTAACAATGTAGTTGAACGCCTTGTCGCTGTCACGCTCTATGTTTACTGATGTTGAGAACTTCATCTTTCTTCCGATTTATAATACATATTCAAGATTTCAAACTCGTTGAAATCCTGCTTGACAGCAAACAATTGTTCACCGGCAGAATTGTCGAATGTTATATTGGAATTTAGGGCTGTCAGTTGGCTGAAAATGTCGTACAGTTCGCCTTGCGACAGGCAAAAGACAAGAGCAAGTTCAAGCATCTTGTCAAACTCGACAACCTGACTGCCACCTGATATTTTGTGAACGGCGTAGAAGAAAATCAAAGGATTGATTTTCGCTTTCGTGGGATAGTTGAACTCATACAAATCTTTCTCGATACGCTTGATGAGGTTCAAATCGAGCAAGATGGCGGAATAATCCTCGTAGATGTTGGTGTTGGGCGAAACATACATTCTCAACAACATTGCAATGTCCTTGTTAATGGTGTTGTCGTTCCAAACAATGCCGCTGAATGCCTTGTCGAGATTCTTGCGCTTCAGAAAAGCGAAGATGTTTGCTTTTGAGAACTCTTTGCGTTCCTTGTGGAAACTGAGAAAAAACTGTCTGTAAATGGTTGCGTAGTTGGTGTATATCAGATTCCAATGCAGCAGCCAAAGGGTTTGGGAATCCTCAACAAACGGGTCGCAACCTGTTTCCGTGTCAAAAATGAAATCAGCCAAAGGCGATATTTCATTGTCTTGGCTAATCAGACCGAAAGCCCGAAGCCAATACCTGATGGAACTGACCATATTTTTGCCTACGCCCAAAGCGACAACGGCATCTTCATCGTTGAAAGAATGACCGTCTTTCACAAAGTCGTAGCCTTTTTTCAGCCACAGGCTTTTGCAAGCAAAAGTTTCGTGGCCGGAAAACGTGCTTTTTATGTTGTTGTTTGCTTCCATAGTCTAACAATGCGAATTTTGTGAGGAAACAAACAATTTTTCAAACAGAAAATCCCAATCACAAGCGTTCAATTCTTGTGGTTGGGATTTTATAAAACCTACATAAAGTGTTGATTTACAACACTTTACCCCCCCTCGTTTAGAGGCTGTATTTCTTGATATATCGTGCATTTTACAAAAAAATTCAGTACGCAAAATTACAAAAAATTGCCGACATTTGGGAAGAAAATCATAAATATCTGATATACAAAAATAAAAAGCCCTATATTTCAAGGACTTTGTAAGGTAAATGTGGCAAAAAACGATAATATTACGGCTTGCCGTAACTATCGTGTGCAAGGTGTTTGAGCAAGCCACCGACACAAAATTTGCTGATGTACTTTTCGGCTGTCTTGGCTGGAATTTTCAACTTTTCGGCAACAGCAAGATAAGTTTTGCGGTCGAACTCTGGCGGAAGGTTGTCGAGAAAAGTTTGCCGGATAACAGTCTGACCGTTTTTGGCATTGCTCTCAGTGGTGGGTAACGAGCCAAAAACTTTGGCGGTGTGTTGCAAAAGCACACGAGCCATAATGATGGAAGATTGAAAATCTGAATCGTCGCAGACGATGAGGTTTGAAATCTGTCCACCGTCAATGATACGAAGCGAAGTGAGTATCATTGCGATACGGAATGTTATCAGTCCCAATCTTCTGACCGATGCCACAATGTCGAGCCCGAAAAGATTTGAATATTCCTTTTGCACTTGTGCAAAAAAGGAATTGAATTGTTCCTGTTGCCGGGCAGACAAAGCGAAGCGAATAGGCTGCGAGGCTTGCAAGATTCGGTAAAGTTCGTAGAAATGTTTTCCTAACTGCTCAAAATATTGATCAAGCGTTTCTTCATTGTCGGTAAAGACATTGAGCCATTCCAAACGCACATTCATATAATAGAAGATGAAACGGCTGAACAAGCCGTTTTCAGCATCGGGAATGAGCGAAAGAATTTGGCGAGGTGTACCCGACAAAAGAGCCGAAAGGCGAGGTTTGGCAAGTTCGACAAATTCGCGGTCTTTGCGGCGAGTGTAAGAAATCATTTCGTGGTGGAACGCTTTGCGGAAACCGTCAGAAAAATTGCCATAGTCGGATTTGAATGTGTTGGCAAGCGTGTCGCCCTCTGTCTCAAACATTAAGCCTACACCTTGGTTGTCGTTCAAAACTTGATAAACAGAAGTGGCACTGCTATTTGCAGGTATGAGCAACGTTTTGAGCGGTGGTTCTTGTGGTGGTTCGTTGTTTTTCTTGTCAAGAGCATACTCATTTTGTAGGCGTTTGTATTCTTCCATTTCGGCGGCGTATAGTTGTTTCAGACTATCGTGAATAGGCTGAACAAGGTGGCGGCAAAGTGTAAGCCTACCTTTGCCAGCCGAAGCCTGTGCGGTTACAAATAGGAACAGATTCGGAAAAACTTCACGACCGCCATAGTTGCCAAAGACATTTGGCAAACAGGCGGAAAAGACAGTGAGCGAACCCAACAAAAGCAAGTCGGCATCTTCGGGCGAGTTGGCACGGCTGACAATTTGCGCAAGCAAACTTGGAAGCGTGTCTTTGATGTCTTGCGAAAATGTTGGCATATCCTCAATATCCTCTATTTCCTCTGCTGGGGATATAGGGGATTTGGGGGAATTTTGAGATTTAGCAAGCGAGCCGCTTGCATTCCCACAAATGCTGATTCCTGCTTGCTTGGCAAGGTGGAAAAGCGTTTTGATGGTGATGCCGTGTCCGTGTGCTTTGAGGCAAGCCGAAAACTGCTTATCAGTTTCGGCGGCGGCATAATTGGGATAGAAACGGCTGAGGCGTTGGTAATAGCCTCGGCCATTCTCGCCCAATGCGTCAGCGAGGGCAAAGCCCAAATCACACCAATCGGCGTAGTTTGGGGCAATATCGGTGGCAGAAGCCTCTACACGGGAAACAACATCTTCAATGTCGTTCAATTGAAAATTGAAAGTTGAAAATTGAGAATTATCACCGATGTCGTTTGACGAATTTACTATATCAGGTGTCAACGAAGTGGCTTTCAGCCAATCGTTAGGGTTGAAAGTTTTCTTGCTCATAATGCTAAATATTTTGGATTGATGAAACAATTAGGGTCATAAGGCAGGAAACAGGCACGGGAAATGTCCTTGCCCGACTTGTCTGCCTCAACGCCGTAGGTTTGAAAAAGATAGTTGGCTACCGCTCGGAAATAGTCGGCGTGTGGGGTTTGAGAAATGTCAATTTCGATAACCCACTTCAAGCCATCACCCGATGGCGAGCGGAAAAGCAACTGCGTGTCAAAGTACTCATCTTGCAAAAGTTGAGAGCGAAGCGAATCAAGGTTTTGCAGATGGTCGAAGTCTATACACAATAAGCCCGAATGATTGATGAGGGCTTTATCGGTGCGAGTGGCGAATGTGCCGCTGAATGTACAATAGTCGAAGTTTGCTGCCTTGAACATACGCGATTGTTTTGCGTCAACAAACGAGCGTAGTTTTTTTGTACGTTCTTTTGCTGTATCACCTTTTATATAATAGTAAGCATCAAGCAGAGTAAAGTTTTTACTCGGCTTGGTGTTGGTAATTGGCGAGGAAAAGAACGAAAACTGTTTCAATTGAAAATTGATTGTTGACGTTGGACAGTTAGCACGCCTTTTGCTTGTATTTCCGTACCAAAGGTGGTTTTCTCCAATACGCAGATTCAGTTCTCTGTTGATGGTTGCCAATAATTCTTCGCCCGATTGGTGATAATGCAGTTCGGCAAAGGCGAACGCATCACCATCGGGAATGGAATGGTCGGTGGTGGTATGCTTGGCATACTCCGCCGACATAGCATTGGCAGGGTCAGACTTCTCAATGAAGATGTGAAGCGTAGAAGCACCCTCGGCAAAGGGGTTGCGGCAAAAGCCGCAATCCCTACCAGAGAGCCGCATCACAACCTCATCTTCAGGAAAACATTCACGCAAAATGTGTGCATAGATGTTTGTGCCGTAATTGGTGCGATGCAAAACCGCCTGTTTATCTATTCTTTCCATAGCCGTTGCGTAATCTGTACATAGTGTAGTTGTCGGCAAGGATTCTTTGAATATCCTGACGGCGGTAATAGATTTTGTTGTTGATACGCGAATAGGGCAAAGTGCCGTTTGAGCGTAACGTTTGCAATGTGCGGACACTGATGTGAAGCAGTTGCATTACATCTTGATTGTCAATCCAATCTTCGAGGAACGTATGCTCAACGAGTTTGTCGAGTTCCTCGTCAGAAAGGTCGTCAAGCGAGATTTTGCCTTGCTTTAGCAGTTTGGCTTGAATCACAGGGCATTTGCGAAGCAATTTGCCCATCGGCTCTGTGGGGT
>Ga0255347_1004405_pt1 | contig 17084 bp, 14 predicted proteins | sample wastewater_treat_2_FD_192479 | JGI IMG/M metagenome (GOLD analysis project Ga0255347, IMG submission 192479) | Wastewater microbial communities from Lulu Island WWTP, Vancouver, Canada - plant24 | ecosystem: Engineered > WWTP > Wastewater > Unclassified | place: Canada: Vancouver, British...
TTAATCTTTGGGTCGGCGTCTAAGCGCCACGGGGGCGAACTACCTGCTACCGGCCTTCTCCTTTCGTCAAAAGAGAAGTAATATCCCGACACTTACCTTACAACACAAAAAACATATCATCTTTGGGCGACAAACAGGATGTTTTAGTTTCAAACGCAGGCAGGATGCCGAATAAGCGTTTGAATGCGGCGGATTTAAGTTGATTCATGACTTAAGTAAATCCGCCGGGGGCAAAGACTCAAGGCTTCAGCCTGTACCATGCGTAACATATAGATTAGCCAGGGCTCTTCCTGCGGGTCGCCCGCCTTCGCGGGAATGACATACATCGCCGGGGGGGGCGTTAAGTCCAGGACTCAGCCTCGCTACAGCCTCGTGTTTCCTGCGATTCAGGGAAAATCCCTTTTTCCCGAATCACAATAATTTTTTTTATTTCCGGGGTCCGGGGCGGAGCCCCGCCACAGCCTCGTGTTTCCTGCGATTCAGGGAAAACCCCTTTTTCCCGAATCACAATAATGTTTTTTATTTCCGGGGTCCGGGGCGGAGCCCCGCCACAGCCTCGTGTTTCCTGCGATTCAGGGAAAAATCTTTTTCCCGAATCACAATAATGTTTTTTATTTCCGGGGTCCGGGGCGGAGCCCCGCCATCGGCTCGTGTACCCTGCGATTCAGGGAAACCCTTTTCCCTTAACCACAATAATTTTTTTTATTTCCGGGGTCCGGGGCGGAGCCCCGCCACAGCCTCGTGTTTCCTGCGATTCAGGGAAACCCTTTTTCCTTAACCACAATAATTTTTTTTATTTCCGGGGTCCGGGGCGGAGCCCCGCCACCGCCTCGTGTACCCTGCGATTCAGAGAAAACCCTTTTTCCCGAATCACAATAATGTTTTTTATTTCCGGGGTCCGGGGCGGAGCCCCGCCACAGCCTCGTGTTTCCTGCGATTCAGGGAAAAACCCTTTTCCCCGAATCACAATAATTTTTTTTATTGACATAAAGCATCATAAAATATCTATTGATCTTCGTCCTGATAAAAAGGATACAGGGGGTTGTAGCTCAGTTGGTTAGAGTACCTGCCTGTCACGCAGGGAGCCGCGAGTTCGAGTCTCGTCAACCCCGATCAGAGCCTGTCAGAAATGACAGGCTTTTGTTTTTTCGGCAATAAGAGAAGTCCCGGGTTGAAGATTTTTATCATATTTTTATCTGACTGTCGCCCGGGCTTGAGACCAGTATGGTTTCAAGTCTTGTGATCCCGTCTGTCACGCCGGTTGAAATATTTTTAAGATTTGACGACATGCTGGCCAGCTCGGAGTAGAAGCTGTTGATTTTTTTCATCATATCCTGGTATGTTGTTATCTCGTCACGGTTTTTTTCGGTCAGGTCTTTGATCATTCCCGTGTAATTTACACTCTTTTCAAAAAAGCTCATAAGCTCCCTGAAGTTGACGCTCAGAGTCTGTATCATTGATGTCAGGTTTTCAAGAAATTTACGGTTCTGCCCCATAAATTTTATTATATCGCCGAGTATCTCCGAAGTTTCGATTATCTGATCCGATGCCTCTATGATCCGCATAACAGACATTCGTATTATATCGCTTATCTCTTTTGCCGAAGACATGCTGTCGTCGGCAAGTTTGGATATTTCGTCCGCTACAACTGAAAAACCCCTTCCATGTTCACCCGCGCGCGCGGATTCTATTGATGCATTTAGCGCAAGGAGCGCGGTCATGTCTGCTATATCGTTAATTGTTCTTGATATTTCCGCTATCCGGGAAGTTTCATCTTTAAGCGCCATGATAGTTGTGGATGAGTTTTCAAGCCTGGTGCTGCAGCGCAGCGCGAGTTCATCAGTGCGGGCCGAATCCCTGCGGACTGTGTCGCCTGAATCGATTGTTTTACGGAATTCGCTTTCAAGCGACGTAATGAGTATTTTACCCTTTTCGTTAAATTCGTCCTGCTCGGCTGTGCTTGTGTTTATCGTTCCGAAAGATTCAAGTATTCCCGCAGAGGATTTCATCGTTTTGTCGACTATGGGCAGTTGTTCAAGGACTGACATATCAATTTTAGAAGAGAAATTTTTAAGCAGATGAGTACTTTCAGTGACATTTTCAATCAGCAGTTTTGCCTCGGATATTATTTCTCCCATCCTGTCCTTTTCGTGCGCGGTCTCCTTTCTGTTCTTTTCAAGTTCGCTCGATTTTCTCCAACTGTTCAGCCGCATTCTGTCAAGAACATAAGTAAACAAGAGACTGAATGTTACAACGAGGATTATGTCGTTAAGAGTGTACTTCTGTTTCTCTGTGACAAAGCTGAGCCCGTTCTGCAGCCCTACGATAAAAAAAACTGAAACCGAAAGAAGCGTCATAGCCCAGAGCAGATGTTTGTATATTGGCGCGATAATAATCAGTATGATCACAAAAAAATAGCCTGCAACATAAGCCGGGTCTCCTCCGGTTAAACCGGTCAACAGTCCTGTAGCTATCTCTAAGTAAAATCCCAGCGCTGCAAGCAGATACATGCTCCATTTTTTAAAAAAGGGTATAAACTGAAGAGTAAAGATTATGCTTGCAATAAAAGTCAGGCCCCAGCGCGCATACACTATAAGGTGTTTATCGGGATATATAATGCTGTCTGTTTTAATGTAACTTATCCACGCGAAGATACATAGAAGTGATGCGGGAAAGACTACAAGATTTGACTGATAATTTAGTTCACCTGAATATGTATCGGGGAATCTGTTTCTATCCCAGAAAAGAATCGACTTCAGATTTTTCATTTTGTCCTTCCGATTTTAAAGGATGCTGGCAATAAAGTTTTCATAGTATAGAAAAGCAGACTAAAGAAATCAACAAAAAAATGATTCTGTGAATAATGCCTCTGCCCTGGGCCATGGAGTCTGATATAAAATTTCAGATACCGGCACGGTGTGTCGAAAATAAAAAGGACAGCAGATAACGGGGTGCTTATTATGGGGAAAAATTTTTCAATTATTTTTTTTCTTCTGCTCTCTGTTTCCATAGTGCCGGCTGAAAATAATTATTCCGGTGAGCATAAAGAGAGGGTAAAAAAACAGCTTGAGTCGGATTTAAAAAAAAAGGACGCAATCCTGAAAAAGATGGCCCGGTTTATATCCGAGAGCAATTCGGCGGTACTGGGTGAAGGTATTAAATTCAATAATCCGGTAGAAGCTGAATTTATTACGGATATAAGGGATACGGAGGAGATTCATACAGGCGGAGTAATAGTGCCGGTAATATACGGGTATGTAAATACAGGTGCGCTGAACATGCGCTCAGAAGACAGTTCGGCATCGCCAATTACGGGCAGGCTTAAATTCAGGCAGAGGGTTGAAATAATATACCAGTCTGATAAAACTGAAGTCATTAACAATATGAAAGCGCCCTGGCTGCTTGTGCAGAGTGAAAATGGCGATGAAGGCTGGGTGTTTGGAGCCTATGTGTCCGATGATTTTCCGTCAGAGCCTGATAAGGATTCCGGAACTACGGGCTGGGAAATGATAATACCTGCTGAGGGTAAGATTACCAGCAGGTTCGGCAAAAGGGTTGATCCTGTTACTAAACGCAGGAACACATTTCACAGGGGTATTGATATAGCCGCGCCAGAGGGCACCCCGGTATATGCAGCAGAGTCGGGTGTTGTTTCAAAGGCAGAATTTTTTAAAAACGGTTATGGCAAATTAGTAATTATAAAGCACAGGGATAATATTGCGACTTATTACGGCCACCTTTCGTTAATAAGCGTTAAAAGGGGGGCGCGTATAGGCAAGGGGGAATTTCTCGGCAGGGTGGGGAGTACGGGCAGGTCAACCGGGCCTCATCTTCATTTTGAGGTCAGGCGCGGGAATCAGGCCCTTGACCCTGAGAGTTATATCCGGTAGGTGTTTGATGTACAGACAGATTGTAATCAGAAAAGGTAAGGAACGGGCGTTGATTAACAGGCACCCGTGGGTTTTCTTCAAGTCGCTGGCATGGATCCCCGAATATTACAACGGCGAAATAGTCGAGGTGGTTTCCTCGGCGGGTGAAATATTAGGGTACGGATTCTTTTCACCGGCAAGCCGCATTGTCTGCAGAATCTTCGATTTTACCGGCACCAAACATGAATCCCTGCCGCAGGAATATTTTAAAGATAAAATTTTCAGGGCGCTGAAACTTCGCAGGAGTTTAATAGATACCACGGTCACTGACTGTTTCAGAATGGTTAATGCCGAAAATGATTATTTCCCCGGCCTGATTATTGATGTCTACGGCAGTACGGCTGTAATACAGATTCTTATCAAGGGTGTCGAGAGGCTGCTGGATACAATTGTTGAGGCCCTCGAAGAGTCGGGATTTACGGATATCTGTATAAAAAATCCCGGGCTGCACCAGGCCGAGGATATCAGCGTAAAGTTTGCGTGGATAAAGGGCGGCAACTCCAGAGTGATAGTCAGAGAGAACAATCTGAAATTTATTGCCGATCCCGAGGCGGGGCATAAAACCGGTTTTTTTCTGGACCAGCGCGAGAACAGGCAAATGGTCAGGAATATGTCAAAAGGGAGGAGGGTTCTGAACGCGTTCAGCTACACGGGGGGCTTCAGTGTTTATGCTCTGGCTGGCGGGGCGTCACTGGTTCACAGCGTGGATGTCTCCAGCCTGGCGCTCTCGCTGCTTGAGGAAAATATAAGTCTCAATTTTGGGGAGAGCGCTGATCATACTTCTTTCTGCACAGACTGTTTTGATTATCTGCGCGCCATGGAGGATGATTTTTACGATCTTATCGTTCTTGATCCTCCGGCTTTTGTAAAATCCGCGATGAGTCTTGAGAAGGGCGCATGGGGATACAGGGACATGAATATTCAGGCCATGAAAAAAATAAGGGAAAATTCTCTGATTTTCACTTTTTCATGCTCCCGGAATATTTCTACAGAATCTTTCCGGAAGATTGTTTTTTCTGCCGCGGCTGATTCAAAGCGCAGGGTCAGGGTGATCCGGCAGTTACAGGGATCGTGCGATCATCCGTTTGATCTTTATCATCCGGAAGGTGAATACCTCAAGGGCCTGCTGCTTTACGTGGAGTGAGTTCAGTCCGCCTCTGTCAAAGGGTGAGAGATTCAGTCTGTTGTAATGCTCTATTTATCGCCCTTTATGTGTTATGCGAAAGTGCTTTCAGGGCGGACTGGATTAAATGGAGTCCATTTTTTTCCTGATAGATTCGGATATCGTCTGGATGTGCGGGTAGTCCTTTATGCTGTCAACAAAAAGGAACACCGCGATGTTCTTTTTTTCCAGAACAATGGACCTGTCCGAATTATAGCCGCAGTATTCATTAAGTTTGATCATCTCATCTTTCGCCGATTTTTCATCGTTGAACATGAAAATGTAGCAGACAATATCGTCGTCATAGGGATCTGCTTCTGTCGCAAGAATGGTCATGTGCAGTGATGAAATCCTGGTATATTCGGCTCCGGGGTATATGCGGTGAGCAAGTTTCTTCTTCGCGGCCGCGTCAAGCATCCATGGATTGGATTTGAGAAGCCCCGCCGCGAAATCGGGTATTATGCCGTACCTGTATCCTTCGGGAATATCGGTTTCAGTAAGTCTTATGGTGTCCACAATCTGCACATCTGACACTGCGGATGAACTGTTTATATAAAGAAAGGCTGATAAGATAGTTATGGATAAAGTTAATAATTTTTTTTTCATAATCTAACCCCGGGAAAATTTCATAATTGTGAATAAAATCATAGTAGTCTGTTTATATTATCGGCTGGCTGGAGAATTTTATTAGATTTTTTTGTGAGACATAATGTTTTTTTCATTGACTTAAAGTCTGTTTAAGAACAGACTCATTATCAGTTGATAATTACTTCAGGTTTTACCTACATATAAATTCAACATCTTTTCCGTATTTTAACAGCACTATTATTGGTATAGCAGGAAAGCAGATATGGACATATCACACATAAGGAAAAGGGATGGACGGGTTGTTCCCTTTACAGCGGATAAAATTACCGATGCTATTTTCAAGGCTGCCCAGGCTGTGGGCGGAACAAGCAGGGAGACGGCGCGGGGGGTAGCTGATTCGGTTATTGACATTCTGAATATTGTTTATAAAGACGGAGGAATCCCCACTGTCGAAAACGTGCAGGACCTTGTTGAGAAGATGCTCATCGAAAGGGGGCACGCGAAGGTCGCAAAGGCATATATTATATACAGAGAGCAGCACAGAAGGATAAGGGAAAGCAGGAATCTTTTAAACGAAGGGCTTGAGCTTATTGACAGTTATCTGGACAGGTCTGACTGGCGGGTTAACGAAAACAGCAATATGAGTTATTCTCTCCAGGGTCTGAACAACCACATATCAACATCAATCACCGCAAAGTACTGGCTTGAAAGAATTTATCCTCCCGAAATCCGGGAAAAGCACATTAATGGCGATTTTCACCTGCATGATCTTGGGCTGCTCTCTGCATACTGTGTAGGCTGGGACCTCCACGATCTTCTTATCAGGGGATTCTGCGGAGTTCCAGGAAAGGTCGAGAGCAAGCCTGCAAAACATTTCAGGAGCGCGCTTGGGCAGATAGTTAATTTTTTCTATACGCTTCAGGGTGAATCCGCTGGAGCGCAGGCGTTCGCGAATTTTGATACATACCTTGCGCCGTTTATATACTATGATAAACTTGACTATGACGGGGTAAAACAGTGTCTTCAGGAATTCGTGTTCAACATGAACATTCCCACTCGTGTCGGATTCCAGACACCCTTCACAAATGTTACCCTTGACCTGGTTCCGCCTTCAACAATAGCATCTGATTATGTTGTAATCGGCGGAGAACTGATGGACAGAACATACGGCGAGTTCCAGAAGGAGATTGATATGTTCAACTCCGCATTTGCCGAATGCCTTACCGAGGGTGATGCAAAGAACAGGATATTCACTTTCCCCATACCCACATATAATATTTCCAGGGATTTTGACTGGGATAATCCCAAACTCGACAGGGTCTGGCAGATGACCGCGAAATACGGCATCCCCTATTTCGCGAATTTTATTAATTCCGACATGGACCCCGAGGACGCAAGATCAATGTGCTGCAGGCTCAGGCTGGATAACCGTGAACTGAGAAAACGTGGCGGCGGACTTTTTGGCGCTAATCCGCTTACCGGCAGTATCGGCGTAGTAACTGTAAACCTGCCGCGTCTTGGTTATCTCTGTGAAAGCGAAGAGCAGTTCTTTTCGGAACTTGAAAAGCTGATGGTTCTCGCGAAAAACTCCCTTGAAATAAAACGCAAGGCGCTGGAAAATTTTACCGCGAACGACCTTTATCCCTACACTAAAATTTATCTTTCAGGCGTGTACGAGCGTGATAAAAAATACTGGGGGAACCATTTTTCAACCATAGGCCTTATAGGCATGAACGAAGCCTGCGTTAATTTTCTTAATGCCGACATATCTACAATCGAGGGCAAGAGTTTTGCGATCAGGGTACTCGACTTTATGCGCGACCGGATAATGAAGTTTCAGGAGGAGACCGGCCATTTCTACAACCTTGAGGCCACTCCGGCTGAGGGCGTAACATACAGGTTCGCGAGGGCCGATAAAAATCTCTACCCGGATATCAAGACAGCGGGAAAGAGCGAGCCATATTATACGAACTCGGTTCACCTGCCCGTGAACTATACAGATGACCTGTTCGAGGTGCTTGATCACCAGGATGAACTTCAGACAAAGTTTACCGGAGGAACGGTTGTTCACCTTTTTCTGGGTGAAAAAATCGATGACATAGAAGTTGTAAAATCACTTGTGCGGCGTATAGCGGAAAGCTACGCTTTACCATATTTTACGCTTACCCCTACGTTCAGTATATGCCCTATCCATGGTTATTTAGCCGGAGAGCATAAATACTGTCCCTACGACCATAGCCCGGAAGAACTATTGAAATACGGGATAGAGGTCGATATATAAAACAGATATTTTTAAATTTTTAACAGGAGACATAATATGAAGAAGGAGTTAAAAGTCCAGGCGGAAATCTATTCGCGCGTAGTTGGATATTTCAGGCCGGTCAACCAGTGGAATAGAGGGAAACGGGAAGAATTCTCCCAGAGACTTGAATACCGCATGGATACATTTATAAATGAACTGAACTATTCGTGCGATGAATATAAGAGGGCTGTCTAAAACCTCCCTCGTCGATTTTCCCGGCAGGATCGCTTCTGTAGTTTTTACAGGGGGCTGCAATATGAGATGCCCCTTTTGCCACAATGCCGAACTGGCCTTTGGCGGTTCCGGGTTTGAGCGGATTGCAGAGGATGAAATCTTCGCGTTTCTTGACAAAAGGAAGGGGTTGATCGACGGGGTAACAATAACCGGCGGTGAGCCGACTCTCCAGAATGACCTTGTAGATTTTTCAGGAAAAATCAGATCTATGGGATTTCTTGTAAAATTAGACACGAACGGACTTTTGCCCGGAGTGGTTTCAGGTATAATTGAACGAGGTCTTGTCGATTATATCGCTGTTGATATAAAGTCATCGCCGGGGAATTATGCCCGCGCCACCGGTTGTGAATCGGACTATACTAAGGTAAAAGAGACGCTGGATATTATAAGGAGTTCGGGCATAGACTACGAGGCCAGGACTACGTGTGTACCCGGCTTTGTGGATATCGACGAGATTGTTCAAGCCGGCGAGTATTTCGGCCCCTTTAAGCGCTGGTACCTTCAGCAGTTTGTAAACAGAAATCCAATGATCGATTCTTCATTAAATTCTCTATCCCCCTACCCGGTGGAATACATGAAAAAGATGCAGGTTGCTGCATCAGCGTGGAGCGAGAAATGTATTTTACGAGGAATGTGAGAAAATTTACGCTGCCGGCCATACTAATTCCGGCTATTCTGATTTTCTTTTCAGCCGGAACTGAATCTTCAATCCCGCAGATTTTTCCGTCCGCTGAAAAGTTGATGCTGCGTGAAGGCAAAATTATGACCTTTGTCTACATGAAGGGCAAGGGGAACGCGGTGAGCAATGTTTCCGATGTTGCCATGTTTCTAAACATCAGCGCGCTGCCTGCCGGATGGGACAAATATGACGTAGTGCTTGTCGAGAAGGCCTATCTCAAGGTCAAGGTTTCAGAGTCTTCACGGATTAAAATATTCAACACGATCACAGCGCGTTCCCGCCTGAAGGGGATGAAGTATTATTCGATCAGCGAGTCGGGGATAAAGAGCCTGATACTGGAAAGCTGCAGGGTCAGGTCATGTAGAGACAGGAGTTATGTTGCAGATGAAATTCTTTCAACAATTCCTGCGAGAAGTGAATCCTCATTTGTGATAAAGGACAACAGGCTCGGCACAATCTGTTTTAACGGCTCGGTTGAATACAGGGATGGCCTCTTTATCGAGAATAATGTGTCATGCGGCAAAGTGTCAAGGCTTGGCATGAGGGTCTTTAATGACGGCGGATACGTTGTTAAACACTACATTGTTCCGGATGAAAGCGGCGGGGGCTATTTTTACTGTTCGGTGCAGATCATGAAGGTGGAGAGCAGCATCATGAAAAAGTTAGACCTTTTGAATCCTGAAAATTTCGGCAACAGGTTAAGGGGCGAGACCGTTCACTTTTTCAGGCGCATGGGATACGATATTTCAGCAAAGGCTGTTGCGTTCAGGTGATCATCCGCCTACGCTTGACATGGATTTGATCTCGCTGTGAATTGCCCTGCATCCTCCATTATCGAATGCGCATTCCATCTTGTGGCCGTCCCATTTTTCTTTCACAGCTTTTGAAATGATTTCCATTATTTCTTCATCGCTTGCGCCGTTTCTGGCTGGTGTTTTAAGGTCATATTGCCGTATTGAATGCAGGCACGTTTTAAGGTGGCCGTCAGAAGTTATTCTGAGCCTGTTGCAGTTCGCGCAGAACTTGTGCGTCATTGGCGGAATAATTCCGAGCCTGATCTTTTTCCCGTTATAGGTCATATCGTAACGCATTGCCACGCTATGCTCATCGGCTTTTGCTTTTATGCTTTTCAGCTCGCCAAAATCTGACAGCAGTTCAATAAGCCTGTCGGATGGTATAAACTCGTTGAAGGAATCTTCGGACGTAACCGGCATCCTTTCGATAAACCTGAGTGTCGCGTCTTTGTCCTGGAAATAGTCGAGGAAATCTTTCAGTTCATCAAGCGTGTTTTTAAACAGCACGGCGTTTACCTTTACGTCAAAGGAACCGGTTGCCAGAATTTTTTCCAGGTTGGACTTAACCGCTTCAAAACTGTCGCGCCCGGTAAGTTCCATGAACCTCTGGCGTGAAAGCGTGTCCATGCTTATGTTGATTTTTGTAACGCCATTTTTTTGCAGAAGGTCAATGTGTTCGTCAAGAATGACGCCGTTTGTTGTCAGGCAGAGTTCGACGCCCGGGTGAAGGCTGTGAGTTTCGGCTATTATATTCTGAAAGTCCCGGCGTATAAGAGGTTCGCCGCCCGTGAAGCGGACTTTTTTTATCCCCATTCGGACCATTATATTTATAAACCGTACGAATTCCTCATTTGTGAGTATTTCGTCATGAGTCATGAATTCAACTCCTTCGGGCGGCATGCAGTACCTGCATCTAAGGTTGCATTTGTCGGTGATGGAGACCCGGAGGTAGTCGTGGCTGCGTAAAAATTTATCTTTGAGCATCTAAGCGTTCCCTTTTATTTTTCTTTTGTGTATCTGAGGTCAGTCCCCTGTCCGACAGAAAGAGATAAAAATTTTTTCTGAACAGGCTGCTGCGGGGATTCAGCAGTATGGCTGAATTGTACATTTCAAACGCGCTGCTGTAGTTTCCCTCCAGTTCGTATATTATGGCCAGGTTGTTTTCGACAGAGCCGTTTTTTTCTTTCACTTTGAGTTCGGCAAACAATACAGACGCGCCATAAAGGTTGCCGGCTATTGCTTCGGCGCATGCCGCTTCGAGTATTTGAGTATGTACCGGCGCGCTCCCTTCTGCGCAGAAATAGCGCTGTGTTTCGTAACGGTTAAGTCCGGAGTAGTATTTTTCGTCTGCTCCGGGCTTAACGATCAGCACGGGGTTGCACCGGGGCTTAATACTGTTTTTTACGGCAACTGTTTCCTGTGAAGAACAGCCGCATAACAGAAGTGATAACATGAAGCTAAATTGCGGGAGAAAATTTTTCACACGTACTCTCCACTGTTTTTGCCACTTCAAGAATCTTCTGTTCCATGAAATGGCTGCCCATGACCTGGAGGCCCACGGGAAGCCCGTTGCTGTCCAGTCCTGCAGGTACGGATATGGCGGGTATGCCTGCCAGGTTTGCCGAAATGGTAAGTATGTCCGCCATGTACATCTGCAGAGGGTCATCTGACATCTGGCCTATCCTGAAGGCGGTTGTGGTCGTAACAGGCGAGATGAGAGCATCTACCCTGCTGAAAGCCTCTTTGAAGTCATTAATAATCAGGGTTCTGCCTTTAAGCGCCTTGACATAATAGGCATCGTAATATCCCGAGCTTAGCGCAAAAGTCCCGATGATAATTCTGCGCTTGACCTCTTTGCCAAAGCCCTGGCTGCGTGACCTGAGGTAAAGGCCGGACAGGTCTTCGGCGTCCGGGGATCTGTAGCCGTATCTTATACCGTCATATCTTGCCAGGTTCGACGATGCCTCTGCCGTGGCTATGAGATAATATACGGGAATAGCGTATTGCGTGTATTTCAGGTTGACCGGGATTATTTCGGCGCCTGAATTTTCGAGCGCGTCAATTTTTTTTTCTATGATTGATTTGACCTCAGTGTCAATGTCGTGAAAATATTCTGCGGGAACTCCCAGCTTAATCCCTTTTACGCTGCTGTTAAGGGCCGACGCGCTGATGTCAGATTCGCAGTTGAGCGAGGTGGAGTCCAGGGGATCATACCCTGCGATTATTTCAAGGAGCGCGGCGGCATCGTCCACGCTGCGGCCGAATGTGCCTATCTGGTCAAGGGATGACGCGTACGTCACCAGGCCGTAACGGGAAACCCTGCCATAGGTCGGCTTTATTCCGGTTATCCCGCAGAATGCCGCAGGCTGCCGGATCGATCCTCCTGTGTCAGACCCAAGCGCTGCCGGAGCCATGAACGCAGAGACAGCAGCAGCAGATCCTCCTGAACTGCCGCCTGAAACGCGCTCTGTGTCGTATGGATTTTTTACAGGGCCGAAACAGGAATTCTCGGTTGATGAACCCATTGCGAATTCGTCCATATTTGTTTTGCCAGCAACAAGCAGGCCCTTCTCTTTCATTTTTTGAACTACTGTGGCGTTAAAAGGAGGCACAAAGTTTTCAAGAGTCTTTGAGGCGCAGGTAGTCCGCGTTCCTTCGGTGTTGATATTATCTTTTATGGCAATGGGTATTCCGTCAAATTTCGACAGGGCTGAACCTGATGCCCTGCGCCTGTCCGATTCTTCTGCTGATGCGATAAGTTTTTCAGGCTCGAAGGTAATATAGGCATTGATCCTGCTGTTCATTGCGGGGATATGGTCAACATAGGATCGCGCGATTTCCGCAGCAGAGATCTCTTTGCGGTCGAGCAGGGCTGAAAGTTCAAGTAATCCTTTCCTGTGAATCATAAATCCCCCTATAATACAGAGTTTTTGCGTAGTTTAAAGTTATAATTCAAAAGAACCCGCCTAAGGGGGGTGTCAATAAAAAAAACCGCGACAGGATAAAGTATTAAAGTAAAAAAATACCTTGAAATTTACCTTTGCTGTTTTTAAGGTATATCAGGAGTAATTTTATGCTGTTCTGCTTCTAAAAAAGGCTCAGATAACAGGGCCCGGTGCCGGCATTTTGAAGCCGGTGATTTTTATTTACGGAGCTATAAATGTACAAAAAAAGGTTTATACCGTTATTTACACTGATAATAGTTTTTTCGTGCCTTAAACAGTCCCAGGGGCTTAAACAGTCCGATATGAGGATGATTATCGGACGGGTGCTTTCAGTTCATCTGCAGTATGATACCCTTGATGATAATATTTCAAAAAGAATACACTCAAATTATATAGACGCGCTCGATTACGGAAGATATTACTTCTATCAGTCAGACATAAGGGCAATCTCCAAACATGAATTTTTCTTTGATGACTATATCGCGCGCGATGATTACAGGGCAGTGTATGAAATATTCGCGCTTTATAAAAATCGTGTGAACGAAGGCATGCTCATATTTGATGAGCTGATTAAAGAGAACTACGATTTCACAAAGGACGAATTCATTGTTGTGGACAGGCGGCAGGTAGAATTTGCGCGGGACAGAGCCGACATGGTAGACAGATGGAGAAAAAACATAAAGCTTCAGCTTCTTAACTTAGTATCGTCAGGTAAAACCATCAAGGAGGCAAAGCAGAAGATTATAAAAAAATATGCCATAGCGAAAAAGCGTATTGAGGAGATTGATGACAGTAAACTGCTCGGCATTTTCCTTAATTCCATCACAACGGCGCTCGATCCGCACACCAACTATCTTGATGAAGAGGAATTCACCGATTTCAAGATATCTATGCAGCTTAAACTCCAGGGCATAGGCGCAAGACTTAGAAGCGAGGACGGCTTTACGGTGATTGAATCAATAATCCCCGGAGGCGCGGTTGACAAACTGCCGGAAGGGCAGAAAATTAAAGTTAACGACAAAATTGTCGCGGTGGCGCAGGATGAAGGCGAATTTGTTGATGTAATAGACATGGATCTTAAAGATGTGGTAAACCTTATTCGCGGCAAAAAAGGGACCAGGGTCAGGCTGAGTATCATAAGGGGCGCCGGCGGCAAAACAGAAAGGTACATAATTCCCATTGTAAGGGAAGAGATAAACCTTGAGGACAGTGACGCAGAATCACACATTAAAATATTAAATCGTAACGGTAAAAACTATAAAGTAGGATATATTACCCTCCCTTCGTTCTATGCCGACAGGGAGCGTGGAAAGAGTTCCTCGGGTGATGTTGAGATGCATCTTGAAAAGCTCAAGGCTGAAAAGGCGGATGTTGTTATACTTGACCTGCGTGGAAACGGCGGCGGATTGCTGGATGAAGCAATAAATATTATGGGCCTGTTTATTAAAAAAGGCCCGGTGGTACAGGTTGTCAGCAAGATGTATTCACCGAGAGTCTATTCTGACGAAGACCCATCCATCGCATACGACGGGCCGCTTGTGGTGCTGATAGATAATTTCAGCGCCAGCGCGTCCGAGATTCTGGCGGGCGCTGTTAAGGATTACAGGAGAGGGATTGTTGTAGGCGGTTCAAACACTTACGGCAAGGGCACAGTGCAGAGTATGTATCCCCTGAACAATGAGACTGCGGCGATTAAAATAACAATTAATATTTTTTACCAGCCGGGCGGCACGTCGAACCAGTTGACAGGCATTGCGCCGGATATATATGTGCCCGACATCACTTCGGTATGGGATATAAGCGAGAAGGATAATAAGTACCCGCTGCAGTGGGAAAAGATCAGCAAATCAGACTTCCGCCAGGTAAACCTGGTGAATAATTCAATCATAGAGAAATTGAAAAAACTTTCCGCGGCACGGACAGCTTCAAAAGAATACAAAGAGCTGAAAAAGACAATTGATGATTATAAGAAAAAATTAAAAAACAAGACCATCAGCCTTAAAGAGGAATCTGACATGACCAGGAAAAAGGATAAGGAGATGGAGGAGCGTTATAAAATCGACCAGAAAAAGGACGGGATCGATCTCAGTAAAGATCTTTTTCTAAGGGAGGCATTCAACATAGGATGCGATTATTCTGACATGCTCCACTAGCGCGTCAGAAGAATTCAAGATAATCACTGATTTTTTTCTGTAGACTTTTGGGTGTTATTATCAGCGGATCAATTCCATCCCGCATTAACCTGATCCGCAGATAATCAATATGCCCGGGCGGGAATTCGCAATCGCCTTCATCTGTAAAAATAACTGTTTCAATTCCGTGGTTCCTGAGCAGCCTGTATAGCAGTTCGTGTCTCTCCTGCGGACCGCGCAGGCAGGGTGTCAGCGGCCTGTAGGAGTACGCGTCCAGCAGCTCGTAAAAAAGGTACTCTGATTCCGCGTTTACTGAAAGGTCAAAGCACCTGCGCCCCGTGCATGAATCATCCTCTGAAACATTGATTCCCATGGATTCGATCTGATCTGCAAGTTCATGGGGGAATAGACGGCCGCCGTAAAGCATGGCATTGATAACCGACAGGTCGGCCGCGGGTTTTTCACTGCGCATCCATTCGAGTATGGGGGTTATCAGTTGCAGCGCCCTGTCCGGCGGGAGAACGAGGGCTGTTTCGAATATGCGGAAAAGATCCGTGCTGCTTATAATTCCCGGTTTTTCGTTTTTAGCCGCGTTTATTCCGCGCAATGCCCTGCGAAGCGCTTCGTATACCGCGGTGCGTTTCTGCAGTTCACCAATATTAATCTCCCTGATATTTATACCGCAAAGAGTTCTGAGCATTTTTTCAAAACTGTTATGCAAGGCCACTGATGCGTCTTCACCCCAGCCGGGTGGGAAACTGAAACTGAATGATTTAACTGAGGGGAAGGGATTATGTGAACATGTTCCGCTGCATTCCGGAAGAATGATTGCGTCATACACTGCCGCGTACTTTTCGCGAAGGTCGGCGGAGTTCAGAACAAATTCCGGTATTTTGAGCAGCAGTATATTGAATGCTGCGGGAATTTCGGGGGGTATAACTGGACAGGTGCAGCCGAAAATTTTTGCGCCGGTCTCTTTTTTGACCGTAAGGAGCATCCCGGCGTGTGTATCAACAATGTTGAGCGCCTCAAAAAGCTGATTTTTTTTATTAATATCCATTTTTTCCTTTTGCAATACGGTGGATTCTTTTGAACAAATTATTGACTTAATTACGGCTTCTATAATATGGTTATATAGATTCATCAACTTTTTTATTGCTGGTTAACAACTGATCGGAGAAAAACTATGGCCGCTGTGAAAACGGAAAATACGGGCAGAAAAAAACCGGGCAACCCATACCTCTCCGTGCTTTTGCCGGTTTATAACGAGGAGGAGAGCCTTGACCTACAATATAAAGCTGTCATCAATGCTCTTGCCGGACTTAAAAGGAGCTTTGAAATAATATTTGTAAATGACGGCAGCACAGACCGTTCAGCCGAAATACTCCGTTCAATTGCCGCGGCTGATAAAAGGGTCAAGGTAGTCAACTTCAGGAGAAATTTCGGGCAGACAGCGGCGATGGCTGCGGGCATAGATTATTCATCGGGCAAGATTCTGGTGTTCATGGATTCAGATTTACAGAATGATCCAGGCGATATAATGAAGCTTCTGGACAAGATTGAAGAGGGCTACGATGTAGTAAGCGGCTGGAGAAAGAACAGGCAAGATAAGCTCATATCGCGGAAGATCCCCTCGTGGATTGCCAACAGGCTGATATCGCGTGTAACAGGCGTTCCGATGCGTGACTTAGGATGTTCACTTAAGGCGTACAGGGGTGATGTGCTGCGCCAGGTCCACCTTTATGGCGAGATGCACAGGTTTATACCGATTCATGCTTCATGGGTCGGCGCAAGGATAACAGAGGTGCCCGTAGAGCATCATGCAAGGCAGTTCGGCAAGTCCAAGTATGGTATAAAAAGAACTTTTAAGGTTCTGCTTGACCTGATAACCGTCAAGTTCATGGGATCATATTCAACGAAGCCGATTTATGTTTTCGGCGGAACAGGATTTATTGCGCTGCTACTGGCATTCGTAAGCGGAGCCGCTGTAATAGCGATGAAATTAATCAATAATACGGATATGACTGGCAATCCGTTTTTTATGCTGACAATACTTTTGATTATTATGGGGGTTCTTTTTCTGCAGATGGGTATTTTAGCAGAGATAATGATAAGGACCTATCATGAATCTCAGAAGATGCCCCCTTACAAGGTAAAAGAGACTTTAAACATAGACCGTAAATAGAAAAAAACGGGGGTATCAGTTTTTTTGTGTAAATGGCATTTGTTCATAATGGGACTCTATCCCCAAAATATACTGCAAACTGATTTAAGGCAGATCCCCAATCACGTATCGGCATAGTCCATTTTTTTGAAGCG
>Ga0255347_1004406_pt1 | contig 17081 bp, 17 predicted proteins | sample wastewater_treat_2_FD_192479 | JGI IMG/M metagenome (GOLD analysis project Ga0255347, IMG submission 192479) | Wastewater microbial communities from Lulu Island WWTP, Vancouver, Canada - plant24 | ecosystem: Engineered > WWTP > Wastewater > Unclassified | place: Canada: Vancouver, British...
GGACCATCTATAGGAAGGTAAAAAATATAATCAGCCAACGGCGTATTCTTTCTCACTTCATATCCCGAAGGGGAGAAAAAAGTCAATACAATTTTATGATCGGGATATTCTGTACGCAGCGCTTCTAAAACAGGACGACCTTGTTCAAACTCACCTAACGAAGCGCAATGAAATAATATTCGCTTTTCATTTTTACCTTTCAGCGCTTCCCATTGATGCTGCTGTTCCTTTCTTCCTGCCACCCATAATTTTGCCTTTGCATTAAACAGCGAAGCAACTCTGATAGCTGCTTCATACAATAAAATACCTGCAAAATAGAGTGGCCACATAAGCATTAATAAGTGTAAAACTTCTCAGGGGCCTGCTTATAAAACGGCATAATCCAACCAACTCTTAATCCGGTAAGCATATCGAAACGCTTACCACTGTCAGAAATTCCGGAATTAAAATTATAACTTCTTCTTCCCTCAGTGAATCCTTCTATAAACTCAACGCCAAAATAAAAATTCACCAAGCGACGATTACCGAGGTAAGTATATCCCACAAATTGTTTTAAAGCAGCTCCATTCGTCAATCGATCGTAGCCCTTCAAATAATCATCTTGTAAGGAAGGAACGGCATTTTTCTTATCCTCAATTCTGATTTTATGTTGCATAAATCCGGCACCCAACTGAACGGTAATCCCGCAATTCGGATTAGGTCCTTTAAAAGGAAAAATCTTCCCGATTGAAGCCATCGTATAATAACCACGCTCAAAGGCGCGGATGTCGGCATACAAACCATCGCTTCCGATAATAAATCCTCCATTATCGGTTAAGCTGCCAAACAAGTTAGGTTCAGAAATTTTGGTGCCAAAGATAAAATTCCCTTCAAGGCTGTATGTCCAGTTTTTTTTAGTCTTAATTGTAGCGGTAAACCCTAAGGATGAATTGATTCCGAAGCGATTAGCCATATCGCCGATAGGCGCCTGAACCGCAAAAGACGGCGAAAGAAGCACCATTTTTACGGAAGAATCGCGCACGCTAACCTGTGCTTGGGCAATAAATCCGCTGAATATGCCGATTAGGATTAAATAAATGCTCTTTTTCACCTTGCGAAAATAATGAATTTTACCTTCGAAAAGGCAGCCGTCATTCGAACTAAACACACTATCTTCGCAGGTGCTAAAAAACCCATCGGAATTACGCCGAGGGATAAAACGAACTGCAGTAAAATGGAAGCTGTTAAAAAATTGCAAATGGTTGATTTGATCAGCCAATACAACAAAATTAAGCCCGAAATCGATCAGGCTGTTCAGAATGTTATTACCTCTTCGGCCTATATCAACGGACCTGAAGTGAAGACTTTTGGCAAGGAGCTGGAAGAATATCTTGATGTGAAGCATGTTATACCGTGTGCCAACGGAACTGACGCCCTACAAATTGCAATGATGGCTTTAAATTTTAAGCCGGGCGACGAAATTATTACTGCTAGTTTCACTTATGTTGCAACAGCAGAAGTAATTGCTTTACTACAGTTAAAGCCAGTATTGGTAGATGTAAATCCTGATGATTTTACGATCGATTGCGACGCAATAGAACGTGCTATTACGCCTCGTACAGTTGCTATTGTACCGGTACATCTATTCGGACAATGCTCGAACATGCAACGAGTGATGGAAATTGCCAATGCTCACAATTTATATGTGATTGAAGATACGGCTCAAGCAATTGGCGCTGATTACACAATGGCTAACGGAATTACCTACAAAGCAGGTACGATCGGAACTATTGGAACAACATCGTTCTTCCCTTCAAAAAATCTGGGTTGTATGGGCGACGGCGGTGCAATTTTCACCAACGATGATCAAATAGCTGGAAGAATTCGCATGATTGCCAACCACGGACAATCGGTTCAATACCATCATGATGATATTGGAGTTAACTCACGCCTTGACAGTATGCAAGCCGCGATTTTGAGAGTTAAATTGCCTCATTTGAACGACTATTGCAAAGCACGTCAATATGCGGCGGCTTATTATGACAAAGCTTTTGCCAATAATCCTAAAGTTAAAACTCCGGGAAGAATGGCTAACTCTACGCATGTTTTCCACCAATATACCTTGGTATTAAACGGGGTTTCTAGAACGGCTTTGAGAGAGCATTTAGAGAAAAAAGGCATTCCGAGCATGATCTATTACCCTATTCCATTGCACATGCAAAAAGCATATACCGATCCTCGTTACAAGCACGGCGACTTCCCGGTAACAGAACAGCTTTGTGACCACGTAATTTCATTACCGATGCACACTGAACTGTCGGACGAAGACCTAGCATATATTGCCGGATCAGTATTAGAATTCATTAATAAGTAAACGGATATGAATGAAACCCTTTATTAATTTTCGAGTATAAAGGAACATTAAAATATCTCAAAAACGATAGCATATGAATATTGCAGTAGTAGGTACAGGATATGTAGGCCTTGTAACCGGAACTTGTTTCGCTGAGATGGGTAACCATGTCACTTGCGTTGATATCGACGCGAACAAAGTAGAACGTATGCGTAACGGAAGCATTCCGATTTACGAACCCCATTTAGATGTATTATTTGAAAGAAACATCAAACAGGGACGTTTGCAATTCACAACAAACTTAGAAGAAGCGATTGCAGATGCATCGATTATCTTCTTGGCACTTCCAACTCCTCCGGGAGAAGACGGATCTGCCGATTTGTCTTATGTATTAGGCGTTGCCAATAACTTGGGTCGCTTAATCAAAGATTACAAAATTGTAATCAACAAAAGCACTGTACCTGTAGGAACAGCAGAGAAAGTACGTGAAGCGATTGCGAAAAACGCTACTGTTCATTTCGATGTAATTTCTAATCCTGAGTTCTTACGCGAAGGATTTGCAGTTGATGATTTCATGAAACCGGATCGTGTAGTTATCGGAACAAAGAGTGAGAAAGCTAAAAAGGTCATGAGTGATCTTTATGCTCCATTTGTTCGTCAAGGTAACCCCATCTATTTCATGGATGAACGTTCAGCAGAATTAACTAAATATGCTGCGAATGCATTCCTTGCAACGAAAATTACTTTCATGAATGAAATCGCGAATCTTTGCGAAAAAGTTGGAGCTAATGTTGATGCGGTTCGTATCGGTATCGGATCTGACTCTCGTATTGGCAAGCGTTTCTTATTTGCAGGTATCGGATACGGTGGAAGTTGTTTCCCTAAAGACGTACAAGCACTATACAGAACATCTCAAGACTACAAATACGACTTTAAAATTTTATCGTCTGTAATGGAAGTAAATGAGATTCAGAAAACGGTAATGGTTGAGAAATTGCGTCAGCATTTCGATGGCAACTTAGCAGGAAAGAAATTTGCTGTTTGGGGATTAGCCTTCAAACCGGATACTGACGATATTCGCGAAGCTCCGGCTTTATATATCATCCGTGATCTTATCGCAGCAGGAGCGTCTGTAAGCGCATTCGATCCTGAAGCAATGGAGAACGTAAAACGTACCATCGGTGAAGTTATTCACTATGCAAATGACCCTTATGAAGCAGTTCAAGATGCTGATGCATTATTGATTGCTACAGAATGGTCGCTATTCAGAACTCCTGACTTCGACAAGATGAAGGAAACTATGAAAGGCAAAGTGATCTTCGACGGACGTAACTTATACGACTTACAAAGAATGGCTGAAATGGGATTCCATTATAACAGCATAGGTCGTGAAGTAGTTTCTCCTCAGATACCAGCATTTTTATAATCTCCCCTATGTCAAATAAACGTGTTTTAATTACCGGTGCCGCAGGATTCCTCGGTTCTCATCTTTGCGATCGCTTCATCAAAGAAGGATACGATGTTGTGGGAATGGATAACTTAATCACCGGCGATCTTCGCAATATCGAACATCTGATGAAACTCAAAGAATTTGAGTTCTATCATCATGATGTAAGTAAATTCGTATTCGTTCCCGGACGTATCGACTACATCTTACATTTTGCTTCGCCTGCAAGCCCTATTGATTATTTAAAAATTCCAATCCAAACCTTAAAAGTTGGTTCATTGGGAACACATAATCTCTTAGGATTTGCAAAAGCTAAAAATGCGAGAATATTAGTTGCATCTACTAGCGAGGTTTATGGAGATCCTAATGTTCATCCTCAAACGGAAGACTATTGGGGTAACGTAAATCCTATCGGACCACGTGGCGTATACGACGAAGCTAAACGTTTCCAAGAAGCCATCACTATGGCTTACCATACATACCATAAATTAGAAACGCGTATCGTACGTATTTTTAATACCTATGGACCAAGGATGCGACTGAACGACGGACGTGTATTACCTGCGTTCATCGGACAAGCATTACGTGGCGAAGACTTAACAGTTTTCGGAGATGGAAGTCAAACACGATCGTTCTGCTATGTTGACGATTTGATAGAAGGAATTTACCGACTACTCATGAGTGATTATGCATATCCGGTGAACATCGGAAATCCTGCAGAAATTACTATCCGTGAATTCGGTGAAGAGATTATCAAACTAACAGGAACCAGTCAAGAATTAATCTGCAAGCCGTTACCGCAAGACGACCCTAAACAACGTCGACCGGACATAACAAAGGCTAGAGAAATTCTAGGATGGGAACCTAAAATATCGAGAGCTGAAGGATTAAAATTAACTTACGATTACTTCAAAAGTTTACCTTCAGAAGAACTCTATAAAACTGCACATCGCTTTGAGTAAACATCAAAGAAAATAAAACAAACACATCAACACTGTCATCTTTAAGGTGACAGTGTTCTGTGTTTAATTTAAGTACTAAAAACCAACCTCTTTCTAACCAAAAGAAGTGTGGGTAAACCCAAATTAAGAATGGAATATTCAGTTCATCCTTCCGCTATTGTTGATGAAGGATGTAAAATCGGCAAAGGCACTAAAATTTGGCATTTTTCTCATATCATGCCCAATTGTGTGATTGGTGAAAATTGCAACATCGGTCAAAATGTTGTTGTATCACCTCAAGTGACATTAGGCAACAATGTGAAAGTTCAAAATAACGTTTCGATTTATACCGGCGTTATTTGTGAAGACGATGTTTTCTTAGGACCTAGTATGGTTTTCACTAACGTAATGAACCCTCGAAGTGCCGTTAATCGTCGCGATCAATATTTAAAAACTACTGTAAAAAAAGGAGCTTCTATTGGCGCTAACGCAACCATTGTTTGCGGACACGACATCGGAGCATTTGCCTTTATCGGTGCCGGTGCAGTAGTAACAAAAAACGTTCCTGATTACGCGTTAGTGATTGGTAATCCTGCTCGACAAACAGGATGGATGAGTGAATACGGACACAAATTAAAATTCGACAACGAAGGATTTGCTGAATGTCCTGAAAGCCACCAGCGATATCAGTTGAAAAATAATTTAGTAACTAAAATCGCTTAACCATGTCGAATTTCGAGAATAAAAAAATCAAATTTGCTGTCATTGGCAGCGGCCATATTGGCAAACGTCACGCGGAAATGATTCGCAGAAATGATGAAGCCGAGCTAGTTGGCCTTTGCGATATTCGCCAGAAAAGTGAATGCGGTCTAGATGCATTTGAAGGAGTTCCTTTCTTTAACTCAGCAGAAGAAATGCTGAAGTCTATTCCTGAAATTGACGTTGTAAACGTATGTTCACCAAACGGACTGCATGCCGAACACTCTCTCATTGCTTTAACTAACCACAAACACGTAGTTTGCGAAAAACCAATGGCGATCACAAAAGCTGATTGCGAGAAAATTATTTACAAAGCACTTCAAGTGTCGCGTAATGTTTTTGGAGTGATGCAAAACCGCTACTCTCCACCATCAGCATGGTTAAAGAGTGTAATTGACCAGAATAAAGTGGGCGATATTTATATGGTTCAACTTAACTGTTTCTGGAATCGCGACGAACGCTATTACACAGGTAAAAACTGGAAAGGAAGCAGCGACCTCGATGGAGGAACATTATTTACGCAGTTCTCTCACTTTATCGATATAATGTATTGGGTGTTTGGAGATATCACCGATATCAACGGAGTATTTGCCGACTTCAACCATAAAACGAATACAGCTTTTGAAGATTCAGGAATTGTAAACTTCCGTTTTGTAAACGGAGGAATGGGATGTATTAATTACTCAACTTCTGTGTGGGATAAAAACCTTGAAAGCAGTATTACCGTAATAGGCAGCAAAGGAAGTATCAAAGTTGGTGGTCAGTACATGAATGAAGTAGAATACTGCCATATAGAAGGCTATGAAATGCCTGTTTTACCACCGGCCAATCCTGCAAACGACTACGGTCATTATAAAGGATCGGCAGCCAACCATCATTACATTATCGAAAATGTTATTGATGTATTAAAAGGAAGAAATATTATGACAACAAATGCTCTTGAAGGGCTTAAAGTTGTTGAAATTATAGAACGCATTTACGCACTAAGAAAATTACAAAAACCGGAAATACGCTACAGCAATGTATAATGAATTAATCAATAAGGAAAAGAAACTTGCAGTTATCGGCCTTGGCTATGTAGGCCTTCCTATCGCTTTGGAATTTGCGAAGAAAATTTCCGTAATCGGATTCGACATCAACGCTCAACGAGTTGAGTTAATGAAAAACAATATTGATCCTAGTGGTGAGCTCGACAGCAGCTGCTTTGAAGGATGCGATATTCAATTCACTAATTCACTCGATGTTTTACGTGAAGCCAACTTTTTTATCGTAGCAGTACCTACTCCAATCGACGAACATAAACTTCCCGATTTAAAACCATTATTAGGAGCCACGAAATCAATTGCAGCAGCATTGAAAAAAGGCGATTATGTGGTGTATGAATCGACAGTATATCCAGGATGTACTGAAGAAGATTGTATTCCTGTTTTAGAAGAAATCACAGGACTAAAATTCAAAGAAGATTTCAAAGTAGGATATTCACCGGAACGTATCAACCCGGGCGACAAAGAGCACACATTAGCGAAGATTACTAAAGTTGTTTCAGGATGCGATACAGAATCTGCAAATGAAATTGCTAAAGTTTACGAAATCGTAGTAGAAGCAGGTGTATTCCGTGCTTCGTCGATTAAAGTAGCAGAAGCCGCTAAGATCATTGAGAACACACAACGCGACGTTAATATTGCCTTGATGAATGAGCTTTCGATCATCTTCAACAAGATGGGCATTAATACATACGAAGTATTAGAAGCAGCAGGTACGAAATGGAATTTCCTTCGTTTCATGCCGGGCTTAGTTGGCGGGCATTGTATCGGTGTTGATCCTTACTACTTAACCTATAAAGCGCAAGAAGTAGGCTATCATGCTCAAGTGATTAACTCAGGTCGTTACGTTAATGACTCTATGGGATTCTATGTTGCAAAGCAAACAGTAAAAAAACTGATTGCAATGGGCAAAGATATCAGCAAGAGTCGTGTTTTGGTGATGGGAGCTACCTTCAAAGAAGATGTAGAAGATATTCGCAACTCTAAAGTAGTAGATGTTATTAATGAGTTTAAATCATACGGCGTAAATGTTGATGTGATTGACCCAAGAGCTAATAGCGAAGAGTTGAAACACGAATACGGATTTGAATTAGTTCCTGAAGTAGGAAGCAATTACGATGCCATTGTGGTAGCTGTAAATCATAAAGAATATAAATCCTTTACCGAAGCTGATTTCAAGAAATTAGCAGCTGAAAAAGCGATACTTGTCGACTTAAAAGGCATCCTTCGCGGAAAAATTAAGGATCTGACTTACTGGAGTCTGTAATTCGTAACGGAATTACGATTTCATCGTACAAGCTATGAAAAACAAGCTATGAACACGAAGAAAAAAATTCTGGTAACCGGTGGAACTGGATACATTGGCTCGCATACTGCAGTTGAATTAATCAATAAAGGATTCGATGTTTATATTATCGACAACCTTTCTAATTCACATGCTGAAGTTGTTGATTCTATCGAGAAAATTACCGGCACTCGTCCTTTCTTCGCTAACATTGACTTAAATAATAAAAGCGCTGTAAACGAATTTTTACGCGTTCATTCTATCGATGCAATTATTCATTTCGCTGCTTTCAAAGCAGTAGGCGAAAGCGTTGAAAAGCCTCTTGAATATTACCGTAACAATATCGGTTCATTATTGAATCTTTTGGAGCTTTGCAGAGAACATAATATCAAAAATTTTGTGTTTTCTTCTTCTTGTTCTGTATATGGTCAACCTGACTATTTACCAATCGACGAATTTGCTGCCGTAAAACCTGCACAATGTCCGTATGCTAATACTAAAAAAATTGGCGAAGACATTTTAAGAGATACTGCGAAAGTAGTTGACATTAATATCATCTCTCTTCGATATTTCAATCCTGTAGGAGCACATCCGACAGCATTGATTGGAGAATATCCAATCGGAGCACCTCTTAACTTATTCCCGATTGTAACTCAAACTGCAATTGGTAAGAGAGAAAAAATGATGGTATTCGGCACCGACTACGACACAGCTGACGGAAGTTGCATTCGCGATTATATTCATGTAGTAGATGTTGCCATTGCACATACCGTAGCAATTGAACGAATGCTAAACGAACAATCGAAAGATCGTTACGAACTGTTTAATTTAGGTACAGGAAACGGATTATCTGTTTTAGAAGTCCTTAATGCTTTTGAAAAAATTACCGGTGTAAAAGTTAACTATCAACTTACCGACCGCCGTGCCGGTGATGTTGAAAAAGTATATGCAGATACTTCGTATGCCAATAAAGAATTAGGCTGGAAGACGACTCGTACGCTCGAAGATATGATAACTTCTGCTTGGGCTTGGGAGCAAGTACTTCAAAAAAAATATGCTGAAGCTTAATTGCAAATAAGTATCACTAAAAATCTATACCATGAAAAATATTCTGGTAACCGGAGGAGCCGGTTTTATTGGTTCACATGTAGTACGACGCTTAGTCAGTAATTACCCCGAATATCATATCGTTAACCTCGATGTTTTAACGTACGCTGGTAACCTCGCAAATCTTCGTGATATTGAAAACCGTTCGAATTACACATTCGTACGCGCCGATATTACAGATGCTCCCGCAATGCAAGAATTATTTACCAAATATCAATTTGAAGGAGTAATTCATCTTGCTGCAGAATCACATGTTGACAGAAGTATTGCCAACCCGATGGAGTTTATCATGACTAACATTGTTGGAACAGTAGTACTTTTAAATGCTGCTCGCGAATGCTGGAAAGGAAATATGGAAGGCAAACGTTTTTATCATGTGAGCACCGATGAAGTATATGGCTCCTTAGGAGAAACAGGTTACTTCACCGAAGAAACTCGTTACGATCCGCATAGCCCATATTCATCATCGAAAGCCAGCTCCGATCATCTTGTAAGAGCCTATCACGATACTTACGGATTACCAATTGTGATATCCAATTGCTCTAACAACTACGGGTCTTATCAATTCCCTGAGAAGTTAATTCCTTTAGCAATAAATAATATTCGCCAAAGCAAAAACATCCCCGTTTACGGCAAAGGAGAAAATATACGCGATTGGTTGTTCGTTGAAGACCATGCGGTAGCCATTGATGTTATTTACCATTATGGAAAAAATGGCGATACCTACAATGTAGGAGGCCATAACGAATGGAAAAATATTGATTTGATTCACCTGCTCTGCAAAATTATGGATCGCAAGCTCAACCGTCCCGAAGGTACATCTGCCGGGCTGATTACTTACGTAAAAGACCGTGCCGGCCACGATTTACGCTATGCTATCGATTCAGGCAAACTACAACGTGAATTAGGATGGAAACCATCACTTCAATTTGAAGAAGGACTAGAAAAGACCGTAGATTGGTACCTTGCCAACCAAAAATGGATGGATGACGTAACATCAGGCGATTACAAAAACTACTACGAAAGTCAGTATCAACTTCGTTAATTCATAGAAAATACCTCTAAAAAGCCGTTGAGATTCAGCGGCTTTTTCTATTTTAGCTAACGACAAACCGGCATTAGGTAGTTCAATCCCTAAACCGTAAATTTGCCACTCTAATTTCGTTATGTCTACTACTTCCGTTTACGATAAAGCTTATCACAATTCATCCATTAGCAATGCATCGATCCTGGTAACAGGTGGTGCTGGATTTATCGGCTCTAACCTTGTTACCTATCTGCTCGAACATGGAGCTAAAAAAGTACGTGTACTCGATAACTTGAGCAATGGCTTTCTTCGTAACATCGAACCGTTTCGCAATAATCCTGCTTTCGAATTCATGGAAGGCGACATTACCGTACAGGAAGATTGCCGACGTGCATGCGAGGGAATCGATCTAATATCACATCAAGCAGCACTCGGATCAGTACCTCGTTCAATTAAAAATCCTTTGGCTACTAGCGAAGCTAATACCACAGGATTCCTAAATATTTTATTGGCAGCTCGAGATGCAGGTGTAAAACGATTTGTTTATGCCAGCTCTAGCTCTGTTTATGGTGACGCTACTGAATCACCTAAAATCGAAGGAAGATTAGGAAATCCTTTGTCACCATATGCTGTTTCTAAACTCACGAATGAGCTTTACGCTAAAGTGTTTACGATGCATTACGGAATGGAAATTATCGGATTAAGATATTTCAACGTATTTGGACCAAATCAAGATCCTAATGGCCCTTATGCAGCGGCTATTCCTCTTTTCATGAATTCATTGTTATTCGGAAAAGATGCTGTGATTTATGGAGACGGCGGACAAACACGCGATTTCACATTCGTTGAGAATGCCGTTCAAGCTAATGTTCGTGCCTTATTCACAGAAAACAAAGAAGCACTCAATAAAGTATACAATGTTGCCGTTGGAGAAGCGGTGTCAGTTAATGATTTATACGAAACTATTGCCGGCATTGCAGGATCAAGCAAACGACCGGAATATGTTCCTGAAAGAAAAGGCGACATCAAAAATTCATTAGCAGATATTACTTTGGCAAAAAACTTATTGGGCTACGACCCGCGTTACAAAATTCGTGAAGGATTACAAGTAACGGTAACGTGGTTCCGAAAAGCGTACGAAAATGCTTAAATCATTATTAAAGATTTTTTCTTCAGAGAAAGAAAACGAGTATTTAGAAACCGATTTTTCATCGATTGGAACTGATATGCACTCGCATCTCATTCCGGGAATCGACGACGGAGCTAAAACTATTGAAGATAGTATTGAACTAATTCGTTTCCTACACTCTATGGGTTATAGTAAGCTGATTACTACACCTCATATCATGAGCGATTATTTCCGTAATACTCCGGAAACTATTTTAGGGGGATTAGCCGATGTTCAAAAAGCTATTGCAGAACAAAATATTCCAGTTACCATTTCTGCTGCCGCTGAATATTATATCGACGACGGATTTATCAGAAAATTAGACGAAGAAAAACTACTAACCTTTGGCGATAATTATTTATTGATGGAGGTTTCGTATATCAATCCCCCGGATAATGTACGTGAGGTTTTCTTTAGATCTCAAGTATTAGGATACAAACCTATTTTGGCACACCCTGAACGTTATCCTTTTTGGTATCGTAATCTCGACGAATACCAACGTTTTCATGACATGGGCGTTATTCTCCAGCTAAACCTTAATTCATTAAGCGGTTATTATGGAGCTGAAGCTAAAAAAGTGGGAGAGAAATTAATCGACATGAATCTAATTGGCGCACTTGGTACCGATATGCATCATATGAAACATGCAATGGCTTTGCAGAAGTGTATTAAAGAAAAATACCTCCACAAAGTTTTTGAAATGCCTCTTATCAATCGTTATTTATAAATCACGTAACAGATGTCTGCCGACCACTTAATTTCTTTAGTTAAATATAATCAGTGGGCTAACGAAAGAATTTGCGGATATATTAATGAAGCCGGCGAAAAAATTGCCGACACTGAATTGATCAGCAGTTTCCCAACTATTCGCAAGACATTATTTCACTTGTGGGATGCTCAAGTAATTTGGATGAAACGCTTGAGAGGTGAATCGTCGAACACTTGGCCAAGCCACAATTTCAATGGTTCGTTAAAAGAAGCAATAGATTTAATTTTACTTAACTCAAACGATTATATCCAATTTGCAGAGGGGTTAATTGAAAACCAACATTTGAGTGACGTTGAATTTAAATCTCTCGATGGAACGGCCTACCATAATACTATTGAAGAGATTATTATGCATGTTATGAACCATAGCACTTTTCACCGCGGACAGTTAATTACTATGCTCCGTTCTGCAGGATTCACTTCAGTTGGTTCAACCGATTTGATACGGTATTTCAGATCAAAATAATCCAATACTTTCTATTAACTTTCACGACAATTCTTCGTACAATTGGGGATGAAGAAGTTTGCTTTTGGGTTGCTGGCTTTGACAGTAATTTGCAGCCTGAGTTTTTATGTGTGGAGTTCATTTAACGAACGTGATGGTATTTATACCGGTATCGGAAGCGTAATTAAAAAAACACCTGGTCTCGACACCACCAGTTTTGCTATTAATGTTTCAGGATTAAAACAAGACCTATTAGATGGTCATTTCGGATTAACAGAAGTTATCGTAAATTTAAAACATCAGAACTTTTATAATATCGACATGTATTTGGAAGCCCCAAATGGTGAACGTGTTGAATTGAATTGTCAAAGTGGTGGCTACGATCCAATTTCTAAAAAATTGATTTTTAAAGATGATGCAAAGCGTTCCATTTTCATTGAAAAATCGCCTTATCAAGGAGAGTATAAACCATTCGGTTTTTTAGCATGGTTCAATAATCGCTGCCAAGGAAATGGGAATTGGCGCCTTAAAATTGTAGATACCAATAAAAGTAAAGGAAGAGGTGTTCTACTTTACTGGCAACTGAAATTCGGAAATAATCCCCCAGCCCCAAAAGCTATTGCATCATCTAATTTGCCATTGATAGTTATCAATTGCCCTTTGATTAGCCCCAAAAAAGTACATGACGCAAAAGCTACAATGAAAGTTATTTTCAATGAGAACGGTCAAGTAAATCTCTTAAGTGATACTGCATCTGCATTAACCATTCCTATTGAATTAAAAATGCGTGGAAACAGCTCGACAATACTTCCTCGTAAAAGTTATTCATTGAAATTGAAAGGGAAAAAACAGAAATTAAAAGAAGTTTCTATCGCAGGAATAAAGCCTACTTCAGAGTGGATCTTAGGTTCTAATTTAATGGACCGATCGCTTATTAGAAATCCTTTAACCTACACTCTTTTTAAAAATATTGGAGGAAATTCAATTGAAAGCAAATTATGCGAAGTAATTTGGAATAACCAATACATGGGTGTTTATTTACTCAGTGAAAAGCCGGATTATTCTATCGTTCAAAATGTATTTAACAAAGAAAAAATAAATACGGGCGAGCAGTATATTGTTTGCAAAGACAATCATGAGGATGGTAAAATTGGTTGGTATAGCCGACATAAAAACTACACTAAGGTAGGCAAAAAGTCATTCATAATTATTAAGTATCCCGACAAACAACGCATAGCGAGAAAACTAATTCCGATAATTAAAAAAGACTTTTCAAGGTTCGATGATGCATTGGTTAATTCATTTGACAATCCTTCAGTTGACACAAGCTATCGATCACTAATTGATATGCAAAGTTTCATCAATTATATTTTAATTAATGAACTCACTAAAAACAACGATGGTTATAAACTTAGTTGTTTCATGTACAAGCCTAAAAATGGAACATTACATGTAGGACCTGTTTGGGATTTTGATCGTGCCCTAGGGAATTTAAATAGTGATGGAGCTTCACTAGCAGAAGGTTGGAATTATAAGTTTTTAGAGGAAAGAGCAACTAATGGTAATCCAAAATGGTGGCCGGCATTAATGAAAGACTCTTTATTTGCCAAAACTTTTACAACAACATGGAAAGACAAAAGAAAAAATGTGATTAGTGACGCTAGCATTAATCATCAAATAGATAGTTTAGTTCAGCTTACCAATAACGTTGCTGCAAGGAATTTCAATTTATGGCCTGTTTTGGGCATTAATAACAGCGGATTTTATTATAGTCCGGAGGTAAAATCATTCACCGATGAAATCAACTATTTAAGAAATTTCATTCTTAACAGGGCACATTGGATCGATGCTCATATTAACGAGTTAATAAAGTAACCTCATTGTAAGGTTTAGTGTGCTATTTATAAATAACGCAACATTTTAACGTCGTTCTTTGTAAAAGAAAATCTCCAATACTCTCGACTATGCAACAAAACGAAATTGAACAACATCTTAATGTAACAGCGAAGTTTGAATTAGTAAACGGGTCGCTGAAATACGGAGTCATCAATAAACAAATTGATGGTGAGAAAATCAGAACCGATTACTATTTCATCTCAATGCAGAACTTGAATAATTTCAAGAAAGCTATCAGCAATCACAATTACGAATTCTGCAAAATGTTGATGGAAAAAATCAACATCAAGTTTATCAAATCTGTACAGCCGATTTAGTTCTCCGAAAATATTATCGGTAACTAATTCCCATGATATCACGCACTTCTTTTACGGTAGTAGAAGAAGATGCGTGAGCCTTTTCCTTACCCATATCCATTATTTTATTTAGATATTTTTCGTCGGCAGTAATGGCTTCTATTTTTTCTCTTAATGGAGCAACAAATTTCTCAATATCTTCTGCCAACTGTTTTTTCAAATCGCCGTATCTCACAGTGCAATTATTATACGCATCATCGAAAAACTGAACTGTTTCATTCGTAGAAACAACCTTTAACAACGTAAACAAGTTCTTAATTGCTTCTGGCTTTTCAGAGTTCGGTTCTGTAGGACCTGAATCAGTAACGGCACGCATTACTTTTTTCTTCAATATATCCGGTGCATCCGCCAAGAAAATCGCATTCCCTTCTGCTTCCGATTTCCCCATCTTTCCGCTACCATCTAGTCCGGGAATTTTCACCAACTGTTCTCCAAAATTATACGCTACCGGCTCCGGGAAAAAATCAACATTATACATTCGATTAAAACGATTCCCAAATTGACGTGTCATCTCTAAATGCTGCTCTTGATCTTTCCCTACCGGCACTTTCGATGCTTTATGAATTAAAATATCGGCCGCCATTAAAACGGGATATGTTAGAAGTCCGGCATTGATATTATCGGGTTGCTTTTTTGCTTTCTCTTTAAATGTGGTTGCGCGTTCTAATTCTCCTTTGTAGGCATGCATATTCATCAACAGATACAACTCTGCTGTTTCAGGAATATCGCTTTGCAAATAAATAGTTGACTTCTCAGGATCTATTCCGCATGCCAAATATTCGGCTAACACCTGACGTACATTTTTACGTAACATCACCGGATCAGGGTGAGTGGTAAGCGAGTGATAGTCGGCAATGAAGAAAAAGCAACGCTGCTCTTCTTGCATGCGAATAAAATTTTTCACTGCTCCAAAATAATTCCCAAGGTGAAGATTACCTGTACTTCTGATTCCGCTAACTACTGTTTCCATAGGCTGCGAAGATAATAAAGCTTGAGGGAACCTTAAACTTCAGCCAAACATCATTTTTTACCGGCCTTTTATTCTAAAAGCACAATTTTTAAATCACTATCTTTGCAGCGTGAAACAGTTGTCATTCATTGCAAGAAGAATTTGGTGTGGATGGTTTTTCCTTACGGGATTTCTTTTCTTCCTTCCCCTCTACCCTATCTTTCTCATCTTGCTTAGTCGCGAATCTTGGTTTCCGTATGCTTTTCGTCTAAAGAAAGTATGGGCACACTGGATCATTTTCACTACGGGCATCGTTTATAAAATCACTTACGAGGAAAAACCTGAAAAAGGGCAAGCTTATGTTATTTGCCCGAACCATAGCTCTTACCTAGATATTGTCCTTACTAATATCGCTTTCCCCAACTATTTCCACTTTATGGGTAAGGCCGAATTGAAGAATGTTCCTCTTTTCAATATTTTCTTTAGAAAGATGAATATTTCAGTCGATCGCAGCAGCCGCACCGACTCTCTAAAGGCCTTTAAACGTGCAAATAAAGATATAGCTAAAGGAATTGGCATTGCTATTTTCCCGGAAGCTACCATTCCGGCGATCAGTCCAGAGCTGGGTGCCTTTAAAAGTGGCGCTTTCCGCTTGGCAATCCAAAATCAGATCCCGGTTGTCCCAATTACCTTCCTCGATAACTGGCGAATTTTCCCCGATAGTGGCAAAAACCGCTTTTTAGTATGCCCTGGCTTAGCCCGAATCATCGTTCATAAGCCTATTCCGACTGTTGGAATGACCGATGCCGATGTTTCTGCCCTCAAACAGCAAGTATATACGATCATTGAAACCACTTTAATGAACAATAAAAGGATTGTGGGTGGCTGTCGCTATTCTAAAAAAGCTTTAAAGGAAGAAATTAACGGTGCCGAACAGGCCTAAAACTTAATTTTTTCACTCAAATACATAAAAAAAGGTGCCTCAAGAGACACCTTTTTTTGTTCAAAATCTGTAAGATTTTCTTAAGAATTTACCGTTGTGCAATGCTCTTCAAAAGCAGCAGTCAGGTTTTCAGCAATCATTTCTGCTGAGTGTCCTTCAATATGGTGACGCTCTACAAAATGAACTAACTGACCATCTTTAAATAATGCGATACAAGGCGAAGACGGAGGGTAAGGCAACGTGTATTTACGTGCTTGAGCCACAGCTTCAATATCTTGACCAGCAAATACTGTAGTTAAGTGATTAGGCTTGATTTCACTGTTCTGAATAGCCAGTTTCACTCCCGGACGAGCCGCTCCTGCAGCACATCCACAAACTGAATTCATCACAAGCAACAATGTACCCTTACTATTAGGGATTGTTGCATCTACTTGCGCAGCGTCTTTTAACTCTGTGAAACCTATACTGGTAAGTTCTTTGCGCATTGGTGCGCATAGTTGCTCCGGATATGGCATAATAATGTGTTTTAAAATTTCTATGCAAAGGTAACGAGTCCTGACCGATATATACAAAAAGGAATGTAATGATTATGTGTTTTTTCTTCACTCTGGGGTG
>Ga0255347_1004409_pt1 | contig 17075 bp, 17 predicted proteins | sample wastewater_treat_2_FD_192479 | JGI IMG/M metagenome (GOLD analysis project Ga0255347, IMG submission 192479) | Wastewater microbial communities from Lulu Island WWTP, Vancouver, Canada - plant24 | ecosystem: Engineered > WWTP > Wastewater > Unclassified | place: Canada: Vancouver, British...
CTGCCTTCAGAACCTGATTTCACCAGTGCATCAACGTCAGCGATAACACTCCTGATATTATCCCGCATTCTTACAAGAGGGCCGTGGATCTGATCTTTATCTGACGCCTGGATAATTTCAGCAGCCATGTCTCCGTCAGAAATCCGGGTTACGTAAACAATAAGGCCACTTAACCAGTCATGTACAGCATTTATTGCATCTTTTATTCTTGCATGATCGCCGACGCATTCAATCTCTACCCGTTCACTTAGATCTCCTTTGCGAATCTTCTGAAGGATACGGTTACCTGCTCGGATGGGAGTTAGAATTGCATCAAGCATCTCATTTATTTTCGTGATCGTTGCGGCATATTCACCGGTAAAAAGATCCGGGCGACCTCTGTTTGCAAGATCTCCTCGTTTTGCGGCATCTACCATCCTGGATATCTCTTCATGGACTTTTCTTGTGATGTCTGCCACACCATTCACGGCATTTCTGATTTTTTCATGTTCCCCGGAGTACTCCTGCTCAATGCTGGCAGACATGTCCCCCATGGCGATCCTCTGAAGGACCTTGTTCATATCCCTGAATGGATGGAGGATACTGTCCAGCATTGAATTGGTAGAGGTGATGAGCTTATACATGTCACCTCCGTAACCTTCTGCTGATAGCCTGGCCCTGAGATTTCCTTTTTTCATCTCTTCTGAAAGATGGATGATATCCGATATGGCATTGTGTTCTGATGAGTTGTCAGTGATGGTTACCATCAGGTGCGATGAGCCCGGGCATTCGGACTGATGTATTGTAACTTTCACCGGAACTTCAGACTTGTCAAACCGGTTTAATATCCATTCAAACCTGGTGTATTTTCCTTTTTCAACTGAACAAAGAAGATTTTGAATGGTCACGGCAGAAGAAGAACCATCTGGCTGGGTTGTCGGGGAGATGTCAGAAATATATAAACCGCAGATGTCTGTCAAACTGCGCGCCCTTAGCAGGCTTGTTGCGGCATTGTTTGCAAAGATAATCTTATTTTCATCAAGTACCAGAAGACCAACAGGTATATCATTCAGAATTACCTGACAGTCCTGATTCTGGTATCCTGCCAGAGATGAGTTGTTATACTGACATGAATCCACCATAATAACCCGCCCAACCTTTTTCAGAATAGCACGATAGAATTGGCTGGTGACAATAAAAAGTTAATGAGAGAGTCAGCTCTTCAGGGCTGATTCAAGCCTTTGATTTACAACATCCCACCTGACAATGTTCCAATAGTTTTCTATGAATTTGGCCCGGTCATTCATGTAGTCCAGGTAATATGCGTGTTCCCATACATCAAGAGCCATCAGGATTTTAAATCCCGGGTACACGTGGACATTGTGCTTTTCTACCTGCATGAGTAGCAGCCGCTGTGTTCCAAGACAGATGGTGAGCACTGCCCATCCTGAACCTTCGGTCGAAGAAGCTGCCTGTGTAAACTCTTTTTTGAACCTGTCGAATGAGCCAAAGTCGCGGTTTATCCACTCTGCAAGTGTTCCTGCCGGAGCACCACCTCCTCCTTTACCGGCCGGGGCAAGATTTTCCCAGAACAGGGTGTGAAGCCGGTGACCTCCGATGTGAAATGAAAACTCTTTAAGAAGGGCTTTTTGATCCAGGTCTGAACCCTCACTTCGTGCCTTCTCCATCTTTTCAAGCAGGGCATTCGCACCTGTGACATAACCCTGATGATGTTTCTGGTGATGCAGGGTCAGTTGCTTTTCTGAGATAAACGGGGCAAGAGCTCCATACTCAAATGAGAGGGCGGGTAGTGTATACTTTTTTGACTCTACCATGTACTTACTCCTGAAAGGGGAATGGTCTGCACCAGTATTTAGATTCTTCTAATTGTATCTTCACATGCAAGGTGAATAACAGTCATACTCTTTGTCTCCTGGTTAATGATAGTGGATATAACATAAAATTACGAATTTTTAAAGGATTGTTATGAAATATTATTACAGGAAGAATGGTGTATATCAACAAACTTTAATATCAGGTTTTGCTATTAAATAACTTATGGCCGGGAAGGTAAAGATGTTAATCGATTCCCTGATTGAACAGAGATCGCAGGGAAACGAAGCGATTGCAAGCACTACACGAACCAAGCTTCTTTTAAAAGGTGTTAATACAACAATTTTTACAGATGACTCTGATGATGATCCAGCCGCAATTAATGTGATATTGCAGGTTGCAAATGAGATGGGAATCAGTTTAGAGGTGTAAATATGTCAGTAAAAATTGCAAAATCACAAAATTCTGTTATAAATTCCGCGGTTGATGAGATCCGCGCGACACTTGGAGATACAAACCCCGCACTGGTTCTTTTTTTCGCTTCATCCACTTACGAACCTGGTGAAATCAGCAAGGCTATGAAGAAGGTTTTCTCCAGTTCAACCGTTATTGGCTGCTCAACGGCAGGGGAGATTATTTCGGGGCATATGCTGACTAACTCAGTTGTTGCCATGGCCCTTGATGCAGACACGATAAGCAGTGTCCACGCTGGCATCATCCCCCTGGAATCACCTGCCAATGCCGACACCACCCTTAAATCTCTTTCCGGTGCCGTCGGTTCGACACCAATTGCTCTGGATCCGGCAAAATACGTAGGCCTTATACTTTTTGATGGTCTTTCAGGAGCAGAAGAGTCGACGATGGAAAGGATTGGCGATTTGACAAACATCCAGGTGATTGGGGGATCAGCAGGGGATGATCTTGCTTTTTCAAAGACCTTCGTTTACCTTGATGGAAATGCCTACACAAACACAGCAGTGTTTGCAATCCTTGAACCGAAAAAAGGATTTGACATCATTAAAACCCAGTCTTTTTGTTCACTTGGGAAGAAACTCACTCCGACGAAGGTTGACACAGCCACCAGGAAAGTGATCGAGTTTGATGGAAAACCAGCCGCGGTTGCATATGCAGAGGCTGTTGGTGTACCCCTTTCTGAGGCTGCGTCCAGGTTCATGAAAAATCCGGTTGGCCTGATGGCAGGAGACGAACCTTTTGTCCGCAGCCCACAGAGGATTGAAGGGGACGCAGTTTACTTTTACTGCCAGGTAAGAGAGGGGCTTGAGCTTGAGGTCCTCTCATCCACCAATATCATCTCCGATACAAGAATTTTACTGGAAGAAAAGAACAGGACTGCGCCAGTAGAGGCGGTGATCAACTTCAACTGTATTCTCCGAACATTACAACTGAGAGAAGAAGGAAAAGAGTCTGAGTATGGGAAGATCTTTTCAGATATCCCTACAATTGGTTTCTCAACTTATGGTGAAGAGTACATTGGTCATATTAACCAGACCGCAACGATGCTCTTATTATTAAAATAAAAAATTATTTTTTTGCTGTAACAATCTCAGATTCGGATGCATCATAGAAGTACAGACCTTTGAACCTGACCTTAAGATCTTCGGGAGGTGATGCAGCCGGTCTGAAAAACGAGTAGGAACCATCAAGTTCAGTCCTGGTGACTTTCAGGTACTGAAATTTTCCTGGTGTTGCACCAGCAGCGGTTGATTCAAGAACTATCCACTTGTTTCCAAGAGGTTCGCCAGACTTTGTAACAAGAGTCCCGGTGATGTAAAATGGTTCTCCTGCCTGGGGCTTTACCGGGTCAAGGGCGATAGAGATCATAGTCGGCGTTCTCTCTTCCTGCAGGACCGCACTGGCAGCTCCCGCCAATAAAAAGAGGACGAGAAGGCATGCAAGCATTACATGTCCTGGTTTAATAAGTGGCATGAGAGATGATTTCATGTGCATTGATATATCCCCGAAGGTCATCAGGTTGCCTGCATGCGATGAAAGTAAAAAGATGAACGAATAACAATATATCGGTATAGTTATTCTTCCTGTTCATACAGGCGAATAATCAGTTCTCCGTTCAACAAGAGGTCTTCCAAGATCCCCTGAGATGTACCGCATGTCTGCAGGGTCCAGGTACTCGCCGGCACTGGCACCAGCTGATGACGATATTCTCTCTTCATATAATGTTCCGCCAAGATCATTTGCACCAGACATGAGGCCTACCTGCACCATTTTTAGTCCAAGTTTTACCCAGGATACCTGGATGTTTGTAAAATTATCAAGAAACAGACGTGAGACTGCAATCATCAGCATATCCTCTCTCCCTGTAGCTCCGGGTCTTGCAATACCCTTTTTATAAACAGGGGTTCCCGGGTGGATGAAGGAAAGTGGAACAAACTCAGTAAAACCATTTGTTTCATCCTGTATTTCGCGTAGCAGGGAGAGATGTGCAACCTGGTCATGAGTTGACTCGCAGTGCCCGTACATGATAGTCGCAGTTGAACGAAGCCCGCAGTCATGGGACTCTTTAATTATCTTTATCCATTCATCAGTGGTAATTTTGCCAGGACAGATGATTTCACGGATATCATCAACAAGAATCTCGGCAGCAGTTCCACATAATGTCCCAACCCCGGCATCCTTAAAAGCTTCCAACACTTCCATTGTGGAACAACCCGATTTCCTGGCCGCATATGAAACCTCCATCGGGTTTGATGCATGTATATGAACACCGGGTGCATGTCTCCTGATAGTCTGGTAAACTGACAGGTAAGAGTCCATATCATACTCCGGATGCAACCCGCTCACGGTGCATATCTCTGTAACGCCACGGGAAGCTGCAAGTGCTGCCTTTTCCCCTATAGCAGCAAGTGTCAGCTCGTACGCACCAGGATCACCAGACTTACAGGAAAAACCACAAAATCCACAATTATTTACACAGATATTAGAACAATTTATGTTCTGGTTTTTTACCCATGTAATTGCCTCTCCACATCTCTTCTCCCGAAGAGAATCAGCTGCTGCCGCAATAAGAAACGATGTCCGGTCCCTGGTCTTAAAAAGGCTTACCGCTTCATCAAACGTCAGACGATGTCCTTCATTTACATCATCAAGCAGTGTTTTCAGTTCATGGTTTTTATGAGTCATGGTTCTTATGATAGATTATTATGGTGCACATTCATGAATGTTTACGTCAATAGTGGTGCAGCCTAAAATAAAACAGGGTTATGCAAAAATTTCAGGATATGGGGAACTTACACAAACTTTCTTCAGGTAGAAAATCGTATTACATAAATTATCATTATCCGGAGTGGGTTTGATTAGAAAAATGGACGATGAACTGGATGAGGAAATGCCAGCATTTGAAGAAGAAAGCACCGAAGATGAAATAATCAGGGTACGACTCCCTAAAAAATCCAATAATGAACAGTTTGCAATTGCAGAACTGATGATGGGTGCAAATCACATCAGAGTCAGGTGCTCAGATGGCATAACCCGCCTTGGCAGAATCAAGGGAAAGATGAAGAAGCGGGCCTGGATACGTGAAGGAGATATTATCATCATCGTCCCATGGAGTTTTCAGGACGATAAATGTGACATTACCTACCGGTATACACCACCCCAGCGGGACTGGCTTCGTCGAAACAATTACCTATAGATTCCGGAACTTAAGGGTTTTAGAATATTTCTGATCTTTTTTTACCGGTTTCTGGCCTCATCAGATTACCGGAAAATTACCTGCCCTAATCTTCTTTGTTTGTAAAAAATTTCAGTAATTTTTTCACCATACCGTAAATCTTTGCCGGTTAAACCAGTTCTTACGTGGTGCAAAATATTTTAATTGTGCCCGGTTATGCATATCATGATGATCTCAGTCCTCTGCGTGGACGATGAGCCGGATATGCTCTTCCTGTCAAAGGCCTTTCTCGAAAAAACTGGAGAATTTACAGTAGATACGGCTACATCTGCAGAGGAGGCACTGATGTTAATGCAGGAGACTGAGTATGATATTATTGTCTCTGATTATATCATGCCAACATTATCAGGGCTGGACTTTCTTCGCATACTTCGAAAACAAGGCAACATGATCCCATTTATCCTTGTTTCCTGCATTGGACAGGAGATGGCGGTCGTTGAGGCGATTAATGAGGGATTATCCGGGTACCTTGAAAAAGAAGAAGATCCATCCTATAACTTTGCCCTGCTCTCTCACAGGATCCACCAGGTGGTATCCCTTAAGAGATCGGAAGAGGGATGGAGAAAAAGCGAAGAGAGATTTCGGTTTTTGTTCACCCATATGGCAGAAGGGGTCGCACTTTTTACTCTTGTAAAAGACGAAGATGGGAACCCGGTAGATTTCAGGTTTGAAGATGTCAACCTGAGATATGAAGAGATATTTGATCATAATGGTGATGTTATCAGAGGAAAATGCATCTCTGAAATAACCGGGCATGTTCCATGCCTTGATGAATGTTACTCCGTGGTAAAAACAAAAAAACCGATTTTTTTTGAGAGATTTCTGCCAAATCCGTCGAAGTATTTTTCAGTATCAGTCTCCCCCTGGCTTGAAAACGGCTTTGCCATGATCTTTTCAGATGTAACAAGAAGAGTCGAGGCTGAAGAACAGTTAAAAGAGACGAGTGAATATCTTCAGAATCTTATCACCCATGCCGGTACACCAATAATCGTCTGGGACAGGGAAGGAAATATCATCCAGGTTAACCAGGCATTTGAAGAACTCTCCGGATATTCCATGGATGAATTGAGTGGGAAGACGATCAGATACATTCTGCCTGAACAGGAGAATACAAGGTTGTTTTCTTTTATCCATCTCACAGGGCTTGGTATGCATCTTGAGTCAACTGAAATTCCGGTCAGGACAAAGACAGGTAAAATAAGGATCTTAAAATGGAACTCGGCAAATATAAACGACAGGTCTGGTCTGCACAGGGCAACCATCGCACTTGGAGTAGATATCACCAGGCAAAGAGAACTGGAAGAAGAGAATGCAACTGCCGTATCCCAGCTGAAAAGAAACCTTGCTGAGCTTGCAATACTAAACGACGGAATTAGAAATCCTCTTGCAGTAATACTTGCCTGTGCCGAGTTCCAGAATGATACCTCTTTTAACTGCATCATTAAACAGGTGTGGGAGATAGACAAAATGATCGACCAGCTGGACAGCAGGTGGATTGAATCGGAAAAGATATTGAAGTTTCTTGAGAAGCATTATCGTATCAGTTATCCCAGACAGACTTCTGACTGTAACGGAAGAATGAATCCCGATACTTAAGCAGGTGAATAATTTTTCTGTCCATGATGCCTTAAATCTTTATAACACCCTTAAACACCCTGCTATCATAAGACATGACAGAATCGGAACCTTTAATCATCACATGTGAGAGATCTTCCAGCAATTATGATCTCTGTGCTTTTTGTGGATGATGAACCAGTACTGGTGGATATAGGCCGGCTGTTTCTTGAGCGTGCCGGGGAATTTTCCGTTACAGGTGTCTTGTCAGGGAAAGAAGCAGTCAGTCTTTTAAAAGAGAACTCATATGATGTCATCATATCAGATTACCAGATGCCAGGGATGAATGGTCTTGAGCTCCTGCGTTTAGTCAGGAAACACTGTGGTGATGTCCCTTTTATTCTTTTTACCGGCCGCGGGGATGAGGCGGTTGCCGGGGATGCTGTCAATATCGGAGCTGACTTTTATGTCCAGAAAGGAGGGGATCCAAAACAGCAGTTTTCAGATATTGCCCGCAAGATCGAGACTGCTGTAGAGAGAAGAAGGGCCTTTCAGGCTGTCAGGGCATCAGAACAGCGCTTTCACGATATCATCAACTTTCTCCCTGATGCTACTTTTGCCATAAGTACAGAAGGAATCATCATTGCATGGAACCGGGAGATTGAGAGGATCACAAAAACAAGAGCAGAGGATATGATCGGAAGAGGAGCATATGCCCATTCAGTCCCATTCTATGGTTCGCGAAGACCCATGATAATTGATCTGCTCCTGTCTCCTGACCCGGAATTTGAACGATCTTACCCATCTGTACACAGGGAAGACGACATCATTACCGCGGACGGCGTGCTTCAGGTTGCCGGAAAGAAGCGTTATTTCCTTGCAAGGGCTTCATTACTTTATGACCAGGACGGGAAAAAGGCAGGAGCAATAGAGAGTCTCAGGGATATAACTCTTCAAAAAGAATCAGAAGAGAAATTGTCAAGGGTTATCGAACGCCTTCCCATTGGACTTCAGATCTTCAGATTTGAAATCGATGGAAGCCTTGTTTGCCACAGTGCAAACCCTGCTGCAGAAGAGATAACCGGAATAAGCGGAAGATGTGTTCCAGGCAGGCCTATTGAAGAGGTGTTTCATGATGATGAAAGCCAGAAGGTATGCACCATATGCAGAAAGATAGCCATGGAAGGGGGGCGCGACTGCATGGATGATGTAAATCTCCTGGTTAACGGATCCCCAAGGCGGTACAATATCAGGATGTTCCAGACCGGACCTGGAGAGGTTGCTTTACTTTATGTCTGAATAATCAGAAAAGCAATTAATTCCTGACTACTCCTGCCTTATTGCGATAATGCCTGGAAAGAAACACAATGATGCGGAGTTTATACAGTACCTCAGGCCCGACGGCAAAAGTCCATCATCAAAGACATGTCCAAGGTGAGCATCACAAAGAGCACAAAGAACTTCAGTCCGCGTCATTCCAAAACTGGTATCAGGTCTGGTTCTGATATTCATATCAGAGACCGGTCTTGAAAAACCCGGCCAACCAGTTCCTGACTCAAATTTATCAACCGATGAAAAGAGATCAGTGCCACAGCATGCACACCTGTAAAGGCCCGGGTTTTTCGTTGCATAAAATGCCCCGGAAAATGCCGGTTCAGTCCTCCCTTTCCTGGTGATTTCATAGGTGTTTTTGTCCAGTATCTGCTGCCATTCTTCATCTGTCCTGGCTACTTTCATGAGCCTCCTTATTGTCCCGGTTTCTGCAAGGTAGACCGGGATTAAATCATGAGTTTGTGGTAGCATAAGGTAAACCTGAATAGGAAAAAAGCGGTTGAAAATTTATTTTTCAGGAAAAATATTATTTTTTCTTCTTATCCATCGCCTGTTGTTTGACAAGGTTTCGAATCCTGTCTGCGGTGCTTCCCTTGAAGTCTACCAGGTCGCGTTCATGCACTGTGATGGTGGTTTCAGAGGAAGGTACATCCGTAATTGCATCGGCAAGGACATGATCCAGTTTCTTTGCCCGTTCCCAGCACTCAAGCGCCTCCTCATTTCTTCCAAGGCCTCCGGAAAGGGTTATTGCTTTAAAAGCCCAGAGATCCGGGTTTGAAGGGTATATCGCAAGTGCCTGGTCATATTTGTCAACCGCCTCCTCGTACTTACCCTGGTAAGCAAGCTGGTCTGCTTCCAATGCGAATGCATCTGCCTTATTTAAGAGAACATCCCGCTTGCTAAGGAACTTATGAGTAGTATTTTCTGCCATATTTTTGTTAATCTCTAATTGGAGCGGAACACTATTTATGCCTTCACACATGTATGTCCTGGTCCCATATCGCTGCCGTCATATACGATGATGACCAAATAACTCGTTGAGTTCATGGGAAATAAGTACGAGATTTCATCATCACTCCAGTCTCTTCTGGATCACATCGAAGATCAGCTGGGAACCACGATTCATCTTTCTCGAAAGCAGGAAGCTCCGCGAAAGGGCATACTGATCGATCAGTATACCTTCCAGGGGTCACGCAATGTCATTGCCTTTTCCAACCAGCAGATCGGAATGCTCAAGGATTTTGTAATTGCCCAGAATGCAATTAAACTCCTGCTCAAAGGTATTGCCGCAAAAAATGGTAATTACAAAGTTCTTTCATTTGATGCAAAGTCTGCAACTGCCGGCATGGAACAGATTTACCTTGACGTGTTAAAGGACGAGAAGACAAGGCACCTTGACTTTTGGGTCAAGAAAAAGCTGATGTTTTACCTGTACATGCTCTTTCATGAGTCCATTATTGAACTTCCATGGACTCTGCTTTCGAACGTGGTTGTGGCAAAACTCTGTCCGGTCATGCGTAACGCGCAGGTGTATTACCTGATGAAAGAGAGCATGCGTGACATGCACGATCTTGTCTCCTTTAAAGATTATATCCCACGCAGGTATTTTGTCATGCATAACGGAATGTTCTTTGCACGTGACCTGATGCTGGGAGAGGTCATGAGTGAGATGAAGTTAAATCCCATGATAAATATTCCTGAACTGAAAAAGTTTAAAAACCTGAATCTCATGGAGATGTTGACACACCGATGGCAGAAAAATCCCTGGTACCAGACAAAGCTTGTAGGTGATGCCATGGTGAATATTTTAAAAGAATTAAAGGTGGCATCAGTTTGCGAACATCCCCGCCCTGAAACATATTATCCGATTTACCAGATTGGTGAAGAGATTACAAACCGGTGGATAAGACTCATGCAAATTGAGAAATATTACTTCTGGGACACACCGGCTCACCAGGCTATCGCAATCAGGGACCAGGCTGAGTTTGAGAGAGAAGCACGGATAGCGATATTTGGAGAGGAATAGCCGGATCTGTCGGTGCCATTCATGCTGGATAAATTCCTGTCAGTCATTAATCGCCACAGAAGGCATATTGAGACAGGAAAACTCTGTTTTATTGCATTACTGGCACTTATTTCGCTATTTGTCTCAATCTATGTCTTATGGGAGAGCCCATGGACTGGTTTTCGGTTTATCTATGTTTTTATTCCGCATCTTTACCTGATTCCCATCATTCTGCTTGTCCTCTGGTATCCAAAATCCGGACTACGTGTGCTGGGGATAATTCTACTTTCTGTTGTGGCTTTTTGGATCTTTTCAGATGTGTATGGCTACCAGTTCAGCATTGCATTTGTGATGCTCTATACCGGCCTTGACCTTGCAACGATCATGGTTCTGTTATTATATGTCAAGGACAGGAGGCTGGTTGAAGCCGTTATCTCGGACCTCATCGAACGGGGGGAGAGGAGGAGAGATGAGAAGGTGTCAAAGTTCGGAGGCGATTTTGATTTGATCATTCAGGCTCTTGCAAGTCAGGACGAGAACGAGAGAGAGGAAGCTGTTTATGCGCTGGCTGAACTCTCCGACACAAGGACAACCCTTCCTCTGATCAGGGGTCTTGGGGACGATAGTCAGTATGTCCGGAGGAGTGCTGCAGATGCGCTTGGAAAAACAGGAGCACTTAAGGCTGTTCAGCCTCTCATGAAAGCTTTAGCAGACGATGACAGGTATGTAAGGGAGACTGCCGCAGAGGCTCTTGGACATCTTGGTGATATTGCAATACCCGGCATTGTCAAGGGACTCTCTGACCAGGACTGGAGAATCCGCGTGGGCTCTCTTATTGCCCTCAGGGTCTCCTCAGGTGTAGTGCCTTCCCTTGAAGTTATACTAAACAGGATGTATGATGAGTCGCCATATGTCCGGCGCGAGGCAGTTAAGACTATTGGCAGGATTGGAAACCGGTCCATCGTGCCATACATTATCCAGGCTACAAAAGATGATGATCCCGGAGTCAGGATCAGGGCAATCAAGGCTCTTGGAAAACTGGGTAGTGAAAATGAGATCATGCCGGTAATTAACAGATGCATGCAGGACGAGGATAACTTAGTCAGGATAAGGGCAATGGAAGAGTTTAACCGGTTGAAAGAAGGGTAACACCAGAATATCTCCTGAATTTATCTGATTATGTGCCAGCCTCTTCATCCCAGGTAAATAAGCATAAATCCTTTTCTATACATTTATTCACGTGTATACTTTTAATTTGGGCTACTGAGGTTGTTGCACAACTCCAGACCCCTAATACAATAAGGAATAAATTGAAAAATTTCTCCGCAATATTGCTTTGGATCGAGTGGAAAATATCTTTTTATGGAAATATCATTTTTGTTATGCAACAACCTCTACTATTAAATACATTTCAACCCAATAAACTCTGAGGTTTAATATGGCATCCGTTTGTTATGGCGTTTTTATTATAGGCATAATTGTTGCAATTGGATCAACATTCTGCGTTGTACATGCTGATGATGAAATCTACCCTGGAGGTATGGTAATTCCAAAATTTGACAATTCGTTAATAGGGACGATGCAGAATGCCCAGAAGTTCAATTCTTCAGAAATAGGGACGATGCAGAATGCCCAGAAGTTTAATTCTTCAGAAATAGGGACGATGCAGAATGCCCAGAAGTTTAATTCTTCAGAAATAGGGACGATGCAGAACGCTCAGAAGTTCGATTCTTCAGAAATAGGGACGATGCAGAATGCCCAGAAGTTTAATTCTTCAGAAATAGGGACGATGCAGAATGCCCAGAAGTTTAATTCTTCAGAAATAGGGACGATGCAGAAAGCTAAATCTACTATACCTCTTCCACCAGGAGTTACAATCTGATATAATAATAATAATAATTCTGGATTTGCATTTTCAATAACAATTTTTTCATCTTTTTTTCAGTCGTTTTATTGATTAAGGATAAGAAAGATTATCCTTAAATAACTCTATTACAAACGGTTAATGGGAGTTATTATGACTACTAAAACATTGGGCATACTTATTGTGATAATATGTGCAATAGCTGGCTTTTTGTTTAGCTGTGCATATGCAGATGATGTAATATATCCTGGCGGGATGATTCTGACAAAATTTAACAGTTCAGAAATTGCATCGATGAAACCTGCAGAGAAGTTTAACAGTTCAGAAATCGCGTCAACTAAACCTGCAGAGAAGTTCAACAGTTCAGAAATTGCATCGATGAAACCTGCAGAGAAGTTTAACAGTTCAGAAATCGCGTCAACTAAACCTGCAGAGAAGTTTAACAGTTCAGAAATCGCGTCAACTAAACCTGCAGAGAAGTTCAACAGTTCAGAAATCGCGTCAACTAAACCTGCAGAGAAGTTCAACAGTTCAGAAATCGCATCGATGAAACCTGCAGAGAAGTTTAACAGTTCAGAAATCGCGTCAACTAAACCTGCAGAGAAGTTCAACAGTTCAGAAATCGCGTCAACTAAACCTGCAGAGAAGTTCAACAGTTCAGAAATCGCATCAATGCAGAAGCCTAATTCAACAATACCCCTTCCAAAAGGCATTACGATCTAATTTATTCATGAAGATCCATAATGCATTAAAAAAACGTTTTTTGATTTTTATAAACAATATTTGGGTATTGATTTTCATCGTAATTTATCAAAAACCTGACTTTTCATTACTAAATCAGCATTTTTTGGGTTTGATTTCATGTAAGACAAATTTTGAGTTAGTGTGATCCCACCCATATTCAACAGATCTATTATAATTTTATATAATATTTAAATTATATAATTAAGATTATCTCTATTAATGTAATTATTGAAAGATGAGGATGTTTTATCAAAAATAGATTCGATAGAACCATAGATCATCCTGGAATCATTGCCGGACATTCCACAAGTATGGTTTAATTTCTTTACCCCAATAAAATTGCGGACGAATTGAAAAATGATTAATACAGCGATAAATCCTCGTGTTTTCTCTAAAAAATATGCTGTTTTTCTCCTAAATCTGCTTAGATGTTGTTGAATTTAATATTTATTTCCTTCAATAACCGATGTTGAGATTGAAGAAACATGAGGATTACCATATATTTTAGGAGTTACGCAACCCAGACCTAAACTGGAATATTTGGAAAGTAATTAAAGTTTTACCCTTCCAAAATTAATGATTATTTGTTTACAAATTCTACCATCTGCGTAACTCCTATATTTTTTCTCGAACCACACAAACAAGCGAATTTTTCTCTTTGATCTTGACCATTTGGCCATATTTTTCGCAGGCTCATTTACATAACTCCAATATAACAAAATATTTCAAATATGATAATTCATTAGTTAAGATGCATGAGTTATCAGAAGAACGTGCAAATCAAATTGTCAATACCTTTTCCATAATTTCCATATCTGTTTATATAGGTGTGGCAATTTTACTCTCAATCATTGCAATTTTTTCATTAGCTGAATCTTTCCTTGGAGTGATTGCCCTGCTATCCTCCATGCAATGGGAACATGGGATTGTACAGGTGATTTACTCAATTCTTTTTACAATCATTATCATTGAATTATTTGAAACAGTGACAGTGTACATAAAGACAAAGCGGGTTCCTGTACGTGCCCTTCTTATTGTAGCATTAACAGCTCTTATCAGGCACATTATTATTATCAATATTAGTGATACTGAATTATTTCATTATATTGGATTATCTGTAATTATGGCAGTACTTATTGCAGGAATATATCTGTTAAAAGAAGACATTCAATCTGGGAATTTAATAAATTAGGAAATAATCTTCATTTTTCAATAATTCAAAGTCGTTAAGCAATGTACTATAATTATTAGTCAATCAAATATACAAAGAGAAATAACAACAGGAATGTCGGACATAACATGAATTCAAAAATTTTTACAGACGGGACAGATATCCTTACTCAGGATCAGGCGGATGAATTATGGGAACTTGGAAATAGTGGAGCACAAAATGCTGCAATCGCCCTCTCTTCTTTAATAGGCGTTCCCATATCAATATCTTTACAGAAAATTATAATGGTCAGACTTGAAAACCTACAGAACTATCTTGATGACTCAGTCGCTTCATTAGTAGTTTTTCAGGTCAGAGGTCAGGTTTCCGGGAGAGGATCAATCATCCTTCATGTTCCTAAAAAGTCAATAATCCGATTATCATCAATAATGTTAGCGGCTCCGGATGAAGATCGTGAAATAAATGAGATGGATATGAGCATGCTTCATGAAATCGGCAACATAATGACCTCTTCATATCTTGACGCATTTGCAAACCTGTTATCTATAATGCTCATTCCCTCTCCTCCTTCAATGGTCATTGACATGCCGCATGCTGTAATACAGTCTGTGATTGCTGACCAGGAACTTGATGAAGAATTAGATCAGGTTCTTTTATTCAAAACAGACATGCACTGTGCAGAATTTGACCTTGAGGCCGGATTACTTCTTCTGCCTTCCAAATCCCTGCTCCACGAATTTCTTGACCGGTTTAGAAAAGTCAGAATGAATCATGAATAATTTTCTTTTTTAATGATTTTTTCACTGCTAATTAAAAGAGAAAAGTAAACAATGTACCTTCTTTTATGTCCATGTATCAGGAACCCTGATTTACGGGCCAGGGGAATTACCCATCAAAAAGATCTTGATGCATTTAACCAGGTTCTGTTAAGATGTAAAACCTTTGACATACCGGTAAAAATGCTTCCTTGTGCAGAAACCCTTTATCTTGGCCCTGATCATGAACCAGGACATTTTATAGATCGGCTTGATACGCCTGGGTTTTATGAACTCGTTTTTCTGCTCGAAAAAAGTGTCCGTGAAGATATGGAAAAAGAAGGAAAACCTTATGCGATAATTGGTGTTGATTCATCTCCAGTATGTGGCGTTCATAATACCTGGTATGGCTCTGTAAATGGTTCACATGCAAAGATACCCGGGAGAGGCTTTTTCTTAAATCGTTTTTCTGATATTCTGGCATTTGATGTTTTCGAGGCAGCAAGCTGGAAGGTGTACCTTGCTGCTCCTTTATTTTCCGAAGCAGAATGTGAATACAATAAAAAGCTGGCAGATATATTATCTGGATATGCCTTGCAGATTCATCTCCCACAGGAATGCGGCGACTCTGAACATTCAAGAGACATTTCAATACAGAGAGAGATTTTTGAAAAAAATTTAGATGCTCTTGACAATGCAGATATCGTCATCGCGATAATTGACGGAGCAGATGCGGATTCAGGAACGTCATGGGAGATAGGTTATGCATTTGCCAAAGGGAAGAAAATAATCTCATTACGGACCGATTTTCGACGTGTTGGGAACAGTGAACTTGTAAACCTGATGCTTGAACAGTCGTCCCAGGTTGTAAATAATATTCCTTCATTAATCAATGCAATTCCCTGTCCAATTCCTGTCAGGCCGTATTGTGAAACTATATTATAAAAAAATTGCCAAATGTCCATCAACTGATCTCATGAAATAATATGGAGAATTTTCGATAAATTAATCATCTTCTTTATCATGAAGGTATTCAAAATCAATATGCCCGTTTAAATGATCTGTCTTTAATAATTTTACTATCACCTTCTGACCCACTTTGAGACCTGACTCTTTTCTCATAACTCTTCCTTCTGCCGGGGGATTTACCAGCCTGACATATGTTCCTTTTTCTGATGCGCCGGTAACAAACCCTTCAAATACCTCCCCGATCCTTGGTTTAAGTAGTACTGCCGCGGCAGACTTCCTCATGAAACGTTCAACCTTGTTTGCTGCCTTCTCCCTGCCTGATAGCCACTCCGCTCTTTCGTCAAGCTCCCTGATATTATACGGCGTTTTTGTACCAAGCAGAACAGATTTTATGAGCCGCTGAATGATGAGATCAACATATCTCCTGTTTGGGGCTGTCCCATGAGTATAATCAGAAACAGCAAGGGCAAAGTGTCCGATTGGTCTTCTTCCAGGGATGAAAGGAACATACTCCCCTGAGCCCATGAGTTTCACCACGGTGAGTGAAAGATCTGGAAATCTGTCCGGATCTGTCTCACGCTGTTTTGTAAGGAAGGATGAGAGAGATTTTGCATCAGGATTGGCCGGAAGTTTTTCACCAAACTTTGCAGCAACAAGTCTTATCTCCTCCCAGTATTTTGGCACCCTTACAACCCGGTGTATCATAGGCAGTCCTTCATCTTCCAAAAATGATGCTATTGTTCCATTTGCAGCAACCATGAACTCTTCGATGAGGCATCTTGCAGCATTTTGTTCCTGGATCACAAGGTCGGTCACGGTCTTTCCGTCAGAGATAACCTGTGCCTCCAGGGTTTCAAGATCCAGGGCCCCCTGCCTTCTCCTGTATGCACGAAGACGGATAGCCGTTTCATTTTGGAGTTTCAGTTGTTTTTTCAGGCCTTCAGTATCCGCTACCGTGGCTGGGACAGGGGTTTTGCCTTCAAGCCAGTCACCTATCTCTTCATACACAAGTTTTGCCTTGTTTCTGACTACACCCCTGTATATATTCCCAGGCCTGACTTCTCCGTCCGGAAGCACCGTGTATTCTATAATTATTGCATGACAGTCCTGTCCTGGAAGAAGGGATGAGATCCCTTTGCATAACCGGTCCGGGAGCATAT
>Ga0255347_1004414_pt1 | contig 17068 bp, 17 predicted proteins | sample wastewater_treat_2_FD_192479 | JGI IMG/M metagenome (GOLD analysis project Ga0255347, IMG submission 192479) | Wastewater microbial communities from Lulu Island WWTP, Vancouver, Canada - plant24 | ecosystem: Engineered > WWTP > Wastewater > Unclassified | place: Canada: Vancouver, British...
TTGCCGGGCTTGCAGGGGGTCCCGTACTGGTCCCCCCCCACATACCCTACGCGCTGGGCAGGGAGCTTGCAGCGCTCGTCCGGGTCGAAGTGGACCGGGGAGCCCTTGAAGGGATGCGGGCTGTCAAGAGTGGATGGGAAGTCGAGCAGATACGGGCAGTGCAGTCCGCCACCGGGAAGGCCATGGAGCATGCCCTGGCCCTGATCACAAGGACCCGGGCCCGGAAAGGGGTCCTCTACCTGGGGGCGGTCCCCCTTACCTCCGAACGGGTCCGCTCGGCTATGCACCGCGTACTCCTGGACCATGGCTGCACCGCCGCAGAGACCATCGTCGCATGCGCCGAAGAGACCGCGGTCCCCCACGTCACCGGCAGCGGCCCCCTGCACGAGGACCAGCCGATTGTCATCGACGTATTCCCTCGTGACCAGCGGAGCGGGTATTATTCGGACATGACCAGGACGGTCTGCCGGGGGGAGCCATCTCCCGAGGTCAGTGAGATGTTCGACGCGGTCCTGGAGGCCCAGGTGCTGGCAGCCTCGCGGATTCGGCCGGGTGTTTCGGGGGCAGACGTCCACCAGGAGGTGGTCGATCTCTTTACCTCGAAGGGATACGAGAGCGGTTCCCGGGGCTTTATCCATAACCTGGGACACGGCGTGGGCCTCGAGGTGCACGAATCCCCCAGCCTTGGACCCGGCGGCGGGCTCCTCTCCGCAGGAAACGTGGTCACCAACGAACCCGGCCTCTACTACCCGGGTACCGGTGGTGTCAGGCTGGAGAACATCGGCCTCATCCGGGATTCCGGGTTTGAGACGTTTTCCGGAGTCCCTCCGGCCCTGGTCCTGTAAAGTGCGACACAATGGACGATAACGCGATTGACTGTTACCTGGAAGCGGGAAAACTGGCCCGGGATATCCTGGCAAAGGGATCCCGCGGGGTCCGGGCCGGTGCGTCCTACCTGGCCGTGGTGGAGACGATCGAGGCCATGGTCAGAGATGCCGGGGCAGGGCTGGCATTCCCGTTGAATGTCTCCGTAAACGAAGACGCAGCCCATGACACTGCATCGGCCGGGGATGAACGGTGCTTTTCCCCGGGAGACATGGTGAAAGTTGACCTGGGCGTGCACCTGGACGGTTATATCGCCGATACTGCCGTCACCGTGGACCTGGGGGACCATCCCCTCCTCGTGGAGGCCTCGCGGGAGGCTCTCTCCCGCGCAATCGAACTGGTATGCCCGGGGATCTTCGCCGGGGAGCTTGGCGGGGCTATCCAGCAGGCCATCGAGTCCCGGGGTTTCCGCCCGGTTATGAACCTCACGGGGCACGGCCTTGGGCGGTATGCCATCCACACCAGCCCGAGTATCCCCAATATCCTGGTCCAGGGCGGAGCGGCCCTCGAAGAGGGGATGGTCTTTGCCATAGAGCCTTTTGCCAGCACGGGCGCAGGCCAGGTGGGCGAGAAGCACCGGACCGAGATCTTCCAGCAACTGGCCGTCAGGCCGGTCCGGCTCCCCTCGGCGAGGCGAATCCTCGAGGAGGTGAGAGCCCGGCGCGGAATGCCCTTTGCCCGGCGGTGGCTGTCAGGTGACCGGCTGGATATCCCCCTCACAACCCTGGTGCGTGCCGGCATCATCAGGGCGTACCCTGTTCTGGCCGATAGCGCAGGATCCTTCGTCTCCCAGCACGAGCATACCGTCATCGTAATATCGGACGGATGCCTGGTAACCACCTCCTGAACCCATGGGAACGATATTATTAAGGAATTCCAGGAGTAATAGAGAAAGTTACAGAACATGGCTGCCGATGATGAGACCCTCAAGCTCCTGGAAATGGTGCTCACCGCAGAGATCTTCAACCGGCATGAGAACCTTGACGTCAATGACCTCACCCCCGAGGCCCGGGAACTCTTCGGCATAGACGGGAGCCTGGAGGTGAACCGCCCGCTTTCTGTCAGTGAGGGGTCGATCCGGAGGGCGCTCGGAATCAACGACGCCTGCAAAAAGCTCGGGCAGGTGCCGGTGGTGACGTGCGAGGACTTCGGCCAGCGGATCCGGTTGACCGCCGTGGAACCGGCAGCCAGGCTGCTCCTGAAGCGCGGCGGGAGAGATGCTGCTGATAGGAACCCTGTCCTTGCTTATTTTTTCCAGAGCATCGGTTCTTCGGGGATTTCGTATGAAGGTGCGCGGCAGTCGAACCCGCCCGTCGAAGACACCCGCACCCATCTCCAGGCACGCATATCCAGGATCATTGCAGAAGACGAGCGGCTCCGGGGGGCCCTTGATCTGATGATCATCAGCGCACCCGAAGAGGTGGAGCAGCAGTTCGAAGACCTGGTCTGCACGCACGAGCAGGAGTCCATCATCCGCAAAGTCCAGATCGCCAGAATACACCGGGATGTCCTGAAACGCCACCGTATCCACGAAGTAGGCAAGCTCCTCTTCGTCGGCCCCCCGGGGACCGGGAAGACCTCCCTGGCCCTGGCCCTCTCACGCAGGCTGCACCTGCCCCTCCTGGAAGTGAGGCTCTCCATGATAACCTCGCAGTACCTGGGGGAGACTTCCAAGAATATCGACCGGATTTTTGAATTTGCAAAGAAGATCACTCCATGCATCCTCTTTATCGACGAATTCGACTACGTGGCAAAAAGCCGGGTTACCGACGACCATGGGGCCATGAAGCGGGCAGTGAATGCCCTGTTAAAGAACATCGACCAGATCGGCCTGGTCCGCCACGGGGTGCTGCTGATCGGGGCCACGAACCACCCCCAGCTCCTGGACGAGGCAGCCTGGAGGCGTTTCGATGAGGTGGTCCTGTTCAGCCTCCCGGACCGCGAGATGCGGCAAAAGATACTGGAGAAGATAGTTGCTTCGCTCTCCTGCGCGTGCGACCTGGCCGCGCTGGCTGAGCGGACCGAGGGGTTCTCCGGCGCGGACCTCCGGATCGTGGTCAAGGAAGCCCTTCTTTCCGCCCTGATGGAGAACCGCGAGACCATCACCCCGCCTGACCTCGAGCAGGGCATCGCCGTGGTGATGAGCAGGGATACCATCCGCCACCAGAACTGGTTGGGATGAAGCTGCGGCTCCTGGGCACCGGTGACGCGACAGGTACCCCCAAGGTGGGCTGCTCCTGCCCGCAGTGCCGCCACGCCCGGGAAAATGGCCTGCAGCGCCTGCGCACCTCGCTCCTCCTGGAACACCGCGGCTCCCATATCCTCGTCGATTCGGGGCCTGATCTCCGCCAGCAGCTCCTGGCAGCGGGTTCCCCGCACATCGACGCGCTGCTCTGGACCCACGGCCATTACGACCACTTTATCGGGTTTGGAGAGTTCTACCGGGTGCAGGATACCCCGGTCGTGTATGCCCCGCCTTCAGTCCTGGAATACTGCAGCGGGTTCTTCAATTTTCTCCCGTTCCACGGAAGGTCTGTCCCGGCATACAAGCCGTTTTCTGTCTGCGGAGTAGAGTGCACGTTCCTCGAGGTGCCGCACCCGCCTGCTTATACCTGCGGGCTCCTCCTGTGCCAGGGGGACCTTCGGATCGGATACACGGCCGATGCCAGCCCCGGGTTCCCGGAAGAGAGCCTCTCTCTCCTGGAAGGTGTCGACCTCCTCCTGGTCGATGCCCTGGTCCCTTCAACCTTCCAGATCCCCAAGCACATGAACTACGCGGACGCCCGCGAACTGGCACGGTCCCTGAACGTGGGCGACTTCCGATGCGTGCACATGAGCCACCACCTGGCCTGGGACCTTCCTTTCCTGGGCCACGACGGCGAGACCTTCTGCTGGAATTAAAAAATCCATGGGGCCGGAGGCCGGTGTCCTGCCTCCTGCACGGGAAACCAGGGATCCACGATACCTATATAGGAGGTTCCCGCCCATTTATAAGTGGATGAATATTAAAATCCTGGAACTGCAGAAAGACCTGGTAAAAATCGTCATTTTGGGCGAGGGCCACACCTTCATGAATGCGCTCACCGAGGAGATATTAAGGGACCCGGATGTGGACGTTGCCAAGTACCTCATCAAGTTCCAGTTCTCCGATCCTGAGCTCCTCGTCACCACGAACGGAAAAAAAGATCCCCTCGTGGTGATAACCGAGGCATGCAGGCGCATCTCCGGGTCCTGCGATGAACTCCTGGCTGGCGTGCGGGCCCGGAAACAGTAAAAGTATCTTATTCTGGATTATTCCCCGCATATTCGCGGCCGTTCTCTTCACACGACGCGTTCGGTGAAGATGATCGAGCCCGAGACCCGGGTAACCCGTATGCGGACTTTCTGGCCGGGTTTGCCGTGGGGGATATACATGATGTACTTCCCTGTCCTCACCACGCCGTCGCCCCGGCGGCTTACCGACTGCACCTCCACGTCCATGACCGTTCCTTCAGTGACTTCATTGGTCGGCGCCTCAGCCCTGGCCTTGCGCTTTCGTACAGGGCGGTGGCCCCCGCATGCATCGCAGCGGAGGGTGAGGACGCGGTCGTCCTTCACCAGCCGTGTATCCGGTTTGCCGCACTCCGAGCAGATTACGTAGTCTTCCACGTAGTTCTTGATCAGGGTATTGACCAGGGACGGCTCGAACTTGCCATTGAAGATGGCCCGGGACCCGTCGATCTTGCCGGCCGTTCCAAGCTCCCCCAGCAGGAACTTCATGAGGTGGTCCCGGTCCCTACGGACAGTATCGGCGATCTCGCCAAAGTTCTCAAAGACCGTCGTCTTCCCCTCAGTATATACCCGGGCTTCCGGGACGGTGAACCGCTCCACCGACTCGGTGGGCTCGGTAACGTTCGCGTAGGCCTTTTTCAGCAGGGTCTCATACGGATCTACCATCATTATATACTGGGAGGCGGAGGTAAAAAATGCCTCCCCGCCAGGCTCTGCCCGGTGCATTTTTCGGTGCTTTTTTCTGGCCCGGCGCACGACATGTCTCCTATCATGTTATCCGCCCAGGACATGGAGCTCATCCGGAATACCCTGCGACGGGAACCTACCGACGTGGAGATCGCCTGCTTTGAGAACCTGTGGAGCGAGCACTGCAGTTACCGCTCCACCCGGGGGTTCTTGAAGACCCTGCCTACGACCGGCCCGGACGTGCTGCTGGGCCCGGGGGACGATGCGGCCATCGTCCGGTTCACCGACGATCTGGCCCTGGCGATAGGGATGGAGAGCCACAACCACCCGAGCTACGTTGATCCCCACGACGGCGCCGCCACGGGCGTGGGCGGCATAGTCCGGGACGTCCTCTCCATGGGGGCCCGGCCCATCGCCCTGATGGACCCGCTCTATTTCGGGCCCCTGGACCGGGAGAAGAACCGGTACCTCTGCGAGCACGTGGTCGGGGGGATCGGGGGGTACGGGAACTGCATCGGTGTCCCGGTGGTGCGCGGGGACCTTTGCGTGGATGAAGGGTACAGCGGCAACCCCCTGGTGAACGTGGTCTGCGTAGGGATCGTCCGGCCGGACCGCTTCATCACGGCCAGGGTCAAGAGGCCCGGGAGCCGCCTGGTCCTGGTCGGGTCCTCAACCGGGAGGGACGGGCTTGGAGGCGCCTCGTTCGCCTCCCGTGACCTGGCCGAGGACTCTGAAGCCGCAGACCGGCCAAGCGTTCAGATCGGGGACCCGTATACCGAGAAACTGCTCATCGAGGCGATCCTCGGGATGGCAGAGACCGGCAGGGTCCTCTCCTGCCGGGACCTGGGTGCGGCGGGACTGGCAGGGGCGTCGAGCGAGATGTGCAGCACCTTCGGGGGCGTTCTATGGGCGGACCGGGTGCACCAGCGGGAGACCCGGATGCACCCGGTCGAGATCATGCTGGCCGAGTCCCAGGAGCGCATGCTCCTGGAAGTGGACCCGGCCGATGTCCCCCTCATGGGCCGCATTGCCGAACGGTATGACTTGAAATGGAGCGAAGTGGGGGAGGTTATTGAGGAACCCCGGTACAGGGTCACCTTCCACGGAAAGGTGGTCTGCGACCTGCCCATCGGGTTCCTGGCAGGGGAGGCGCCTGCCTGCACCTGGACCCGGGAGCCGTACTCCGCAGAAAAGCCCTTCGCCCGGCCGGCTGGGAGGTTGAAAGACCTGGCCCTCAAGGTGCTCTCCCATCCCGAGGTCGCCAGGAAGCACTGGATGTACGAGCAATATGACCACGATGTCCAGCTGCGTACCGTCTCCCATGGGAAGGATGCGGCAGTTATCCGGCTGGAAGGCCTCGCCCTCTCCCTCTCGTGCGGGTGCAACCCGAGGCACATCCACCTCGACCCGTATGCCGGGACCGCCAACGCGGTCCTGGAGAACGCGGCAAACCTGGCTTGCGCGGGGACAGTGCCATTCTGCATCGTAAACTGCCTCAATTTCGCAAGCCCCGTCCACCCCGCGGTCTCCTGGGAACTGGCCGAATGCGTCCGCGGCCTGGGCGATGGTGCGCGGGAGCTCGGTGTGCCTGTGGTGGGGGGCAATGTCTCGCTCTACAATGAAAGCGACGAGATGGGGACCCGCATCAAGCCAACGCCATCCATCGGGATGCTGGGGAGGGGGAGGCTGCGGGAGAGGGTGATTCCAGAAGATGGCTGGATCCTGGCCCTGGCCGGTGAGACCGGGCAGCACCTGGGCGGATCGGTGCTGGACGCAGTGACCGGGTGCGGCGGGGCTGCCCCGCCTAAGGCCGATGCGGCACTCATTTCCGCGGTGGCGGCCAGGGTGGCCTCCTGCCAGGATATGGCCGCAACTGACCTTTCCCAGGGGGGCCTCCTTGCCGCCCTTGCGGGTGCAGCCCCGCAGGCACAGGTGCGGCTGGAAGGCGACCTCCTGCATGCCCTCTTCGGAGAGACCTATGGGCGGTTCCTGCTGGCCTGTCCTGACCGCGCCGCCCTGGCCGGCCTGCCATGCAGGGTCATCGGAACGGTCGGGGGGGATGTCCTGGAAGTCCGCGGCGCGCAGGAGTCGCTGGTCCTCGATACCACGGAAATTCACGGGGCGCTGGAGTCATTCACGCGGCTTATGAGGCCCGGGCCCGGATGATCGGCGCCGGTTTTCGCTGTACAGCATCCGGCCCTTACCATTATCTGATTTACCCGGTTGGGGAGGCTGGGAACGATCAAAAAAATGGGGGGATATTACCTTCTCTGGAACTGGGGCATCATGGCCCGGACTTCCTTTCCCACCTGCTCGATGAGGTGCTCCTCGTCGGCGCGGGTGAGGGCATTGAAGACCGGGCGGTTCACCAGGTTCTCGAGCATCCATTCCCTGGCAAACTCTCCAGACTGGATATCCTTTAAAATTTCCTGCATAGCAAGGTAGCTCTCCGCCCCGATGACCCGGGGGCCGCGGGTAAGGTCCCCGTATTGCGCGGTATTACTGATGGACCTCCTCATATTGGTGAAACCCCCCTCGTAAATGAGGTCCACGATCAGCTTGAGCTCATGGAGGACCTCCAGGTACGCCATTTCAGGGGCATACCCCGCATCAACCAGGGTCTCGAACCCGGCCCGGACCAGGGAGGTGACTCCCCCGCACAGCACTGCCTGCTCCCCGAAGAGGTCGGTCTCGGTCTCTTCCCTGAAGGTTGTCTCCAGCACCACCGCCCGCGTGGCCCCGATCCCCTTGGCATAGGCCAGCGCGAGCTGCTGGGCCTTCCCGGAGTGGTCCTGATGGATGGCGATGAGCGCGGGGACTCCCTTGCCCTCCTCGTACATCCTCCTCACCATGTAGCCGGGTCCCTTGGGGGCGACCATGATAACGTCGACATCTGGCGGGGGCACGATCTGCCCGAAGTGGATGTTGAATCCATGGGAAAACATCAGGCACTTCCCGGCCGAGAGGTGCGGCCTGATTTCTGCCTGGAACAGGCCTCCCTGCAGTTCGTCCGGGACCAGGATCTGGATGATATGGGCCGCCTTGACCGCATCGGAAACAGGAAGGACTTTCCAGCCATCCGCCGATGCGGCCTGCCAGCTGCGCCCCGGACGGAGACCGATGATTACGTCGAGGCCGCTGTCGCGCAGGTTCAGGGACTGCCCCCTCCCCTGGGAACCATAGCCAATCACCGCGATCTTCTTTCCCTTCAGCACACTCATGTCGGCATCGGATTCATAGTATTTCTGTATCATAGGCAATGTTCCAGGTACGACAACAGAGCACTTAAATATTTTATAAAAAAAATCCCTCTCACATTATCTTCGGGAGCGATTGAGCTATTCGCGATTCTGTTCAGTCGAAAACAAGCAGGGACCTGCCGGACATCCAGTCCACCATCCCTGATGTCCGCATCAACCTCACCCGGGTCGGCGTCAAGAACGTCAAGAAACTGGTAGAAGTCTCCAGGCCCGAGAAGCGGCCGGTCATCTTCATCTCCACCTTCGACGTCTTTGTTGACCTCCCGGGGAGCCTCAAGGGAGCAAACCTCTCCCGGAACTTCGAGGTCATCGACGAAGTCCTCCAGCAGGCCATCGATGGCGACGTCAACGAGATCGAGAAGCTCTGCAGCGTGGTGGCCAGGAAGCTGCTCGATCGGCACGAATACGCCGATCGAACTGAAGTGATGATGAAAAGCCAGTTCATGGTCAAGCGGGAGACCCCGGTCTCGCATACCAGCTGCCACGAGGTGGTGAAGGTGCATGCCCGTGCGGTCGCCCGCCGGACGTTCCGCGAGCCCATCGTGCGCAAGAGCATCGGTGCGGAGGTGACCGGCATGACCGCATGCCCCTGTGCCCAGGACATCATGAAAGAGCGGGCTGTCAACGTCCTGGAGAACATGGGCATCCCCAAGGAGAAGATAGCCGCGTTCCTGGCCGAGGTGCCCATGGCCACCCACAACCAGCGGGGAAGGGGGTTCCTGTGCATCGAGATCGACGATGACCAGCACGTCCAGCTGGAAAAGATCATCAATATCCTCAAGGAGTCCATGAGCTCCTCGATCTTCGAGCTGCTGAAACGGGGAGACGAGAGCTACGTAGTCCTTTCTGCCCATAAAAACCCCCGCTTTGTCGAGGACTGCGTCCGGGAGATTGCTAAAAAGGTCCTCGCGGAGTTCCCTGACCTGCCCGGCGACTCGCTGGTCACGATCAAGCAGACCAACGAGGAGAGCATTCACCAGCATGACGCGTACGCCGAGCGCCAGGCAACCATAGCCGAGCTCTTCGTTGAAATGAATTCAGAAGCTTCGTGAAAAATTACCTGTTTTTGGAGGGAGGTTTGGTATCGCCTTCAACCTGTTCCCTTTTTTTTAAAAAATCCCATGAGCCCTGGAACCTGAACAGACCAGGTTGGGCATTTCCCTGCCTGGGAGATTTCCCCCTTCCTCCGGTTCCAAAATTAAATATTGTTTAAAATGACTTTTTTGTTCGTCATAGGCGGATTTTTCGTGCACGGTATATCGCACAATGGGACCCCGGATCTGGGGGGTTCATGCATAGCGGCTGAGAACAGGCAGAAAAAAAGGTGGCATTAAATTAGTCCGGCATGGAAATCATCTTCCATCCGCGGTCACTTACTCCGGGTGCCAGATCTTAGCTATAAAAGGTTTATCTTTTTGAATAACCGCCGGAAATGGCCTGGATTATTGCAAAGGAGATATATAATAGGAGATTGGTACAATATGTTGAACGTACTCAGTACGGTCAACCGTCTCTCTTTCGGGAGAGGTTTGTGTGGAAATAACACCAGTATCGCAAAGTGAACATCGGAGATTACCATGAGGCGATAATATTGTCGAAAATTGTAGAGATTTCCCCAACCACAAGGCATGAGGGACACTCAAAGCTCGTCTTGAAGGTAGACGATGCGGGCATCATCGAGCGTGGTGATTGGTTGAGCATCACCCCTGTGCGGGGGGTGGAGAAGCTCGCCATCAACAAGACGATGGACCAGGTCCCCAAGATCGCATCACGGGTCTGTGGTATCTGCCCTATCGCCCACACCCTGGCCGGTATTGAATGCATGGAGGGGTCGATCCGCTGCGAGATCCCGAGGGACGCCAAGCTGCTGCGAATCATCCTCCAATGCGCCAATCGGCTGCACAGCATCGCCCTGCACAACATCCTGATCCTGCCTGACTTCTATCTCCCGGGGACAGAACAGAAGATCAACCCGTTCTCGCCCCAGGAACCGGTCCGGACCGTTGCCAAGCGGATCCAGAGAATTCGTGAGATTGGCCAGACCATCGGAGAGATCGCCGGCGGGGAGGCGGTACACCCGAGCAACCCGCGTGTCGGCGGCATGTATAAGCCCTGCACCAAGCAGGCTGTCTCCAAGATGTACGACCTGGCCAAGGAAGGCCTGGTCCTGGCGCACGAACAGATGGATTTGATGATTGCGATCATCAACAACATGAGGAAGCGGGACTGGGTCGAGGTCGGCGGCAAGCAGGTACCGCTCCCGAAGACCCTCGGATACCACAGCCAGGGAGTCATGGCTGCTCACCCCCTGTACTCCAGTTCCAACCTGGACGCTAATCCCGGATGGGACCCCAAGCGCTGGACCGATGTCAGGCCATGGGACTGGTACATGGGTGAAGGCGAGGTCAGCCTCGCAGACCCGAGTTATCCCATTGGAGGGACATCTCCCGTCGGTACTAAGGTAAACCCCCAGATGGAGGCCTGCACCGGCGTGCCGCTCTACGATGGCGCCCCGGTCGAAGTCGGCCCCCGCGCCCGCCTGGTCACCTTCAAGAACTTTGATATGAAGGGGACCTGGGGCCAGCACACTGCCCGGCAACTCGAGTACACGGACTGCCTCTATGCCATGATCAATGCCCTTGACGAATACAATCCGTCAGGCAGGGTCCTCGCAGACCCCATCCCACAGGGTGATGGATCACTCGGCTGGGCGGCCAACGAAGCTCCCCGCGGAACCGATGTCCACCTGGCCAAGGTCAAGGATGGCAGGGTGCTCTATTACGAGATGCTGGTGCCCACCACCTGGAACTTCCCGACCTGCAGCCGTGCCCTGACCGGCGCCCCGTGGCAGGTCGCCGAGATGGTGATGCGCGGGTATGACCCGTGCGTATCGTGTGCCACCCACATGATCGTGATCGACGAGGACAAGCGGGTCATTGCCGAGAAACTCATCCAGTGAAGTGCACACACATGCTGTATCCCGAGATCGTGGTTGCAGGGTGCGGGAATCCGCTCTTTGGAGATGACGGGTTCGGCCCTGCCGTGGTGGAGGAACTCTCCCGCCTCAACCTGCCAGATACCATCAAGGCGGTGGACGCAGGCCTCGGTGGCCCGCACTTCATTTTCACCCTCCTCGACCCCCGGCTGACCAGGAAGCTCATCATCATCGATGTGGCTGACTTTGGAGGACAGCCCGGGGAGCTGGCCAGGTTCAGGGTCGAAGACCTGCCGGCAGGAAGTTACCGTGACGCCCATTCCTGGGATCTCACCGAACCCCTGCACCGGCTCAAGGACGAGATGGACATCACGATCATTGGATGCCAGCCGAAACGTGTGACCGCCCCAGAATTTGAACTCGGGCTCACGGAAGAGGTTCAGAGCGCGATACCCAGGGCAGTACGCGAAGTACTGTCATTGATCGGGGTGGATTATGGGACTGCTCTCAAGAATCTTCGGAAAGAAGAGCGCCAGTACTGAGCCAAAAGCACCGGCTGGCGTAGAGAAAAAGGCACAAACAGTTACAAAGGAGGAAAAGCCTGTGGCAGACAAGATTACAGTAGGCCACGTGCACATGAGTGGATGCACTGGCTGTCTGGTATCCCTCGCTGATAATTATGCCGGACTGTTAACAATCCTAGATAAATATGCTGACCTCGTATACGGCCTCACCCTTGCCGACGTGCGGCACATCCCCAAGATGGATGTCGCCCTGGTCGAGGGGTCGGTCTGTATCCAGGACAAACTCGCAGTGGAAGAGATCAAACAGACACGTGAAAAAGCAGCGGTCGTAGTCGCCGTCGGAGGGTGCGCCTGTTATGGCAACATCACCCGGTTCGGCCGGGGCGGCCAGCCCAACCAGCCGCAGCACGAGTCGTTCCTGCCCATCGGGGACCTTATCAAGGTCGATGCCTACATCCCCGGGTGCGCTCCGACGCCCCAGCTGATACGGAATGTCTGCGTGATGGCATACCTGCTCCTCAAGGGAACCAAGGACCAGCAGGAGCTGGCCAAGAAGTACCTGACCCCGCTCATGCAGCTCGCCGAGCGCGGGACCGAGGCCTGCGGGTGCGACCTGATGTATCACGTCATAAACCAGGGCCTCTGCATGGGATGCGGTTCCTGTGCGGCAGCCTGCCCGGTCAGGGCCATAACCCACGAGTACGGGAAGCCCAACGTGAACCGGGAGATGTGCATCAAGTGCGGAGCCTGCTATGCCCAGTGCCCGAGGAGCTTCTTCAACTTTGACGTGATTCCTGAATTCGAGGGCATCATGGAGGCCATTGGCGCCGCTCTTATGTGAGGTGAAAGAAATGGCAGGAGAACTCGGTAAATACAAACTCTGTGTATCGGCCCGGAGCAAGGACACGGAGATCCTGAAGAAGGCCCAGGACGGCGGGATCGTCACCACCCTCTTCAAGTTCGCCCTGGAAGAGGGGATCATCGACGGGGCCATCGTTGCCGGGCCCGGCGACGAGCCCTGGAGGCCCCGCCCCATGGTTGCGACCACCGTCGAGGAGCTGATGGCTTCCCGCGGGACAAAGTATAATCTCAGCCCCAACGTCTCCTTCATCAAGGAGGCCACCCGGAGCTACGGCCTGGACAAGATAGGCATCGTGGGGACCCCCTGCCAGATGCAGGCGGTCAGGAAGGGGCAGCTCTACCCGGTCGGCCTTCGGGACGTCCCTGACAAGATCAAGCTGGCCATCGGCATCTTCTGCATGGAGAACTTCCCATACCAGAGCATCAAGCAGCTCGTGGAGGACCATGCAGCCATGAAGATGGAGGCAGTCAAGAAGATGGAGATCGGCAAGGGCAAGTTCTGGGTCTATGGCAACCGGGGACAGGTCGTCCAGCTGCCGCTGAAGGTGACCCACAAGTATGAGCAGCCCGGCTGCCACGTCTGCCTTGACTACGTGGCCAACCTGGCCGATGTCTCCACCGGGTCGGTGGGGAGCCCCGACGGCTGGAGCACGGTCTTCGTCCGCACCAAGAGCGGGGACGACGTCTGGTCCAAGGCCATCGCAGCCGGCTGCTTCGAGACGAAACCCATCGAGCAGGTCAAGCCCGGCCTGGAGATGGTCACCAAGCTGGCAGTCGAGAAGATCACCAAGAACCAGAAGACCGTAGATGAGCGGGCAAAGTTCGGGGTGAACAAGGCACTCCGCAACCCGTATATAAGCCCGAAATAACCTTTTTTAAATCTGAAAATGCCTCCGGCATTTTCACCTTATTCGCCTGGTTGCCAACGAATTCATGATGTTCTTTTCATATACGGCACCGAAAAAACATCACTGATCCCATGCGTGCCGGGAGTTAAACGCCCCGCGAAAAACAGCATGTCCGGGACGCTCCTGGAACCGCCGGGATCCTTGAACCTCCTCAGTGGTAAAAGGCTCCTGTTCCTTGGACGATGCCTAAAAGCTGTCCTGCTTGAGACGTTTTCAGCCTCCCGTACCAGGCAGGGAAGGGTTAAGTCGGATCCTGGCTGCAGCACCTGCTCTTACTTCCACACGTCGACCGGGCTGATGGTCGCATCGATGAGGAACTCGAACTCGATCTCCTTCAGCCACCCCGTCTTCTCGAACATGTTCATGAAGCAGACCCCGACCCGCGAGGCGCCGGGGTGCTTCTCGATGGCTGCTTTCACCTGGTGTACAGTGACCGGGACGTTGGGCATGGAGAGTCCCCCCATTACCACGACCACCTTCGGGCTGCCGATCCGGGCCGGGCCGGCTGCCTGCATCCCGATGTCCGGGACCTGCCGTACCTCCCGGGCCTTCGATTCATCAACGTACGGGACAAATACCTGCTGCAGATCCATGCCGCGCACGGCGAACCCGAGCAGCTCCACGAAAGGGGTGCAGGTACCGGGGCAGCCGTAATAGACCACCTGGTCGCCTGCCGAAAGCCCCTTCTTCTCCAGGAATTCCTTGAACGGGCGCAGCATCCCGGGGACGCCGCTATAAACTTCCTTCTGCTTCATGGGCGAATCCTACGGGAGAGGGTTTGGTGCCAGCGCGATATCAAGGTATAGCAGGAACCGGAGAAACCGTTCCTGCCCGGAGGGGCCCGTTGCCCGGGATTACCGCGTGAGAATCCGCCCGGACCGAAGTCTCTTCACATCCAGGTCCCAACGGCGTCCGGTTACACCTGCAGCCGGGCCCATATGCATCCTATCCGCCTGATACACCTTTCCGGAAACGACATCCTGCGGCACCAGGCCGCTGGTTGAATAGCGGCCTGCCCTTATTGGCGCGGTCCTGAAAGCACCCATGAGTCCAGTGCGACCGGAAATTGCGAATAGCACAAGCATAATACCTGCACGCATCGGAACAAAGGAGTGTGACCTTTGAATGCCGGCAGTGCGGCAGCTGCTGCATGCACCTGGGTGATTATATCGTAATCGGACAGCAGACCGGGCCGTTCGAGTTCGAGGGATGCTGTGTTTCCACGGGTATGATTTTTCCCGCCCGCATCGACGAAGATAAGCGTGATCTCTTCATGGACAGGTCGTGGATCGACCTGCACCCTTCGGCCTGCCCATTCCTCCGTCCCCGGGGAGAGCGTATCGTGTGCACCATCCACGAGACCAGCCCTTCCCAGTGCAAGGCATTCCGGTGCGTGATCCTCCAGGTGCTGTCAGCGGACGGAACCGTCATCGGGAAGGTGACCGGGACACTGGCGCTCCACAGCAGCGACCCCGGCCTCCGGGACGCCTGGGGAGGCATGGAACGGCTGATTGCCCGGCACCCGGAAGACGCCGAGGCACGTATTCAGCCGTACCTCGAGGAAAAAGGGTATCGCTGCGCCTGAATCCGGACGCATTTCGTCCATGGTAAACCGGGGTCAGGAGGAACAGTGAGACAATGCCCCGCCACGTTCTTGTGGTCCCGGATACAAACGTTTGGCTGGACTTCGAAGGGAGCGGTCTCACCGTGAAGGAGAAAAAAGCGTCGCCAAAGAGTGTGCTGGTCTGGTATGCCAGCAGGTACGGGTCCACCGCCGAAATTGCAGCAGCAATCGCCGGGGAGATCCGGAGGGCAGGAATCCTGGTGGACCTGGCACCAGCTTCCCGTGACATGGACCCCCTGGACTATGATGCCGTGGTCCTGGGGAGCCCGCTCTACATGGGCAAATGGCTGGTGGAAGCGCGGGAGCTGGTCTCCCGGCACCGGGCGGCCCTGGCCGAACGGCCGGTGGCCATCTTTTCGGCCGGTTACTCGCTCCGCGACAGGCTTGAAGCGCACCTGCAGAGCGGCGAGGATGCCCTGCAGGCCGTCCGCATCTTCTTTGATCCGGTGGATGCAGCGTTCTTCCCGGGAAAAGTCGATCCTGACCATATGACCGCGGCGGACCGGTCCATCATTACCCTGGGAGGAGTGAAACCCGGGGACTTCCGGGACTGGGAGCAGGTGAAGGCGTGGGCGCGCAGCCTCCCTGGAAAAATGGGGCTTCTCTGACCGGGAATCGAAAACCAGGACAGGAAACACGCACCTTCAGGGGAAACCGGTTTGCTCCCGGGGACCATCGGGTACGGGCGTATGCCGGTCAATGCCCGGCCCCGGGACCGGGTCTTCCCCTGGCCTGGACCGCAAACTATCTCTTAAAGATCCTTTACCAGTGTCCCAATGAACCCTGCCAGGGCGTTCCGTGCACTTTCCGGTCTCGTCGCGCTTATTTCGTACAGCAGCGCGGAGTCCAGCTCCCGGCGGGCCAGCGCCGGGCAGGCCTCGGAGAGGTCGCACTTATTGAGCATCACGGCCAGCGGAATGCCCTGCTCCACGAGGGTCCGGTAGAGCTGGCGGGTGAAATCGTCGACCGCTACGCTGCAGTCCACCACCAGGATGGCAGCATCCATCCCGTACGCCAGGGTCTGGCGTACGAACTCGAAGCGGTCCTGCCCGGGGGTGCCGAAGAGGAAGACCTGGAGGTTGTGCAGGTTTGTCCTCCCGAAGTCGAGGGCCACGGTGGTATCCCCGTCCATGGTATGCGCCTCAACATGCCGGGCTCCGGGATCGATGGCCTGGATGAAGGTGGACTTCCCGGCATCGTACGATCCAAAGACCACGACCTTCAGCTTCCCTGCCGCCATACCGGAAGTGTTGGCGGGGGATTGTTTTAGGGTTTCGTTTTATCGAGGGGCCGGTTTCATCACCCACCCTTCCCCGGAACCGGGGTTTTTACCTTGCAAAGAGGATTACTTCTGGTATCAGAACGGTTGCCGTGATCAGCCATGGATGAACGAAGATGGACAGTTCTTGTCGCTATCGCCCTCATCGCCCTGTCAATAGGAATGTATGCGGTGCACTACCTGGTCTTCCAGGACGCCCACCATATCTGGATCTACTTTATCGGGGACCTGGCCTTCCTCCCTATCGAAGTGCTCCTGGTCACCCTGGTCCTCCACCGGCTCCTGGAGCTGCGGGACCGGCGGGTGAAGATGGAGAAGATGAACATGGTGATAGGGACATTCTTCTCTGCGCTCGGAACAAGGCTCCTCGCCCACTTCTCAGACAATGACCCCGGGATGAAGGCTCTCCGGAAAGAACTGCTGATATCTGACCAGTGGTCCGGCGAAGACTTTGCCCGGGTCGCCGGCACCCTGTCACGCTACTCGTGCACCATCGAGCCCGGAGGCCTCGATCTTACCGGCCTGAAGTCATTCCTGGTCCAGAAGGAGGACTTCATGATCCGCCTCCTGGAAAACCCGCTCCTCCTGGAGCATGAAGAGTTCCCCGAGCTGCTCAGGGCCATCTTTCACCTGACCGAGGAGCTGGAGAACAGGGACGACCTTTCCACCCTGCCTTCCCGCGATATACAGCACCTCTCAATGGACGCGTGCAGGGCCTATACCTGCCTGGTGGCACAGTGGCTGCACTATATGCACTACCTGAAGAGGAACTACCCCTACCTCTTCTCGCTTGCTGTCCGCACCAACCCCTTCGACCGGCAGGCCAGCGTCATCA
>Ga0255347_1004418_pt1 | contig 17058 bp, 15 predicted proteins | sample wastewater_treat_2_FD_192479 | JGI IMG/M metagenome (GOLD analysis project Ga0255347, IMG submission 192479) | Wastewater microbial communities from Lulu Island WWTP, Vancouver, Canada - plant24 | ecosystem: Engineered > WWTP > Wastewater > Unclassified | place: Canada: Vancouver, British...
TTGGACGTGAATCAGCGATTGCGGCGGCGACACTTGGGACATTCCAAATGGCCCGCCTTGGCTCCGAGGGGGCTTACTATGGCTACCAAGGCTTGCAGGTTGTCAACGCCGGGCGTTCCGGTTGGGCCATCGGCACGGGCATTGACCAAGTCAGCCAGGGCAACAACTGGGGTTACTTGAGCATTGGGGCAGGCACCCTTGGTTTGGCTGGTGGTTTCACTATGACGGCGATCGCACCAGAACTGAACAATCTCAATGTTGCTCAGAACCAGATCTTCACGTCGACGATGCGCGAAATACCCAGCCTTGATTTCAGCACCCCAGCAAACCAATCCGTCTTCTACTCAGGCCCCGGCAACCAAGCTCGTGCCCTGAATTTCGCAAACACAACCGGCGCGGTGCCAATTGATCGAACTGCGGGCGGGACTGTTCTAAACTTGCTTGATCTTTACAGCAACCTCCCCCAAGCCCAAGCCAACGCCATCTGGCGTGCGGCATCTCAAAGTTATGCTTCCGGGGCTTCAGGCACCGTAAACCTATTCGTCCAAGGAGCGTTGCCAAACCGGGTCTTTAACACGGTTGAACTGCCGATTCTGGAATCGAATCCCGGAGTAAGTCATTGGATTTACCATTATCCAAACCCGTAATATGCCGAAACGAATCGGACCAAATGCCGTCGAGTTCCAAGGCGAGTTCAGTGTTCGCCTTGTTAGCCGCACGCAATTGAAGTATGAGGAAGATCGCCGCGTGCTCAATGTGGAAGTAGAACCGGGGGATAGGCTCGCGGTCTATCTGTCGGCCGCAACACAGTGGCATGGGACCGACACGGGCGAGTTCCTTACATCTCAAGACCGTGCGCGGATTGGCGCGAACATTACACTCGGCCTGAGTTTCCTCCGAATCCCACACTTACTCGCATGAACCCACAGCTTACACGCCATTCCACTCAGATGAAGTCGCCATTTGTCAGAAGCACGAGTGAGTTCGCCTTGCGACGATACCTGACAAGCGATTCAACGATGAGCGCGAACAGTGCGAACACGAGCAGGACACAGGGACATGATTTCCAAGTCCAGTGGTTTTCCTGGCTCATTGTTGCCCTGCTGATGTTCCCAGTCGCGCCTGGGAGCGCACCTGCACAGGTCTTCGATGGGCTGGCGACAAACATGCCTCAGATGAAAGCGGTTCTTTCGATGCTTTGTGAGGATACGCCGGAGTTTTCGGCAACCGCCAAGATTCAGATGTTTGGGCGTGGCGGCGCCTACCAGTCGGGGATGACCATTGGCTTGGCGCTGCGGGAAGACCACCTGCGCCAGGAGATGGACGTCTCCGCTATACCGCAAATCCCACCTGAAATCCGGGCGGGAATGGCTGTGGTCAAGTTGGATAAGATAGTGATCCTTACGCGGGTTGACCGTAAGCGGGTTTACATCGTGTTCCCGGGCGTCCAAGCATACGTGGAGTATCCGATTTCGGATGTCGTGCTGAGTAACATCACCCGCCGAACCAGTGCCGTGAGTCACCAGAAGACGAATATCGGGCACGAAGTGGTGGACGGACATTCGTGCGCGAAGAACAAAGTCATCGTGACCGAACCGAATGAACCAACCGGCGAAGCGACCTTGTGGCAAGCGTCAGACTTGAGCGGATTTCCAATCCAGATGGAAGTTGTTGATGCCAGCAGAACGACGAAGTTCGAGTTCAAGAATGTGCAAGTCGGCAAACCTGAAGCCTCCCTTTTCGAGATTCCCGCGAGCTATGTCAGCTTTACAAACACGAGCGACATCATCCCTTACGCTAGAAGCAAGGCATTGGGAGATGTCCGCCCCGAGGCAAAGTGAATGCCCGATCAAATACATGAAACGATACAATCTCCTGCACCTCGTATCACAGACCGTCCTCGGCTTAGTCCTTTGCGCGGAGATCGCCAGCGCTCAACTGGCCGTCACTGTCTCGCCTCCCAGAATCACCGGGAACAAAGCGGTGGTCCCCCTGGCGATGAAGAACGACTTCTCCACCAATATCGTGTCGGCCCGCGCCGCCTGTTTCCTGCTGAATGAGCAGGGCAAGATGGCGGCACAAGGCACGCGCTGGGTGATTGGCGGCGGCGAAAGTAAACCTGGCCTCGCCGCCGGGGCGACAAACGCCTTCTACTTCGTCGTGGCCAGCGAGAAGCCATTCGCCAGCACGAACCTGACCGCGAGAATCTCGTTCACCCGTGTTGTCCTGGAGGGCGGTGTCCTCGCCGATCCGTCGAAACAGGTTTCGATCCAGACCACCGCCAAATGAAAGACGCTTGCCCAACGTGGCGGGATTGCGGTATCAAACTCGCCATGAAGACGTGGATCGGGGCTTTCCTGGTTGTTGCATCTGCCGTCATCGTGCAGGCGCAGGGTGACACGTCTTGGGAATCGGCCTCCTTCTTCACGGTGGAGCGGGCGCGGAATGTCCCAACAGCAATCGCAGGCGAGCTTCCCCCGTTGCCTACCACCCCGCGTATCCCTCCGTTGGGCGAATCCGCCTTTGCGCCGACACCCAGTTCGGGGGGCTCGACCGTTACACCGATTCCCGAGCCCGGTTCGATCCAGTTCATCTCGGTGGGCCTTGGCCTGCTCGCGTTTCGCAGATTCACCTTTTGCGATCGATCATAGTCCCCCGCATCGCGGCCCCTGCCCCGGTTTCGAGCAAGCACTCCTTGCTGGGGGCGGGCGAATCGTCGTGGTGCCAACAGCCCGAACCCAAGGCGCAGGCTTCTTGTCATGGGCTGTGAAGACCCGGTTCATCATCCCCGAGACTTTTCGAGGGCTCCGGCTTGATGGCACAGAACACCAGCGGTGGGTTCTTGCCGTTCCGACTGAGGGCGCAATAGGAGGTCCGGGCTTCAGTGTGTCCCTTCGCGAGGGAACGCCATGTTGTTTGACTCCGTTTTTCAGTCGTGACGGATTCAGGAGCCCAAACGATGACTTGCCGATTCTGGGCCCGCCGCATAAGCTGCGCCCCGCGTGGACACTCGCAACGCCGTCGAAAAATCAGTCAAGATCAATTCAGCCGGACCAGCCAACGGATTTACCACCCGGCTGCTGAAGGGGGGCGCTTTGCTCCAGGACATGCGTCAAATGGTCTGCCAGTGGAGTGACGACCTCGGCGGGGAGAAGGCTTTAGGTGCCGCGAATCGAATCCTGCACAAGTCCACCCGCGTCCGGGTCGCCGACACCCTCAAGGTTGCCTTCAAGCCGCGCTTCATCGCCGGCAATCCCCCGGATGCCTGGAAGCTGGCGCGAGTCATTGAGGATTGTCATCCACCCATCGAAGTCGTCCGGCCGTTTTATTACTGGATTACCGCGCGGGCTGAACCCATACTCCACCGGTTCGTAACGACCGAGTTGTTCGAGCGGACCAAGTCAGCCGACCGTGAAATCCGGATCAACGAGACGACTACCTGGGTGTCACAAGCTGCCGAGGAGGAATCCAAGGTGTGGGCCCCCACAGTGAGGCAGCGCATGGCGCGGTGCATCCATTCGGCCTTGCGGGATTTTGGAATTCTCGAAGGGGTTATCCGCAAGCGCATCGCGCCGCAGCATCTGCCGGTCGAAGCCTTTTGTCTGATTGCCTTCTGTCTGCACGAACTGGGATTCGAGCAGAAAAGCCTGGTCCGTCATCCGGACTGGAAATTGTTCCTGCTTACCCAAACGGCGGTGGAACGATTGTTTTTGGAAGCCCATCAGAACGGCTGGTTGGATTACCAGTGCATCGGGGAAATCTACCGCATTGAATTCAAGTCGCAAAACCTCGACAATTACGCCACCCTGTTCCAACTCAGAATGAAACCGCAACGGGGATTACTGGTGCGCGTGGCTTCCGATCAATCGGAAGGTGGCGGGCATTGGAATCACCACTTTGGTTTTCCCAAACACCCCTTCACATGAATTGTTTATGCCAGACCCTACCCAAGTCAGCCTCCTGGCAAAAATCTTCAGCCTGTTGATCAAGCTGGTAAATTACATCGCACGTATATTCACGGATCAAACGAAGCTCACGCTGTTGTTCCCACGCTCCGCCACTCCATCTGAGAACATCGCATGGATTTTCGAGCAGGAGCCACATCAGTCGCCAGGTGTTGGACTGTTCTACTTTGGAGTCACAACAACGGCCAAGCATGAGGTCGAGATTATCGAGGTGGCACTTTACTACGCAGCGCCGCTTCAACTGAAAAATCCTGGAACCGAACCATTCTTTGAAACGTGCCAGTCCCCAGACGTTGCTCGCCCATTCGCAGTGCGCTGGCAGGGGTCAACGGTTGTCACCAAAGCGGTCACACAGACATTCGGGGTTGAGGTAGATTTTCGCGATGGGATTAAGGCCAGGGATGTTGTGCTCGCCATCAAGGCGCAAAGGCGCGTTCCGAAGGTCGGCGGTTTTGTAGCGAAGCGGCGCGAGCAACTCATAAGGAGAACCGTTCGACTGAATCTTACATCCGATCCACCACAGGGACTCGGCATTCCGAAAGGTGTTTTGTCACAATCGCCGCAAGCATTCATGCGTCGGGCACTGCGTGGAATCGTGGGTGCTGCCAATCTCGTTTGGCTTAACTACATCGACGAGGAGGGACATCCGCGTTCCGCAATTTACATTGTGCCAGGCCCCAATCCGCCGGATCGAGGAAGGCAACCAACTTCAACTCGCCCAATTGAAAATGAATCAATAGGCTGAACCGATAAATGGCAAACCACCACGAGTTGGCGAACTTCATCTGGTCCGTGGCGGATCTGCTGCGCGGGCCGTATCGGCCACCGCAATATGAGCGGGTCATGCTGCCGCTCACGGTGCTGCGCCGGTTTGACTGCGTGCTCGCGCCGACCAAGGCCAAGGTGCTCGCCCGGCACGCGCAGTTGAAGGGCGGCAAGGTCAAAGACCTCGATCCCATCCTGAACAAGGTTGCCGGCCAGGGATTCCACAATCACAGCCCGCTCGATTTCGAGAAGCTCAAGGGTGACCCGGATCACATCCACCAGCATCTCGTCTCCTACATCAACGGCTTCTCCGCCAACGTCCGCACCATTTTCGACTACTTTGAGTTCGACAACGAAATCCAGAAGCTCCACGAGGCCAACCGCCTGTTCCATGTCGTCTCCAAATTCTGCGACGTGGATCTTCATCCCAGCCTCGTCTCGAACATCCAGATGGGCTACGTGTTCGAGGATTTGATCCGGCGCTTCAACGAGGCAGCCAATGAGACGGCGGGCGATCACTTCACGCCCCGGGAGGTCATTCACCTCATGGTCGAACTGCTGTTCGCTCCGGATGACGATCTGCTCCGCAAGCCGGGCATCATCCGCACCGTGTGGGACCCGACGTGCGGCACGGGCGGCATGTTGGCGGAGGCGCAGAACCGGCTGCAGGCCCTCAATCCCCAGGCGACGCTGCATGTCTTCGGCCAGGACTACAACAAGCGGGCCTTCGCGGTGGCGGCGTCGGACATGTTGATCAAGGGGCACGCGCAAAGCCGCATTGAATACGGCGACAGCCTGGTGGACGACAAGTTCGCCGGCCTGCGCTTCGACTACTGCATTGCCAATGTCCCCTTCGGCGTGGACTGGAAGGCGCAGCAAAAGGAGATTCTCAAGGAGCACGAAACCCTTGGGTTCAAGGGGCGGTTCGGTGCCGGCCTGCCCCGCGTGAATGACGGTTCCCTGTTGTTCTTGCAGCACATGATTGCCAAGTTCGAGGAGGTGGCGCCCGACCGGCAGAAATACGGCACGCGCATCGCCATCGTGCTCAATGGCTCGCCCCTGTTCACCGGCGGCGCGGGTTCCGGGGAAAGCGAGATTCGCAAATGGATCATCGAAAACGACTGGCTCGAAGCCATCGTCGCGCTGCCGGAGCAGATGTTTTACAATACCGGCATTGGCACCTACGTCTGGATCGTGACGAACCGGAAGGAGAAGCGGCGCAAGGGGAAAATTCAGTTGATTGATGCCCGGGAGCGGTGGAAGCCGATGCGCCGCAGCCTGGGTGACAAACGGCGCGAACTCGGCGACGACGACATTGACGCCATCGTGCGTGAGCACGGGAAACTGAAGGATTCCGAAACGTGCAAGACCTTCGATAATGCGGATTTCGGCTACACGCGAGTCACGGTCGAGCGTCCGCTCCGCCTCGCGTTTGAAATCACGAGCGCGAAGCTGGATTCCCTCAAGGCGGGCAAAACCGAAATCGCCAAGCTGGATGATCTAGCGCCGAAGGTTCGCGCTGAAATCGTGACCGCCCTGACGGAAGCCAATGACGGCAAATGCTGGAGCAACCGGGAGAAGTTCCGCGAATTTCTGGCCGCGACGCTCCCGGACTGCAAACGGCCCTTGCGCGAGTGGGTGTTGATGCTGATGGCGTTCAAACATTCGAAGGCCGACGTCTGTGTGGATGGAGATGGCAAGCCCGAGCCGGACCGCGAGTTGCGCGATTACGAGAACGTGCCGCTCAAGGAGGACGTCGAAGCGTATTTCAAACGCGAGGTGTTGCCGCATGTGCCGGATGCCTGGATGGACCGGAGCAAGGACAAGGTGGGTTGCGAGATCAATTTCAACCGCCACTTCTACCGCTACACACCGCCGCGCGAACTGGCGGCGATTGACGCAGACCTCAAGCTGGCGGAGGAAAAGATTCTTGGCTTACTCAAGGAAGTGACGGAATGAATCCCAAACCGCATCGGGAATCCGGGGTGAATGCCGAGGCTTCGTGGCCGGAAAAACGCCTCAAATTTGCAGTCAGCCTCCGCAAGGCTCGCGTTGACGGGGCACTTGATGATCGCCCTTACATCGGTCTTGAAAATGTCGAATCTTGGACGGGACGGCTTCTGCTGCGTGCGCCCCACCCGGACAGCGATGAGGTAGTTTCCGGGGAAAGTTTGTGCAACTCGTTCGAGCCAGGCGATGTTCTTTTCGGAAAACTCCGTCCTTATTTGGCGAAAGCCACCGTTGCCGACTTCGCGGGGCGATGCACAACGGAGTTCCTAGTGATGCAGCCCGCCGATTTGACGGCGAAATTCCTTTTCTACATTTGCGTATCTCGTGACTTCGTGACTGACGTAGATACATCCACCTTCGGTTCAAGGATGCCCCGTGCCGACTGGGCCAACATCGGCAACCTGAAAATTCCGATCCCAACTTTGGAACAGCAAACCGCGATCACAGATTATCTCGATGCTGAAGTCTCGAAGGTGGATAGCCTCGTTACCGCGAAGGAGCAATGGCTTGAGCTTCTGGCGGAGAAGCGGCAGGCGCTGATCACGCACGCGGTCACCCGGGGCATCAATCCGTCCGCCCCACTGCGCGACTCCGGCATTCCCTGGCTGGGGCAGATTCCGAAGCATTGGCGACTAGTTCCGCTAAGGTTTGCGGTCAAATTTGTGAGTGGAGCGACGCCAGACAAAGGAAATGCAGATTTCTGGGTTGGCACAATTCCGTGGGTTTCTCCAAAGGACATGAAGCGAGACGAGATTTCAGATGCGGAAGACCACGTCAGCGAGGAGGCCATTCTAAACAGTGCGCTACGGCTCGTTCCAGTTGGTTCTGTGCTAATCGTTGTGCGCGGGATGATTCTCGCGCACTCGTTCCCCACGGCCATCACAACGGGACCGGTGACGATCAATCAAGATATGAAGGCACTGATTTGCTACGAATCACTGGCCTCAAGATTCCTCAAAGCCGTTTTCCAAGGGCTTTCGGCTTGGTTCGTTTCGTCAGCCGACCAATCCGCCCACGGCACAAAGAAACTTGAAACGGAGACCTTGGGACGATTCGGAATCCCGCTCCCGCCCCTGGACGAACAGAACGCCATCGTCGCCCACATTGCGGAGGAGACGGCCCGGCTTGACGCCCTGCGCGTCGCGACTGAGGCCAGCATTGTGCTGCTGAAGGAACGGCGGTCGGCATTGATCAGCGCGGCGGTCACGGGCAAGCTGCGGGTGCCGGCCAAATCCGAAGTCGCGGATAGCTCGGCAACCATGGTATAATCAAGACGTGGGTGCTTCGATTCCAGCGTTGGTGACGCCGTCCCTGCTCAAATGGGCAAGGGTCGAGGGGGGCTTCACGCTTGAAGCCGCCGCCAAGCGGTCGGGATTCCCTCCGGAGAAGCTGCGCTCCTGGGAGACTGGCGATGCCACTCCGACCCTGCGCCAGGCCGAAAAGCTGGCAAAGGTCTATCACCGGCCCTTTGCGCTGTTCTCGCTCCCGCGGCCGCCGGTCACAACGCCGCTGGCAGCGGAGTATCGCCGCTTACCCGGCGTCAAACCGGGTGAGGAATCTCCCGACCTACGACTGGCCTTGCGTCAGATGATCTTCCGCCGGGGCGTGGCGTTGAACCTAGTGGATGAACTTGGTGAGCAAACCACAGCGTTTGAATTGCGGGCGTACCTGCGGGAAAAGCCCGAGGCGGTTGCCATCCGCCTGCGCGAGGCCCTTGGCATTTCAGTGTCAGACCAGTTGGCCTGGCGTGATGAATTTGTGGCTTGGCGGGCGTGGCGGGCCGCAGTGGAGCGCCTGGGGGTGCTGGTGTTCCAATTCCCGAAAGTGGATTTGGAGGAGGCCCGGGGCGTGTGCCTGATCCATTTCCCCCTCCCGGCCATTGGCGTCAATGGCCGTGAGATTCCGTTGTCCAAGCCCTACACGCTGTTGCATGAACTGGTTCACCTGATGCTGGCGAATGCCGCCGAGGAAAAACCGGCCAGTGAGGAACGGCGACCGGAACCGGCGTGGCGCGAGGTGGAGCAATTCGCCGAGCGCGTGGCCAGCGCGGTGCTGATGCCGGGCCGCGAGCTTCTCGCGGATCCGTTTGTCGTGGAGCACGGAGCCTCCCCGCATTGGAGTGTGGAGGAGGTCCGGCGAATTGCGCGGCGCTACAAGGTCACCCCCACGGCGCTGGCGACCCGGCTGTTGAATATGAACCGGCTCACGCCGGCCAGCTACGCCCAATGGAAGCGGGATTGGCAGGCGTGGCAGGAGGCCCATCCCGCCCGCAAAGGTGGGGGAATTGCCTCCCCGGCGGAAAAGGCGCTGGGCCGGAACGGACGGACGTTTACGAGTTTGGTGCTGGAGGCGCTTTCGCTGGACCGCATTACGGCGGTGGAGGCCAGCCGGTTCCTGGAACTGAATTTCCCGCATATTGAGACGTTGCGGCGGGACCTGGTATTTGCGCGCGGGTTTGAACCGACAACGGAGGGTGCAGGGTGAGCGCCGCAGGATACTCCTTCGACACCAATGTCTTCCTCGATTGGTGGGAGCGACGCTATCCCCCGGACATTTTCCCGGCCGTTCAGGAGCGCATGGAGGAGTTGGCGGCCTCCGGCAGGCTGAAAGCCGTTCAAGGCGTGTTTAAGGAGATTCAGCACATCGGATCGCCCGGGCTCAAGGCATGGGCCAAGACCAACAAGAACCTGTTCGTTCCCCATGACAGGTCCATTCAGCAGGCGGCGGCAGCGATTCACCGGCAGTTCCCCGGGTTCCTCGACATCAACGCCACACATGACGAAGCCGATGCGTATGTCATCGGCTTGGCCCAATGTCAGGGACTGACCGTGGTCACGCATGAGACGTCAGCCCGGACGAAGAAGCGTCCGCCGCGCAGCCACTACATTCCGGACGTGTGCCGTGAACTGAACTCCAGAATCCCCTGCATTGATCTCGTTGAATTGATGAGGGCGGAGAACTGGTCGTTCTGAAGTTTCATTCACCATGGGCCACAACGAAGCAGCATTTGAATCGGTCATCGAATCGCACTTGCTGGCCAATGGTTTCGTGGCCGTGAGCCGGGATGATTACGACCGCGAACGGGCCATCTTCCCCGCGCAGGTGCTGGCGTTCATCCAGGCGACGCAGAAAAAGGAATGGGCCAAACTGGAGGCGCTGCACCAGGACACCACCGGCGCGATTGTGCTCCAGGATTTGTGCAAAATGCTGGATGCGCTCGGCTGCCTGACCGTGTTGCGGCACGGGTTCAAGTGTTACGGGCAGCAATTGCAGGTGGCATTCTTCGCCGCCGCGCACGAACTGAACCCCGAGTTGAACGAGCGTTACCAGGCCAACCGGCTTGGGGTTACCCGCCAACTGCATTACAGCCCGCGCAACGAGAACTCGCTGGACCTGTGCCTGAGCCTGAACGGCATCCCGCTCATCACCTCCGAACTCAAAAATCCGATGACGGGGCAGACAGTGGACCACGCGATCCACCAATACAAATTCGATCGCGATCCCCGGGAGAAGCTGTTCGAGTTCAAGAAGCGGGCGCTGGTCCATTTTGCGGTGGACACGGAGCAGGTGTTCATGACCACCCGGTTGGCCGGCGGAGCCACGGTATTCCTGCCTTTCAACCAGGGCAATGATGGCGGCGCGGGCAATCCACCCGATCCAGCGGGGCGCAGTTACCGCACCGCGTATTTGTGGGAGGATGTGCTCCAGCGGGACAGCGTCATAGAGTTGTTCGCCCGGTTCCTGCATCTCCAGATCTCGGAAAAGAAAACGGACAACGGCCGCAAGGTGCGGAAGGAAACGATGATCTTTCCGCGGTTCCATCAGCGCGAATGCGTGCGGAATCTGGTCCGGACGGCGCGGGCCGAGGGCGCGGGACACAATTACCTGGTCGAGAACTCGGCCGGCAGCGGCAAAAGCAACACCATCGGCTGGACCGCGCATCAGTTGTCGTCCCTGCACACCGACAAGAATGAGCGCGTGTTCGATTGCGTGGTGGTGGTGACGGACCGGCAGGTGCTGGACCGGCAGTTGCAGGATACGATTTACCAATTCGAGCACCGGCAAGGCGTGGTGCAGAAGATTGACGAGGATTCGAAGCAACTGGCGGCGGCGCTGGAGTCGGGCGTGCCGATTGTGATCACCACGTTGCAGAAGTTCCCGTTCGTGACGCGGCAACTGGTGCGGCTGGCGGAGGAACGCGGCGAGCAGTCGGCCGGGTTGCTGCCCGCCCGACGGTATGCGGTGATTATTGACGAGGCGCACAGTTCGCAATCCGGCGAAGGCGCGGCGGAATTGAAGGGGGTTCTCGGCGGCGCGGCGTTGAAGCAGGCGGCGGCGCAGAAAGCCAGGGAGGACGGGCTGGATGATTACGAGGAGGAAGTGTTGCGCATGATGGCCAAGCGCGGGCACCAGGCGAACATCAGCTTCTTCGCATTCACCGCCACACCCAAGCACAAGACCTACGCGGTGTTCGGCCGGAACGGCAAACCGTTCCACCTTTATTCGATGCGCCAAGCCATCGAGGAGGGCTTCATCATGGACGTGCTGAAGTCCTACACCAGCTACGCCACCTATTTCCGGCTGTTGAAATCATGCGAGGACGATCCGAACGTCGAGCGCAAGAAGGCCGCCAAGGCGCTGGCGCGATTCCTCCGGTTGCACCCGCACAACATCGCGCAGAAGACGGAAGTCATGGTCGAGCATTTCAACGCTTCGACCCGGCACAAGATCGGCGGCAAAGCCAAGGCGATGGTGGTGACCGGGTCGCGATTGGAAGCGGTGCGCTACAAACAGGGTTTCGATCAATACATCGCCGAGAAGGGCTACACTCACATCAAGACGCTCGTGGCGTTTTCCGGCATCGTGGTGGACGACAAGCTGCCGGGCGTGACTTACACCGAGGAGCAGATGAACCACGGCATCCGGGAAAAGGAACTGCGCGAGGTGTTTGACACCCCGGAATACCAGGTGCTCCTCGTGGCGGAGAAATATCAGACCGGGTTCGATCAGCCGTTGCTGCACACGATGTATGTGGACAAGCGGCTCGCGGGCATTCAGGCGGTGCAGACGTTGTCGCGCCTCAATCGCATGCACCCGCTCAAGGAGGACACGTTCATTCTGGATTTTGTGAATGACCGGGCGGAGATCTACGAGGCGTTCAAGCAGTATTACGACGGCGCGGTGATGGGGGAGGAAGTCGAGCCGGCGCGGCTATACGAGGTTCGCGCCACGCTGGACGCTACCGGCATCTATCACGCGGCGGAGGTGGAGGCGTTCGGTAAGGTGTTCTTCAAACCCCGGGAGAAGCAAAGCCCGTCCGATCATCAGGCGATGAACGCGGCGCTGGACCCGGCGGTCGAGCGTTTCGCGCAGTTGCAGAAAAATGATGCGGACGAGGCGGAGTTGTTCCGTGGCAACCTGGCGGCGTTTCGCAACCTGTATTCGTTCCTGAGCCAGGTGATCCCGTTTCAGGATTCGGATTTGGAAAAGCTATACACCTACCTGCGGTTTCTATCGCCCAAGCTGCCGCGCCGGGGCAGCGGGCCGCATTACGCCTTCGATGACGAGGTGCGGCTGGAATACTACCGGATACAGAAAATCAGCGAGGGCTCAATTGATCTCAAGGGCGGCGAGGCCAAGCCCGTGCAAGGGCCGCAGAATACGGCGACCGGCGTGCTCCATGATGAGGACGTGCCATTGTCCCGGCTGATTGACCTGGTGAACGAGCGGTTCGGAACGGACTTCACCCAGGCCGACCAGTTGTTCTTCGATCAATTGATCGAGGCGGCGTCCCGGGAGGACACACTCAAGCAGGCCGCCGAGGTGAACCCGCTGGACAAGTTCCAACTGGTGTTCGGCAAGGTGCTGGAATCACTGTTCATCGAGCGCATGGAACAGAACGAGGACATCTTCGCCCGGTACATGAACGAGGCGGATTTCCAACGGATTGTGGCGCAGTGGCTCGGCGAGAAGGTTTACTCCCGGCTGAAGGAGCCGGGAGTGCTGCCTGGGCGGCCGTCTGATACAGGCGTTGTCGCCAAATCTTAGCAGGCGGTTCGGTTTTGACACCGAACCGCCCTGTGTCTGGAGTTTACCGACAGAACGATCCCGTGATGGATCCGTTCCGGGCGTAGGAGACAATCTGTGAGGTTGTCACCTCATGTTGTGTCTCGTGGGCGTGGTCAAGGTGTTGACCTGCCTGCGAGTCTGCGGTTGCGAGTGAACCGATCAGGACGATTATGATTACGTTACAGTTTTTCATATAATTGGTTTCCAATGACTTATACGCCGATCCCAATCGTAGGGATTTTCAATGACGACTGAGGTCGTCTCCTATAAATACAAAGCCAAACTCGAAAACCTCACTTGGTTCGAAAAGAAACACGGCATCATGAGCATGCAGCAACTCCTGGCCAGACTTCCGCAAGTGCGTGAGTGGATTCTGAAGACACTGGAGCAGCACAAGGCGTTGGCCCGGCCGGTGTCTTCGTATGGCTTCACCCGTCTGCCGCAGTATTACTCAGCGGATACGCTGGCCTCGACGGTGGTGGTGGAAGTGCCCCGAGTGCCCGTGCCGCCGCTGGCAGAACTGGGGCTGCCGGGCTTCGATGAATTTCAGAACGGCGATTACGCCGGCATCACCTACCTGAACACTTACTTCGTGAATGCCAAGGACGCCCGGGACGAGTCGCTGCACTTCCACGAACTGGTTCATGTGATCCAGTGGCAGCATCTCGGCCCAGATCGTTTTCTCGCCGCCTACGCTGCGGGCTACCTCACGGCGGGCGGTTATCGGGACAACTCGCTCGAAGTAACGGCATACGATCTCCAGGCGCACTTCGATTCCAACGGGCGACCGGGCAACGTCGAGCCGTTGATCCGGCGGCAATGTGGCCAGGAGATTCTACCGATGCTGGAACAGGCCATGAAGGAAGACATTCAATCATGAAGCCACGGGAGGTCAGAATCTTGATCGGCACGAGCGAGAAGGGCCTTCTTCAGTGCGCGGAGATTCTTCTCCGCCATCATCTTCAGGCGCGAGATGGACCGGTGATCAGTAGCGTCGCCGGACGTGATGATTTGGTGCGCCGGATAGCCACCGACAAGTTCGACTTGATCATCCTGTTCGGTGCGACGCTCCTGCCCAGCCGAGATCATGTCCTTCCGCCCTTGAAGAATACCGTCCAGACAATCTTCGACATCACGTCCCGGGTCTCCACTCCCATTATCACTTTGTCAGCCATGCCCGAGTCACGCAGCCAGTGGCTGGTGGCCGGGGCTGATGCGTTCCTGGAGATGCTACCTTCGGTGGAGGAATTCGCGGTTACGGCGAGTAGATTGTTGAACAACACCGAGGGCCTCCCCAAAGCCGAGCAGCCCCCAAGCCGGTCTCACGAACAGGAACACACTGACATGATTCTTCATCCAATAACTGAAATCCCTTTGATCTCGCTGCCGCGGCTTAAAAACGATGCTGCGGAGTTGAAGGCTTTCCTAAGGACCAGCACATTCGTATCAAGCCCGGCTCGGTTGTCGACAAGGCGATCAGTACTGCGGAACGCCTGCTTGAGTGGTCCGCTAATCCGCAGAAAGTCCCAGACAGCATAAGGATACCCGCGGAGATTTCCAAAGCCGCCGGGCTGGCTTATTTGGCCAAGTTGTTCCGTCAGGCGGCAAAAACGAAGTACTTTCCAAGGCTAAAGAAGCTACTGCGAAATGTCGCTGAATCGGATCCAGTGATGACTGTACCGGGAAAATCCACGCAGGAACGCAACTTCGTATTTGAACTTGAACTCGGCTGCTTGTGTGCCTGCAGCGACATGGCTGTAGAATCTCATGACGAGCCTGACTTCGTTGCCACCAAGGAGAAGGCAAAGTGGAATTTTGCCTGTAAGATGATCTATAGCGTTAATAGCAACACTGTAGGCGACAACATCGAAAAGGGAATCACCCAAATACTGCGCTTCCCATCAGACTACGGGATGGTAGTGGTTGGCCTCAGCAACCGTATGCCCGAGGAGCGATTTCTGCCATTGCTGGACAAGGAAAATGACATCTGGGGGGCCTTCGCGAGCGTTGAGTCGGCCACGTCACGTCTGCGAGATGAGTTGAATGCTTTCCTCGGCCAAGTTCGCCCACAGGCGACAACTAGATTTAAGGCTGATGAGGATCCGAGGTTCAGGGGAATTCTGGTCATTTCACATACTGCTTGTGGGATTAGGGGAATTCTCGCACCCCTGACGGCGGTCGCCCTTATTCACCGCATGGACATCCTGGACGGCAAATCGATTATCGGACCGGAGAAGGAATTGGCGGAAAGGCTCAACAAAGTCGCACAGAACGCCTTCTTCGCGTAGCGTCCCCGCGCCATACTGAAATCCTGAATCGCTCAACTGCGCGACACGATGCAGATTGCACAGCCCTAACCCTCATCCGTGGGGAGTATCAATAAAGCAAAGAAATCAGCTAATACAGTATGGGACGGAGGGCCAATACATGACTGTACGACGTGAGCAGCCGATGCGTTCAACTCGGGAATTCGCGTGGCCTCCGCACTCCAGTTCTTGCCGTGTTATGGTGGTTGAACGGTTGACTGCATCTCGTAGGAACGGAAGACGAGGAGGTTCTTGCCCAAGAATTCGTTTATAACCTTGACGATTGCCCCATGCGGCTTTGCAAGACGTTTATTCCGGTAAAACATCGTCCAGATCGTTATCGCATCAGAAAAAGACACTGTCTCACTGCTAAAGTAATACGCTCCGGTGAAGTAGTCCTTCAAGGCCATCCTCGTTGCATGGAAGCCGTCTGATGAGTGACAACAAGAAAAAACCATAACTCGCTTTTGATCATCTTTAAGTTTGTGCAAGTGCTTTGTAATCTGCCTGGCCACTTCCGTCCACCTCATGGTACCGCCGAGCATCCCGATTCCATCTTTGCCACCGTGGCAGGCAAGGTGGACGAACTGGACCTGATAACGATAGGTTGGATACTTCGTGAATTTCTCGATGGACGCAACGCAGACACGTTTCACACGAGCCTTTAATCGCATGTTGTGGATCAGCGACTCAATAACCTTGCACTCAGTAGCAAGCGCCTCCTCGACTTCATGATCACTAGGAAGATCGAAAAGCAGGTAGCCAAGTTTGGGTTTAGACATAATGGTCGGAGCGGCGGTCTAAGTTTGATGACCCGAAAAGTCATGGGTGCCAGCATGCACTGGGGTTTCTTTCATCGGAGCCGTCAACATGCGTTTATGAAGCCACAATTCTCGGATTTCTTCAAGCATTATCAGCGTGCGAAACCCAGCCCTGAACGGCCCGGGTGGTCATGCAATAGCTAAAGGAAGGCCCGCCCACCGGGCAGACTTTCCGTGATCCTCACGCCGTCAGTTTCCGGAGCTTGCGCTCCGTCGCGGTGGGTGAGGTGGCGCAGCGGGCGCGGCCAGTGGCCCAGTTGCGCAGCGCTTGAATGGATTCAACCATCGTCTTCGATAGCGGGACGAAGTCGGTCAGGACACGGGCGATGTCCAGGTCAGTCGGCTCCGTGCCCCGACTGAACGCGTCATACAACGTCTCGACGAACACGGCTTCGATCTCGCTGCCGGTGAGTCCGTCACTGGCCCAGGCGAGTTGCCCCGGGTCGAAGTCGGCCGGGTTGCGACCGTGCTTGCGGATTTGAATGCTCCAGATGGCCTGGCGTTCGTCCGCGTTGGGCAGGTCCACGAAGAACAGGGCATCCCAGCGCCCGGCCCGGAGCAGTTCCGGCGGCAACTGGGACACGTCATTGGCCGTGGCCACCACGAACACCGGGGCCGTCTTCTCCTGCATCCAGGACAACAACGATCCCAGCACCCGTGCTGACGTGCCGCCATCGGTGGATCCCGACGACTTGCTCCCGGCGAGCCCCTTTTCCAGTTCATCCAGCCACAGGCAGCATGGGGCAATCGCCTCCGCTGTCTGAATGACCGAACGGAGGTTCGTCTCCGATTGCCCGACCAGCCCGCCATACAGGCGACCCGCGTCCAGTTTCAGCAAGGGCACGCCGAACACCTGGGCGGTCACCTTCGCCGTGAGTGACTTGCCCGTACCGGCGATGCCGATGATGAGCAACCCCTTGGCTGGCGGCAGACCGTAATCCACCGCCCGCTGGGTGAAGGCATGGCGGCGTTTCAGCAGCCAGTCCTTCATCGCGTCCAGACCGCCGATGGAGTCGAGCGATTCACGGGTTTCGATGATCTCCAGCAAGCCGGATTTCTTGACTGCCTGCGCTTTCTCCCGGGCAACCACGGACGCTTCAATGGTCCGGGTCTGGACGTAGG
>Ga0255347_1004419_pt1 | contig 17056 bp, 20 predicted proteins | sample wastewater_treat_2_FD_192479 | JGI IMG/M metagenome (GOLD analysis project Ga0255347, IMG submission 192479) | Wastewater microbial communities from Lulu Island WWTP, Vancouver, Canada - plant24 | ecosystem: Engineered > WWTP > Wastewater > Unclassified | place: Canada: Vancouver, British...
ATCAGTTGTGACATATTGACCTCCAATCGTTGAAATAGAATCTGGCGTTAATCAAGAATTTCCGACGTTCATAAGACTCTCACCTAAAAAGGTAGAGTAATAAATCAAGCAAGCCCACGATTTTGTGTGCTGGTTTCATCTATCACCCTATCTTCTGGTTCGATAACGATTGATCAACTCGCTGGCGCCTGCCAATGGATTGACCAGTGACATCGGGTTAATCAGAACTTGCTGCAGCAACATGGCAAAATAGCCTAACGGGATTACCAACCATAAAGCCCAAAGAATGATCGTGGTTACATTTCCGCGTGTATTCGCAATCACTGCTGATGCGCTTTCAGATGTCCCAATCAGGGCAGCCCACTGTTCTACGGATAATTGAGCGGTGTATGCCAGGTAGAGCCGGCTGCCGATAACGGCCAGGGAATAAATCGCAATGCCTGATTTCATATTCCAAAGCAAGGTGTGCTCTTGCATATGAACTAGAAGAACAATGAGGGTACCGGTCAGCCACATCGCTGCACCCAGCCAGGGAACTGGTGCGCCCATTCCCCATTGGCTGATTACCCACAGCACCAAGATGATTGCAGTCGTGATTTGAGCTGTGTATAAATCCGGAGTAGCTGCCTCCCGCCCACTACGTCCTGGTCGGAAAGCTGCCCTGGATTGCACGCGTTGATCCACGAAACGGATGATCAACCCTGCGCAAAGAATACTAACCAGGGCAGCTCCGGATTCGCCAAGCCAGTAGACAGTTGCCAGAACCCCGTTCAATAAGTAGGTGGGCAGTGCAGCGAGGAAATCCCCAAAGACAACAAAATAATCTGTCATAAACGACTGCCTCCTTACTTGTCATAATCGTTTCTTGGACACCACAGGCTAATAACCAACAGCAGATAAAAAACTGCCATGAAACCCAGGAAGACTGTCAGTAACACACCGACCGCTATCCATACAATCTGCACATTGACCTTTTATGGCACCAACGCCGGTAGAGTTACGTAGACTTTCATCGTTCCATCGATTCCAATCCGTCTCGGTTGTGTGATCGGAATCCCCCGGAAGCGTGTGCCCGTGGTAACTATGTCCAGACGCAAGTTGAAGGTTCCTGGATCTGCGAATGGAACTCGAAGTGCCTGTCCGGTTGCCGTACAGGTTCCACTACCATCGCATCCCCCCGTCCATGATCCTATTCCCGGAATGAGAGTGAAATTTGCTTGGTGAATGTAAGCTTCATAATGTGTTTGACCCAGTTTGCCTGTAATCCAATCTTGGCTGGCGGCATCCAGGGCGGCGGTTGCTTGTAAGGAAGCTACTGCGTCTGGCAGATGTTCTACATGCATCCGGCATTCCTTGAACACTCTCTCCGTATCTGAGACTCCATCATTGATGGTTAATCCTGAGCTTGTTTTGCAGTTCGGGGTTTCCCCAACATTAGCTGACCGGCAAACATCCCGTTCCTCATAGATGGGTTCATACCAGGTGAAGATTACTGGAGGAACTGTCACCCTTGCTTGAATATCTGCTCCGCGCCGGGTTTCAGTATCTTGCCCAATGACCAGTGGATTATTCGGTGCAGTCTTTTGGATGGTCAGCACTGGCTGCTGCATGGATACACTCGGATCAGGACATTCCCGAGGAGGTGGAGGTGGAGTGACTACTCCCGAACAACCACCCGGAATGGATGCACAATTTTGTGCGCCGTTCAGGTACAACAAGTACAAGGAACGCAGAGCTCCATCATTCCAGGTCATCTGCAACAGATTGGTGATGAATCCCCAACCGGAGAAATAGGTCCATACATCCTGATTTCCATTAAGAACAGCACCCCAGAATTGATCCGGGCTGGTATATTCCGGGTGTTCTGCCTGTATCCGGTTCCAATCCAGGTTATCGCCGGCTGCCAGACCGAGAAAAGAGATTAGGCTACCGTACCCATTGCCCAGGGATCCATAAGAGCTGGTTAGGCCACTTTCCTGAGGATTCATGGCCATAAAGAACAAAGTCGAAGCGGAAGGCAAGACAACTATGTTCCCACTGGGGGTCTGGTAGCGATGGTAATTAGCATCGAGATCAAGCGATTGCCCAAAGGGTAGTTCAATCGACATCCAGTCGGGATGATCGGTGGTTACTCCCAGGTCAATAAGATCTGGATTCAGGTTTCCGTCTGGTTGAAAGACCTCAGACCAGGGATCGTTACCCTGAGCATAAACAGCTGATGGAATGAGCAAGGACAATACAACAATGATTAGGAAAATTCTTTTCACTACTTCTTTCCTTCTTCTACAGTTGTGGTGGGAGTTTTTTCGCGAGCGAGGATGGCATTGATTTCTGCCTCCATCAGGAAACGATCAAATTTCCAACCGCTTTCCGTTTTCACGAGAACAACATACGCCGTGTCCTGAGTTTTATTGCTACCTGGTAGAGGGGAAGATAGAGTAATGGTCATCCGCCATACTTGCTCGGAACCGTTATCTGCAACCTTTTCTACTGCCTGCGTGGCAGCTGTGACCACAGACTTGGCATCCACATATTTTTCCCACATACGATCTGCGCCTGCTGAAAACACCTCGCATCCAGCAGGTGTACTGAGTTCGCAAATGCGATTGAGCCAGACTTCTTTTCCTTCCTGGTAGTTCACCTGGAAAACATTTTCGATAGCAGTGACGGCTGCAGCAGAAACCAGACTGTCTTCATTGGTTGATGCTGTTGAACCTTGCTCCGTACGAAGAGGCCAGTTTTCGATCACCAGGATTCCTACAGCGATGACCACGGCCAGGATGACTGCAACAATCAGGTTGCGTTTTGAGACTGGAATTTCTTTCAATTTTTCTCCTTTCCCGATAAGCGGGCTCTAAAGTTGGTTAAAGCAAAAGCGGCCAATCAAGTCTTCAATACCTGTATGCACCTGGATGGAAGGTGTAAACAGAAAAGACGTTGATAGTCGCTCCAAGGATTATTTGGGACAGCTGATGATTATCAGCGACCGAACAGATATTTGGTTGTAACTCCAATCATAGCAAGAGGAAACCCTTTATCCTAGGGGGTCAAATTCAATGAATTTTCGAAAAAAGCGGGTTTTTAACTTGACAAAGAAATACTAGAGTATTACATTATAGATAAGCTAACCGATAAGGAAAATGAGCATGCCGAAAACAAATTCTGCCAGTAAACCAGTACGATCTTTTCGAATAAGTCCTGAAGGCGTGAGTCAATTAAGAGCAATGGCAAGCGTGATGGGACGGAGTGAAAGCGATGTGATTGAGGTTGCACTTGACCGTATGTATCGTGAGGAAATTCGTTATAACCGGGTCCTACGAGAGGGAGCCCGACCAGAAGATCAGTATCAAGTAGATAAAGGAGATGAAGGAGAAAATGAAATTCATCGGAGTGTTTCTTAAGTTGATTGTGAGTGTTATCAAGACTGCGTTTATCCTGGCGATTTGCTCCAGCATCTTGTTCGTCGCCTATAAGGGTAACCAACCTATGCAGGTTCCCCAGGCTCCAAAGGGGATGACCTATTTCGATTTTATTGCCGACCGGATTGATGCTGCAAAAACAGTTGAGCCTTCCCGGTGTGGTTGGGGAATGATGCTATCACTGGTCGCCCTGGGTCCAATCTATTCTTTCGTTTATACCGAAGTTGGAATTCACCCAGATGGGTTTCTTGCTCGTGGTACCGCTCCTGATCCAGATATCCCAAAGGATGTAGCTGGCGCGAATTGGTATGAAGTGCCAAGTATTTGGTGGAACACGGTTGAAAGATTATCCTGGACAATGGTGGGAAAGCCGGCGGCGTTTGGGTGTAAGTTTAGGGCGGTATACTTTGAACAATCATTCGACACATAATAATGTTGTATCGGAAAAACAACACTGATATGAGATTTATTCACATTTATGATATATTACACATTACAACGATTTTAAAATCATTTGTCATACTTTGGGGAGGAAGAATTATGAAAGCCAAGAAGAATTTTGTATTACGACAAATCGCCGATACATTTGTTGTGGTCCCAGTCAATGATGAGGTAAAAAAGTTTAATGGTATGATCAATCTCAATGAACAAGGAGCTTTTCTCTGGAAGAAACTAGAACAGGGAATAGAGAAAGAAGAACTTGTGGCAGAATTAATTAAATGCTATAATGTGGACCAAGAGACAGCTTCTCAAGACATTGAGCAATTTCTAACAAGTATCCAAGACTTTCTTGAATAATATTTTAATCTTAATAATAAGTTTTCAAAATTCATTGGAGGGAACAGATGAAAGAAGAAGAAAAGAAAGCTTATGAAGCTCCTAAAGCTCAAGTAATTATATTTGAGACAGATATTACACATGGAGTATTTGGGTCATCTGCCTATACAGCTTCTTGCACTTAGTCCGTTCTTGTTTCAAATAAAAGTCGCTGATATCGTAATTAAAGTTAATGCAGTATTCTCTTCAGCATTAACTGGATTTTCTGATTACTTATGTCCATCAAATTATCCTCACGATGTTATTATCCACGTTCGGGAAGATAATGTAAAGGGAATAAGTAAGTCTGTGTTATTTGAATTAGTTGGACCAATTTCCAAATATGATGCTTTTTTCCTTCATGCCTCTGCTGTTGTTCTTGATAACAATGCATACTTATTCACCGCGCCAATGGGGGTGGGAAAATCAACACACACTTCTCTTTGGTGCGATTTCTTTAAAGGCAATGCGTTCATAATAAATGATGATAAACCAGTAATTCGATTAATAAATGAGGATTTTTTCGTTTTTGGTGACCCCTGGGCTACAGATAAGAATATTCAAGTGAATACAAGTGCGAGAATCGCTGGATTATGTTTTATAGAAAGATCCTCTAATAATTGGATCGAAAAAGTAGATCCAGGAATTATGTTGCCAAGTTTGCTTCAAAGAATTTTCCTTCCGAATGAAGAAGAATACCGCATAAATATTCTTCATTTGTTAGATGTCTTCGTAAAAAAAATCCCATTTTATAAAATGGGGTGCAATATCTCAGATGAAGCTGTAAAGAAGTCTTACGAAGCAATGAAATTCATCTAATAATAACCAAAAATTCATTTTTATTGGGGATGACCTCATGGATATTTACATTACAGAAAAATGTAATGCTAATTGTAACAATTGTTTTAACCGTGAATTCCGATCGAATAATGAAATATCAATATCAGATTTTAAACAATTATGTGCATACCTTAGAAACAATGGATGTGAAAATGTTCGACTTATGGGTGGCGAGCCAACGATCCATTCAAGATTTAAAGAGATGGCCAAGATTGCTCAGGATTATTTTTCTGAAGTTAGGTTATTAACAAACGCTCTTGGCAATGGAATTCTTGATTTTAATCCTCGGGAAGAGGATAATATTGTCTATAATTTTGCTTGTGTAGGATATGATTTTCAATTGACAAAAATGCTTTTTGAAAAGCCAGGGAAACGCGAATTGTCAATAGTTGTTTCTAAGAATACAGATGCTACTGAATTAATTCATAAACTCAACACAATATTTAGTACCGATGATTTAATCAACCGAATTGAAATTGGATTACATTTAGATGCTACATGTGATGTTTTTCTAGATTCTTCATGGGCGAAAACTAAGATTGATACTTTAGCAATATACTTTTTGGCAAAAAAATGGCGTTTTGGTTTCCCAAAAGATGGAGATCGAAGCCAATTATTCCCTCATTGTTTTCCAGAAGAAAATCAATTGTTATATGGAACTGCAACTTCTAACATATGTAGTATCACTGAGCCAAAAGTTTTAAACGCTAACCTTGATTTTTTATTTTGCGAAAGCTTTCCTGTAAAAGTGTCATCGCTATTTGAAAACGGTCAAATAATTGACTGGGATGAATTACAAAAACGAACGAGCATTATCCGTTATAAGCGACTAAAAATTACAGAAACTCGATGTGAAAAATGTTTGGATTATCTTGTAACTTGTGATGGTACATGTTTTGGATTAACAGGTTTAAAAGGATTCCATGAAATACGTATCAACAGAAAGAGTTGATAATGTTGCAAATGATAATAGCTGATGTAATTTTTCGAATTGAGTACGATGAACCAATGGCTATTCAGCAATTCTCCAATTATATTTGTGATGACCACCACCAACCGGATGTGATAATTAATGCAAAAAGAATAAACGGTAGAACTCGACACCATTATATTTTTCGTGAAATAGCGCGGGCATTAAAAAATGAGTCTTCTTTTTTTTTACATTCATCTGCAGTTGTATTAAACAATGAAGCATTTGTTTTTACAGCACCTAGTGGCACAGGAAAATCAACACATTCAAAGCTTTGGGTTGATACTTTTCAAGGTAGTACATTCATTTTAAATGATGATTTACCAATATTGAAACCAGTTAGAGAAAAAATGTTTATCTATGGCTCACCATGGGCTGGGCAAAACCATTTACAAGTAAATGATAAAGCAGAAGTTTCAAGTATTTGTTTTATTGAACAAGCAAGTGAAAATTGGGTTAACAGAATCGACTCTATTGAAGCTCTACCTTTGTTAATGAGACAATTGTATATTTTGAATCAGGATTCATCTACGCCCAGTACTTTATTACATTTTTTAGATAGGCTGTTTCAAGATGTTCCAATGTTTAGAATGGGATGTACAATATCAAAAGAATCAGTATTCCTAGCTTATAGAGTATTGAAAAGAGTTAATAAATAAAAGGTAATAGTTGTGAATTTTGATAACGAGTTTGTCACGATAATTAAAGGAAATAGTATGTTTCCCATGCTAATTTCTGATATTTCAAGTATCTATATGACACGGAAATTCGACCAATTACGACAAAATGATATTATTGCATATAAACACCCTATTGACGAATTACATCCAGTTGAAAAAATCAGAGTTCATAGAATTCTAAAAACTGATGAAAATGATTATTTAGTGGCAGGTGATAATAGTTTGACTTTTGAATCCATCAAAGAACAAATGGTAATTGGAGTACTAAAGGGCTTTTGTAGAAAAAAGAAATATGTCGATTGTAAAAATCACAAAGGATACAAAATATATACATTATTCTGGTGTGGATCAATGAAACGACGAAATTTCTTGATTAAATATATTAATCCTTTACTGCAGAAAATCGATAAATATCAAATACGGAATTAACTTAATTTACATTGTTTTTGTTAGCGAGTAATTGCATTGTGGTGAAATCAATGTTTATGAAAAAAATTCAAATCCAAATTTTTAACACCTAGTTCTGAATAAATATGATCATTTAATTGTGATAGTCAAGATTTAATCTGACACTCCCTATCTAATTAGGTGTAATGTAGGAAGGAGTGCGCAAATGACAAACGAACAAAAGATCATTAAATTCCTACCATTTATTCCATAGCACGGCGCATTAAGCATGACCAATATATTCAAGGTCCTATAATAGCTTCCAAATAATCTATTTAATTTCTTTTTGGTACAAAGATTACTTTTCCGTGAATACTTCTTCGAGCCTTCTTCTATTTAGTTCTTGTTTAATAAATGGGTTGTATTTGTTTAAAGATTTATTGCTTGAAATTATTGAGTCAATCGAAGTACTTGTGTAGTCATACATTTCTTTTAGTGTCTCACATAAGAAGCCACCATTAATCTCAACATTTCCGTTCTCTACAAGAGCATTATTGTTGCAACCACCATTGCAAATACCAAAGTATTTACATTCAGCTTGACAATGACTTCTACGAACGATGCTGCTCTTTAGTATGCTGATAAACTCTTCTTTTTTAAAAATATCGCTTATATGGTCGATCTCAGAAATTGAGGTAAAACGAAAAGTGGGGGGATAACTACGACCACAAGGGTAAAAGTCACCATTATGATCAACCCCTAACCATTGGTATAAGCAGGAACCGTAGATGCAATCATTAGCTCTTCCTAATAATTTCATCCTAATGTACTGATCAATTGGATCGACTCTTACAGCGGTTTGATCAACTAACCAATAGTCAAAAAATTTCTTTAGTGCGTTGATATAAGTTTCAGGTGCAAGAAAATATTCTGGGTGTTGTATTGCACTGCCCGAGTTAAAAATCGGGTTGAATTTCATTGGAACTTTTTTGTTCTTGAAAAACTCATACATTTCTATTTGGCGATCAACATTTAATGCATGAATAACTGAAAGCGAAGCAACTTTTAATCCTGCTCTTAGAGCCGAATCCATATTTCTCATCACTTCATCAGTTGACTGTCTGAGAGAATTACATTCTGCAGGCCCATCAATGGATATGCCAATACTAAAATCATTTTTCTTGAAGAATCTGATGAAATGATTATTAAGCAATGATCCATTTGTTTGGACCGAATTGACAATTAAATTTTTATCTCGTCGATATTTCTTTTGAAAATCAACGATCCGTTGAAAATAATCAATACCACATAAAAGTGGTTCTCCCCCATGCCAAACAAATTCTACGCGATCATATTCTGATAATGTCAACTGAATTAATTTTTCTAATTTGTCAATATCCAAAAAACCAGGAGTATATCCAGTATCTGCATGATAACAATATTCACATCTAAAATTGCATTCAGATGTAGGTTTTACTATAATTGTTATTATACCAGTGTTCATTTAGGAATCAACAACCGCTATTGGAATAACTGCTATCACTATAATGAGGACCGCTGGGATCATCAGGGTAGGGATTCCCCCAGGTCGATTTCTCTGAATAATGGGAATCGTAATACTTTGAGTCATAATATTTAGAATCATAATAGTGAGCATCATAATATTTTGAATCATAATAACTTAACATTAAATTATCTGTCCTGTTTACTTGCCCCACATAAACAAGAGCCAATTCATGTTCTGTGAAACTGTTCAGATCTTCAAATGAGAGAATTTTTCTAACGATTTGCTTGATAGTCATAACAATTTCCTCCTTTTTTGTATACTACCATTTATTAAAATTGTTCTAGTTGTGGTTGGTATCGAAAAATCAATAATGTTTTCAATAATTATACGGTTGCTATTCGGATAAGTACACTTATTATATGCATTAATTATGTTTTGATGAATAGAATTATATGAATTCAACAAACAAAGTGTATTATCTTGAAGGAATTGGGCTTTGTTGATTTCTCTTCCCTTTTGAATAAATGGATTATAGGATTTTTTGTTAAAATCTGCATCAAAATCATTTATTGCATCGATCCAGTAAATCCATCTATTAATTGCTAAGTAGAGTTCCATATGTTCTTGACAGACACCACTAATAGTCGTGATTGTATTTCTCGCAAACACTTCATAACCATCCAGAATCTCATCAATTAATGGATTACAGTTTTCCAAATTTTGGAAAACTGAAAATTCGTGATTAAAAACATCATAAAGTAAAGGGTTTCTTTTTTGTGAATTTTTAAATACTTCCCGTAATAACAAAGCTTTTCCGCTAGATTCTATAGTGGGCTGATCAATCAGGTCATCCTCGATCTTCTTCCGAACAAGGTTAATATTAAAGTCAACCATATTTGTCCATTTTTTTTGGGTAAATTTCTCTTTTCGATCCTTCACTCTTTTGCAGCATTGGCCGCATTCTTCAATTTTTTCTCCATATAAATTAAAAATAATCGCAAAAATTGTGGTATCAAAATTGTTCAAAAATCTAGATAATTCACCATATCTATATTTGTGGGTAAAACATAGCGTACAGAAATAATCGCGGAAAATTTTTCGCTCCGCTAAAGATAGTACTTCTTTGGTTGGGAATAAATAACCAAACATCATTACACCTGAATTTTATTTGCCAAACATCCGCTATAACATGAATTGTTCAAAAACAACTCACAACTATTACAAACTTTTCGGGTAGGTACTTGAGCCAATTCCTTATCAAAATTATCAAAATAATATAAGTAGAGATCATCAAGAGTAGAAAAATCGTCAATTTTTACCTTGCTAATGCCTGAAAGTCCGAAACAACGAATGGCAGTAAGATCAGGAAGTATGTCAATTACTGGATTACATTTATTAGTCGTAAGATTGAATCCAATCCTTTCATTTGTGTTATTCGCTTGAAATAACGAAATTTTCAACAATTCTTTGTCACTCCAAAGACAAGGAGGAATTTTGTTGCAATCAAAAACAGTATGAATTCCGCGATAAAGAAGATCCACATATAACTTATATATCAGAGGTTTAAATGCAGCCACCTTATCAATTCCACTATTCCCATTCGTTAGATTGGGAACAGTGATAGATAATCTGGCACTTTTTAATTTAAATCTCTCCAGTGTTTCCACAAAAAAAGTGTAATCCAAATCGAGTGTATACAGATTCAATCCCAAAGTTAGCGAATGATTTTTGTCATACTTTGAGATTAGTGAATCAATATTTTGCATTATTTTAAAATAATTTGATGACCCAATAATTTGGGGCGAATTTAGATTTATTAGAAAAGTAAACTTCGGTTGAGAAGTAATCGAAAAAGTCTCATTAATACGAATTCCATTAGTAAAAATCAGCACTTCTTTCAATTGGTTATCGAAATCGACGAATTCCAATAATTCAGAAAATTTACTATGTAAGGTGGGCTCACCTCCAATAAGCCCAATAAAGTTGCCAAATGATTTTGATGATTCGATAAACAGCAATGCTTTTTTAAAGTTTTCTAAAGATATTTCATTAGAAGCCTTATGAACAAATTCATCTGCGAAGCAATAAGGACATGCTAGGTTACACTTTTCAGTGATCACAATATTGGCCATATATTTTCCCCAACTCCAAAACATAATATTTTATTGCTCAGAAAAATTATTCTGGTAAAATTCTTTAGAAAATATTTCTTAGTCGTAAAGAATGACATTTAGCTAAAGAATTCTAGTTCATTATCAATCAAGATTCAAGTAAGGAAACCAAATTTTTATATACTTCTTATTACGAAGTAGAATACGGCGCTGCAAGCAGCGCCGGTTCCATGCTTTGAGGTGGCTGATGTACTTGCTTTTGCGTAATACTCCGCCAGCTTGCTGCGGAGATAGCAAAAGCAAAGCCACCGGTTTATTTTTCACTGTGCTTTGGTTGGGGTTTAATAATGTAGATCTATTATGCATTAATAAAATTTTATATAGGCACCTGCTATACAATCATACAAAACATTTGATTAGATGCGCATCTATCGAAGTTAGTTCACTCTGTCTTAGGGGATAATCTTGAATTTTCTCTGTTGCGTTAGCCAAATTCTATCGATCTAAATAAACCACTCCTTTCCCCCTTAAGACTCTAGAGGAACAATGTTGTATGAACGGTGTGCACTCCGTTCTATTTTTCGTTCACTCTTCTTTGAGAAAACCAGATGCTACCATCCTTTCCTGCTCGCTTCCCATTTCGTAATCCGTGGAGATTCGTCAGGAAAGAGTTGTAATTTAACCCACCTAAAGCAAGATTGATTTCTCCCTGAATAGATCTCTGGCAGTTCAGGTTGTCACAAAATACATACAGATTTCCATTTGAAGCTTCGTAGAACTTCATCCATTTCTGTTTTCTGGAAACTTGATCTTTACTCACATCCCGCTCAACCTCAATAAAAATAACCTCGCCTGTTTTGGGATCGACGGCAACAATATCAGGGATATAAGTTTCACCATTGGATAGATTGATAGACTGTGCCCGTCCTCGAATTTGGTAACCCTCGTCTACCAGGATTTCCCCGGCCTGAATATTCAGAATGGTATGTTCTGGTGAAGAATGGTGTCTTAACAGCATATCGAATTCATTTTCCTTCGGGGGTTTACCACTTAATACTTGATATGCAACTTGACCATTCTGAGTCAGGTGTAACACCGCGGGTTGATTTCCACCAGAGCTTGATCCTTGCTCCAATACACTCCCAACCTGGTCAATTAAGATCGGACATGATTTATCCTCTGTTGTCATCAGCCAATTCAAGGCTTCATCCAGATTTTTATTTGCTGCCGATAATGAAAGTCTTTTTGCCATCAACTTTATGATAGTCGGTCGCAAGGCGATCCCCATTTCGCCCATCACAAGAATTGCGGTCGACGTTTTCTCAAAGGTCTTCGACTCCTTCCAGGTTTTTATCCAATCAGGAATAGTTGTGAGTGTTCCTGGTTTATCAGTGACCGGGTTTGGCGATTGAATGTCCAGAGATACAACATCTTTCTGTACCTGTCGAAGTGCAGATAGGTGGGCTTCTAAGGCAGATTTCTCAGCCAGTAATTTCTTGTTCATTTCTTGTGTGGCCAATAACGATTGTTCCAGATCAGCATACTTTTGAGTGAGTTCTTGCAAATTCCGTTTGACTTCAATAATCTCATTTGGTTTTGCTTTTTTCGAAGCATCGCCTTGCAAGGCTCGTAACCGGACATGAATCAGGTATGCCAGGTCATCATCGCAAAACGATTCCAACGGACGGGTCGCTTTTTCGCAGGATTCATCGTAATCCTGATCTAGAAACCTTAAAAGGGCGACAAGTTGCTTATGGGCATTTTCCCATGATTTCTGGGCGTTGGTTTGCATTTTTTGCTCGTGCTCCTCACTTTGCCCGATAATGTCTCTGGAGATCCGAATTGACTGGTTCCGTTGGAATTCCTCTAACGTGAGATCAACCACTTATTTTTCTCCAATTCTGATTTCAATTGGCGCGTATCCTCCAAAATCTGGATAGCCTGGTCCTGGTTTTTCTGTTCAGGCGCGCTGATCCACTGCAAAGCGCTGCGGGCAGCCTCAAGGTAGCTCAGAGTGGTCGAGAGTATTTGCTCATGCAATCCCATACCGATTGGAGGAACTCGGGTGCGGTCAACCTGTTGAGTAAGTTCAACAGCGTGCTGGAGAGTCTGCTGCGCAGACCTGGACTGTGAAAAAAGATCTCCTTGTTGTTCAGAAGCGATCACGCGCGCGATCTCACCGTCCAAAACAGTCAGCTCAGATAGCCATGTTTGTGCAGATCGCCGGTAATCCTCAACAGCCTTAACCTCGGGCAGCAAGAGAACTGGCTTCCCCTGTTCATCCAATGGGGAAACAAGGGCACCGATAATCGTGAAAATCACAGCAAGACTCAAAAGTATCCAACCTAACTTTTGCAGCTTTTCTTCTGAAATATGGATTTCTGGATCGCTTTGATTATTCACTGTCATGACTAAATTCTCCAGTTTCAAGAATCTGTGTGATGACTTCCAGATCGGAAGCAGCAGAGTTTCGTTTTCCCCTTTGTTTCAAATCCGTAATCACCTGTTTGCCGCGTTCGTAATCGATATTGCGGATAAATTCAATTCTTTCAGCAACGACTTCGAAAACAGGGGTGGTTATATTAGGTCGATAACGCAGCTGAATATGTCCTTCCACCCCAATCCGACTGCCTTTTTGAACATGTCCATACACCAACTCGGCCAGGGTGCCGTAAATCAGTACTCGTAATCCCTTCACTGGTTTCGATTCCGGGCTGCCATCGATCATCAGATATAAGCGAACATAAGGAATGGGGTCTTGATTCATGGGACGTAAATAATCAAAATAGATATCCCCGGTGATGTCGCCACGCTGCCATGTTAGATTGCCTTGTGCCATAATTTGTACTCTCCTCTTCATGAATGTTTGTTTGATTATGAAAGCCCTCGAAGGCTATGCTCAACTTAGTTACTCATCCAACCCGTTTCCTCCTCGATGCCCAGAACCAATCCCAATGAATCTGCAAGGAGCCGTATACGATCCCTTTTCGCCTCCGCAAAAAGCATCCGCCAGTCCCGATCGGATGGAGAATAAAACGAGAATGACTGCTCAATCAGACGAACAAGCTCTCGAGGCGGTATAGCAGCCAGGCGATCACTGGCTCCGCCGGCACTGATCCCAGGATTTTCTTTCAACTTGGCGATGGCCAGACTATACGGATTCTGGATGCCGGGTTGGGAAGCGCCATGTATCATCCAGGATACGAAAGGTATTGCGCTCTTTTCTTGCTCGATCAGAACAGACTGATTTTTCTTGTCTGCGCGAGCTAAAAGCTTGTCCAAAGACCAATTTCCCTCCGAATCAGTCACCACCGCCACCGATTGGCTCGAAGGATCGTTTCGCGAAATCGAAGAATCTTGGGTTGAGGAGGTATCTTTATCTTTTAGGGAATCTTTAAAGCTTTTGAGAATCTTTAAAAGGGTCTCAAAACAATCATTGGCTTGCAGGTCGAGCGTCTCAAGACAATCATTGAGGGTGCTCTTGAGAGTCTCAGAACAATCATTGGTTAGATCTGAGAGTCTCAAAACAACCATTGGCTCCGTTTTGACAGTCTCACGCCAAGGGCGGGCAGACGCCAAACAATCATTGCCCAAGTAACTGATCCAGGAATCAAGTTCAGTCAGAACATCTTGATTTTCAGCTTTCACAAAAAGAGACGAAGCAGCCTGTTGGATTGTTTGGTGTTGTGGCGTGAGAGGATCGACCCGCTGCACCTTGAATTTCCAACTGTAATTGCTCTCAGAATTGATCCGGTGATCGGTGCGTTCAACAAACAAGCTCAGCAAGTCTTGTAGTCGTTGCCGGCGAGAAAGTTCTTCAACTGTGCGTTCACTCAATTCATCCTTGCGTTTTCCTCTCTCTATCCAGGCTGGTAGCCAGTTTGCCACCACGCGAGCGTTATCGATCCCTAAACGATTTGCGATAGCTTGATATCCGCCCTCAATCCAGACTGCATCTCGGATCTCACCGGTCTCATCATTGAAGTAGCACAGATTGCGCAAAACCAGGACAAACATGGCAGCATCTGCTCCGAGAAGCGGTAACCAGTTTCTGAGGAAATACCAGGTAACCAGGATGAAATCCCCCTGGCCTAACAATCGGTCAGCAAGCTGATCTGCCAGGGTCCCAAGTTCTCCATCGAGCCGGTGACCAATCAATTCTTGGATGATGTCCTGAACAGTCAGATAGCGTGGAATCATTTTGCTGAAATCTTCCTGAGGCAGCCGCACCGGATAATAATGAAAGATTTCCTTTGGATTCGTGTTGATAGCCAATTGCAACGCGGACTCAGGGGAATCCTGGATCCCATGAGCAAGCAAAAAAGTCTTCAAGTCTTCGGCGTCCCCAGGTGTCAGTGGGGATTCGAATAGTTCATATTTGTTGGAGGACTTTTTTGCTCTACCTGAGCGCTTATCTATTTCATGATCGGTGTCAATTTTTCTCGCAAACCATCCCAGACTACTGCCGGGTTGCAGTAAGCGAAAGAACTGAGCCCGGCTGATCCCAGCCCATTGGCAAATACGCTCAGCTCGGACGGAGACTTTACAGTTCCCTTTTCGTGCCTTTCCACCGCTCGCCAGGTAATATTCCTGCCATAATGCCATGATCAAAAAAATGATTTGTGAACCGACGTATGGCAGCCAGCGCAGGTAATATACCGGTAAACGAACTACCCGGCTTGGCTCAATCAGGAAATTCCGGATGGAGCTGAAGTGGACATCCAACTCAATGGGATTGTCCTCAGAATCTTCTTGATCTGGATCATCTTCCTGAGTGAGATCATCCCCATCATCAATTTCCTGATCACAAACGACAAAACGAACCTTTACTTCTCTGTTCATCACCCCCATAAGGAATCGCTGCAAGGTGGTCGTTAATCGGTTTTCTAACCACTCCCGGCCATACGCATTCATGCAACCGATCACAAAGGTGTCATCTAAAAAATCCACCAGATGGGTTGGTTTCACCCATGTGTTAAAAGCCGCCCGCGACATATCCATTTCGAGGTTAGCAATTGCTGCTAGCCAGGCTTTCTCCGGTGAAAATCCAATGACTGCATTCATAAAAGAAATCCCTATCGATAAAAAAATCAATATCGAATAAAGCGAAATAAAGCCACAATTACAGCCCGTTTTGGAAGGACGGTGGTTATCCCATTTCTTCCAGAAAAGACCATTTTACGGGTTTCCTGTAGTATCAACGTCAGCAACGTCGTCAGCGTCAACGTCTGCGGCGTGTCAGCAACCCGTCTGCGGCACGTCAGCATGGACGCAGACGTGGTTTTTGGAGTGAAAATGAAATTGTTGTTTTTCCAGGAAAGGTCAGAGGCCATTTGCATCACTCCAGAAATAATGTTTTTCCGATCGTCTTAGGAGATGGTTGCAGGATTAAGCTTCCATTGTGAAAAGCCTTTGAACCTTCAATCGCAAAGAAACAGACAACTTCACCGACCGGTAAAGTATGCTCCCGCGCAATCGACCGAACTTCTTCCTTTAACAAAATAGGAATTCGAAATGTCGCTCTTATTTCCCATTGGGGGATGGCTTCTTGGTCTTTCCTGGTTTTTTTCTTTTTGATTCCACCAGCCTTCTTTTCAGGAACTGGGAATGCATCAGTTAACCATTTATGGTTTGTCAGTTTTTGAGCAGGCAAGATGGTGCTTCCTTCATTGCCTTCAGAGTACAGGGTCATTCGCTGCGCCTTGGGGTACGCTACAAGTTTGATCTCTCCGCTGCGGTAAAGACTTGCGCCATATTCAAGAAACGCCCTTAATACTTCATCTCTAGGAACCGAAAGAGACTGAGCATCTTCGATAATCAACTCCACAACCTGTCGAGGAATTCCGCGGTACGTCGCAGTTTCGAGCCGATGAACCTGTTCCCACTTACGGGATCTTTTCTTCCTGAGATCTGCCGTGGGAATTAAATCCAAGGGCTGTCGCTGGAGCATCGTGGTTGCTTGCTGCTGATCATCCTCAACCTCGATCATCGGATTAGGATCGCGTAGTCCTGTAAATGCGTCGCGCCTGGCCATCGTGACCTCTAATATTTCAATACGAGAGTTGCCAAAGCTTTATATTCCTCGGCAGCCCGCGTTTCTGGTGCATACTCAAAAATAGTCTTTGCCTCAGACCAACATTCACGCAAGACAGTCGCCCGATGAATGGGGGAAAGTACTTTGTCGTTGAATGTTGCCTGCAGATCCTGCAGGGAGTCGCGTGACTCGTTGGTACTATCAAAAAAGGTAGGTAATATCCCCAGCAATCCACCTTGCCAATTCTTTTTGTCCCTCAACGTCTGGATAGTTGTGACTGTCTTCGCTAACG
>Ga0255347_1004423_pt1 | contig 17048 bp, 9 predicted proteins | sample wastewater_treat_2_FD_192479 | JGI IMG/M metagenome (GOLD analysis project Ga0255347, IMG submission 192479) | Wastewater microbial communities from Lulu Island WWTP, Vancouver, Canada - plant24 | ecosystem: Engineered > WWTP > Wastewater > Unclassified | place: Canada: Vancouver, British...
GCCGAGGGCGACGTTCTCAAAGAGTGGGACCTCGACGGAAAGAGAGTCTTCAACGAAAAATGGACCGGTTCACTGGCGGACGTCTCCGCCTCATCGGCGTTGCGCATCGTGGCCTATGACACTGCCGCCGGTGACGCGCCCAACCGTGCGGTCAGCCAACAGATCCTGTTCGAGATGACGACGCTCTCCTCGCAGCTTGCCGCCGAGCAACAAAATCGCGGCGAGGCGCGCAAGACGATCGGCGAACTGGTCGCACGCCAACGCGCTACACTCACCGCCACCAAACGGTTGCAGGAGGGGTTGCCCACCTACGACGAGCAGCTTTGGCAGGAGGTCGCCGAAAAGCAGACGGAAATCCGCAGTTATGCCGAGACCCTGCTGAAGACCAAAGACGCGGCGATCGGCACGGCGCGTGTCGCGCTCGACAAAGCGGTCAAAGGGCCGTTGCCCGACGCCACTATGCGGCTGACCCGCATGGTGACGGGAGTGGCGGAAACGCGCGAAGAGAACGCCCGGCTCGCAGTCGACGCGCAAAACACAGTGTTGCGCTTGTTGGTCCAAGCGGACGGCAACATGAACAAAGGCGAAATCTCGCAGGCCGCCGCCGGTGTCTTGGCCATGTTGGAAGGTATCCGTAAAGGCCAGACCGCCAACCTCACCGCCACATTGAAGGCCGTTGAGAAAACAACCGAACTGCCGGAAGCCATCGTCGACCGGCAAGACAACCTTGCGCAAGACATGGAGGCCATGATCGGCTTCTGCAGGTCCGAGGCGAAGCAAGACCGGGAAGACGAAGAGTTCGGCGCTTTGATGACCAAGATCGCTGACCGGGCGGTAGAACTGCGGCTCCACCCCACTATGGTCACGATCGCCGAGATCATGGAGTCGGACCAGATCGCGAATGCCGTACCGCCGCAGAACAACGTGACCAACGGCATCGCCGTGCTGATGGAGTTCCTCAAAGAGTGGCGCGAGACCGAGACCAAGGACAAGACCGAAGAGGCGCTGGCCATTCTCAAGAACGCTCGGCAGTCCATTAAGAAGATGGAAGACTTGCAGGCGCGCGTGGTGGACGCCTTGCGCGAGACCGGTAGCCAGGGCGATAAGACCGAGAAGCTCGACGAAGACCTGCTTGAGGAGATCGTGGAACTCAAGGAAAACATGGCGCAGGCCATGTTGAAGGTCGCCACCGATTTGCAAGCCATGCCCGAGTTGGACGCCGTCAACGAACTGGTGACCGACACCTTCCAAACGTACGAAGAGATGAAGCAGGTGACAGGATCCAGCACAAACGAAGTGGTCGAAATCGGCCTGCAAAAGGAGGACTTCCTGCTCGACATGATGATCGCGACCGGGCAAAAGGCAGATGAAATGGAAATGTGGCTCTTTTCCGTTCCCGATAACGTCAAGCGCAACATGGAGACGATTGATAAGGAAGAGATGAAGGGGCCGATCGGTCAGGTGACCATGCCCGAAGAGTTGCAGGACATCATCGGCGACCTGCTGGAGCAGGAAGAGGAGCAATCGGAGAAGGCGGACGACTCCGTAACCAATCAGGGCATGGCCAACATTGACATGGGATGGGGCATTTCGGAAGGTGAAACCGTCAGCTACAGCGCCGCAGGTAAATCCGGTAATGACCGGCCCGACCACAAGGATCAGGACGGCCGTTCACAAGTCGGACGTCAAGGTATGTCAGACGGCGAGGTGATGTCGCGTTCCGGCAGAATCAATGAGGGTGACAAGCATCTTGATAAGCGGCGCACACAGGACTCCAATCAATCCGGCGACGTCGAAGAAGAGGGTCACACAGACGCTGTCTCCACGGGCGGCGGCAAAAACTCCGGCTACTCGCAGGACAAGGGCATGGAGGGCGGTGAAGGCGCCACGCGGCGTGACACCAAGGTAGAGGCCGATTCCGCCGAGAGCACGCGCGCCCAGTTGACCCGCAACGCCGAAGCGGTGTACGCCCAGGCACAGCTCAACAACCTGCGGACGTACGACCTCAAGAAGTACATCGCGTTCAGCAAACAGATCGAGGTGATGCAGAAGCAGAACGCTTCGCCGGCGATGATCGCTGAATTGCACAAGAAGGCGCTACAGGCGCTCAGCAGCACCTATACATCGCTTGAAAACGGGATCAGTAACGCGGATATGGGGGCTGTCAGCAATACAGAGAGCGCCGAAGATGCGATTGCCGCATCGCCGGACGAAGCCCCGGCCGAGTACCGCGACATGGTGTCGGACTACTTTAAAGCGATTGGTGAGATGCAGTAGTGTGCGTGTGGATGCGTAAGGAGTCGTGTGTTGAAGAGTTGTGAGATGATCGCCCCCCTCAATCAGAAAAACCGGAGCTGGTGTTACGCGCGGTGTCTTTCGTGTCTTGTCTTTTGCGGTCTGCTGATTGCAGCCGGGCACGGCGAGGCGCAGCAGGAGAACTGGGCTGTACCCAGCGCGGCATTGCGGGTCGATGTGTCCGTTTCGCGTGATCCCGACCATCCCGATCTGGGTGTTTTCGTCAAGATCCCGAATGGCGGCCTGTTCCCCGGCAAGTTCCGTGTCCCTGAGGTGCGCGATGCGCAGGGCAAGCCACTGGAAAGCGTCATCGTCGCCGATTCGCAAACCGATGGCTTCGGCGTGTTGTTTGCCCAACCGAACGACGGCAAGAACGCTACAGTTTATATCACCCCCTCGGCCAATTCGCCGCAGCGGCCGACCAACACGCGCCTATTCCCATCGACCATTTTCTTCTCAAAAAACGGCAATGCCAGTTTGTCGGTGGCCAGGCGCATGGAGCGCGATTATCCGCCAGCCCAAGGCGCCTCCTTTGACGTATGGGATCACGGAATCGGTTCGATGGTCAATCCCTTCGGCCCCGACGACGACTTTTCAACTTGGATTGTCGGCGCGTTTGTGCTCGAAAAAAAGGAGCGCATCTACTTCTGCACGATTTCGGATGAGGGTTCCGAATTCGCGATCGACGGCAAGATCATCCACAGTTGGCCCGGCCTCCATACGCGGCACGCCGGGGCAAAAGGGCAGCGCGGCGACTGGGTCGAACTCGAACCCGGCCTGCATCGCATCGACTATTTCCACTTTGAAAAAACCGGTCCGCAGGAGATCAATCTCTGCTGGAAGCGTCCCGGCATGGAGACGCAAGACGGACTGCCCGAACATGTCACCGGACTCGCGCGCTCCGGGCACGCCGACATCACGCGGATCGCGTTCAAGGATGGACGCATCGCGGGAACCATCCGCGGCAACAACCAGCGTCTCGGATACTACTGGATCGGAGAAAAGCCTTTGGTCCTGTTCGCGCTCTCCTACGGCGCAGTGACGCCCTCCGCGGCGCAGTCTGTCACCTGGGAGTTTCCCCCAAACAAGCGTCTTGCAGAACCTGCGGTCGACTGGCTGGTTTCCGGCGACCCCGACACCATTTCGTACCCGGTCACCCTCGCCGTTTCAAATGCGGCGGGCGTTGCCCGGTCCACGGTACGCATGCGCTGCTTCTGGACACCGCCAGCGCTTTCGCTGGACACCAAGGAAGACCGACTCGCCGTGCGCAAGGCCTTGTACGACATGCTGCGCGCTGTCCCGCCGCCGGCCGATCCGTGCGCCGACTGGAGCAATGACCACTGGGGTATGCTGATTGAGCTGCTCATCCCCTACCATTCCGGCCCGATTTTGCTCGATATTTTCAACCGTGGTTTCGACACACTGCAGAAACGGCCGCCCGAAGAGCGCTGGGTACTGGAAGACCGGTTCGTCGAGACGCTGCGCCTGCAACGCAATGACCAACTTCTGCTGGACTGGATCACGCGGCTGGAGAAAAACGAGAGAAACAGCGCCCGCAAATTCCGCTGGAAGGACGAGCGCGTGTGCGCTTACTTGTTCGACATCGACGATCCCGAAGCCGCCAGACGTGAGACTACTTTTCTAAAAGAAGCGGCGATCGGCGCCGATCAAACACAGATTGCGGCGTTGCGGCAAGGCGATGTCGCACGGGCGCTCGGTCAATATGACGTGGCTTTGAAGTTTTACAAAGACGCGCAGGATCGCTTCCGCAGCCGCCATAAAACCGGTACAGCCGGCGGACGCCTGACTTACGTCAGCGCACGCAAACAGCGCGATACCGACACCAACACGACCGGCAGGGCGGCATCCAGACGGCCCGCCACGCAGAGCCTCACCTCACGCGTGAAGGTCGACGACTGGAAGATATACACGGTTCACGATGCCTCGATGTATGCGACCATCACCAGTTTCCTTGAGCAGGACGCACTGCCCGAGGCATTCCAAAAGCTGAGCGACTGGGAGAATGAGTCTCCCGCCTCTAAACTGTCCGGCGACTATCCGATGGCCGAGGCCAAGATCTACATCACCGTCGGCGACCTGCGCCGCGCGGTCAATGCGCTGGCGGCCTATCGCAAGGGCGTGACCATGAGTGCGCAACTCGCGGACGCTATGAAACTGGAGATCGAGTGCCGGTTAAAGCTCAACGACAAGACGCGCGCCAAGGAGATCGCCACAGACTTTGTCCGCCGCTTCCCGGGGCACCCCTTTGAAGCCGACATGAAGGAGATACTCACACGATGATGACATTCCGTACAGCCCCCCGTGCCGTTGGCGCTTTGCTGGCCGTTCTCACGGCCTCGTTGGCATGCGCAGCACCCAAAATCAATCCCGGCAACATGTCGCCCTACAGCAAGACTCAGGTCAGCATCAACCTGTACACCAAGCCCGACCCTTGGGCCAGCGGCGGTTTGCGCGGCGTAGTCGCCGGCAACCCGTCCGAGGTGCTCGGCGTGCTGGCCATGCCGCAACGATTCCCCAACGTTTCCGCGCTGGCCAACGTGGCCGGTGGCGACGCCGCCAAGAATGCGCGTAACATCAACAAAGACATGACCAACGAAGTCTTCCTCGCCGCGTTGGGCGAAAACAACGCCTTCTCCTTCCACGGACTACCGCCCGGCAAGTACGATCTCTTCGTGCTGTGCGAGAACTGCTTCTACGAGGGGTTGTTGCTCTCGCGCGACGAAAACACGCTGACCGAGCCGGACGTGCGCTCGATCAGAGCGAAAGTCAACGAATCCAATCCTTTTTTCAACGTGAAAAACCAACACCGCCTTGAAGGCCAGAGCGGGACCTTCGGCAGAGCGCGTGTACTTGAACAGGAGGTCCGCACCCTTCCGGTCACCCTGCAAAGCGCCGAAGTCCTGAAGCACATCCAGATCCGCAGCATCAAACTCTGCCTGATGGAAAGTGTCGGTACCAGCAAGCTAGGCACTCATTGGGAGATGAAAAAGACCCGCGAGATCACCCGTCAAGAACTGGGACCGCCTGACACCAAAGGGCCAATCCCCGGCTACTTCTGCAAGGCGTTGCAGGGGATCCGCGTGACAACCTCTGTGAAAGACTTGGGCACGATCACACTGGCTAGCGATCCCGCTCCGGGAAGTCTGGTGACGCCCCCAGAATCTCGTTAACTCTATCTGACAACAAAGGAAAACACACAATGGCAAAGCTATTCCTGCAACACCCCGAAGGCGACCAGTTGCTGACCGAACTCGTACCGACCCAATCGTATCTGATCGGTCGCGCCGAAGATTGCTCCATCTGTATCCCCGCCGACGCGATATCCAGTCGGCACGCGCAGCTCTCTCCCGTTGATGATGGAGGATGGGTAATCGAAGATCTTGACAGTTCGAACGGTACCACGGTCAACGGCGAATCCGTAGGCCAAGCCATCCTCCACAGCGGATGCCAGATCATTCTGGGCGGACAGGTTGTCCTGCTCTTCATCGAAGAGCCGACCGCTGCCGCCGTTGACCAAACGGAAGCCGAGGTACCTGCCCCCGCAGATGTCCAGCCAGCACAGAAAGGAAAGCGCGAACTCAAAGTGCACGGCGCATCTGAAGAAGACCTCAAGCTCGTCAAAGCGATGTCGCTGCGTTCCGACATGATCCGGGCAGAAATTGCCAAGGTCATCATCGGACAGGTCGACATCATCGATCAAGTGATGATGGTCATCATCGCCGGCGGTCACGGCCTGCTGGTCGGCATGCCCGGCATGGCCAAGACCACGCTCTGCGCCACGATCGCCAAGGTGCTCGACATGGACTTCAAGCGTGTGCAGTTTACCCCGGACTTGATGCCTACCGACATTACCGGTACCGAGGTTCTGGAGCACGATCCTGAAACCGATAAAAAAACCTTCCGCTTCATCAAGGGGCCAATTTTCACCAACATGCTGCTGGCCGACGAAATCAACCGTACACCGCCCAAGACCCAGGCGTCGCTGCTGGAAGCCATGCAGGAAAAATCTGTGACCGTCGGTAACCAGACCTACAAACTCGACGCGCCCTTCTTTGTGCTCGCCACGCAGAACCCGATCGAGCAAGAAGGCACCTATCCGTTGCCTGAAGCGCAACAGGACCGCTTTATGTTCAATCTGTGGGTCGACTACCCCAAAGAGGATGAGGAAGAGACCGTGGTCAAGGCCACCACCGTGGCCAAACGGGAGGAGCCACAGAAAGTCATCTCAAAGGATGAACTGTTGCAGCTTCAGGCGGTCGTGCGCAAGATTCCCGTCTCTGACCACGTCATCAAATATGCGGTGCGCCTCGCACGTGCCACACGGCCGCAGGATGACAAGAGCCCGGACTTCATTAAGAAATACGTCTCGAACGGCGCTGGACCGCGTGCCGGACAGTTTCTCGTGCTGGCCGCCAAAGCGCGTGCCGTGCTGGAGGGACGCATCCACGTAAGTTGCAACGATGTGGTGAAAGCGGCGGTTCCGGTTCTGCGTCACCGCATCATTGCGAACTTCGCAGCCGACTCAGAGGGGCTCTCGACGACCGTCCTTGTGGAGCGCCTACTCAAGACGATCGAGCAACCCGACGACAAAGACTATTGACGAAAAAAGCGGGACGGATCGCCATCCCGCTCTTTCACTACAGACTTTTTGCCATGCCCCGTATCCTGTTTGTCTCTTCGACTCCCTTCGTTCCATGGCGCGGGGCCAGCCATCGTGTGCGCCATGACCTCGAGGCACTCGTCGCGCTCGGACACACGGTTGACCTCCTGACCCCGCCAGGCAACGCCGTGCCTGACATGCCGGGCGTGCAGTCGCTCTCAACCCCGCACCTGCCCTTTTGCCGGAACCTTCCGCCGGGGCCATCGCTGCGCCGGTTTGCGACGGATGTCGTCATGGCTGCCAAAGCAGTCGCCGCCTGTAACCGCCACGCCTACACTCTGATGCACGGTATCGATGATGGCGGCATCGTAACAGGCATTGCCGGTCGCCTGACAAAAACGCCGTGGGTGTTTGAGCGCACGGGAGACTTCGTCCCGAGTCGACCGCACGGATTCAATCCCTTCTGGCACACCCTCCACCGGATTCTGGAACGGCGGGCGCTGCGCCATGCGGCCGCTGTCATCGGTAACGACACAGGGATGATCGAGTTGTTCAGCCGCCTTGACTGCCGCAGCCGCGCATGTGTGATCCCCGACATTCCGGCAATCGACGAAGAAATCTCGCCGTCAGTCCGCAACCTTGCCATGGCCCGTTATCGGACCGAGCGTAACCAGAAGTTGATCACCTGTGTCGGCTCCTACTCACGTTTTCAGGGGCTCGATCTGTTTTTCAATGCGATGCCCCATGTACTGTCAGCTTGCCCGAACGCGCGCTTTGTTGTCGTCGGCGGCGATGCCACTGAAATCCGGCGAATGACCCAAGCACTCACCCGCGCTGGCATTGACGAATCGGTCTGTTTCCCTGGACGTATTGAGACCGAAGAGCTTGCCGCGTTGCTGTCGATTTCGGATGTGCTCGTCTCGCCGCGCCGCGCTGGTGTGACGGCGCCGATCAAAGTCTTGGACTACCTCAAGTCCGGTACGCCGATTGTCGCGGCCGACACCCCGGCGAACCGCGCCATCCTCTCCGCCGAGAATGCCGTCATCACACGCCCGGTCCCGAAAGAGTTCGCAGTGGGGATCTTGCGTCTCTGCGATAGCCCGCGTCTGGGTACAGAACTCTCCCGGCGCGGCCGTGAAACCTTAAAGCGCGAGCGACGTTCACCGCAAGACTTCCAGCAAGCGCTCGCCCACTGTTACGACTACGTCCTGTCAACCACCTGATCGTATATGGTACGCCGTCTGATCAGCCGTTGTGTCCGTTGGGCCAGTATCTTGCTTGTGCTGGTCGCGTTGGTGACCAACTGGTATGTCCACCAGCCGCGCTACTGGCAACAGGTGCAGGCGCAACACCTGCCTCCACCGTTGGCTGAGTGGGCCGCGCGTATCGGCAATGCGTCGGCCGATCTTACCGACGCGCTCGGTCTGACCGGCAGAGATGTTGAAGTCACGCACCCTGCAGCACTGTCCACGAACACGATTACCTGTGCAGGCGTGCCAAAACGCATCGGCGAACCAGCCCCCAACGACATCGTCATCCTGCGCAAGACAGGATTCGTGGTCGGTTACTCGCCCTCGCTGCGGCATCCGCTGTGGGCCGCTTACCGTACCTACCCGGTGACGCCCCCCACAGAACTGCCGCCCCGCCCCTCTAGCTTCAAGCCCGACCCGCAAGCCAAACGCTCACCGCAATACAAAGAGTACACCAAGAGCGGCTATGACCGCGGCCACATGGTGCCCAATCTCGCCATCGCCTCCCGTTTTGGTAAGACGGCGCAGCTCGAGACCTTTCTGACCTCGAACATCTGTCCGCAACGGCCCGGTTTGAATCGCGGCCCTTGGTATGAACTTGAACACCGCATTTCAGAAATCTGGCCGGATACCGTCGGGTCGGTTTGGGTCATCGTCGGCGCCGTTCCCTCACCGGAAGACAGGCGGCTCCATTCAGGCATCAGTATCCCGACCGCCTTTTACCAGATCGTAGTTTCGCAGCGCGGCGCGCGCCTGCGGGCGTTCGCGGTCTACATGCCGCAAAACATCCGGTGGCGGGCCTACGCGCGATCCGCGCTGGTCTCGATCGACGAGATCGAGCGCATCACCGGACTGGATTTTCTCGCCGATCTACCCGACGATGTCGAAACGGCGCTTGAAGCGACAACACCCACGCGCCTCTGGCCGACAGGCATCCGCGGCCTGTACCGCCTGCTGCGCGAACGCTTCCGCTCGTATGACTAGCGTGCGCCCCGTTCTGTAGACGGCGTTACGCGCCGGACGAGCAGACGCTCGTCTCTCCCGGTGCTTCGCAAGCCCGACAACTGGACCTGGAGTGCGGTGACAAGAGCCGCGCTGTGCGCGGGTCGCGGCACCGCTTTTGCGCGTAACCCTGCCACCGTCCCCCTGCTCAAAAAGCGGCGTCGCGCGGAAACCCGCTCGCCGCCGCACTCCAAATTTTTTCGCCAGACTTGCGAAGAGCAGCGCCTTTACACTCACTCAGAACACCAAATACCTGAGCACGGCAAACACCACCGCGATGAGGGCCAATACGTAAACGATAAATCTGGCAACCCCCTTGAAAAACTGATCAAGGCCCCTATTGGCGGCCGGATAGTAGAATTCATTATACGCCTGCGCGAACCGGCTGACATCGGGGTAAGGAACCTTTATCTCGTCGTCGTGGCCTACTGTGCAGAACCAGAGCATGATCTCCGCCATGGCCAACCCCGCAGCCTGAGCCTTGCGCAACAATTCCCAGCCGCGGGCGAGGTCGGCTTCGCAACCCCAGCCCTTGCAGAGCATCACGCCGAGGTTGACGTACGCATGCCAATCACCGGCGTCTGCGCCACGCTTGTAGCGACGGAACGCCTCGGCTTCGTCACGGGGTTCACCGCCGATACCGAGGAAAGCGAAATCACCGAGATTAGTGAGCGCTTGGGGATCATGTCGCTCCGCCGCGCGGCGGTAATGGCCGAGCGCCTTCCGGAACCAATCGTAACGCCAAGAGTCGAGGCGCAACGCACCGAGGTGATCAGCGAGCGCCGCACTGATCCAACCTGCGATGCACGGCATTTTCCTGCTCCCGAAGGATGGTAGGTTGCGAGCGCGTCGACCGCGGAGCGCAATCGTGAAGCAAGCGTTGCCGCAATAGTTGAGCTGAGCGGGGTCGTCAGGGTACAGATCGAGAAGGCGCAGATCCCAGCGGTAGGCCTCCACGAGCGGACGGCGACCGGGGGCATCCGGGAAACCATAAAGAGTGATGCACTGGCGGATCGAGGTCTCGTCGCCAGCCTCGGCACTGGGAAGGAGCAATTCAACGGCCCTCTTTAGGTCTCCGGGAACGGCGACGCCGCGCATGAAGAAGCCGGCGAGGACAGGAGGCGCGAAGCGGGAGCCTGCGGCGAAAGCCATTTCGGCCCACCGCATGCCGGCCGCCTCGCCGCAGGGGCCGACGCCGACGACGATGCGTTCGGCGTGGTACGCCATGGCGTCGGTGTTGCCGATACGCGCCTCGAAAGCTTCAATGCTGTAGGACTTAACATTGCGCCACGCCGTACTCGCTGGCACAGCATCAGGGGGCAGGGGCGTCTTAAGGGCGCGGATGGCACCGGCATGACCGAGCGCAGCGGCCTTGTCGAACCAGGAAGCGGCGAGGACGGGATCCTTCTCGACGCCCTCGCCGATCTCGTACATCTCGCCCAGCAGGAACATCGCCATGGGATCACCGGCCTCGGCGGCCTTGCGGAAACCGGTGGCGGCGCGTTTCAGATCGCGCCCGCCGCCGACGACACCCGTGGCAGCGAGGCAGGCAAGCGCCAATACAGCACCGGTGTCACCGGCTTCGGCCTGACGACGCCAGTCGGCAGCACGACGGGACAGCGGGGCTGCAGGTCGCCGGACGGTATCCGCACCACCCGAGACATGCACAAAGGCGGCGTAATCGCTTGAAGACTCTGGCTTGTTTTTCATCGCACCCCGATGATAGCGGATCGTCTCATCGGGAGTCAATCGCACCGAGCCCCTTAACGCGCGACAAACGCATACGCGTTGTGGAAGAGGCGCATCCAGGGGCCGGCCTCGCCGGTGAAGAGATCGGCGGGACGGTACGAAAGCTGCACCGAACGGAAGCCGCGCTCCGGATGCGGCATCAGGATGGTCGCACGACCGTCACTTGACGTGAAGCCGGTCAGACCGCCCTTCGTACCGCTCGGATTCCACGGATAGCGCTCGGTCGGCTGGCCGCGGCCGTCCACGTAGCGCAACGATGCAATCGCCTTCGCTTCATCTTCCGGCGACGCGAAGACCGCTAAGCCCTCACCGTGTGCAGCCGCGATCGGCAGACGCGAACCCGCCATGCCCTTCAGCAGCACAGAGGGCGACTCCATGACCTCAAGGATCGAGTAGCGTGCCTCGAACTGTCCGGAGAGATTGGGCTGGAAGCGCGGCCAATGCTCGGCACCCGGAATGATCGCCTTAAGCTGCGACAGCATCTGGCAGCCGTTGCCGACACCCAGCGTGATCGTATCAGGCCGCTCGAAGAAGCGTTTGAACATCTCGGTCAACTGGGCGTTGTAGAGGATGCTGTGCACCCAACCTGAGCCGGCGCCCAAGACGTCGCCGAATGAAAAACCACCGCATGCCACCAAGCCATTGACCCCGGCGAGATCGACGCGGCCTTCCAGCAGATCAGTCGTATGCACATCGACCGCCTCGAAGCCGGCCAACGTAAACGCGGCGGCCATTTCGATATGTCCGTTGGTTCCCTGCTCGCGCAGCACCGCCATGCGCGGCTTTTGCCGCACACTCACACCGACCGGAGCATCCGGATCGAAGGTCACGGCAAACTGCATGCCCGGATAGGTCTCGTCCAGCGCATTGTCATACTCCTGCCACGCGCATACCGGATTGTCGCGCAACGCCTGTATGCGGCAGGTCAGCGCCGACCACGTACGCCGCAGCCAAGTGAGATCCGTCTCCACGGCTGTCTTCCCGCCCACCGCAATGTGAAAACGCCGGTCATCGGTCGGACGCCCGATACGCACGCAGGTCTTGGCATCGGCAAGCCCTTGAGCGGCCAGCGCCGCCATGACCCGCTCCTGCGCGCCTTCGGCCACTTGCAGCACTGCACCCAGCTCTTCACTGAACAGTGCGGACAGCGGCTCCTGCCCCGGCAGATCGATCTCCACGCCGCGCCCGCCAGCCATCGCCATTTCGGCCAGCGTCACGACGACGCCGCCGTCGGAACGGTCATGATAAGCCAGCAACGCTCCTTCGGCCACCAATGTCTGCATCGCGTCGAAGAAACGTCGCAACAACGCAGGATCATCCGCGTCCACCGCTTCATTGCCGACCTGATTGTAGACCTGCGCCAACACGCTGGCTCCCAGCCGATTGCGGCCGCGTCCGAGATCGATCAGCAGCAGTTCGCTGGCACCGGGTTTGAGATCGGGCGTCAGGGTTTTACGCACATCCTGCACCGACGCAAAGGCACTGACAACCAAACTCAGCGGTGCGATCTGACGATGCGACGCACCTTTTTCATCCTGCCACACCGTGCGCATGGAGAGCGAATCCTTGCCGACAGGGATCGACACACCGAGCTGCGGGCAGAACGTCATGCCGACCGATGCGACCGTATCGAAAAGCTTGGCATCTTCGCCCGCCTCGCCGCACGCGGCCATCCAGTTGGCCGAGAGCTTGATGGCGTGGATCGGGCCGATATTGACACCGGCGATATTGGTGATCGCCTCGGCCACGGCCATACGTCCCGAAGCGGGCGCGTCAACCAGCGCAACGGGCGCGCGCTCGCCGAGCGCCATCGCCTCGCCGGTCGTGGCCTGATAACCGGTGACCGTCACCGCGTTGTCGGCGACCGGCAACTGGTAGCGCCCGACCATCTGATCGCGGTGTATCAGCCCAGAGACGGTACGGTCGGTACCCGTAATCAGGAACGTCTTGTCGGCCACGGTCGGCGCTTGCAGCACGCGCTCAAGTGCCGCCATCGGCGTCATGTTATCGAGTGCCAGCGGTTCCAGTTCTACCGTTTCGTTCTTGACCTCGCGCACCATGCGGGGCGGCTTGCCGAGCAACACGCGGATGTCCATGTCGATCGGACGGTCGTTGAAATGGCTGTCTTCGAGCACCAGACGCTGGTCGTCGCGCGCAACGCCGATGAAGGCCACAGGGCAACGCTCGCGCTCGCACAGACGCTCAAGGAGGGTGCGGCTTTCGGGCGAGATCGCCAGCACGTACCGCTCCTGCGCTTCGCAACACCAGATTTCCATCGGGCTCAGGGAAGGATCCGCATTCGGCACGGCACGCAGATCAAAGGTCGCGCCGGTCTTCTCGATCAGTTCCGGACAGGCGTTGGAAAGACCGCCCGCGCCGACATCATGGATACTGAGAATGGGATTGTTTGCACCGAGTGCCACACAGGCATTGATGACCTCTTGGCAGCGGCACTCGATCTCGGCATTCGCGCGTTGCACCGAATCGAAGTCCAGTGCCTCGTCGTTGCTGCTGGTGCCCATGGAAGAGGCCGCGCCGCCGCCGAGGCCGATACGCATCGCGGGACCGCCCAACTGCACGATCAAGGAGCCCGGCGGCACCGCCTTCTTATAGACCTGACTGCGGCGGATATTGCCCACGCCACCCGCCAGCAGGATCGGTTTGTGGTAACCGTAATAACGGCCCGCCGTCATCTCCTCATAGGTTCTGAAAAAGCCGCACAGTTGGGGACGCCCGAACTCATTACCGAACGACGCACCGCCGACCGATCCTTCCAGCACGATGGCGAGCGGCGAGGCGAGGCGAGCGGGCAAGCTCGGGAACGGTTTTTCCCACGGCATTTCAAAGCCCGGCACGCGCAGATTTGAAACCATGAAGCCCGAGAGACCGGCCTTGCTGCGGGCACCGGAACCGGTCGCGGCCTCGTCGCGGATTTCGCCGCCCACGCCGGTGGCGGCACCGGGGAAGGGCGAGATTGCGGTCGGATGGTTGTGCGTCTCGACCTTCATGAGGATGTCGATCTGATCCTCTTCAAAACGATAGGCGCGCGTGGCGGGGTCCACCTCAAAGCCAACGCCCGGAACGCCCTCCATGACGCCGGAGTTATCCTTGTAGGCCACCAGCGTACCGTCGGGGTGGCAGGCGTGCGTGTTCTTAATCATCTGAAACAGCGACGACTCCTTGCGCTCGCCGTCGATGATCCAGTTGGCATTGAAAATCTTGTGTCGGCAGTGCTCAGAGTTGACTTGGCCGAACATCACCAACTCGGTGTCGGTCGGGTTGCGGCCGGCTTTGGTGTAGCTGTCGCACAGATAAAGGATCTCGTCATCGCTCAGCGCCAGCCCCATCTCGCGGTTGGCGGCATCCAAGGCGGCGCGGCCCTGCCCCAGCAAATCGAAAGTGCGTCCCGGAGCCGGCGGCCGCGTCTCAAAGAGATCATCCAAATCGAGATAGACGCCTTCGATCATGCGGTCATGCAGCATGTTCAACGCGGGACGCAACGCCGCGAGCGACAGTTCGGCCTCCTGCGCAAAGACCCGGATATGCACGCCGCGCTCCACGCGGTTGATTTCCGCAAGTCCGCAGTTGTGGGAGAGATCGGTCGCTCTGGATGACCAAGGCGAGACCGTTCCCTTGCGCGGCGTCACGAAAAAACCGCCCGACACCGCTTCATCCTGAGACGCCCCGAGCAAAGAGCAGACACGCTCCAACGACTGGGCCGCGAGCGGCCGATCCACATCCAACAGATAAACGAACCGCGCTTCAATCCTGACCGCGCTCTGAGCGGCCAGTGCGACGGTAACCTTCTCCGCCAGCGCGGCCAAACGGAACTGAGAAAATGCATCACTTCCAACAACCATCAACGGTTTCATAGAACATTCCTTCTTTTGAAAAACAAAAAACTCAACTCAAAATCGTTCCCAAAACATCTTCCCGCGACTGCGCCGCCAACAAATCATTGCGCACGGAAGCCTCCATAAGACGGCGGCTGAGCCTGGCCAAAAAGTGGATGTGGTTGCAGGCGACCGTCGCCGGCACCAACAGCAAAACAAAGACATGCGTGGCACGGTTGTCTGGAGCGCCGAACGCGATGCCCTGCGGGTGGATGCCGAGCATGCACACGATGTCCTGCACAAATTCGATGCGTCCGTGCGGCAGAGCGATACCGTCAGGCAAAGCGGTTGACGCGCTCAGTTCCCGATTGATGACTGCTTTGACAGCGGCATCCCGGTGTTCTGCCGCCAGCAGTCCCTCCTGCACCGCTTGGTCGATCAGGGTCTTGATCACTAACGACCCTTCGCTGTCTGTCAAATTGAGACAAACCAGACTTTTCTCGATAATTTCTTCAAAGCTCGCCATACGTCTCCAACGCAACCCACTCCGTGAGTCACGGCGGGGTAAGGTATCATATTGCCCCCCTGTCGCCAATCACGAAACGAAATCTCAAAAAATTCTAACCATCCCGCGTCCGATTCCGACTACAGAATCGCTTGTGCGTATCCCGCCAACGTATTATGATGATTACGTGAATGGATGTCATCAGCATCATGGTTTCGGACTGCTTCCGGGGATACCACCGTGCGGGATCGTTGTTGCCGCGAGTCTGAGTCTGCTGTCCGCAGCAGCCGCGCCCGAACCGCGTCTGGAGGTGCCGCTCACAACCTATGATTTCGGTTGGCGTGATGCGGCCGAAACCGTCACCAACCGGTTTGTCCTACGCAATACGGGTACGGCCGATCTGCATCTCAGGTCGATCCAAACCTCATGCGGCTGTACGCGGGCCGAACCCGCCTCCCGCGTGATCGTGCCGGGAGCCGAAACCATACTAGAAGTCCACTTGACTTTGCGTGGTTTGCAAGGACAGCAACGTAAAGCGGTGTCGGTCCTGTCGAATGACCCCAAGACCCCCAATCTCACACTGTTGATGCAGGGAGAGGCCCGTGCAGCGGTCTGTCTGGAACCGCCCGCCTTCTCATTCGGATGCCTCCTGCCGGACACGCCACCCGCCACAGCTACGGTCCGTCTAGACGGGTACCTAACAACGGTCACCATGACAAATGCGACGTCGGACAATCCCGCATTTCCAGTCTCGCTGGGAGCTGATGGCCGCTCTCTCCTGCTGGCACCGCCCACACTGTCCACACCTGGGGCCCACCGCGCCACCATCACGGTGACGCTTTCATGCGCCGACCGTGCCCCCCTCTCGCTGCCGGTGTACGCCTGGATGGAGGATCTCTTGCGCATTCATCCACCAGTCCTCACCTACTGGACCGGCCAGAAGACAGTGCCCCTCGCTCCCCGGACCGTCATCGTCAAGCGCGGCACCGCCCCCCGTTTTCAGGTGACTGCCGTTCGCGTAGAAGGCATCAGCGGCGAAGCCTCGTTTGAAACACGTCCCGACGGCACTGTCCACGTGCAGGCGCCTCCCATCTGGCCCGATGAGATCACTCCCGAAGCGGCGCTCGTCATCGTCACAGACCTGCCCGAGCGCCCGGAATGGCGCGTCCCCATCCGCGTTCAGAAATGAGTTAATCGTCAGCGCAGAAGCACTTTGTTATACGAGCGCGGCGGCAGCTTGCCTGAAAGATCGTTGAAGGTCCAAGACTGCTCCGACCGGGTCCAGTTCACCAAGATCAGTGCCTTCCGGCCATCGGGCGCCTGCCAAGCGGAATGCAGCACAGCGGGCACCTCGGCGTGGCGCGGTTTGCACTCATGTTCCTTGGTGAAGATGCTGCGGATCAGGTAATCGACCGGAGCGGTCGCGCAGGTGAACCCGGCAGGCGAAAGCATCTGGCCGTCAAAAAGGAACTCAAGATTGGTGTGATAAAAACGCGCCGTCTCCAGCGTGAAACGTAGCGCGGGCGCCAACTCGGGATCCGTGAACAGGTTCTCCTTGGTATTGCAGACCATGGGCTGCACGCCCCACACGACTGTGCGGCCGAGTTCCAGATAGAACTGATCGGGATAGAGGTTGTGCCAGGGCTTCTCCTCCTTCCAGCGGTCTTCGGGCGGCCACAGCGGATCCCACGGCCGCGTGCCGTCAGGGTAGGCGTAATTACCGAAGAACGCATACTTGCCGTGGTAGACCGACTGGAACATCGGGATAGCATCGAGCCGTTCGAGCGAAGTGA